>Ga0307379_10001555_pt1 | contig 36086 bp, 38 predicted proteins | sample UN2MG_FD_202237 | JGI IMG/M metagenome (GOLD analysis project Ga0307379, IMG submission 202237) | Soil microbial communities from Risofladan, Vaasa, Finland - UN-2 | ecosystem: Environmental > Terrestrial > Soil > Coastal area > Acid sulfate soil | place: Finland: Risofladan, Vaasa | collected...
TCGAGCCGCGCGCCATCGCGCCGACCGAACCCATGCCACGGTAGGATTTGTAGGTGCGGCCCTGGTAGAGGAAAACCTCGCCCGGTGCCTCGTCGGTGCCCGCCAACGCCGAGCCGACCATGGCGCAACTGGCGCCCCCGGCGATGGCCTTTGCCAGATCGCCGGAAAACTTGATGCCGCCATCGGCGATCACCGGCTGGCCAGTGCGGGCGGCCTCCTCGGCGCAATCCATGATCGCGGTTAGCTGCGGCATGCCGACACCGGCGACGATCCGGGTCGTGCATATCGAGCCAGGGCCGATGCCGACCTTGATCGCGTCGGCTCCGGCGCCGATCAGCGCCTTGGTCGCCTCGGCCGTGGCGACATTGCCAGCGACGACCTGAACCGAGTTCGAAAGCTTCTTGATCCGCTCGACCGCCTGAGCGACCGAGATGGAATGACCGTGGGCGGTGTCGATGATTATCAAATCGACGCCGGCATCGATCAGGGCGCTGCTGCGCTCGAAGCCGGCATCACCGACGGTGGAGGCGGCGGCGACCCGCAAGCGGCCTTCGCTGTCCTTGCAGGCATGCGGGTTGAGCACCGCCTTCTGGATATCCTTGACTGTCAGCAATCCGGTGCATTCGCCCTTGGCATTGATCACCAGAAGTTTCTCGATCCGGCGCTCCTGGAGCAGCTTCTTCGCGGCATCAAGATCGACCGGCTCGCGCACGGTCGCGAGGTTCGAGGATGTCATCAGGGCCGAGACCGGGGTGCGCGGGTCCTCGGCAAAACGGATGTCGCGGCTGGTCAGGATACCGACCAGCCGTTTGTCCGCATCGACAACTGGAAAGCCGGTGATGTTGTATTGTTTCTGCAGCGCCTGAGCATCGGCGAGGGTCTGGTCGGGGCGGAGTGCTATCGGGTTATAGACGATGCCCGATTCAAAGCGCTTAACCTGACGCACCTGGGCCGCCTGTTCGAGGAGGTCGAGGTTGCGGTGGATCACACCGATCCCGCCAGCCTGGGCCATGGCGATGGCCATGTTGACCTCGGTTACGGTATCCATCGCCGAGGACAACAGAGGGATGTTCATCTCGATCTCGCGGGTGACCCGAGTGCGAACATCGGCGCCGGTCGGCAGAACGTTGGACGCCCCCGGAACAAGCAGAACGTCGTCAAAGGTGAGTGCCTCACGAATCTCCATGGCGTTATCTCCGGAGTTGCGCTGTTGGCGGCTCCCTATCTCACGTTGCTGTCGCGAAGGGAAGGGGGTTTCGGTGAAGGCCGGAGTGTGATGCGAGATACTGCTTTCGGAGCCAGGGCGGCCATGCTTATGATTGAACTGCGTTTGAAGCGGTCAGGGGAGACGATCATGGCGGGACATGGCTATGAGGCCGGGCGGCTGGATCTGCCCTTTGTCGGCATCGCCACCTTTGCCAAGAAACCCTATGTCGCGGATTGGGACAAGATTGACGCCGATGTTTGCGTTCTGGGAGCGCCGTTCGATTTCGGCACCCAATGGCGGAGCGGCGCGCGTTTCGGGCCGCGCGGGGTGCGCGACGCCTCGACGCTGTTCGCGTTCGGGCATGCCGGGGCCTATGACCACGAGGACGACGCCACCTATCTGGGCGCGGATGTGCGCATCGTCGATCTGGGGGACGCGGACATCGTCCATACGGACACGATCAAGTCGCATGCCAATATCGAGTACGGGGTGCGGAAAATTCTGGGCGCGGGGGCATTGCCGGTGGTGATCGGTGGTGATCACTCGGTCAATATTCCCTGTGTGAACGCTTTCGAAGGACGGGGGCCGATCCACATTTTGCAGATCGACGCCCATCTGGATTTTGTAGACGAACGCCACGGGGTGCGCTTTGGCCATGGCAACCCGATGCGCCGTGCGGCGGAGAAGGGTTACGTGACCGGGCTGACCCAGCTTGGCATCCGTAACGTCTCGTCAACGGTCAAGGAGGGCTATGAGGCAGCGCGGGCGATGGGGTCGGATATCCTGTCGGTGCGGCAGGTGCGCAAACTGGGGATCGAACAGGTCGTGGCCCGCATTCCCAAGGGGGCGCGGCTATACGTGACCATCGATATCGACGCGTTCTGCCCGTCGATAGCACCCGGAACCGGCACGCCGAGCCATGGCGGGTTCCTGTATTACGAGGTGCTGGAAATGCTGCAGGGAGCTGTGAGAGGCCACGAGATTGTCGGCATCGACCTGGTCGAGGTGGCGCCGGACTACGACCACTCAGGGTCAACCCAGATCCTGGCGGCGCAGCTGTTGCTGAATTTTCTGGGGTTCATCTTTCATGCGCGCGGTGCGCGGTAGGAGTGCTCAAGGTTGAGCAGGGGGTTAAAACGTTGATATAATTCAATAATAAATAAATGGAATTTTGAGCAGCACCGTAGGGCGGGGTTGCCCCCGCCACGTATTTGACCGAGCCGGAATGGCGGGGTGAACCCCGCCCTACTTTGGTTCGACGATCATCCAGAACTTTTTGAGGGTCTCGGTGATATGCCAGGTGCCCTTGAAGTCTTGGCCGATTGCGAAACTGTCGCCGGGTCCGAAGGTCTCGGCGTGGCCATCCGGGCCGGTAATGGTCACGGAGCCGCTGATCACTGTGCAGAGTTCATCGACGCCGTAGCGCTCGATCTCCTCCTTGCAGGGCGCGCATTCCCAGACACCGGCGGTCACGTTGCCTTGCCAGTTGGTGAAGGCGGTATGGCTGGTCTCGCTATGGTCGCCGGTGAGGAAGGCCTCCGGATTGGTCAGGGTCGACGGCTTCATTCCGGATTGCGGATCACCGTTTGGTAGCAGGCGGGCAAGATTTGCGCTCATTTCGAATTCCTCTCAATCTCGGGATATTCTATGGCAGGTCTTGAGGTTCACTCGGGCTGTTTTCGCCGCGAAATCCGGTCGCCACAACGAACATCTCGGCGCTGTCCTTGCGGCTTGCGGGCGGCTTGAAGTGTAGGACCTTGGTGAATCGCTGCTTTAGCATTGCCAGAAGTTCGTTTTCGGTGCCGCCCTGCAGCACTTTCGCGACAAAGGTGCCGCCGGGCGCCAGTACCTCGAAGGCGAATTGCGCCGCTGCCTCGGCCAGCGCCATGATCTTCATGTGGTCGGTGGCGCGGTGGCCGCTGGAGGCTGCCGCCATGTCCGACATCACCACGTCGGCCTGACCGCCGAGGCGGGCCTTGACTGCGTCATCGGCGCCCTCCTCGAGAAAATCAAGGTGCATGAGGTCGACACCGGCGATCGTTTCGACCTCCTGAATATCGACGCCCAGGACGGTGCCGCGCGACTTGCCGGGCTTCTCGGCCAGCGCGTTGACCCGTCGGACCGTCACCTGGCACCAGCCACCTGGAGCGCAGCCCAGATCAACCACGCGGGCGCCGGGAACCAGAAAACGAAAGCGGTCATCGATCTCGAGAATCTTGTAAGCGGCCCGGCCGCGATAACCCTCCTTCTTCGCCCGCACGACATAGGGATCGTTGAGTTGGCGTTGCAGCCACCGGGTCGAGGACAGTTTTCGCCCCTTGGCGGACTTGACACGGACTGTGAGGTCGCGGCCGCCGCGGCCAGATCCGCCCTTGCCACCGCTCATTGTGCTGCGATCCGGCGCTGTTCCAGCAGCCCGTAGAGCATGCCCTCACGCAAACCACGGTCAGCGACGCGCATGCGCTCGACCGGCCAACTGCGCAGGATGGTCATCAGGATCGCCGCCCCGGAGAGTAGAAGGTCGGATCGGCCAGCGCCAACCACGGCATTTGCAACGGCGGCATGTCCTGGTGACAGGAGCCCTTCGGCCACCACGGCAGCACTTTTCGTTGGCAGCCACAGGCCATCGACTTTGCTGCGGTCGTAATTGCGCAACTCCAGGTGCATCGCCCCAAAGGTGGTGGCGGTACCGGAGACGCCGATGATTTGCAGATGCTCTGTCATGGCAGCGCGGTCAACTGAGCGAAACGGAATAAATGGCGCCAGCTGATCCTCGAAATGGCGCGACATGGCGGCGAAGCGCTCGGTATCATTGTCGGCCAAAGCGAAGCGCTCATGCAGCGTCGATACGCCCAGCGGCACAGAAATCCAATCGGTGATATGGGCGGCGGCGGCACGAGCATCGGCGCTTTCGGGATTGGGTCTATTGGTCGGCGCCAAGGCACGAATCAAGCTAACGCGCCGGCTGGGCGGGGTCCGGGACATGTCCACCCAGATAAGTTCGGTCGAACCGCCGCCAATATCGAAAACCAGCAAATGCTCGGCGGCCGGATCGACAAGGGGAGCGCAACCAGCGACGGCCAATCGGGCTTCTTCCTCGGCCGAGATGATTTCCATCTGGAGGCCAACCTCACGTGCCACCCGACGGACGAATCCGGCGCCGTTCACGGCGCGGCGACACGCTTCGGTGGCGATGATACGTACATCGGTGACGCCGTGCTGGCGAATCTTCGAAGCACATATATGAAGCGCCTTCAGGGCGCGCGCCTGCGCCGCCACACCAAGCTGGTTAGAATGCTCGACACCCTCACCCAGCCGGACTGAGCGGGAAAAGGCATCGACGACGACAAAACTTTCGCCTTCTGGTCGCGCCACCAGCAAGCGGCAATTATTGGTGCCGAGATCTAGCGCGGCAATCGGCGACTTTGAACCAATCGAGTCAGCAGCGCTCCGGGGTCCGCTTCCTGGACCCGGTTCGCCATCGCCTGCCTTGATTTGAGCCGTCGTCACTGCGCACCGCCACAATTAGTCATTCCGCCCCTAGCTCTAGGGTGCGTGGCGCGTGGCGGCAAGCGCGCAGGTTGCCGCCTAGTGGATCGAATCCGACATTCCGATCCCGGAATATCGGGCCGAACCACTAGCCACCTCTTTGTGATGGCTCAACTTTTCTCGACGAAAGGCCCGGCTTGCGCCGGACTCTTCCGTCTCGGTTGAACCACTAGCCGCAACCGGCGGCAAGCTGCGCCGGTTGAGGCTCGATCCCCAAGGCGCGGCAGACCTGAAACACCAACTCGGATTTATTGAGAGTGTAGAAATGCAGATCGTTGACGCCATTGGACATCAGCTCGTCGCATTGTTCAGTGGCGATGGCGATTGAGAGCAGATCGTGCGAGGCGTCATCGTCGGCATTGCCGAAGGCCTTGAACATCCACTTTGGCACGGTTGCACCGCAGCTGTCGGCGAATCGAACGGTTTTTTCGAAATCCTCGATCGGCAGAATTCCAGGCACGATCGGTGCCGTGATACCCGCCGCGGCGCAGGAATCGCGGAATCGGTAGAAGGTATCGTTCTCGAAGAACAGCTGGGTGATCGCCCCGGTGGCCCCGGCATCGAGCTTGCGTTTCAGCTGATCGATATCCGCCTGCGGGCTGGATGCCTCCGGATGACCGTCCGGGTAGGCTGCGACCCAGATGTCGAACTGCCCCAGATCGGACAGCGCGGCGACAAGCTCGGCGGCCCCGGCAAAGCCGTCGGGGTGCGGCTCGAAACGGCTCTGCCCGGTGGGCGGATCGCCGCGCAGCGCAACGATGCGGTGACAGCCGAGCATGGCATAGTTGCTGGCAACCTTCAGAACCTCGGCGCGGGTCGCACCGACGCAGGTCAAATGCCCGGCAACGTTCAGGCGGGCGCAATCGCGGATCGCCAGGATTGCCGACATGGTGCGGTCGCGAGTGGTGCCACCGGCGCCATAGGTGACGGAAACGAACCTGGGAGCGAGCGGCGCCAACCGCTGAACCGATTCCCACAACGCCATGCTGGCCCGCGGGGTCTTCGGCGGGAAGAATTCGAAACTGATCCGGGGAGCGATCCGTGCCGCCGGCGGTTGCGATGTCATTCGTTCAGCTCTCCAAGTCTGCGTTGCAGAACTGCGCGCCCCGGCCCCAGGTCGCATCGTTCATGCAAGTGGCGCGTTCACATAAAGTTAATTGCATAGAATCGACGTATCAATGGCTAAATGCGACGCATACCTGTATACACCATTTTAGTGGCCCGTAGGCCATAAATAGCAAGTGTCGCAGATGCCTCTCACCAAGTCGAAAATCTACGCTCGCGGATTTCCGGCTGGTTTATGTAAGGGCCGGTCGGGGCGAGCACTGGACAAAGTATCAAGGGTGGATCATGGCGCAGATCACTGTCGTCTATTGGCGGGATATCCCCGCTCAGGTTATCGTCAAGCAAGGCCGCACCGCGGCCAAGCGCCAATTGCCGGAGCGCTTCGAGCAGGCGATCGACAGATGCGCCATGAAGGTCGGCGCCAGCGATGCCGACGCCTATATGGCGGAATGGCGGCGCGGCGATCCAGTTGCCGTCGAGGGCGATCTGGAAGAAGTGGCGGCGGCCGAGGCGGCCCGATTGGATACCGAGTTCGACAGCGAGCGGATCAAATCTCTGATCGCCAGTGACGGCTGGGCGGTAGCGAAAGCCTGATTTCAAGACCCAATTCCAGGAGAGAACGTGAATGGCCAACATCTTCAATCTGTTCGGGCGCAAGGGGAATTCGGCGGCGCAGCCGAACGTTTCGGGCGCGCTGTCCCGGTTCATCGACGGCTATTCAATCGAGGTCATGCCGCGGACAGCCGAGAAAATTGATGACTTCCGCGCCATCCTGCCGGAAGGCACCCGGGTCTATGTCGCCCATATCGAGGGTACCCCGATCGAGGACATGGTCGCGACCGCAAAGCGGATCACGGCTGAGGGATTTCCGGTCATGCCGCACTTCCCGGCCCGTATCATCGGCGACGAGGCCATGCTCGGCGACTGGATCGCCCGCTACCAGGGCGACGCCGGCATCAATCAGGCGCTGCTGCTGGCTGGCGGCGTCGACAAACCGCACGGAAAGTTCCACTGCTCGATGCAGTTGATGGAGACCGGGCTGTTCGACAAGGCCGGGTTCAAGCGGTTGCATGTCGCTGGCCACCCCGAGGGCAACAAGGACATCGACCCCGATGGCTCGGACAGGAACGTGCTGGATGCGCTGCGCTGGAAACAGGCGTTCGCCGCGCGCACCGACGCCGAGATGGCGCTGGCGACCCAGTTTTGCTTCGAGGCAAAGCCGGTGATCGCATGGGTTGACCGGTTGCAGCGCGAGGGCATCGACCTGCCGGTCCATATCGGCATCGCCGGGCCGGCGAAGCTGCAGACGATGATCAAATTCGCGATGACTTGCGGTGTCGGCCCCAGCCTGCGCGTGTTGCAACGCCGCGCCGCCGATGTGGCCAAGCTGGTGTTGCCCTTCACCCCGGAGGAAATCCTGACCGAATTGGCCATCCACAAGGCAAGTAATCCGGATTTTGGCATCGCCCAGGTTCACTTCTTCCCGCTCGGCGGCATCACAAAGACCGCCGAGTTTACCACCGAATTTGGCGCCGCCCGGCCCACATCCCGCGCAGCGAACGCCTGAGGAGATCAAAATAATGACCCGTACCGTCGTTGAATCGAAGACCCGCACCGCCATCATCGGCTTCGACCAGCCGTTCTGCGTGATCGGCGAGCGCATCAATCCGACCGGACGCAAGAAGCTGGCCGCCCAACTGGAGGCCGGTGACTTCTCAACCGTCGAGGCCGATGCGCTGGAGCAGGTCGCGTGTGGCGCCACCATGCTCGATATCAATGCCGGTGTGGTCTACAACTCGAACCCCAACCCGAACGAGACCGAGCCGCCGCTGATGCGCCGGATGATCGAGTTGGTGCAGGCCCTGGTTGATGTCCCGCTATCCATCGACAGCTCGGTGCCCGGGGCCTTGCTGGCGGGCCTTGAAGCCTGCCAGGGCCGGCCGCTGCTAAATTCAGTGACCGGTGAGGAGGACCGCCTGGAGCTGGTGCTGCCGCTGGTCAAAAAATTCAACGTGCCGGTGGTGGCGATCTCGAACGACGACACCGGCATCTCCGAGGACCCGGATGTGCGCTTTGAGGTAGCCAGGAAGATCGTCCAGCGCGCCGCCGATTTCGGCATACCGGCTTGTGACATCGTCGTCGATCCGCTGGTGATGCCGATCGGGGCTATGTCAACCGCCGGCCTTCAGGTCTTCGCCCTGGTCCGGCGTCTGCGCGAGGAATTGGGCGTGAACACCACTTGCGGTGCCTCGAACGTGTCGTTCGGGCTGCCGAACCGGCACTCGATCAACGCCGCCTTCCTGCCGATGGCGATTGCCTCCGGCATGACCTCGGCGATCATGAACCCGGTGCGCCCGCAGGAAATGGAGGCCATCCGCGCCGCCAACCTGCTGATGAACAACGACCCGAACGGCGCCCGGTGGATCAAGCACAGCAAGCCGCCGCTGGCCGAGGGCGAGGTCGAGGAAGGCGCCCGCGGCCGCCGCGAAGGGCGGCGGCGGCGGACGGTCGCCGAATAATTAACAACAAAAAAACCCGTCGAACTCGGCGGGTTTTTTGTTTCATTACAGATCGATATCAGAGATTCTTCAGGCGTTCATCCGCCGACTAGATGATCCATCGTATGGGACGGCCGGTCACAGCCGGCATCGCCGACGATCCGCGCCGGGATGCCGGCGACCGTCTTGCACGGCGGCACGTCCTCCAACACCACCGAGCCGGCGGCGATGCGCGAGCAGTTACCGACCGTGATATTGCCCAACACCTTCGCCCCAGCGCCGATCAGAACGCCATCACCGATCTTGGGGTGACGGTCGCCGCCCGCCTTGCCGGTGCCGCCCAGAGTAACGCTGTGCAGCATCGAGACATCGTCGCCAACCACCGCGGTCTCGCCGATGACGATGCTGTGCGCATGATCGATCATGATACCCTTTCCGACGCGCGCCGCCGGATGGATATCGACGCCAAAGACCTCGGAGCAGCGCATCTGCATGAACAGCGCCAGATCCTTGCGCCCCTCAACCCACAGATGATGCCCCAGCCGATAGGACTGGATCGCCAGAAAACCTTTGAAATAAAGCAACGGCTGCAGCATCCGGTCACAGGCGGGGTCGCGATCATAGACCGCTACGATATCGGCGCGGCCAGCCTCACCCATATACGGATCAGAGGAATAGGCGCTGTCTGCCATTTCGCGCAACAACAGCGGCGACATTTCCGGCGACGATAGTTTTTGCGCCAGGCGATAGCTCAACGCCAACTCGAGTGTAGCGTGATGCAACACGACCGAATGCGCGAGGCTGGCCATGAATGGCTCAGTGGCCGCCAGGACTTCGGCTTCCTGGCGAATTTGCCGCCAAACCGGATCAACCGTCTGCAGGCCGGGTTTGAGCTTTGATTCTGAGGTCATCGGCGTCTCTCCGATCCATCGCTTGCGAAATTTCGCATTATCATCTGAAATGGACATAGTTGGATCGACGCGGGATTTCCACTGATGGATGCGGGAAAACTCAAAGAATTTCGAAAGGCGTTGGATAGACTCGCTGCACAGATCCGTGTCGCTGACGCGGATTCAATAGGTGAAAGGGCGCCGGTTGAACTGGATCAACAGGCGGTCGGCAGGCTCAGTAGGATGGATGCGCTTCAGGTCCAGGCGATGGCCATGGAAACCTCACGCCGCCGCGCGACTGAATTGCGGCGGATCACAGCCGCCCTCGTGCGCATAGACGAGGGGGAGTTTGGCTATTGTCTTAAATGCGGGGATGAAATTGCGGCGCGCCGGATCGAGCTTGACCCGGCGACGCCGCTTTGTATTGGCTGCGCCTCAGGCAAATGACCTGACGCGGTATTGACGTTCCTCAGACGGAGCGCGGCGGAGACAGCTCGAAGTAATGTACAGCGATCCGGACCTCTCCGGCAGTGAAATTGCCACCGGCGGCCGTCAACAACAGAGTTGACCCGCCAAAATAGGCCAGCGGCGACCCGGTAACACCGTGCGAGAACGCATTGAGGCTGCCGCTAAAGCCGGAGCCATATCGGTCCGGGCTGCCAGTAACGCCCAACCACCACGTAGTAGCACCCGTGATACCAACGGTCACGCGCGCAGTCACACCCAGAACGATAGCCTTGTCGGGGATGAACGCCGCTGTCTCCGATGTAGCTCCGGCAGCAACGGTGTGATCGACTTCCACGGAACGAAGCGCAGTCATCGCTCCACCCGGCGAGATCGGTTGACTGACAAGTTGCCAATCGGCGCCATCATAAAGGGCAAAGCCAGTATCGCTCTCGACCCACAGCCGCCAGCCTGTCCACGGGGAAATGAACTCCCAGCCGCCATTCAGGAATGCCGCCACGGTGCCATCGTGCCCAGCCCAGGCACCACTCGCCGCGGCTGGAACGATATGCCCTTCTCCCTCAGCTGGCGAGGCTGACGGTGATGCCAACGCCATCGTCTCGACACGGCCGGCGGCAAAGATGTCCAGCCGCGCCAACGCCTCGTTCATTGTGACATGTTTCTGGGCCTGCGCCGCATCAAGATACGGCAGGCCAATTCGCGGGGAATTACTCATTGGTGATCAGCACCCTTTCTGGTCCGTAACCAAAGGAAGTCGAAAGCTGCGCGACGCGGGCTGCGAGCGTCGATCCAGCACCATCGGTCGTTTGCATCGCAGCAGTGTAGACAAAGCCCGCCCCCGCGACCTCGACCTCGCGCAGCAGGATGCTGCCATCCCGCAGTCGCAGCCGATATGCCTCGCGGTCCTCGGTCAGGGGGATCTCGACGCTTTCCCAGCTGTCGGCACCATGGCGACCGGTCCTGACCCAGCCGAACGCCAGATCACCAGACCCGATATCGCGCCGCGCCCTTAGATGCGCCGGAGCGTAAGGCCGCAGCCCAACCCCCCGAAGCGTCTCGACCGAATGAACAAAGCTCGGATGCGATAGCCCAAAGCGCGAAGGTCCAACGCGATAGTGCCTCGGAAGGCCACGTTCGTCCTGCGTCATCGGCAACGGCAAGATGGCATCGTCAAGCAGCACAAACCGCGCTCCGGCGGCTATCGCAGCGACGCTAAGCCCATTGGTCCCGCGCAACCCCCGCAACAAGGTCGATAACAGATATTCTCCAGGCGCGACCAAGACAGCATCCTGGAATTGGATGATTTCCCACTCACCGGGCGCAAACTCCAGCGCCGCAAGATTGGCGCCATTCAGCACCCGCAGCCGGTCGGCCGATTCCAGCACCGCTGTTTGGGTCGCAACCCGCATCGAGACCCGCTGCCACCGGTTTGGCGCTCCAATCGGAACCACATCCAGAGTGGTTCCGACGATAGCCGGCTTGGCCAGGCTCGATATCAGTTCATAGGCATCGTCATCAATCGACCGGTAGACCACAATCCGGTCGGTCCACGGATCGGCTGTTGCGGCAATGCGCGCCTCGTGGTCATCGGTGCCCCCGGTCGCCAGCGGCAGATCCATGAATACTGCAGATAGCGGGCCCGGCGGGCTGGATAGATTTGTCTCCTGGTTTTGCTCCGGCGTGACGTTGGGAACATGGATCGCGGCATCGACCCGAACTGCCTCGACCTCGCGGCCGGCGGCATCAACGATGCGCTCGATCCGATAGGTTTCAGCCGCTCCGAATCGATCAAACTCGACCGTGTCACCTGGCTCGATGCCGATCTCGGAAGGCGGCAGAGTGAACCCTGCCCGATCCCTCGATCGCCAGCTTTCCGCCAACCACCGGTCGACAAGCAGTTGCGCCCGCGAACCAGGGATCGATAACGGCAGCGACGTTTCTGTAACCCGCTCCCGGTTGCCTCCCGGAAGCCGTGCCTCGCTGGCGCCAACCCGGAAGTCACTTTCCGATTGGACATAACTCAGCCGAACCACATCATGCGCCGCCCCAATCGACGCCCGTGAGCGCTCAAACGCCGTGCCATGGCCCCGGGGCGCAACCAGGCGCGCCTCCTCCAGCGTCCGGCTTGGAGCCTCACCCCGCATCCTGAACACAACCTTGCCGCCGCTCTCGAACGCATCGAATCCAAACGCCAGCATCAGTGGCTGCAGCGCATCTCGTGCGGTTGACCCGCGCTCGACCACATACCCATCAACAGTGCCAAACAGATCCGCCACATCGAAGTCGTCCATACCGGATCGTCGGCAAATCTCGGCCACCACTTTCGCCAGGGCGCTTGCGGTCACTCGACCCGAGATCCAATGCCCCAGCCGATGCGCCGGACCGTCAGCCCAGACGCTCTGGCGCACCGGGAAATCGGGCCATGGTCGCGTGTCCCAGGTCCAGACGAAAATACGGTCCGATGGGATCATTGGCTCGCCAGTCAGCGTTGAGATCGGAACATTCGCCGACTCTGACCAATAGCCCAGTTTGGCTTGCAAAAACCGCCTCTGCATCTCATCGTCTCGCACGCCGAGCGATCCGTAGGGCAGCGCGCTCTCCGAACTTTTCGCGTCCGAAAACAAGTTGGGCTGGTTTGACCCCAGGTCTACCGAAGGGCATCCGGTTTCGTCGGACCATGCACAATCGAACTGCGGTCCACGCAGTGCTTCCGGATTGGCCGCTGATAGCAGCGTCGCCTCGGCGCCGTTTGGCCAGATCAACCGGTTCTGGCTGATCCGCAGCTCCGGGCGTCGATCCGGCGGCGCCGTAGCCATCAGGCCCGATTCGCCGTCAACCATCACCGCCCGAACCTGATCGATCGTCTCCCCGATCAGCGCCACCCGGCGTGACCGGCCCTTCGAGAGCGGCATCGCTCCCTCCACCTGCGCCCGGACCCACTCAGCCCCGGCGCGGGTCTTGCCCGCACCGCGCCCGCCCAAGATCACCCAGGTCTGCCAGTCGCCTTCTGGCTCGACCTGATGCTGCGGGTGGGCCCACACCTCCCACAGCCAGGGCATCGCCGCGAGCGCGTTCACCGACAACCCGTCGATGAACGCGCCCCGCTCCGCCTCAGCCAGCGAGGCGATCAAGGCGGCGGGCGATTTCAGCTCGGGCCTGGGCAAGATCTATTACACCCTCTCCAGGCCGCTGCTTGTCAGTCTCGCTCATCAGCTTGACCTCCAGGTCCAGCACCATCTGCAGCGCTCTTTGGTTCTGCCGGATCAACTCAGACATCGCCTTGATCCGTTTCTCGTCGGTTTCGATTTCCAATGCGGTCTGCAGGCGATCGACTTCACCCTCCAGACCGCGCGACAGGCCGGCATAGAGATTCCGCGCACGGGCCAGGATCGACAGGTTAGCTGTCGTCACCTTATCCATGCTCACACCCCCCACCGACCGAGATCATCGGTCGTTCTCACGTGTGGTGCCTTTCATTGAATTTTAGGCTGGAAATGACAAAGGCGGACCCCCCGGCCCGCCCATTCACACCATTTCCAACTTGGATCAATGTCTACTCGACAGCGTCCGCGAAGTCAAGCAGTATCTTCAAGTGGCATGCAATTTATATCTGTTAACCATTTGTTAAGGCTTATTTTTCTTTTCGATCTCTCGCCACTTGGCCACATTCCGGTTGTGCTCCTGAAGCGTTTCAGCAAAGACATGCCCGCCGGTTCCATCAGCGACAAAATACAGGAAGCCGGTCTCCTCCGGGTTAACCACGGCCATGATCGCATCCCGCCCCGGCGACGCAATCGGCGTCGGCGGAAGTCCGTCGATCACATAGGTATTGTACGGCGTCGCCCGATCCAGCTCCGATCGCCGCAACCCCCGCCCCAGCGGACCCTTCCCCTCGGTGAGGCCATATACCACCGTCGGGTCCGACTGCAGCCTAATACCCTGCTTGAGCCGGTTGATGAACACAGACGCCACCCGCGCCCGCTCCTCGGCCACGCCGGTCTCCTTCTCAACAATCGAGGCCAGCACCAGTACCTCCTCCGGACTCGCCAGCGGCAGATCGGGCACTCGCTTCTCCCAAGCTTCCGCCAGCACCGCAGCCTGCAACATCGCCATCTGCTTCAGCACGTCGCTACGGCTCTGATTGCGCTCGATCGTATAAGTTTCAGCCGCCAGGCTACCCTCGGTCGGAACCGCCGCGATTTCGCCAGTCAGTATCTCGGTCCCCCGCAGCAGTTCGACAATTTGATAGCTCGTCAGCCCCTCCGGCACGGTTACCTTGTGCAAGACCGTCTTGCCATCGACCAGCATAGCCAGGATCTGCTCCATCGACGCGCCGGCCGGAATCCGGTATTCGCCATAGCGCATCGCACGATCCTCGCGTCGATATCGTGCCCCTAGCCGAAATATAAACCCGTTGCGAATCGCCCCACTCAGCGCCAGTTGGCGCGAGGTGTCCTTCAGCCCCGATCCCTTCGGTACCAACACGACGACATCTTCCTGCAATGGCCCCGGAGTCGAGAACTCCCGCTTCGCGAGCCCGATCGCCATCAGAACGACAAGTCCGACGACGATCAGAATCGAGAATACATTCGCCGCGAGATTCCGCATGCTCCACGGTGCCCGCATCAGCGAACCCGTCCGAGGATCAGCGAGGCATTGGTGCCGCCGAAGCCAAACGAGTTCGACAGCACGGTATTGATCTCGCGTTCGACCTTCTTCAACGGCGCCAAGTCGATTTCGCTAACGACCGACGGGTCCTCCAAATTCAATGTCGGCGGTGCTACCTGGTCGCGAATCGCCAGGACCGAGAAGATTACCTCAATCGCCCCCGCCGCGCCCAGCAGATGCCCGGTGGATGACTTGGTCGACGACATCGTAACATTGCCAGCATGCCGACCCATCAGACGGGTCACCGCCGCCAATTCAATCTCATCACCCATCGGCGTCGAGGTGCCATGTGCATTGATATAGTCGATAGCGCCCGCCTCCAGCCCGGCCTTGCGCAACGCCGCCGACATCGAGCGGAACCCGCCATTGCCGTCCGGCGCGGGCGACGTGATGTGGTACGCATCCCCCGACATCCCATATCCCAGCACCTCGCCATAGATCTTGGCGCCACGTTTCACCGCATGCTCGTATTCCTCCAGCAAGACGATACCGGCTCCCTCACCCATGACAAAGCCATCGCGTCCCTTGTCATAGGGTCGCGAGGCGCGCTCCGGTGAATCGTTGTAACTCGTCGACAACGCCCTGCACGCCGCAAACCCGGCAACCGAGATTTCACAGACCGGGCTTTCCGCCCCGCCGGCGATCATCACATCGGCATCGTCCAGCGCGATCAGCCGTGCCGCGTCGCCGATGGCGTGGGCACCGGTCGAGCAGGCCGTCACCACCGAATGGTTCGGCCCCTTGAAGCCGTATTTGATTGAAACCTGCCCAGAAGCCAGATTGATCAGCGCTCCCGGAATGAAGAACGGCGAGACCCGGCGCGGCCCACGCTCCTTCAGCGTCACCGCAGTCTCGGCAATCGATTCGAGCCCGCCGATCCCAGAGCCGATCATCACCCCGGTCCGTTCCAGGCTTTCCTCGTCCTCCGGCTTCCAGCCCGCGTCGGTCACCGCCTGCTCGGCGGCGCACAGCGCATAGGTGATGAATCGGTCGACTTTGCGTTGATCCTTTGGCGCGACCCACTGGTCTGGATCGAATGTGCCGTCGCTGCCGTCGCCCAAGGGAATCTCGCAGGCGATCTGGCAGGGCAGATGCGTTGCATCGAAATGCAGGATGCGCCCAGCGCCCGATTTCCCAGCCAGCAGCCGCTCCCAGGTCGGCTCGACCCCGCACGCCAACGGCGTAAGCATCCCCAGGCCGGTGATGACAACTCGGCGCATATCAAGCTCCTGTCCCGTTTCCCCGTGGCCCACGGCGATCCGCAATTGGCGCAATCCGGCCTCTCTCAACAAGACTCATACTCAACCGGCGCGCGGGCGTACAAACAAAAACGCGGCTCTCGGTCACCCGATCGCCGCGCCTTCAATCCGATCAGTCAGTGTTAGCCCGACTTTTCAGTGATAAATTTGACCGCATCGCCAAAGGTCTGGATGCTTTCGGCAGCATCGTCCGGGATCTCGATCCCAAACTCTTCCTCAAAAGCCATTACCAGCTCAACGGTGTCGAGGCTGTCTGCGCCCAGGTCGTCGATGAAACTGGCGCCAACAATCACTTTATCTTCTTCGACGCCGAGATGCTCGACCACAATTTTTTTGACCCGGTCCGCGATGTCGCTCATGTCCGCTCCTGTTTTTAGGGCCGCATCGACCCATCCGTTGTTAGTATCTCGGGGGCCCCATAGCGTTACAATGGCGGCCTGTACAGAATTTCCCGCGCGTTCCTTAGCACAACTGCCGCGCGGCGCAAATTCTGAATGTTAGGTCAGATCATCGCCATTCCGCCATTCACATGAATTGTCTGGCCAGTCACGTAGGCTGCCTCGTCAGACGCCAGATAAACCGCCGCCGAGGCGATTTCCTCCGAAGTTCCCATCCGCCCGGCCGGAATCGCCCCCAGAATTTTTCCCTTCTGGTCCTCGTTCAGCTTGTCGGTCATTGCCGTGGCGATGAAACCCGGCGCAATACAATTCACCGTGATCCCGCGCGAGGCGACCTCGGCCGCCAGCGATTTCGACATGCCGATCATCCCGGCCTTGGCCGCGGCATAGTTGCCCTGCCCCGGATTGCCGGTGACGCCGACGATTGAGGTAATGCCGATGATCCGCCCCCAGCGCTTCTTCATCATGCCCCTGACCACGGCGCGGCTCAGCCGGAAGCTCGCGGTCAGGTTGACGCTGATCACCTGGTCCCACTCGTCGTCCGACATCCGCATGAACAGGTTGTCGCGCGTCACACCGGCATTGTTGACCAGAATATCCAGCCCGCCCATCGCCTCGGCCGCCAGCTTCGGCAGCGCCTCCAGGGATGCCGCATCCGACAGATCGCAGGGGGTCACATGCGCCCGCGCACCCAGCTCTGCCGCCAACGCCTCCAGCGGCTCGATCCGGGTTCCCGAGACAGCCACCGTCGCGCCCTGCCCGTGCAGCTGCCGCGCGATCGCCCCGCCAATGCCGCCGCTGGCGCCGGTCACCAGCGCCGTCTTCCCGGTCAGATCGAACATCAACCTCTCCCTCAGCCTGCCAGCGCCTCAGCCAGCGTTTTCACGTCGGCGGCGGTATTCACCGCACTTGCCGCCAGCTCCCGGTCAATCCGGCGGGCCATGCCGCTCAGGGCCTTGCCGGCCCCGATCTCGACCAATTCCGTCACGCCCTGCCCGGCCATCCACAACACCGATTCGCGCCAGCGTACCGACCCCGTCACCTGCCGGACCAGCAATTCCCTGATCTCCGCCGGATCGTTCACCGCCTCGGCGCAGACATTGGCAACCAGCGGCACCTTCGGCGCGACAATCGCAACGCCCGCCAGCGCCTCGGCCATCACATCCGCCGCCGGCTGCATCAGCGCGCAGTGGAACGGCGCAGAGACCGGCAGCAGCAGCGCCCGCTTGGCGCCCCGGCCCTTGGCGATCTCGACCGCCCGCTCGACCGCACGCCTGTGGCCCGAGACGACAACCTGCCCCGGATCATTATCATTCGCCGCCTGACAAACCTCGCCCTGGGCAGCCTCCTCTGCAATCGAACGGGCGGTCGCGAAATCCAGCCCCAACAGCGCCGCCATCGCGCCCACCCCCACCGGCACCGCCGCCTGCATCGCCGTGCCTCGGATGCGCAGCAACCGCGCCGTATCCGACAGGCTCAACGCCCCCGCTGCACATAATGCGGAATACTCACCCAGCGAATGCCCGGCCACAAAACGCGCCGCCTCGACGGTCACTCCTTCCACCGCCAGCGCCCGCATTGCCGCCATCGATGTCGCCATCAGCGCCGGCTGAGCATTCGCCGTCAGGGTCAAATCCTCGGCCGAGCCTTCCCAGATCAGCGCACTCAGCTTCTCGCCCAGCGCCTCGTCGACTTCCTCGAACACCGCCGCCGCCGCCGGATAGGCCGCTGCCAGGTCCTGCCCCATGCCGACCGCCTGGGCGCCCTGCCCCGGAAAGGTAAATGCGCGCATACTGCTCTCCCGCCTCGCTCAAAAACTCTCTCGCCCGACCCGCCACCGCTGTCAACCCGACCGCAGGGCGCGCAGTATCCCTCAACTGGCCCGCAACCGCCCGTGCTTGCGCAACACATCGACCAGTCCGCCCGTATCAATCGCCCGGCAAACTCGCCCCGCCGGATTAAGCGTCGTCATGTCCTCGGCCGCAACCATCGCATTGATCACCGCTTCCTCAACCGCTTCCACCGCGCCCAGATACAGCGGGTTCAGATACTCGCCATTCAGAAACTCGAAGGTCTCCATGGGCCCGGAAAGCTCCGGCATCTCGCGCTGGTTCGCGGTCGAGAAGGCCAGGAACAAATCACCCGAGCCGTTGCCGCCCGGCGTCCCACCCCGCCCAACGCCCAGCGCCGCCCGCCGCGCCACATGGCGCAACGACAACGCCGACAACGGCGCATCGGTCGCCACTACCGCAATGATCGAACCAGCCTCGGTGTCGCGCAATCTATCAGCGGTCATCTCGCGCCCGACCGGCACCCCCAACACGCTCAACCACGGCCGCAAGCCGTGGTTGGCCTGGACCAACACGCCGACAGTATAATCCGCACCCCCGATCCGAACCCGGCGCGAGGCGGTTCCGGTGCCCGCCTTGAACTCATAGGCGATCATCCCGGTGCCGCCGCCGACGTTACCCTCCGGCACCGGCCCGGACTGCGCCCCATCCAGCGCGGCAAACACATGCTCGGGCTTCACATGCAGCCCGTTGATGTCGTTGAGTGTACTGTCACAGGTCTCGGCCACCACCGGCATCACCCACATCCGCGAATCCTCGAAGGCTTCCCGATAGCGCTGGATCATCCAGGCCGTCACTCCGTGATGCACCATTCCGACCGAATGCGTGTTGGTGATGCAGACCGGCCCCAGGAAATATCCGGCATCCTCGATCCAGTGGCTGCCGGTCATTTCGCCATTACCGTTCAGCACGAACGTTCCGGCCCATACCGGTGTCGGTCGCTCCGCATCGGCGCGCGGAAGGATCGCCGTCACCCCGGTCCGCACCGGCCCCTGGCCCTGCACCAGGGGACCCTCCCCGGCGATCAAGGTGGTCATCCCGACCCGCACCCCGGCGACATCGGTAATCGCATTCCACGCACCGGGCTCACCCGGAAAATCCAGGCCCAGCGCGCGTGCCCGTGGCTTCGGCATTTCCCCATCCCCCGGCGCTCGCGCACCTCTTGCATTCGCCATCACCGGCGCGTATACGCACGCCGTCTCCCGAGGTTAATCGATCGCGTCGCCTCTCGTATACGGGTTCGGGAGATTTGCCCCCGTATTTTGAAGCGCGCCGGAACAAGAAGGACGTGACAATGGCTCTTTACGAGCATGTCTTCATTGCGCGTCAAGACCTGTCGACCGCCCAGGCGGAAGGTCTTGTCGAGCATTTTACCCAGATCCTCAAGGATGGCGGCGGCGACGTCACGGGCACCGAATACTGGGGCCTGCGCACGCTTGCCTACAAGATCAACAAAAACCGCAAGGGCCATTACGGCTACATGCGCATTGACGCCCCCTCGGCGGCCGTGAAGGAAATGGAGCGCCTGATGGGCCTCCACGACGACATCATGCGCATCCTGACCATCAAGGTTGATGCCCACGAGGGAGGCCCCAGTGCAATCGTCCAGGCCAAAAACAGCCGTGACGATCGCGGCCCCCGCCCCGGCGGCGGCGGTGGCTTCCGTGGCGACCGGGATCGCGGTGACCGTGGTGACCGTGGCCCGCGTCCTGACCGGGACGACCGTCCCCGTCGCGAAGACTGAGAAGGAGGATCCAGATGGCTCGCACACCGTTTTTCCGCCGCCGCAAATCCTGCCCCTTCTCGGGCGCGGACGCACCGGTTATCGACTACAAGGACGTAAGGCTGCTGCAGCGTTACGTCTCCGAGCGGGGCAAGATCGTGCCCTCGCGCATCACCGCCGTTTCGGCCAAGAAGCAGCGTGAAATGGCCCGTGCGATCAAGCGCGCCCGTTTCCTCGCGCTTCTGCCCTACGCTGTAACTTAAGGGAGGGGATCGCGATGGAAATCGTACTCCTGCAACGCATCGAAAAGCTCGGCCAGATGGGCGATGTGGTCACAGTCAAGGACGGCTATGGCCGCAATTACCTCCTGCGTCATGGCAAGGCCTTGCGTGCTACCAAGGCAAATCTTGTCCGATTCGAGACCGAGCGTGCTCAGCTCGAGTCCCACAATCTCGAGCTTCGCGGTGAAGCCGAGGCGGCTGCCAAAAAGCTTAATGGCCAGACCTTCGTCATCATCCGTCAGGCCTCCGAAGCCGGCGCGCTCTACGGCTCGGTTACCGCACGCGACATCGCCGAGGCGGCGACCGAAGGCGGCTTCACTGTTGTGCGCGGCCAAGTCGCCATTGACCGGCCGGTCAAGGTGCTTGGTCTCCATCCGATCCGAGTCATCCTTCACCCGGAGGTCTCGGCCACGATCAACGTCAACGTCGCCCGGTCCGCAGACGAGGCGGCGCTTCAGGCTTCCGGCAAATCGGTCCAGGACCTTCGCGCTGAGGACGATGCCGCCGCCGACTTCGCGGTCTCCGAGCTGTTCGATGACCTCGGCGGTGCTGCCAACGAAGACGACTTCGGCGGCGAAAGCACTCTGGTTGACGAACACAAGCCCGAGTGAACTCGGACCCCGGTCCATCACCTCGACAAATACAACGCCGCGCCCAAGGGATCCCTGGGCGCGGATTTTTGTTCTCCCAAGCCCGGGTTTTTCCACAAAGCCATGCACAACTCTATCAACAGGAAATTTCCCCCCTCCAAACCCCACATATTCGCGACCAGGCAGGCACCTACGAAATCCGCCCCCGAGCTTATCCACAAACTATCAAATTTGATCCACAGAAAGAATGCTCAGTTCTCGTTCTGTTCATTTGCGCTCCTTGGTATATGGTGCGCTAAACGCACCTCAATCCGGGGGCACTTGATTCTATGGCAGACGGCAGCAAAGTCGCGACTACCCAGTTGCAACCCAGCAACATCGAGGCCGAGCAGGCCCTGCTAGGGGCGCTACTCCTCAACAACGAAGTGTTCGATCGGATTGATTCGATCGTCAAGCCGCATCATTTCTACGAGCCAGTACACGGCCGCATCTTCGAGATCGCATCGCGGCGGATCCAGAAAAACGCCCTGGCCTCGCCGGTCACCCTGAAACCCTTCCTCGCGGACGACGAGGGGCTGCAGGAGCTTGGCGGCACCGACTATCTCGCGCGCCTCGCTGGCGCCACCATTTCAATCGTCGCGGCGAAGGATTACGCCGAGACTATCCGCGATCTGGCGCTCCGCCGTGACCTCGTCCGCATCGGCGAGGAAATCATGGCCCGCGCCGCAACCTTCGACACCGAGGCGGAACCGAACGAGCAGATAACCGAGGCCGAACAGGCCCTCTACATGCTGGCGGAGACTGGCAACAGACAAGGCGGCTTCATCAACTTCGCCAATGCGTCCGCGGCTGCGGCGAATGTGGTGAACGCCGCCTTCCAGCGCGGCGGCGGTTTGGCCGGCATTTCCTCCGGCCTGCACGAGCTGGACTACAAACTCGGCGGCCTGCGAAACTCCGATCTGATCATAATCGCCGGCCGTCCTTCAATGGGCAAAACATCCCTCGCCACCAACATCGCCTTCAACATTGCCCGCAAGTTCAAGAAGGGCACCAGACCCGACGGGACGGTGGGCGCGATCTCCGGTGGCGTCGTCGGCTTCTTCTCGCTGGAGATGTCATCCGAACAGCTCGCCAACCGTATCCTCGCTGCCGAATCGCAGATCAAGAGCCACGAACTCCTTGCCGGCCGCATCCAGGAGGAGGATTTCCGCCGCTTCCTTGAGGTTGCCCGCGAGCTTGAAACCACTCCGCTCTATATCGACGACACCCCGGCCCTGCCAATCTCGACCCTGGCCGCCCGGGCTCGCCGCCTCAAGCGCCAGTTCGGCCTCGACGTTCTGGTCATCGACTACCTCCAGCTGGTCCGCGCCGCGTCTGGCCGCAGCGATGGCAGGGTGCAGGAAGTCTCCGAGATTACCCAAGGCCTGAAGGCCATCGCCAAAGAACTCGATATTCCGGTGATCGCCCTCTCCCAGCTCTCGCGCAAGGTCGAGGACCGCGAGGACAAACGCCCGCAACTCGCCGACCTGCGCGAATCCGGCTCGATCGAACAGGACGCCGACGTGGTCATGTTCGTCTACCGCGAGGAATACTACCACGAACGCCTGAAGCCCGCCGACGATAGCGACAAGTTCCCCGAATGGCAGCAAAAGGCCGAAAAACTGCACGGCCGTGCCGAAGTCATCATCGGCAAACAGCGCCACGGCCCGATTGGCACAGTAGATCTGTACTTCGAAGGTAAATACACCAAATTCTCGGATCCGGTGCGCGAAACCTCAGGCTACACGCCGGATTTCTGATGCCTCCATCAACCCGCACCAGCCGCATCATGCCCGCAATCGATGACTCGTCAACAACTCGCCTCGGTGACAGAAAGTCGGCGTCATGAGCCTGGTCGGGCGCCTCATCATCGACCTCGACGCCATCGTCGCCAACTGGCGCGCCCTCGACGCGCTGACCGCACCCCATGTCGAAACCGCCGCCGTCATCAAGGCCGACGCCTACGGCTGCGGCGCCACCCAGGTCGGCACCGCACTAACCAAAGCCGGCGCCCGCACCTTCTTCGTCGCCCTCCCCGACGAGGGCGCATCCTTGCGCGAAAACCTCGGTCCCGACCCCAAAATCTACATCCTGGCCGGATACCCGATACCCGAACCTCATTCTCACCCCAGCGCAACGCAGTCGCCTCTCCCCGTCGGGGGGAGGTTAAGGGAGGGGGCGCTGTCCGCCCGGCATTTCTACGCCACCCACACCCTCCGCCCAATCCTCAACAGCGCCGTCCAAGCCGCCGCCTGGTTCCGCGATGCACCCGAAGGCCCCTGCGCCATCCAACTCGACACCGGCATGAACCGCCTCGGCATGGAGCTTGCCGAATTCACCTCCCTCGGCTCGCTCCCCGCTTCGGTCCGCCTGATCATGAGCCACCTCGCCTGCGCCGACGCTCCCGCCCATCCGCAGAACCCGGCTCAACTGGCCGAGTTCACCCGCCTGACCAAGCCGATCAGCGACCTCCCCCGCTCTCTCGCCGCCACCGCCGGCATCCTCCTCGACGCTGACTACCATTTCGACCTGACCCGCGTCGGCATCGGCCTCTACGGCGGCTGGCCCTTTACCGCGGGCCGCCCCGCCGTCACCGTGCACCTCCCCATCATCCAGATCCGCGATGTCGCCCCCGGCGAGTCCGTTGGCTACGGTGCCACTTGGACCGCCCACCGCCCTTCGCGCATCGCCACACTCTCCAGCGGCTACGCCGACGGCCTGATCCGCGCTCTGGGCGGCAACGCCACCGGCTACATCGGTAGCCAACCCGCGCCCTTCGTGGGCCGCGTCTCGATGGACTTGATAACCCTCGACGTAACCGATTGCCCTACCGCCCAGCCCGGCACGCTGGTCGAAATTCTCGGCCCCCACCAAACCATCGACGATCTCGCCGCAGCGGCAAGCACGATTGGCCACGAAATCCTGACCTCACTTGGAACACGCTACCAACGGCGCTATACGGGGGCCTGAATACAGGCTGGCAATCGGGCCGACCCTCTCAGATAGCGTCCCCACCCCCTAAAAGGGTGAGGGATAGGGAGAGGGACCGCCACGCCCGCCAATAGAAACCGGAGCGAGAGCACATGCCCATACTTTCCGTTGTGCACACCTTCACCGCCTCGATCGGCGCCACCGTCCTCTGGCTCTGCCAGACGACCGGCTCGCTCTCCTCCTTTGCCGTCTCCGGCCTCAGCCATGTCTTCCGCCCGCCCTACTACCCGGCCGAGATACTGCGCCAGCTCATGCGAATCGGCTTCTTCTCCCTGCCCGTCGTCGGCATGACCGCGCTTTTCACTGGCGGCGCCCTGGCCTTGCAGATCTATGCTGGCGGCTCGCGCTTCAATGCGGAGAGCGTAGTGCCCTCGATTGTCGCGATCGGCATGACTCGCGAGCTTGGGCCGGTCCTCGGCGGCCTGATGGTGGCGGGCCGCGTCTCCGCCTCGATCGCCGCCGAGCTTGGCACCATGCGGGTGACCGAGCAGATCGACGCCCTGACCACCCTTTCGACCAACCCGATGAAATACCTGGTAGCGCCGCGCCTGCTGGCCGCCACCATCGCCATGCCGATCCTCGCCTTCTTCGGCGATATTATCGGCATCATGGGCGGGTTTCTGGTCGGCATCACCCGACTAGACTTCAATGCCACCACCTACATCAAAACAACCTACGACTTCTTGGAGGCCGGCGACGTGACATCCGGCATGATCAAGGCGGCGGTCTTTGGCTTCATCATCGCCATGATGGGCTGCTACCAGGGCTACAATTCCGGCCGCGGCGCCCAGGGCGTCGGCCGCGCCACCACCAATGCGGTGGTCTCCGCCTCGATCCTGATCCTGGCCTCGAACTACATCCTTACCGAGGCTCTGTTCCCGGCATGACCGAAACCGCAATGACAGAACTGCCCAAGATCGAAACCCCCAAGATCGAGATGCAGAACGTGCGCAAGAGCTTCGGCGCCAAGCATGTACTGCGCGGCGTCGATCTCACGATCAACCGCAGCGAGTCGATGGTCATCATCGGCGGCTCTGGCACCGGAAAATCGGTCCTGCTGAAATGCATCATCGGCCTGATAACCCCCGATACCGGCGATATCTTCGTTGACGGCGAGAACACCGCCGGCAAACGCGGCAAGGAGCGCGAGCTGCTGCTCGACAAGTTCGGCATGCTGTTCCAGGGCGGCGCACTGTTCGACTCGCTGCTGGTCTGGGAAAACGTCGCTTTTCGCCTGCTCCACGGCGCCCGCAAGCTGCCGCGCGGGGAAGCCCGCGCCATCGCCATCGCCAAACTCCGCCGCGTCGGCCTCAAGGAGGATAGCGCCGACCTGTTTCCGGCCGAACTTTCCGGCGGCATGCAGAAACGCGTCGGCCTCGCCCGCGCCATCGCCGCCGAGCCCGAGATCATCTTCTTCGACGAGCCTACCACCGGCCTCGACCCGATCATGGCCGACGTCATCAACGACCTGATCCGCGAGATCGTCGTCGAGATGGGCGTCACCGCCATGACCATCACCCACGACATGACCTCGGTCCGCAAGATCGCCGACCGGGTGGCAATGATCCATGACGGCCTGATCCACTGGTGCGGCCCGGTGGCCGAGATCGACAGCACCGACAACCCCTACATTCACCAATTCGTGAACGGCCTGGCCGATGGGCCGATCGAGGCGGTCCGTTGATATGATCCGCCCCGGCATTCTCCGCCCGGTCGTCGCCGTGAATCTGCTGTTGCTGACCCTGTACCCCGTCTCTTGGATCGCCCCCCTGGCGCGCGCCGGCTTCCTGCCGTTCTTCTCCGGCAACGAAATCACCATCCTCGGCGGCGTCAACGACCTCTGGCAATCCGACGCAGCACTCGCCACCCTCGTCGCCGTCTTCGCCATCGTCATTCCCTACGCCAAGACCCTGGCCATCGCGGCCGTCCATTTCGGCCACCTCGGCCCCCGCGCCCTGCCAGTGGTCGAGATCATCGGCAAGCTCTCGATGGCGGATGTGTTCCTGATCGCCCTCTATATCGTGCTGGTGAAGGGCGTCGGCATCGGCCATGTCGCCTCGGCCTGGGGCCTGTGGCTGTTCACCGGCTGCGTCCTCGCCTCGCTCTGGGTCGGCTTCGAGACCAAACGCAAGATTGACGCGAAGGTATGACCAACGTCCCGCCTTGCGGGCCATGCCGCCCTGTGATCGGATAGCGTCATGGCCAAACCCGCCCTCGCCTATGTCTGCCGCGACTGCGGCGCCGCGCACCGCAAGTGGTCCGGCCACTGCGAGACCTGTGGCGCCTGGAATTCCATCGAGGAGGACCCCGGCCTCTCCGCCGCCGGCCCGCCCGCAAAAACCCTTGGCAACACCAAAGGCCGCTCGATCGCGCTCAGCCCGCTTTCCGGCACCGAAGCCCCGCCACCGCGCCGCTCCTCTGGCATCGCCGAGTTCGACAGGGTGCTCGGTGGCGGCCTGGTCCCCGGCTCGGCAATCCTGGTCGGCGGCGACCCCGGCATCGGCAAGTCAACCCTGCTCCTGCAGGCCGCCGCCGCTTTCGCCCGGGCCGGCGCCCCCACCATCTACGTCTCCGGCGAGGAAGCCATCGCCCAGATCCGCATGCGCGCCACCCGCCTCGGCCTCGACGACGCGCCGGTCCAACTGGCCGCCGAGACTAACCTGCGCAACATCCTCACCACGCTCGACACCGAACGCCCGGCTCTGGTCGTCATTGATTCGATCCAGACAATGTGGGCCGACCATATCGACAGCGCCCCCGGCTCGGTGAGCCAGGTCCGCGCCACCGCGCATGAGCTCACCAGCTTCGCCAAGCGCCGCGATGTCTCGGTCGTCCTGGTCGGCCATGTCACCAAGGATGGCCAGATCGCCGGCCCCCGCGTGGTCGAACACATGGTCGACACCGTGCTTTATTTCGAGGGCGAGCGCGGCCACCAGTTCCGCATCCTCCGCGCCGTAAAGAACCGCTTTGGCCCGGCCGACGAGATCGGCGTCTTCGAAATGACCGGCCACGGCCTCGCCGAAGTCACCAATCCGTCGGCGCTGTTCCTTGGCGACCGGGCCGAGGCGGCCTCCGGGTCGGTCGTCTTCGCTGGCATCGAGGGCACCCGCCCCCTGCTGGTCGAACTTCAGGCCCTGGTCGCCCCCTCCTCGCTCGGCACCCCTCGCCGCGCCGTCGTCGGTTGGGACTCAAACCGCCTGTCGATGATTCTGGCGGTCTTGGAAGCCCGCTGCGGCGTCTCGCTGGCGGGCAAGGATGTCTATCTCAACGTCGCCGGTGGCCTGCGCATCGCCGAACCGGCTGCCGATCTCGCCGTCGCAGCGGCGCTTCTGTCGGCAGTGACCGGCGAAATTGTGCCTTCAGACCAGGTAATATTTGGCGAGATTAGCCTCTCTGGTGCAATCCGGCCCGTGACACAGCCGGATTTACGGCTTAAAGAGGCTGAAAAGCTGGGGTTTTCCACTGCTTGCGTGCCTTATCAGATGAAACGCGTGGAAGAATCGGGCATAAGTGTAAGACGAGTGCAGGATTTGCCGAGCTTTGTGGCCGATAACTTTTCTAAGGCGCTGTGAATCAGTAAAGATGATGCGGTAACTATCAGAACCGGAATCGGGGGGCTAGAGAATGGAGTTTACCATCGTAGATGCCGGCGTTGGTGTAATAGCCTTCGTGTCGGGATTGTTGGCTTACTCCCGTGGCTTTACGCGCGAGTTATTCGCCATTGCAGGCTGGATCGTCGCGGCCATTGCTGCCTTCTATGGCGCACCGGCGTTGGAACCGCTGATCCGCGAGCTACCGGTGGTTGGTAAGGTCCTCGCCGATTCTTGCATTATTTCGATGATCGCGGCGTTTACCATTGTCGTCGCCGCGGCACTATTGGTTCTTTCGGTTTTCACGCCGATGATCGCCGGACTGGTGCTGGATTCGCCGCTGGGATCACTCGACCGGTTGCTTGGCTTCATTTTCGGCATCGCCCGAGGCCTTCTTCTGATCGCCGTCGCTTTCCTGATCTACACAGAATTCAGCGGCGCCGGCAGCTTTCCGCAAATTGACAATGCAGCCAGCCATTCGCTGTTCGAAGAATCTTCGGCGCTGATCACCGAGAATCTCCCGGAAAACCTTTCCGTCTGGATTGGGCAAAAGATTGACGCTCTGATGGTAAACTGCGGCGACGTTGCTCCTGCAGCCACATCGCCAGAAACTGGCAACGTTGGAACCGGAACCGAAGTACCCACGACCGGGACGACTGGCAACTGATCCCATCGGTTCGGACCGTGATGGACTGGTGACATCACAACGAATGCCGGTATATAACCGCGCGCGAACCATGAGACCGTGCCTACATGCGGTGAAGTCCTGGCGGGAGCCGACGTATGAGTGAATCCGGGCATTCCACTTGGCTATCAAATCCGTTCGATGACGACAAACTGCACGAGGAATGTGGCGTCTACGGTGTCTTCGGCGTCGATGACGCCGCCAACTATGTCGCCCTCGGCCTCCATGCCTTGCAGCATCGCGGGCAGGAAGCGGCGGGCATTGTCTCTTACAGCTCCGACACCAGCTTCAACTCGGTGCGCCGCATCGGCTATGTTCGCGACAATTTTACCAAACCCAGCGTAATGGCGATGCTGCCCGGCCGCTCGGCAATGGGCCACACCCGCTACTCGACTGCCGGCAGCAAGGGCGGCGCCGCGTTGCGCGATGTCCAGCCGCTCTATGCCGAGTTCGCGCTGGGCGGCTGCGCCATCGCCCATAACGGCAACCTCACCAACGCCGACAGCCTGCGCAGCCAGCTCATCGACCGCGGCTCGATATTCCAGTCCAGCTCGGACACCGAATGCATGGTCCATCTGATGGCCCGCTCGATCCAGAAAACCATCCCCGAGCGGATGAAGGATGCGCTGCGTCTGGTCGAAGGCGCGTTCTCCGTTGTCGCCATGACCCGCACCAAGATGATCGGCGTCCGCGATCCGCTCGGCGTGCGACCGCTGGTGCTGGGCCGCTACGGCGACGCCTGGATACTGTCGTCCGAGACCTGCGCACTCGACATCATCGGCGCCGACTATGTGCGCGAGATCGAGCCGGGTGAGATGGTCATCATAACCAAGGCCGGCGTCGAATCGCATCGCCCGTTCGAGAATAGCCCGTCGCGCTTCTGCGTCTTCGAATACGTCTATTTCTCGCGCCCTGACAGCGTCATTGGCGGCATGTCGGTCTACGAGACCCGGCGCCGCATCGGTGTCGAGCTGGCCCGCGAGGCCCCGGTCGAGGCCGACCTGGTCTGCCCGGTCCCGGACAGCGGCACTCCGGGAGCGATCGGCTACAGCCAGGAAAGCGGCATCCCCTTCGCCATGGGCATCATCCGCAATGCCTATGTCGGGCGCACCTTCATCGAACCTACCGACCAGATCCGCGACATGGGCGTCCGTCTCAAGCTCAACATCAACCGCGCCATCGTCGAGGGCAAACGGGTCATCCTGGTGGATGATTCGGTGGTCCGCGGCACCACCAGCCGCAAGATCAAGGACATGATCCTGGCCGCTGGCGCCGCCGAGGTGCATTTCCGCATCGCCAGCCCGCCAACCCGCTGGTCCTGCTTCTACGGCGTCGACACCCCGGAGCGTGACAAACTGCTCGCCGCCCACATGACCGAGGCCGAGATGTGCGCCCATATCGGGGTCGATTCGCTCCGGTTTGTCTCGCTCGACGGCCTCTACCGCGCCTGCGGCCACCCGGCGGGCCGCGATCAGAAGGCACCGCAATTCTGCGACGCCTGCTTCAGCGGCGAATACCCAATAGAACCCTCCGACGCCCGCGCCAAAGGCAAGATCAAGGAAGTCGTCGCCGCGTGACCTGGGCGACTGGCAAAACCGCCCTCGTAACCGGCGCGTCGCGTGGCTTTGGTTACGCCTGCGCGATGGCACTTGGCGCTGTCGGGGCGCATGTTCTTGCCGTCGCCCGAACGGTGGGTGGACTTGAGGAGCTGAATGACAGGATCTCGTCATCCGGCGGAAGTGCTACAATGATCCCATTGGACATCCGCGACGACCCCGGCCTTGAACGCCTCGGGGCCGCCATCCATGACCGCTGGGGCCATGTCGATCTCTGGCTCCACACTGCCGTCCACACGGCCCCCCTTCAACCCGCCGAGCACATCGACGCGATTGAGCTGGACAAGACCATCGCCATCAATATCCGCGCCTTCCAACGGCTGATCCGCGTCGTCGACCCACTGCTCCGGCTGTCGGGTCACCCCATGGCCCTGATCGCCGCCGACGATAGGGCCGGCGCCAAGTTCCACGGCACCTACGCCGCCGCCAAGGCCGCCCAATCCGCCCTGACCCGCGCCTGGGCAGCCGAAACCGGCAACCGCATCACCATCGCCGAAGTCATCCCGCCCCCGATGCCCACCGCCCTGCGCGCCCGATTCCACCCCGGCGAAGACCGCGCGAAGTTGTGCCCGATCGACCAGGCCGCGGTGCGGCTGATGGTGCGGCTGAAACAGGGTGGCATCGCCAGCGGGGATCGTGTGGCCATTTGACACTGATTTTCAAGCGCCGCGGACGACGCGGTTCTTTCACGAAGAATTCTCTGCTGTAGGGTGCGCATTTTGCGCACCGCCCCACGGAATTACTGGGTCAACTTTCACGATATTTCACCAGAGAAAAAACCCAAATCAGCCCAATCGCCGTTTCCAGGACAGCGGCCTGCACAAGTCCTTCATCCGGCATTCCATCAATTGCCATGCTCAGGATCCGCGACAAGCCATAGGGCACGTACAACAGAGCCGAAACCACAGCGGAGGTAGCGGTTAATCTGGCCACGAAGGCGCCCGACATTATGAACATTCCACTTGCCAACAAGGCGCCGCCGGGAGCGCGTATCTCGTTTAACAAACTAATATTACTGCCAATCTCAATGCCGTATGCCGCGTAGAATGCCACCGGCACAGACAGAATTGCCCCGCCAACCCCTGCCGCGATCAGGCCTGAGATGAACAACATGGTTCTCAGCGCTTTCGAGTTCTTGATGTTCATTGCATTCTAGTTTTCGCAAGCGAGTCCCTGCACGCGCAGGGACTCATTCCAACATCGCCGCCACCGCAGCGTCCTATCTGGGCAGGTTCCACACGCCCGATGCCGCCGCGGCATGGCAGAAGCCGGCAAAATCGCGCGGCTCGCGGCCAAGCGCTTTTTGCACACCATCCCCGAGCGACGCATTGCGCCCGTCAAACACTTCCCTGCAAAGCTCGGTGAACATACCGGCCAATTCGGGCCCGGCGGCCTCGGCAAAGGTCATCAGACGCGGTCCGGTGAGCTCATAAAGCTGACCGGCGTGACGGTCATCGGTCAGCGCTGCAACGGCAACATCGGCAATGTCGTCGGCATCGACAAAGGGTTCGCGCACGTCACCGGCCGGCAACGCGACCACACCACCCAATACCGGCTCCAGCAGGGCGCCTTCATTGAAATTCTGCGAGAACCAGCTTGCGCGGACAAGCGTGAAGTCCAAACCGCAAGCACGAACGATATCCTCGCATTGCTGCGCCTTGGCCTCGTTCCGGCCCGAGAGCAGCACCAGCCGCTTGACGCCCGCCGCCACCGCGCGCTTGGTCAGCGCTTCGATCTTGGCCGGCGCGCCGGGGAAGGCGAGGTCCGGGGCGTACGAGATATAGGCGGCCTCGACGCCATCAAGCGCCTCCGGCCAAGTTTCGGGATCGTCCCAGTAAAACGGCGGCTCGGAGCGCCGCGAGCCTTCCCTGACGGCGTGGCCGCGCCCCGCGAGCTGCTTGACGATACGACGGCCGGTCTTGCCGGTCGATCCGATGACGAGAATGGGGGATTGCGACATGATTTCGATGCTCCTTTCGTGGAGTGTTCCAGGTGATTTCCAACTCAACGCTACTTGACACCGTGTCAATTGACATTATGCCAAGTAAGCACTACTAGACACCATGTCAAGTGATCATCCCACAACCCGAGATCGAATTCTGAAAGCCACCTTGGACTTGCTGGAAGCGGGCCAGGGCCAGGGCGTGCGCATGACGGACATAGCCAAACGGGCCGGAATCACCCGCCAAGCGCTCTATCTTCATTTCAGCACCAGGGCGGAGCTTCTGATTGCGACCACGCTCTATCTTGATGCGGTGAAAGGGGTTGAAGAACGGCTCGTGCCGAGCCGCACGGCACAGACCGGAGTCGAACGTCTTGACGCGTTCATCGAGGCATGGGGCAGCTACATCCCGGAAATCTACGGCATCGCCAAAGCGCTCCTCGCCCTGAAGGACACCGATGACGCGGCAGCGAAGGCGTGGGACGACCGGATGCAGGCAATGCGCGACGGCTGTGAAGCAGCAATCGGCGCGCTGAACCGCGACAACATGCTGTCACGGGACCATCCGCCGGATCAGGCGGCGGACATCCTGTGGACGATGTTGTCGGTCCGTAATTGGGAGCAGCTGACCATCGAATGCGGCTGGCCGCAGGAGAAATATATCGAGACGCTCAAATCCCTGGCGCGGCGCGTTTTCGTGGCCGAAACGACGTCAAACTGACCAGCAGGTCGGTCAAGAATCCGGCAACCCTGCTATCAGAGATCGCTGAGTCACCCCTTCTTCACATAGGGATTCTCGCCCTTGCGCAGGTCCAGCCGGATCGGCACGCCTTTCATCCCGAAGCTGATCCGCAGCCCGTTGACCAGATACCGCAAATAGCTCTCCGGCAGCGCCTCGGGCCGCGAGCACCAGGCGACGAAGCTCGGCGGGCGGGCCTTCACCTGAGTAATGAACCGCAGCTTCACCCGGCGCCCGGCTGCCGCTGGCGGCGGATGCTGCTCCAGCACCTCGCCCAGCCACTGGTTCAGCTTCGCCGTGGTCACCCTGGTGTTCCAGATCCGATGGGTCTCGATAATCGCCTCGCGCAGCTTGTCCAACCCCTTGCCGGTCAGCCCCGACACCGGCACCACCGGCGCGCCCTTCAGCTGCGGCAACATCCGCTCGCACATCTCGCGCAACTCGCGGATGCGGGCGTTTTTATCCTCGACCAGATCCCACTTGCTGATCGCAAACACTACCGCCCTGCCCTCGCGCTCGGTCAGATCGGCGATCCGCAGGTCCTGGGTCTCGAAGGCGTTGTCGTCGTCCATCAGCACCACCACAACCTCGGCAAACCGGATCGCCCGGATCGCGTCGCTTGTCGATAGTTTTTCGAGCTTGTCCTGCACCTTGGCCTTCTTGCGCAGCCCGGCCGTGTCGAATATCCGAAATGCCCGCTCGCCCCAGTTACAGACCACCGCAATGGCGTCGCGGGTGATCCCGGCCTCGGGCCCGGTCAGCATCCGATCCTCGCCCAATATGGCATTGACCAGCGTCGACTTTCCGGCATTCGGCCGCCCAACTACCGCGATCTGCAGCGGCCGGTTCTCAGCCAGCGCGTCGTCCTCGTTGTTCGGATCGAATTCGACCCCCTCATTCAGCAGATCGAACCGATCCGCATGAGGCTGCAGGGCAGCGTACAGATCGCCCATGCCCTCGCCGTGCTCGGCCGACAGGCCAATTGGCTCGCCCAGCCCCAGCGAATAAGCCTCGATCATCCCGGCCTCGCCAGCCCGTCCCTCGGCCTTGTTGGCGCCGACAATCACTGTCACGCCGCCCTTGCGAAGAATGCCGGCGAACAGCAGATCTGTTGGTGTGATACCGGCCCGGGCGTCGATCAGAAATAGGCAGACGTCGGCCTGCTCCACCGCCCGCTCGGTCAGCTTGCGCATCCGGCCCTGCAGGCTATCGTCCTCGATCTCCTCCAACCCGGCAGTGTCGATAACGGTAAAGCTCAGGTCGCCCAGCGTGCCGGCACCCTCGCGCAGGTCGCGCGTGACCCCAGGCTGGTCATCGACCAACGCCAGGCGCTTGCCAACCAGGCGGTTGAACAGCGTCGACTTACCCACATTGGGGCGTCCGATGATTGCCAGTCTGAACGACATTTTCTCGCCTGGGGCTGTGCCCGAAAGCGCCTTCCGGATCAGCGGAAGGCGTAAAGAGTTCCGTTATCCGACAGAACATAAACCGTGCCATTGGCGACCACTGGCCCTGTCACCGAGCCGCCACCGATCTTCACGCCCGGCCCCGCCGCCCCAGTCATCGCATCGAATGATTGCAAGTTGCCGAGGCTATCGGTCAAAAGCAACCTGCCGTCGACAAGGACCGGACCGGAATAGGAAATCGGATTCTCGAGATCCTTCTGGTCTCTATAGGCGGGCATCTGGGTGGACCATAACGTGCGGCCATCCCGCACCGAAATGCGCATTATCTGGGCCGCGTCCGAGACCATGAAGATCGTTTCCCCGGCGGCCCAGATCGGCGAGGCCGAGCCTAGGTTGCGGGTCCAGACCCGCTGACCGCTGCGTCCATCGATAGCGATCATCCGTCCACTCTGATTGGCAGCAACTACATACGGCCCGACCACCACCGGATCGCCCGAGATATCGGTGATCGCCGAACGTGCAAGCCCCTTGCGGCCACCGCTGAGCACGGCACTCCACAGCCGACGCCCAGCGCCACCCTCGATCCCGACCAATTCGCCTGATGTAAATGGTAGCGCCACCAGCCGCCCGGCGATCGCCGGGCTGGCGCCGCCCAGCAGTCCAGCTTCAGAACTGGCCACCTGCATCCGCCAGCGCACATTTCCGGTGGACCCGTCGAGACCCACTGCGCGGTTGTCACGAGTCACCGCGACGACCAGCCCTCCGGCAGCAGCGGGAGCCGCTCGAAACGGTGCTCCAAAGCCCTTCCGCCATAGAATTTCGCCCGTGGCAGCGCTGACCGCCATCACCTCACCGAACCCGGTTGCGGCGTAGATCGTTCCGCCATCCGCCGCCAAGCCGCCGCCAAAACCTTCCTTGCCGGCCTCGGCCGCATGGGCGAGGCTGACCCGCCAATTTTTCGAGCCGGAGCTTGCCGAGAACGAAGTCAGGCCGGCTCCGGCGTCAAGCGTGTATATTTTACCGCCGATGACGATCGGTGAGCTGGTGATGGCACCGTCGCTGCTGTCACCTGCACCGGCATCCGCAGTCCAAACTATCGACAAACTGCTTGGTCCAGAGAGATTCCCCAGATTGTGGCTCGCGGTGCCGTTGGTCTGGCTCCACTCGGAGTTCGCCTGAGCCGGTGGCAAAGGAACCGCCGCCGCCTCGCCAGATGCTACCGCAGCTGGCTCTGCCCGCAGATGGATACGTTCGCCTTCGAGAATTTCGTCATCACTGAACCAGCCGCACCCCGTCACCGCGAGCAATCCGATCACTCCAAGCGCCAGTGAGCAGGATTTCCGAGCAAAAATACCTGGGTTGCGCATCACACTCTCCAACTCATCTGCCCACATCCTACTGTACCGCCATCGGCAATTCGCCACCACTGCTCAACAGCAGCGCCACAGCCCGCTCAGACGAACCGCGAGTCGCCTGCGGGTCGGCGATAATTGCATTGAGATCGGAATGCGCCGACTCGGTATCCCCGGAATTCAGCCGGACAATGGCCCGTAACTCCATCGCCATCAACCGGTAGGGCGCACCCTCGACCGTCAGCGGGTCCAACTCTGCGATCGCCTCAGCCGGATCCATCGCCGCAACGCTGATCCGCACAGCCTGCAGCCGGGCCAGGTCGGCATAGGTAGCGCCAAGATCAGCCTCACCCGCAACCTCACGGTAAAGCGCCGCCGCCGCATCAATCTCACCCGCCTCCGCCTTCGCCGCGGCCAGGCGCAACCGGGCAATCACCACGGCCTTGCCATCGACACTGCCGATCAACGTTTCTTGATCTTCGACCGAGGCAATATCGGCGGCAATAAAAGCACCACCGGTCTCGCGCGCGGTCTCAACCGCGCGGTGTTTCATCCAGTTCAGCCCGGCGGAGACCGCAACCACGGCAACGACCCCGGCCACCGCATAGGGGCCGTATTTCTTCCACAGCCGGAACATCCGGTCCTGGCGGACCTCCTCGGTCACTTCCTGGATAAAGCTGTCTGTCTCGCTCACACGATATCTCCTCGCAGCCCCGTCAGTCGGGCGCATCACGGGCCGAGGTGTAGCGCCGCTTCGCCGCAAATTAAAGCGCTAAAGCATTTTCCGGCAAAGGCCTTCAGCCGCAGTATCGGAAGCACCCGGCGGGCCTTTCGCTGGGTCCGCTAGACTGAATAGCCCAGGCGGTCGAAGACTCCGCCCCAGCAATGCCCGACCTGCCACCTCTCCTCAGCGGATAGAGACAGAGTATTCTTGCGGTAATCTCGCTGGCCGTCGATGTAGCTGCGGAAAATTGGCGCCGCAGCATCGTAGCCATCAATCTTGATTCGATCGAAGATCGTGCCAAGCGTTCCCATCGGATCCCGCTGAAGATCCCGGTAGCTCACCTCCACAAGCTCGCCTTCGCTCAGCGCCTCACGCTGGACGAGGTAAGCCTCCATCAATGCTGGATAGATCTTCAGGACATGTCGAACAATGTCGCCGCGGTCCACCTTGTGCAAACTGGACCCACCCGGGAAAATTGGAGACGTCCTACGCCGTTTGCATTGCCTCTGCCTCGAATTTGACGGGGCTTGTGAAGTCCAGCGTCGAGTGCCGACGGATT
>Ga0307379_10001558_pt1 | contig 36056 bp, 22 predicted proteins | sample UN2MG_FD_202237 | JGI IMG/M metagenome (GOLD analysis project Ga0307379, IMG submission 202237) | Soil microbial communities from Risofladan, Vaasa, Finland - UN-2 | ecosystem: Environmental > Terrestrial > Soil > Coastal area > Acid sulfate soil | place: Finland: Risofladan, Vaasa | collected...
CCAAGCAAGAAACATTCGCACCCCAGCCCTCTTAAAATCGTGTTGAAAAATAATCCTTGGCGCTCTTGGCGTCTTGGCGGTTCTCCGGTCCGTTTATTTTGGACAGCACTATTCATTTTTCGTACTTCATCTCGAGGTATTCGTCCTTGATCACCGGCCCCTGGCCGCTCTCCTCCCCGGTGAGCCTCTGGGCCGCCCGGATGCCGGTCTCGATGGAATGGTCCATGTTGTTGTACACGAACTGGCCGTAGCGGCCCATCAGCACCAGGTTCTCGATGCCCTCCAGGTAGGACTTGATCTTTTCCAGGTGCTGCTCGTGCCCGATGTCGTGCATGGGGTAGGCCTTCCGGGCCCGGACCACGCAATGGTCAAAGGCGTATTGCTCCATGCCCGGCGCCAGCTCGATCTTGGCGAACTCCTGGAGCGTGCTCGCGGCCAGGTCCTCGTCGGGCATGGTCCAGACCGGGTCGGTCTCGAAGCAGAAGTACTCGAACACCAGCGAGGTTTTGCCGGGCGGGCTCATGGCCGGGCTCCAGTTGGTCGGCTCGTGCAGGCGGCCGAAGCTGATGCGCGGGTCCGGGATGTAAATCCAGGTGTCCTCGGTGATGCGGTCGCGGTTGAACATGATGGCCACCACCGTGAGGTCGCGGTAGCGCAGCTTCCGGGCCGCGTCCTTCACATCCTCCGGCGCCGGCGGGTCCAGGATCATGATCAGCTCCGTCACCGGGATGGACGACAGCGCGTGCGTGCCCTCCAGCACCTCCTCCCGCCCGTCGCCGTAGCGGACCCTCACCCCCGTCACCTTGTTGTGCTGGTGCAGCACGCCCACCGCGCGCGCGCGGAGCTTGATCTCGTTCCCTTTCCTGATCTCCTGGGCCAGGCGCTCGCTGATGCGGCCGATGCCGTGGGCCGGGTACTTGAAGTTGCCGATCAGCGACACCGGCTTTTCCTTTTTGCCGGGCATCAGGCTTTCCTTGATGGTGCCTAACATGCTCATGCCCTTGATGCGCTGCGCGGCCCAGGCCGCGGAGACCTGGGTGCACGGCACGCCCCACACCTTCTCGGTATAGGTCTTGAAAAAAATCTCGTACATGCGCCGGCCGAACTGCTGGATCATCCAGTCCTCCAGCGTGACCGCGGGCTGGTTCCGGTACTTCCACTTGTCCAGGACAAAGGACCCGAAGATGCGGGCGGACATCACCGGACCGAGCCCGCTGAAGGCGTTTAAAAAAGTGGGCGGATAATTGAAATACTTGTTCATGAAGTAAATCTTGGAGAACCGGTCAACGTTGATCAGCTCGTCCACCATGAGCTTATGCAGGAACTGGTCGAGCTCGGCCTTCTTGGTGAAGAAGCGGTGGCCGCCGAGGTCGAAGAGGAAGCCGTTGTGGCTATGGGTGCGCGAGAGTCCGCCCACCCCGTCGGCCGCCTCCAGGACCACGGTCTTGACGCCGTGGTCGGTGAGCACCTTGCCCGCGGCCAGGCCGGCGGGCCCGCCGCCCATGATGACGGCGCGAATGTCGCGCTTATCCATGCTTGGTCTCCATGTCCATCAATCTGGAACCGGTTTCAACCAGGATAACCAGCTCAAATGAAAAGATTAATAAAGGATATTCAGGATGTTCAGAATAATTCCAGGGCCTTCCGCATCCTGAATATCCTGAGTATCCTTGTTAACCCTTCTTGAGAAGGTTTAGAAACCGGCTCTAATAGAATACTTTCAGAATGGGCCGGTTCGCAAACCCCGCCGGTCACGCCACCCAGTAGCCGTTGATGAACAGCGCCGCGAACAGGGCGAAGAGGGCGGCGAACGAAATCAGGGCCAGGGCCGCGAGCCAGCGCCACCTGCCCAGGACCTGCGCCAGCGCGATGAACATGGGCAGGCACTGCACCTGGTAGCGCAGGTAACTGTGGTTCGCGTTGCTGGCGTGGTACAGGAAGAACACCAGCATCCAGGCCCAGTACGATCCGCGGGTTTTACGGAAGGACAGGACCAGAGTGAGGAGCAGGACCGCGTGCAGGGGCAGCTCCTTCATCCATATTTCCGGGCCTTTTTCATAGGTCTCCATCATCATGAGCCAGGGCCAGTTGACGTGGCCGTGCACGTTGACCTCGTGCACCCTGGTCCAGATCAGCGCGTCGCCGGTGATGGCGTAAAAATAAACGATGACGGAGAGCGTGCCCAAGGGGATGAGCAAGGCCCACCACACGCCCGGAAGCTCGATGAACCCGTGGAACGCGCGGCGCAGGTTGGAGGCGCCGAGCACGCCGGCAAAGCCATCGCGCCCGTCCTCCCGCGCCCGCGCCAGCAGCCACTCGTAGCAAAGCGGCACGGCCAGGATGGCGCCGTCAATGCGCGAGACCGCGGCGATCATGGCGAGCGCCCCCGCGGCCCACCATCTTCCCCGCCGCGCGCATACCATCGCCCCCGCGGCCAGCACCAGAAACAGCGACTCGTTGAACACGGCGGAGAGCGCGTAAGCCCCGGGATGGAGCTGGGACAGGGCCACCGCCAGGACCGCGGTCTTTTTCTCATGGTCGAGACGCACCAGGTAGTAGAGCAATATGCCGTAACCCACGGTGAAGAGGTTGGACAGCGCCACCCCCGCGTGCACGGGGTCAAGGCCAGAGGCCGAGGCCGCGCGGATCAGGCCGGGCAGCAGCGGCCAGTGACGATAACCGTAGCCGCGGTCGAAACGGGCGCTGCCCGGCGCGGGCGGCCACCGGGCCTGGTCATAGCCCAGTTGATCCATGACCCGGAGCCGCCGGGTTTCCGCGGCGAGGTCATAGTCGCCCGCGGCCAGGCGCCGGTACCCGAGCGCGGCGATGCGCGCGAACCAGGCGCCGTCGAAGTTGGCCAGGTGATCAACAAAGGACACGCCGGGCCGGACGATCCACAGGTCCGCGCCGTAACCGGCCTGGGGCACGAGCCGGTAGCCCGCGTACAGGCACAAGAGCGACGCGGCCTTGATCGCCAGCGCGAGGGCGATGGCGGTTCTCCATTCCCTTCTTGGCATCCGATTCAATCGTAAGCGCAAAGGCGTAAAAATCGCAACGCTGGAAAAAGAATTCAGTCTCGCGGACCGGCTTGCATGGTGAACGCTAATTAGTGGCCTCGGGCCTACCAGAGGTTCCTTCTTAAAATCCGGATGAAGAGTCCGAAGCTCCAGCGCGGCCGCTTGAACAGCAGGTCCACCACCGACTTCTTGAGCAGCACCAGCGGGTGCCGGAGGTAAGAGCGGAGGTTGTACTTTAAAAACTCGCGCCCGGCCATGCGCTCGAGCATGCCGGCGGGGAACACGTTCTCGTGATATGCGGAGCGGGTGAAGGTGAGGTTCTCGAAATCGAAGTCGCCGCGTAACAAGCCGCGCTCGCGGGCCATCTCGTACATCTCGGTTCCGGGCAGGGGGTTGGCCACGAAGAAGAAGGCCATGTCGGTTTTCATCTCGTTGGCGAAGCGGAAGGTCTCCCGCATCTGTTCCAGGGTCTCGCCGGGGAACCCGAAGATGTAGAAGGCGTTGGTGCGCAGCTTCTTTTTCTGGATGTAGCGGGTGATCTCGCGGGCCTTGTCCAGGTTGAGCGGTTTCTTCACGATCTTGCTCAGGACCTCCTGGCACCCGCTCTCGAAGGCCAGCGTCATCTCGTAGGCCCCGGCCTCGATGATCAGGTCCACCAGCTCCTCGTCCAGCGTCCACAACGCCACCCCGTTCGGGAAATTGAGCTTCACCTTGTAGCCGCGCTCAATGATGCCCCGGAAAATTTCCTTGGCCCGCCTGCGGTCGGCCGTGATGTTGTCGTCCTCGAACTGGATCTCGTCAATCCCGTGCTTCGAGATCAGCTCGCCGATCTCGTCGAGCACGTTGCCCGGAGAGCGGAAGCGGAAGCGGTTGCCCCAGAACTTTGTGCTCGAACAGTAGATGCAATGGGCGGGACAGCCGCGCGACGTGATCAGCGGCGCGTTGTTCCTGCTGGCCGCGGAAAAGCTGTGCGGCACCCCGACCTTCTTGTACAGCTCCATGGGCAGAAGGTCGCGCGCGGGAAAGGGCAGCGAGTCCAGGTCCATCACCCACTGGGTCTTCTCATTGATCACCACCCGGCCGTCTTCCTTGTACGCCAGGCCGTCAACCTCACCCAGCGGACGGCCCTCCTTGAGCGCCCGCACCGTCTCCCGCATCGTGACCTCGCCCTCCGACAAAGCGATCAGGTCCAGCGACGGCTCCGACAGGCAATGCCCGGCCATGAAGGTCGGATACGTCCCGCCGGTGATGGTCAGAATCCGCGGGTCTATCCTTTTCACCACCTCGCATATCTCCCGCACCATCGGAAACAGCGAGCTGAACAAACAAGAGACCCCCACCACGTCCGGCGCGAACTCCTCGATCCGACGCCGGATCTCCTGGAGCGGCAGGCCGTAGCGGATGAAGTTCTCGTCCAGGATCTCCTCCCGGGCAAACCCCTCCGCCGCCGCGTCCAGCAGCCGGACCTCGCATTCTTCCCGCAGCACCGCCGCCACGTAACTTATCCCCAGCGGCGAGAACGCGATCTTCATCGTCTCCCGGTACAGCCGGACCGGCGGGAAGATCAGCAGCACTCTCTCGATCTTTCTTTTTTCGGCCATCCTGGTTCCATTTCCAGGCGGGGGCGCAAACCTCTGATCCTTGAGGAATGAATTACAAAGGTTCGGTCCTGAAACTCCCGCGGGATGCATTCATTAGAAAATATAGACGAGTTCTCCCGGAGAATAAAGGGGGCGTGAAGATTGGGCTTGAGGCTTGGGGCTTCCAGGCTTGAGGGGAGCTTCGGCCGGCTCGAACGCCTTCTTTCTCAAGCCTGGAAGCCCCAAGCCTCAAGCCCTCTTCCGCGGTTATGCCACGGCGATATTTTGCGATAGACTTTAGCCATGAGTTCGGAAAACGCTCGACCGGTGAATAAGCCGGGGAGGGCCGACTGGATTTACGTGGCGGCCCTGTGCCTGCTGGTCGCCCTTGTTTACCTGCCGCAGTTGTTCTCGGGGCGGAGTGCGATGGAAGCCCCGGCGATGGTGGACGTGAGCTCGCAGTGGCTCCCCGGCTATTCGGTGCAGGGCCGGATGTGGCGGGCGGGCGAGTTCCCGCTGTGGAACTGGCAGCAGTACGCGGGCATGCCGTGGCTCGCTTATTCCCACGCGGGCGTGTTGTATCCGCCGAACATCTTTCTGCTCTCGCTCCTGGATTTCGTGGACGCGGCCACGCTCCTGCTCTTGCTGCACGCGCTGGCGGCCGCCCTCGGGACCTACGCGCTGCTCCGCTCGCTCCGGGTCTCCAGCCTCTCCTCTTTCCTCGCCGCGCTCACCTTCGCCCTGTCCGGCTTCTTCTTCTTCTTTCAGAGCCAGCTCTCCAGCCACGGCACCGCGGCCTGGGTCCCGCTGCTGCTCTTCGCCGTGCGCCGGCTCTTGCTCACGCGGCGGGCCGGGCCGTTCATCCTGACCGCCGCGCTCACCGCCGCCATGCTGCTGGCGGGCGACGCGGAGGGCTTTATTTACAACCTCATCTTCGTCTTCTTCTTCATCCTGTTCCAGGTGCGGCGGGAAGAGCCGGGAGCGCTCATGCGCATGTTGTTCCTGGCCGGCTGCGCGATGGGAGTGGGAATGGCGCTGAGCTCGCCCCTGGCGCTGGCTCTCGCCGAGCACGCCTCGCGGTCGGTGCGCTCCCAGGCCTCGCCCTTTCAGCTCGACTTCGGCGACATGCTCGAGATGACACACTTTCCTTACCACCTGTTCTTCCCCTTCCGGGACTTCCAGCGTTTCATGCCGGGCAGCGCCTATAACGCCGGCTTGCCCCCGTTTTACCTGGGCCTGGCCCCGCTGCTCATCATGGTTTACGCCATCAGCAGCTACCGGCGCGACGCCACGGTTTCCGCGTTCGTGAACCTCATGGCCGCCATGATAGTCTTTGTGGCCGTGCGCAAGGCCCAGTTTTTAGCTCCGGTCATCTCGCGCGTCCCGGTGCTCGGACAATTGAGCACGGTCGAGCGCACGCTCGGGCTGATCCAGCTCGCGTGGCTCCTGGCGGCGGCCGCCGCGTTCGACCGGTTCCGGAGCGGGGAGGGACGGCGCCGGCTCATGTTCATGGGGGCAATCCTTCTCTTGTGGGGCTGTGCCAATGCCAATTTGAACCATGTATTGGCCGGCGGCGAACAACGGTGGGTGGCCGCTATCGCCATGCTGGCGCTGGGGGCGGCGGCGCTCTGGACGGGCAGGAAAAGGGCCGCGGGAGCCCGGGCGCTGGCCGCGGCGGCCGTGGTCCTGGTCATGACCGACGCGTACCTTCTCGCTCTGGGCTGCGTGCCGCGGACGGGCCAGGATCAGTTCCGGCTGGACCCGGCGGTACAGGCGTTCGCGGACAAGCAGGACCCGGAGTACCGCTTCATCTCCTTTGAGCGCTTCGCCGGCAAGCAGGTCCGGCCGGAGGTCGCGGGCATGGTCGCGTCCCATACCGCGCTCGGCTCCGCCTTCGGTTACATGCGCCTGCCCGACTGGAGATACTTCGAGTTCCTCCATCTGATTGACCCCGACATCGTGCGCGACTGGATCAGCGTGCTCACCAATTCGCCCGCAACCAGGAAGGAGTTTTACGCGGCCGATCTCTACAACCCGGCCTACCTCGACGATAAGAACCTGCCGCTGCTCAACCTCGCCGCCGCCAGGTACGTTTTCTCGCGCGGCATCCCGTTCAAGTTCTCGTCGCCTTATTCATTATTGAATGAGCCGGGGCTGGTCAAGGAAAATTATGGCCGGCTTGGCAAAGGGAATCCTCCTTGGGCGCTTTATAAAGTGCCCAGGATCACCGGACCGGTCAGTTTTAATTTCCGTCCGAACGGTGCTGTCGTCTCAACAGAGTTTCCTCAGACATTTTCTTTTACGTCCTATGTCTATCCTGATACATCGCTATTGTTTGAATTGGCGCCCTTTGTAGAGTGTTCCGGGCCCTGGAGGGGCCGTGTCAGGGTTTCCGGTACAGCGGAGGGCCAGGATTCATCCACGGTGCTTTATGCGTCTTCAGTAGAGACCGAGGGGGATTGGCTGAAATACAGCCTAGCCCTGGACAAACTGGCGGGACGGACGGCACAATTCAAGATCGAGCTGACCTCCGATGAGGATGGCTCATGGACTTATATGATCGACCCACGCCTCATTCGTCCTGACGCACCTTTCCAGAGGTTGGAGACCGGCCCTATTGAAATCTACATCAACACCCGCGCCTTGCCGCGCTCGTTCATCGTGCATGACGCAATGTCGCTTTCCGGACCTGACCTGCGCGCGATCATGATGGACCCGGCGCGCTTTGATCCGGGCCGGACCATTCTGTTCGAGGCGGGCGGGGCGGCGGATAATCTGATGGCGCTGGCGGCGCGGGGCCAGGGCGCGCCCGCCGCCCCAGATGCGGTGGAGTCATCGCGCCATAGCGGGGGAGAGGTGCTGGTGCGGGCGCGTCTAGGCTCTCCGGGCTGGCTTTTTATTTCCGACGCCATGTATCCGGGCTGGCGCGTTTTCGCGGATGGAATCGAGGAGCGGATTTACCGCGCCGACCTGGTGTTCCGCGCCGTGTTTTTAACGGAAGGCCGGCACGAGGTCCGCTTTATCTATCAGCCCGCCGGCTTCCGGATCGGGCTGTGGTTTTGCCTGGCGTCGCTGATCGCGGCGGGGGCGCTCATCATCGTCGGACGCGGCCGCGCGGGCCGGGCAGAGACGCGCAAGGAAACGGCATGAGAAAAATTGCTGACATCGCGGTATTGTCGCTCTTGTTGTGGGCCACGGCCTCGGACGCGTGGGCCGGGGAGGGCGCCCGCGGACCGGACGCCGCGGTCCCCGGAATCTTTCACCGCTCCGCGGCCGTGCATGGGCTGTACGTGATCGAGAGCGGGGAGTTGAGCAACGAGGACTGGCACCTGGCAACGGTGGTCCAGGGCATGGCTTCACGGGGAGAGCCGAGCATTTACCTCGTCAACCGCAAGTCGGAATCCCGCGGCGACGAGGTCCTGCTTGACTTTTACGAGCAGGAATACGGGATCCGAGTCCTGGGCGAGATCACGGTCCAGGAGGCGCTTAATAAGTTCGCGGGGCTGTTTCAGGGCTACGCGCTGTTCTCGTTCGCCGAGCCTTGGACGGTGAACGTGGCTGACACCTGGTGCTCGATCCACGACTGCCTGCCGGTGACGCCGGAGCAGGAGGCCCTGGCCCGGGAGGCCGGCCTGAAAAAGGCCGGGGACTTCCGGGGGCGGTTCCGGGACGCGCGGGATGCGATTGACTGGTCCTTGAAGGAGCTGTTCCCGTACTGCTCCATCAAGACCGTGGCCTCGCTCTCGCCCCGCAACCACACCTGCCGCGACTATCTATTCGCGCACCGCATCTTCACCTTTTATCTGACGGCCTCGGGCCGGGATTATTTTGTGTTGAGCGGTCTGCTTAAAAAGATGCCCCGCGACATTCCGACGATGGGCTACATCGCCAGGAGCGGCCCCGAGGAATGGATCGTCGAGTACACCCTGGCGGCATCGTCCAAATTCATGGCGCCCACCGACCTCGTGCCCAACCTCACGGTCCACTCCGGCATCCCGATCATGCCGTTGCCGGAGAGCGCGCCGGAAGCCGATCCGCCGGACCTCCGGGGCAAGCTGGGCGTGGTGTTCGCGTTCACTGACGGCGACAATCTGTTCATCGAATCCGAGCGCTACCTCAAGGCCGACTCCTGGCTTTGCCCGGAGCGGGGCAAGATCAAGGCGGCGTGGAGTTTCGCGCCCGAGCTTTATGAGCTCGCGCCCGGGATCATGCGCTATTACTACGAGACGCGGACGGACAATGATTTCTTCGTGGCGCTCTCGGGCGCGGGCTATACCTTCACCTCGGCGTTTCGGGACCAGGAGTTTTTTCGCGACGTGTCCATTGACTACATGAAACTCACGGGCATGGACGTGCTGTGGTCGCTCGACCCCTTGCTCTACGTCCCGCTCGGCCGCGGCGTGATCGGCGCGGCGCTGGGCCCGCTGGGCCGCGACCCCTGGATCAAGGGCCTGCTCGCCGGCTACGCTCCGCCAATCACCATGCAGCGGTGGAGCCATCCGCGCGGCTACCCGCCCATCCTCTTCAGCCAGACCAATTATTACGAGGACCAGAATAAAACGCTGGCCGCCAAGCTCAAGGCCGAGGCCGCGTACATTCCCCCGCGCGGGAAAGTAGTTTTTTACGGACTCAACGGCTGGGCGGTGGGCTACGACGATCTCATCTCCGTCCTCGCCGGCCTCCACCGCGACGACATCATCCTGCTCTCGCCCCGTGAAGCCGCCGCCGTCATCGAACAATGGGGGGCCGGCAAAAACCTGACTAGTGTATCCGAATTATAGATGATCGTTTTTTCATAATGTGCACCGAGTTGCATCGTCAGGTCGCCCCTTCAGGGCTGAAAAGGATATTGTGGGCGCCGATATCCCAGGGTAGGCCGAAGACGGCCAACCCTGGGCTATCTTATTATCGCCCTTTCAGGGCTGAAGAAATAATCACTGATCTGATTGATACCCTATACTGGTTCTTTAACTTTGGAGGTTTTGCTATATACTTTTTATAGCGCCGGCGGCCGGGCGTGAAAAGAAGTTGACGGGAGGTGTTTGAGTTGGACGAGCGGATCAGGGCCATGGAAAAGATTTTTTCGCCGCGGAGCGTGGCATTCGTGGGGGCGTCGAACAACCTGGGCAAATGGGGCGGCATCATCTTCCGGAACCTCCTGGACGGCGGCTACGAGGGCGAAATTTACCCGGTGAACCCGAAAGAGGAGACGGTGCAGGGGCTCAAGGCGTTCCGGGCGGTCGCGGAAATTTCCGGCGACATTGACCTGGCCATTTTCACGATCCCGTCGGCCGCGGTGCCGGCGGCGATCAAGGAATGCGTGAGGAAGAAGGTCCCGGCCGGCATCGTGATCACGGCGGGGTTCGCGGAGCTGGGCGGCGACGGGGCCAGGGAGCAGGAGGAGATGGTGCGGCTGGCGCGGTCCGGCGGCATGGTGCTGGTGGGCCCGAACGGGCAGGGGATCTCGTCGCCGCGCGCGAAGCTTCATCCGTGGATGCCGGTGCTCAAGCCGGAGCCCGGGGTGATCGCGGTGGCGAGCCAGAGCGGGAACGTTTCCACGGTGGTGGCGGAGGAGCTCGCGGATTTCGGGTTCGGGTGCTCGAAGGCGGTGTCGGCGGGCAACTGCGCGGACCTTAGCTGGCCCGATTACCTCGAGTATTTCCGGCAAGACCCGGAGACGCGCGTGATCGTGCTGTACGTGGAGGGCGTGGGCGACGGCCCGGCCTTCTTCAAGGCGGCCAAGGCGGCGGCGCTCGAGAAGCCGGTGGTGATCATCAAGAGCGGCCGGACCCAAGCGGGGGCCGTGGCCGCGGCCAGCCATACGGGAGTGCTGGCGGGCTCGGACCAGGTCTTCAGCGCGGCGTGCCGGCAGGCCGGGCTCATCCGGGCGGAGACCATCGAGGACGCGGTGATCATGGCGGCGAGCTTCGTGAAGACGCCATTACCCGCGGGCCGGAAGGTCGGGGTGATAACGGGCGGCGGCGGGTTCGGGGTGATCGCGGCGGATGCGTGCCTGCGCCTGGGCCTGGACGTGGTCAAGCTCTCGGATGAGACGATCGGCAAGCTTAAGGCCCACCTTCCGCCGTGGTGGTCGCCCAACAACCCGGTGGACATGGTGGCGGGCATCGGCTACGGCGGCCCGCGCGAGCTGATCCCGATCCTGATGGACAGCGGCGAGGTGGACGGCGTGATCCTGCTGGGCATCGGCTGGATCTACTCCATGCTCGACTCCGTGACCTCGAAAATAGATTTCCGCAACCCCGAGGACAAGACGCTCCTGGCCCGCCTGGACCACGACCTCAAATACAACGAGATGCTGCGCGACTACTTCTTCCAGTTCAAAAAGCCCCTGCTCATGACCTCGACCATGGCCCGCCTCGCGGTGCGGCGCGGGTATCCGGGGCTGCTCAAGCTGGTGAACGATGGCATCATGCTCTACCCGACGATCGAGGACTCCATCCGGGCCTTCGGGGCGCTGGCGGAGCGGGGGAGGTTCCTGCAGCAAGAGAAAAATCTCCAGTGCTCTACGCATGAAGATTGAATCAGCGGAGTTGATGGATTCGAGCTTAGGAAATAGCTATAATGGATAAGAGGCTTTGCGGAGAAAGATCCCTGATGGCTATTAACATCCAGAAGCAAATCGTCTATTGGAGTGAGGGCGCGAAGGAAGACCTGGATACGGCCTCCATCCTTCTTGAAAAAGGCAAGAACAAGGAGGCCCTGTTCTTTGCGCACCTGGCATTAGAAAAGGCGCTCAAGGCGCTGGTGGCCAAGAATACATCCGATGTTCCGCCATATTCTCACGACTTGACATTCCTGGCGAAGAAGGCAGGGCTTACCCTATCGGCAGACCAATCTCATCTGTTTAACATGGTTAATAAGTTTGCGACTGCGGGCAGATATCCGGACCCGGAAAAGCACGGCCCGTCAAAACAGAAGGCCAAGGAAATTGTGGATGAAATCTCCGAGGTGATGAAATGGTTAATCCGGAAGTTATCGTCCTAGTGCGCCGCTATTTGGACGTGCTGGTCGAGCATGGGATCCAGGTTGATCGGGCGATCCTGTTTGGCAGCCAGGCGCGGGGCACCGCCGGACCGTACAGCGATATTGATATCCTCGTGTTGGCCGAGGAGTTTGACCGGGACCGCTGGGGCAAAGACGATGATTTGTGGATTTTGACCGGCGAGGCCGGCTTCGGCCTTCAACCCATCCCCGTCGGCGTCAAGCAATTCATAGAGGATGATTCCTCCGTGATCATCGAAATGGCCCGCCGCGAGGGGGTGGAGATCAGAAGAAACTGAAAACCAAGAAGGCGCGAAGAAGTAACTTCTTATAGATTCCCGCAAAATAAATGATAGAAATCCTGGTGGCGGGGACACTCTTGTCCCAGTCCTTTATCGGGCCGCTGGCGGTGTTCGCGGGTCCGCCGCTCACGCGCGAAGCAAAAGGGCTGCGTGGACAAGATCGCCGCGGCCTAACCAGGACTTATTGAGGAAGGCCGGCCGCCCTCGCCGGTCAACGGCCCCAAGGGCAATCAGAAACACTTCCTCCTCTTGCTCAGGAAATGACTCAGCAGGACAGGCTTCCCTGCCTGTCCCGTCCCGCCGGCGGACAGAACATTCCTTACGGACAAGAATGTCGGTGCTATTCTTTTGATGCTTCCCGGGCGAGGCTTGGGTTCACGGTCCGGTCCAGTGAAGCGTGAAATGAACCACGTACTCGAAGTAGCGGATAAAGAATTGATTAAGATTATTCGAATAATACTGCTGCGTGGTGTAATTCCAGATTTCAAATTTAAGGGAGTCACCGTACTGCACGCCCGCGGGAACGGCGATGGTCGAGGAAGTGGTGTCTGGCGGCAAGGGATCATGCCGCGTTGAGCCGGGCCGGGAGAGATTCTCCAAAGAGAAGTTCACTATCTCAAACGGCGCGCCATCGGAATATTGCCATTGCAAGGGCAGTGGATCCAGATTGATCGAGGACCCGGGCAGGGGAAGGACGGCGTAGATGCCGCGGGGGAAGTCGGAGACGTAAAACGCCGGGACCTGGAAGACGTCAATAACCGTGGCGCCTTGGAGGAGTTCATACTGGCCGGAGGGATAGACCGCGGCAAAATCGCCCAAGGTGGGGTAGGAGGTAGACGTCATCGCGTCCCATTCCCATCCCTGGCTATGAGTGAAGGAAATCCCGTTGCCGCTGGGGGTACGTATCGAGATGCTGGCCCCGGAATCGCCGAACAGGATATAAACCATCGGATTGAGGTTATAGCCGGGGTCACGGTTATATTGGAATTCCTCGACAGTCAGACAGCGCTGCAAGGCGTCAGGGTTGCAGGTGTCGGCGTCCTGGATGCAGGCAATCGGCACCAGGAGCAAGCCAAAATCTCCGTCCCAGTAATTATTGATTTGATCCTGGCAACCGGAGTCGCTGATGTAGCCGCAGGTGTCGAGCGGCGAGCAGAGATCGTTGGCCATGTCGGCCTGAAAACTAATCAGGCAGGTGTCTACTTCTCCGCAGGAGGCGGCGAACTCGGAGCACGTCCGCCACTGCGCCGCCGCGGGAACGTTATAGTTGAGATAGGTTTGGATGGTCGGTGGACAACTCGAGTTGATGTCATAGCCGCAGGCCGCGAAGGCATTGCACATGTCGTTTGCGCCGAAGGGGTAGCCGTCGCAGTCATAGTCAATGCCGCTGCCGGGAACGGGAGGGGCGCCGGGGTGGATGGCGGGATCGGCGTCGTTGCAGTCGTCGCCGCCGAAGATGATGGACTTGTGGCCGTCGCCGTCCATGTCGGGGTTGGAGTAGAGGTAGCTGAGGTCATAAGCCAGGGCATAGGGCACGCTCGCCAGCCGCTGGCGGGGCGCCATCGCCTCCCCCGCCACCTTCACCTCCAGCCAGCGGTTCGGGCCGCTGAAGACCGAAGGCCCGAGCGGCGTTACCGACCCCAGCAGCACGTTATACAGCCCGCCCTGCACCGTCACCGTCTGGGTCTCGCCCCACAGCACGCTGCCCAGGCCCACCGTGCCGCTGTCGAGCACGGAAAAATGCATCGAGCGCGTTCCCGTCACCGGCTTATCGTCGGCGTCCATCAGCCGGCCCTGATAATTGATCAGGCCGGGGACGGATTGGCCGAAAACCGTGAGGGAAATAAAAAGGACGGAGGAAAGGACCGCCATCGCCGCGCCGATCATTTTGTTATTCATACCAGACCCCTTTGTTTTGAAGACTGACGTTGAGAATCAAAACAGCTTCTATTTTCTGTTCATTCATACTCCTTCCTAATATGATTGTCAATAAACATTGATCCTGTTTGCAAGGCTTGCTGTCGGCCGGTTTTTTATGATAAAGTAGATTGACTATAATGACCGGGCGCGCGAGCAGCGACGCGAACTGAAAGGAGCAGGCATGGGACGAGTGGTGGGAATAGATTTAGGAACGAGCACTTCGTGCGTATCCATTGTTGAGACCGGCCAGCCCCGGGTGCTTCCCGGCCCGGACCAGCAGCTGATCCAGGCCTCGGTGGTGTCGTTTTTGGAGGACGGCCGGATCATCGTGGGCAACGAGGCCAAGAATTTCATCATCGAGAACCCGGAGCGGACGGTCTATTCGGCGAAGCGTCTGATCGGGCGGAAGTTCTTCAGCTCCGAGGTGAAGAAGGCCAGCGCGGTCTCGACCTTCCGGATCGTGGAGGGCCCCAACCAGAGCGTGCGCATCCAGATCGGGGAGCGCCAGTACTCGTGTCCCGAGATCTCCGCCATGATCCTGATGGAAATGAAGCGGATCGCGGAGGCGGCGCTGGGCGAGGAGGTTGACCAGGCGGTCATCACCGTGCCGGCCAATTTCAACGACGGCCAGCGCCAGGCCACCAAGGACGCGGGCACCATCGCCGGCCTCAATGTCCTGCGCATCATCAACGAGCCCACCGCCGCGGCCCTGGCCTATGGCTTCGGCAAGGACCTGAGGCAGAAGATCGCGGTCTATGACCTCGGCGGCGGCACCTTCGATATCTCCATCCTCGAGATCGGCAACGACGTGTTCGAGGTCATCTCCACCGCCGGCGACATGTACCTGGGCGGCGACGACTTCGACGACCGCCTCATTGACTACATGGCCGAGATGTTCATGCGCGAGCACGATATTGACCTGCGCACCGACCGCCACGCCCTGCAGCGGCTCAAGGACATCGCGGAGCGCTCCAAAATCCAGTTGTCCACCGACCTGGAAACCAGGATCCATCTGCCCGCGATCGTGGAAAAGGACGGAAAGTCACTCGACCTCGACATCAGCATCAACCGCAACTACTTCGGCCAGATGGTGCACGACCTGATCCAGCGGACCTTCAAGGTCTGCGACGAGGCCCTCCAGAACGGACACCTCACCGTGGACGACATTGACGCGCTCATCCTGGTCGGCGGGCCCACCAAGATGCCCATCGTCCGCGAGGCCGCCAAGAGCTACTTCTTCAAGGAGCCCAAGGCCGACATTGACCCCGAGCTCGTCGTCTCCCTGGGCGCATCCATCCAGGCCTCCGCCCTGGTCGAGTCATCGGCCGGCGCCCTGCTCCTCGACGTCACCCCCATGTCCCTCGGAATCGAGACCGCCGGAGGGCTCATGGACACCCTGATCGAGCGCAATACCCCGATCCCCACCGAGCAGAGCCGCATCTTCACCACCATCCGCGACAACCAGACCGCGGTCAAGATCCGCATCTTCCAGGGAGAGCAAAGGTTCTGCAAGGACAACGAGCTGCTCGGCGAGTTCCGCCTCACCGACCTCCCCGCCGCCCTCAAGGGCGACCCCAAAATCGAGGTCACCTTTGAAATTGACGCCAACGGCATCGTCAACGTCACGGCCCGCGACCGCGACACCGGCAAGGCCCGGTCCGTCCAGCTCAACGTCTCCGGCGGCCTGTCCAAGGAGGAAATCGAGAAGCTCAAGGCCGAGCACTCGGGCGCCGAGGGCGTCGCGGTTTACAAGTCGCCTCATCAACTGGAATGATCCGCGGCCCGGCCGGCCTCCGGCGCGCAACCCGCGGATGCTTCCGCGTAACAGATGCTTGTAATGCCAATACCAAGGGAGGACGTTTTATACAATGGACCCGGCGTTCAAAAATGAAGTGGTTGCCCTGGCAAAAAACATTGACGAGCTCGACTACTACCAGGTGCTCAGGGTCAGCCAGAAATCCTTTACCGCCGAGATCAAAAAGGCCTATTTCGACCAGTCGCGCTACTTCCACCCGGACAAGTATTACGGCGAGGACCCGCAGATTTTGGGGATGATCTCCAGGATTTTCAAGCGCATCACCGAGGCCTACAAGGTGCTGTCCGACGAGGACAAGCGCGCGGCCTACAACAAGGGATTGGCCCAGCCGGACCGCCTAAGGTTCGTCCGCTTTGACCTCAAGGCCCTGGAACAGATCAAGACCGGAGGCGCCCCCGAGAACGAGGGACAGACCGCCATGGGCAAGAAATATTACCAGCTCGCCAAGCAGTCCATCAATAACAAGGACTACAAGAGCGCCCGCATCAACCTGCAACTGGCCGCCAAAATGGAGCCAACCAACCAGACCTTCCGCCTCCGCCTCCAGGAGGTGGAAGAGCTCTTGAAAGAGAAGAAAAAGGTCTGAACGGACCCGAAACAGGAGTGGATAAAATGGGCGGCAAGAGATGGGAGGTCGAGAAGTTGGCGGCGGCGTGTTTGGCCGCCGGCCTTGCCCTTTCCGCGCCGGCCTTCGGCCAGGCCCCTCCCGCCGCGCCTCCCGCGTCCGCCCCGGCCCCCGCTCCAAACGGCCCGGCCCAGCAGCTCACCGGCGACCAGGTCATGCAGAAGGTCCGCGACAATCAGTACTCCGACACCATGGACGCAACCATCGTCATGACCCTGGTTGACAAGAACGGCATCTCGCAGACCAAGCGCTTCCGCATCCAGCGCGAGAAGGACAAGGTCCTGATCCGATTCCTCGACCCGCCCGACATCAAGGACACCGGCTATTTGATCATCCAGGACGAGAACCAAAAGAACCTGGTCTACGTCTATTTCCCGCCGCCCACCGACGACTACCGCCAGATCAGCGTGGACGACCAGAGCGGGAACCAGGCCTTCCTGGGCTCTGACTTCGACGTCACCGACTTCCAGATCCAGGACCCGGAACAAACCGAAAACAAGTACCTCCGTACCGAGAAACTGGCCGGAATCGAGTGCCACGTGGTGGAAAGCACCCCCAAGGACCCCAACTACAAGTACGGAAAGGTGCTCTCCTGGGTCCGAACCGATTACTGGCTCCCCATCCGCGTCCAGTTCTTCGACCGCCAGGGAAAGCTGGTCAAGGACCTCAAGGTCAAGAAGTTCAAGTCCGTGGGAGACCGCAAGGTAGCGTCCAGCTCCGAGATGAACAACCTGGCCGATGACCATAAAACTTTGCTCGACCTCGACCGGATCCAGTTCGAGGTCAAATTCCCCGACGACAATTTCACCATCCGGCGGCTCACCAAACCATAGACCCATGAAAAACCGGCGCGCCCCACTTTGCCCACTCATCGCCCGGTGCTTGGCCGCCCTGCTCCTCTCCTGCTCCCTGCTGTTCCCCACGGCCCGGCCCGCATGGGCCGACCCTCCCGGGCAGGGGCCGGCCAAGCCGGACCCCGGCCGGCCCGCTCCCGACCAATCATCCTCGGACGAGGAAGAAGAGCTGATATTCGGCGAGGAAGAAAAAGGCCCGGAGTATCCATCCCGCTCCCTGCGCGCCCAGGCCGCGGCCCGCAAATGGGAGGGACGGGTCAACATCGGAGGCTACTTCGAGAACGAGGCCGCATTTGACACCGTCCAGGAAAATTCCCGGGAGGACATGATAGACTTCCGCTCCAAAATCTTCGCCTACGGGACCTATACCTTTTCCGAGCGCGCCTCCCTGCGCCTATCCATCCTGACCCTCTACTGGATCCTGGAGGGCGGAAACGACAAACAGCAGTCCGAGTCCGAGCTCTACGAGGGATACCTCGCCTTCAAGTATCCCCGGGCCGACCTCTATCTGGGACAGATGCTGGTGAGATGGGGCGTGTGCAACCTGTTCTCGCCCACCAACGCCGTGAACCCCGTCAACTACCGGAGCTTCATTGACCCCGATGCCGAGGACCTGCGCATCCCCCTGCCCATGATTAAAACCAACTTCTTCGGGGAGGGCTTCACCCTCGAGGCCCTCTACATTCCCGTTTTCCGCTCATCCGTGTTCCAGCTCACCGGCTCCGACCTGGCCCTGGTCCAGACCCAGGGCGCGAGGTCGCGCGTCCCGGAAGGCCTCGACCCCTTCCTCACCCGGACCCTGCAGAACTATCCCGCCCAGTCCATTGACTTCAGAGAACAAAAGTTCCTCATGGGCGAGGCCGCCGTCAAACTATCCATTGCCCGCGGGTCCTCGCAAACCGAGCTCGTTTACTTCGCCACCCGCGAGGACTTCCCCATCGTCATCTACGCCGCTCCCGACACCACGAACAATCCCGACGCCACCGGCGACCTTAGCCTCGAATTCAACCGCTACGAGCTCTACGGCATCACCTATAAGACCCACCTCAAGGGCGTGGACCTCTTCACCGAGTACGCCTACAGCCCCAGGCGGTTCATCACCGCCGCCCTCTACTCCACCGTCCCGCCCGAAAGAGTCATGGAAAAGACCAAAAGGATAAAAAGGCCATGGCAGGCCGCGTCCATCGAGCTCGATTACCTCGACCCGGAAGGAGACTTTTTCCTCAAGTTCGGCGCCGAGCGCAGCACCTACTTGAACGCGCCCGAACACCTCTTCCTCTCCTCCGCCGACTCCCTCTACTTCCTCGCCCTGCTCCGCCTCTTCCTCCTCAACAACTCCGTCATGCCCGAGTGGAGGGTCATCAACATCCAGGCCGGATCAAACCAGTGGTTCATAAGCCCCCGCGTCAAATACCATTTCCTCGACCGCTGCGACCTCACCGCCGGACTCAACATCTTCGCCGGCGCGGCCGGAGGACAGTCCAACAACGCCCAGGAATCAACCCCCATCGTCATCCTCTCCGACAACAACCAGTTCTTCGTATCATTCCGCTGGTCATTCTGATCCCTCGTTCCCAGGGCTTCCGCCCCGGGTTAACCAAGCATCGCCCCTTCGGAGCTGGTCATCCGGCTCACCCGCGGACTATTTTATGTCCCTTAAAAAAATTACTTGGCGGCCTTGTCGCCTTGGCGGTTAACTCTTCCGCTCACCATCGCCCCGATAAAAACGATCCAGCTCATGAGCGCGCACCACAGGCCGATGCGGAAGGGGGCGGGGACGAAGGTGAAGGCGATGGAGTGATGGCCTTGGGGGACCTGGATGGCGCGGAAGGCGCAGTCGGCGCGGTGGATGGGGGCGGGGGCGCCGTCAATGGCGGCTTGCCAGCCGGGGTAATAGGTGTCGGCGAGGATGAGGGCGCCGGCGCCGTCCATGTCCACCGTCGCCGTGACGCGGTCCGCTGAAAACCGCTCGTCCGCGACGCGGCCCGGACCCGCGGGCCACGGAGATCCCAAGCCGTCCACCACGGCCTCGGTCCCGCCGCTCCATCGCCTTGCGCGCAGGCCGGCGAGGCACGAATCAAAGTCCGGGACCACGGCCACGTTCTTGGCCACGCGCAGCCGGGGCAGGGCCTGATCGTTGTGGTAGCACTTGCTCTCGCCCGTGTCTTCGAGCTTCCAGACCCTTTCGAACGCGGCCCTTTTTCCCGGGTCGTGGAAGTCGGCCCACAGAGCGTAATCGGAGCGGGCGTCGTTGTTGGGCCCGGGCAGGACGGAGAAGACGGGGGCGGACCGCGGGGCCGCGGCGAGCCGGACCGGGACCCATTTGCGCTCCGCGGGCTCGCGGCGGGGGTCCAGGTAGCGAGAGTAGATGAGGGCCGCGCCGGCGGCACTTTTCTCGGCCACCTGCATGATGACGCCGTCGCCCGGCTCGGCCAGGGCGCGGGGCATGAGCGCGATGAAGCCCGCCGGCGCGCGTTGCAGCCCGTCCGCGCCGGGCCCCATGATGAGGGCGGAGGGAGCGTGCTGGAGCCAGCCGTTCCTGGCCCCCCGCTGGATCTCCTGCCGGATCGGCTGGATGTAGCCGGGCAGAGGCGCAATGACCAGGGCGTTCTTGAAGAGGCCGGGGATCAGCTCCGGCGGCGGGAGAAAATCGTCGGCGATGAGCGAGCGGACCGAGGCCTGGGCCGCGAAGGGCGAGGTGAGGGCCCGGGGTTCGAGCGTGAAGTAGTAGTGGGTGAGGTAATAGATGACGGTCTGGCTGCGGTCCCATCCGTTGGCGGCGGCGATGGTCCGGACCAGCGCGTCCGGGAAGATCATCTCGTAGGACCGGAAGTCGTGGCGGCCGAGGAAAATGCCCAGGCTGGGGTGGAGGGTCTCGCCGCGGCCGATGAAGCGGTATTCGGGTCCGGGAGGGACGCAGGCGGCGACATCGGGCCTGGCAAGCTGCTTGAAAGGGTGCGGCAGGAGCCGCCGGTCCAGGGCACGGTCGTACGCCAGCAGCTCGATTGCGGCGAGCGCGATCAGCGGCCAGGGCCGGCGGATGAACAGGGCGAGGCCGAGCAAGGCCAGAACGGCGGCGAAGGCGAGCGCCGGTCCCCGGATGAACGGAGAGTCGAGCGGCAGGCCGGCCTGCGCAACCAGCATCGCCGCGCCCGCGCCGGAGATAACGCACAACAAGACCAGGCTTAAAATGAGCGGCCGCCGGAAGGCCGGGAGATGGAGGCGCTCCAGGGCGGGACCGGCCAGGGCGGAGGCGGCGAGCCCGGTGGTGAAGGTGGTGAAGCGCCAGTTCGAGACCTGGGTGAAGGGCGGGACACTGGCCAAGAGCGAGAAGGGGAAGATGCCGAAGGCCAGCCCGAGGGACGCGATCACGACGATGCAGAAGAACCCGGTCTCCGCGGTGAGGCGCTTGAGGGAGGCGAGCGAGAAGATGAAAAAGAAGACCGCGATGGTCCCGGCGTACTCGAAGGGAACGGGGAAGGTGGCGTTGTTCCAGGTGGCTGGCGGGAACCGCGCGGCGAAGAATTCCTGGAGGGAGGCCATGATTCCGGCGTTCATGTGGACGATGGCCGCGTCCCACAGTGGGCTCATGACGCCGATCAGGCCGCGCGGATCGAGGTGGAGCTCGCCGTACCCCGGAATGTGGTGCGAAAAAGCCCGCGCCAGGTACTCCGTGAACGGCAATAGCTGGGGAAGCGCGAGCAGCGCCCCCGCCGCCACCGCCGCGGCCGGGAGCAGCACGTAGCGGCCGGGCCGGAGCGGAGTCTTGCGCGCGAAGAGAGTTATGAGGTAGAGGCCGTAGCCGATGACCAGGGCCTCGAACGGGATCTGCGGGTTCCCGCCCATCAGCGATAGCCCGAAGGCCGCGGCCACGAGCAAGGCGGACGAGAACCGCGGGAGGAGCGCGAGCCGGTGCATGGCGAACACGCACCAGGGCAGGAGGAACACCGGGCCGATCACGGAGTTGATGTTCAAGGTGTTGAAGCCGGTGAAGCCGTAGACCACGGCGCCGAGGATCGCGCCCCTCCGCGACGCCCCCAGTCCGCGGGACAGCGCAAAGGCCCCGGCCAGCGAGATCAGGAGCTTGATGGCCAGAAAGAGGTTCAAGCCGAGCGGAAAGGGGAAGAGGTACTTCACGATACTGTAAGGCAGGATGGTCTCGTCCAGGGTATTGGCGAGCAGGGGCAGGCCGCACCCGGAAAACGGGTTCCACAGCGGAAAATGGCCGCTCCTCACTTCCTCCCGCGCCAGCCACGCCACCGGATACGTGTGCGCCACGCAGTGCTCGTCCCAGATATACTTCCCGGCCACCCCGCCCTCGCGCCCGGCGTAAGGCGCAAGATACACCCCGGCCAGGACGAGGAGCCACGGCAAGGCGCGGAGCCAATCATGCGGGCTTAAAGGCCTTTCTCTAATGTGCTGATTCGTTTTCGCTGAAAAGCCGTTCATTCGAAAATGGTGTCGCCGTCACTTGTCCCGCCCGAAATCGAGCGAGAGCTGAGCGTCAGCTGTAGTTGGCTTCGGCTGAGGAGAAGAAGGGACTTCACGGTTCACGGCCAATGGATGATGAATCGCGGTTTCTTTTTCATTCGAGTGCTGGGGCACGCCCAGCTCAGCGAAATATTTTTTTAAGCTCTTGCGGTCATGGCCGGGAATGCCAAGATCATAAAGAGCTTGATTGATGATGTGGCTTCCGGTGAAGCAGGGCAATCCGGCCTTGACCGCGGCCTTGGCGGTTATCAGGGTCTTGGAGCCTTTTTCGGCGTACGGAATGAAAACAATATCGGCCAGCGCGCAGGCGATGAAGTTCCTTTTCATTACGTTCTTGCGGATCTGACGCGAGACATCCGGCTCCGTAATGGAGAGCATGAGAAGCTCGCCTTCCCGGGCGCGGCGAAGATATTCATCGCGCTCGAACCAGTCCTTATCAACCGGGGGCGGGAAGCGGTCAAGGATGAAGCTCTCGAATGTTTCATGGGCCAGTCCCTTGCTGGAAAAACAGGTGACCGTGTTATGCAGCTTTCGATGATTGCCCATGCGGAAAATCTCGGTCTCGTAAAAAGACCGCCAGCCCCCGATGTAATTCATGCTGTGTTCCTTGACGGTGTAAAGCACCTCGTTGCCCGCCCAGAAGGCGTCCGCGGGAATGGCGTCCGCGCAGATCACGCCCATGGTAAAACCGTCCAGCAGCTCCAGCGGGCCGTGGAAATAAAGCGTGGGCGCCTCCCGGCCCAGCCGCTCCTTGAGCCGGCGGGGATAGGAGCGGTTGCTCGTTTTCAGGACTTTATATTCCATAACTCCATTGCCCTCAGGTCAATCTCTTGCTGGATTCCCGTAATATCGGCGTTGCGCGCCACCCTCTCATGCGCCTTCTGCGATAACGAAGAAAGCTCAAGGTGAAGCGCTTCAGCGGGATCAAAGCGCGGGAGCGCCAGGTTTTGCATCACCGAGGGCGCCCCGAAACCCCGGCCCGCCGCGGAATAGCTCCGGATGAACTCATCAACCGGCGCCGAGTTCAACACCGCGCAGATATAATGGGCCTCCACCGCATTATCAAGCGCGATCAGCGACGTGGTGTCAGTGGCGATAACCGGCCTCATCCCGAACTCCGTCTTCATCCTTGATAATACCACAGCTTCCATCCTCGAAGCCATGCGCTTCCAGACGACACGGTATTTAGCAAATGTGTAATCGCTTATATTATACATGCTCCAATACGGCGCGAAAGGCACTTTTTGAGATGCGCCGCCTTTCTTCTTTATTTCCTTATGAAAATATTTCTTATATGCCGCGCGACCCGATAACTCCTTTTTAAATTGCACCAGATAACCAAGCGTGAGCGCAAGATTGTTTTGAATGAAATATTCTTCAGAATATCCAGCTCTTGATTTCGGGTCTTGAGCAATGAGCAAATAAAAGTGTTTGTTCATGCCGAACCGCTTGATATCTCCACCGCTAACCGCTGGATAAACCAAGTCCGGCTCAATGGCCTGGGTGGTCTTTCTGATGGTCATCTTTCCGCGATCATTCCAATTTTCCACCACCAACTTGCCGTCCGGCCTGACCTCCTTGAGCTTGAGCCAAAAAACACCATAGGGCTCTACCCTTGCCCCGAGACGCGCGACATAAATATTTTTCCCCTTTAATGAGCCCAATCTTTTCAAAGCTTTTTTCGTTGCCGTCTGCCATGAAGAGGCCGGTTTTTTCGGATCAATCGGCCATCCTTCCAACTCCTGGACCTCGCATTTCTCCAGGACTTGTTTGAGGCTCAAAGTGGGCTTGATCTTGCCGGCGCGGGGTTTTTTCCGCCATGACTTCACCGCTACCGGATAACGGGTCGGCTTGCCCTTTTCCAGGACGAATAGCGAGGTCTTATTGGCGGCATGGAAGGGTTGGAGATGGACCATGTCATACATGCCCAGCACGGAGAGAGGGATTTCATTGCCCTTGTCCGCGGGAATGATGAAGCGGCGGAAGCCCTCGCCGGCCCCCTTGGCCTTGAATGCTTCAATAGTGATCAAAAAGCCGAGCCGCCCTCCCTCTTCGAGGTAGTTATCAGCGCAGGCATAGGTAAAGAGCATGGAGAAGTCCTTTTCGCCCCCGCCGAGTCTGGTTTCATGCCCTTTGAGCGAAAATAATCCATAACGATGCCAGAGAGGCAAGGTCCTCTCCCGGTATTCGTCCGAGAGCAGCCCCCAGCGGATCCAGGGCGGGTTTCCGATCACAAAGTCAAATTTTCCGAGATAGGCGGGGGCAAAGGCATTCTTGATGTAACGCGCCCAGATTCCGTTCTCTCCCCTTTTTTCCATGTCCCTGATTTGTCCATAGGTCTCTTTTATCAGGTCCTCATCCAGCGGCTCCAGGTCGCTGTCTTGAAAATAGCTCTTGAGAAACACTTCGGGCGTCATCATGCTTTTGAGCGCCTGCTCCACGGCTTCGGTGAAACGATCTATCCATTTTTTTTCCAGCATAAAATGCGGGAATTTAAAATCCACCTTGGAAGTTGGGAAGACAACGGGATTATTATCAAAAGCAAACTCTCCATTCTTGCGTGATTCCGAAGGAGTTACTATGGAGTCACAGAGATAAACCGGTATGGTAACTGGTCGGACATGGGGTAAAAATTTAGCAAAGGATATTAGGTAATTAGTCCGGGCGGCCAAAACGGCCAGGGGATTTATATCAAATCCAACAATATTATTGAGCATCTTCGCCGCCGTCTCGGCGGGATTTTCGTTGAGCTCCTTCAGATGGTTCTGTACCACCAGGTTAATGGCCTTGATGAGAAACGTCCCGGAGCCGCAGGCCGGATCGAGGAAGCGCTGGTCAGGGTCTCCGTCATAACCGGTCTCGGCAACCAGGTATTCGGCCAGCCAGTCCGGGGTATAATATTCTCCGAGGGCCCTTCTCAAATCTATCGGAACGATCAATTCATAGAGGTTCTGGAGGAGGTCTCGGGTCCATTCCGGCTCAAGCACTGGCGTTGCAGGCTCAAATTTAGCCAGTTCCCGAACCATGCCTCTTATCGCGCCTGCCAATTTGGGCCCCCATTCGTCCAGATACCAATAGAAGAAATCGGCCTCGAGAAAGTTGGTAATGCCGCGTTCACTGAATTCTTGGCCGTTTTCCATGTCAATCAGACGAAGCCGAAGGGCCTCGTCATCCAGACCAGAAAAATCCTGCACCAGGGAAACCATCCTGCTTTCATGTTGGAGCGCGACAAGCTCAAGCGCCATTAGTTTCATCAGGAGCGCGTAATAGGTATGAATGGCGAAAAGAAAGTTTTTCAACCGTATGCCTTGAGGCATTCCATAGAGCATAGCCACTTTGTCGGCGACGTTTTCGGCTTTTTCCAGTTCCTGTCCATAAACCACGCCGAAGATGCGGTCCCATTCATTGAAAAAGGTCCTGGTGCGAAGGTCGCCGCTCTTTCGCTGCGTGCCCCGGGAGACCGCCGAATAAAGCTCGGAGACAAGCTGATGTGCGGTTGGAGATTCCGGACGGAAAGAATCAGCCAGATCCGTAGCGGTTAAGCGCTTGCGGTCAGAAGCACGGATGAAGATCAAGAGATTCGTGAGACTGGCCGAATTAACGGGAAAGGGTCCTTGAACCTGAAAGCCTTGGCTGGGCCTTTCCAGCGGGAACAGAGATAACTGCGGCAAAGGGATCTGAACCGGTAGCGTTATTAATCGTGCGGTCTTGGTGTAGCGGATGAAAATAATTTCTTGACCATCTAATGCCACACCCACCGCTTGTTCCAAGTAGTCCTCTCGATGAGGAGTGCCTTGTGATTCACCTTCTAAATATTTAATTACTTGGGCCGATGTTTCCTCTTGTCCTTTCTTCGTGGACAGCTTACCCGGCGATTTGTATTCAATGACCAGAAAGCCATAGACGGCGTCAGGCTTGCCATGCAGCGAGATGTGTTTCTCGTACCGGACCTTGTCAACGCCCACCCCGATGCGGTTGAACTCTCTTTTCAGGAGGGGTTCAACTTTCATCTTCAGGTCTTCCTCGGTGCGCGCCTCCCGCGATGCATGTAATATTTCTTCAGCGAGCTTTTCCGTATTGATTTGCCAATAATGCTTATCAACAGTCATTGAGATCCTCAGAATTAAATTGCGGTCTCGTAAATGCGGTAGGTCTTGTACACTACCCCGCCCATGTGCCGGATGGCGCGGTTCATGGCGTCGTTGGATTCGAGGATCCAGGACATCTCGCCCCACTGGTAGCCCAGGCGCTTGGCGGCCATCAGGGTGTCGTAGTAGAAGACCGCGCCGACGCCGGAGCGGCGGTGCTCGGCCTTGACGCCGAGCGCGAACACGCGGCAGGAGGTGTACTTCTTTTTGACGACCATGGGGTACCACATGGTGGGGAGCAGGTTATAGAGGTGTCCGTTGAGCTGAGTGATGTACTCGTTCAAGTTGGGCAGGGTCAGCGACACTCCCATGACCTCGCCGTTCTTGGTCTCGGCGAAGAAGGCGAGTCTGGGGTCGAGGAGGTATCTGAGCTCCATGCTGTGGGCCATGAGCTCGCGCTCGGTGAGCATGACCGAGCCCCAGTTCTTCTCCCACGCCGAGTTGTAGACCTCGATGAACCTGGCCATCTCGTTCTTGAAGTCTTTGAGGTTCCACTCGCGGATGAGCACGCCCTCCTTCTTGCGGATCATCTCGGCGTAGTTCTTGACGTCCTCCGGCGCGTCGGCCACGGCGTCCATTCTGTAGGCCAGCAGGTCCTGGACCTTCTTCAGGCCGAACTCGTCGAACATGCGGGGGTAGTAGCGCGGGTTATGGGTCATGAGGATCATGGGCGGCGTGTCGAATCCGTCCACCAAGAGCCCGCACTCGTCGTTGATGTTGAAGTTGTACGGCCCCTGCATGCGCTCGATGCCCTTGTTCTTGAGCCAGTCGCGGGCGGTCCCGAACAGGGCCCGGGCCACGGCGGGGTCGTCAACGCTCTCGAAGAAGCCGAACTGGCCGGTGCCCGGTCCCCAGTGCTTGGCGTAGTGGTCGTCAATCTGGGCGGTGATGCGGCCGACCGGCTCGGCGCCGCGCCAGGCGATGAAGTACTCGGCCTGCGCGTGGTCAAAGATCGGGTTGTGCTTTTTGTTGAGCTTGTTATTGACGTCGAAGAACAGCGGCGGGACCCAGTTGGGGTCGCCGACGTAGAGCTTCCACGGCAGCTTCATGAAGGTCGTGAGCTCCGAGCCCGAGCTTGCCGGTTTGACCGAGATGTCGAGGGCCATGATCTCTTCCTCCTTTTAAGTGTCCTGGCTATTATAGGCTTATTATCTCACACAGAGGCACAGAGTCCACAGAGAAAATTTACCTTCAATAAATCTCCGTGAACTCTGTGCCTCTGTGCGATAAAAAATCTTCCTTCACCCCGTCTCGTCACGGGCCTGGGTCTTGGCCTCCACGGGCTGATCAAAGCGCATCTCGAAGATGTAGACCCCGTCCTCGTACTTGGAGCTCTGCTTGTAGCCGGCGTTCTGCATGATGTGGATCATGGGCCGGTTCTCGGACAGGACCTCCGCGGTGAAGCCTTCGACTCCGCGCTGCTTGGCCACGCGCACCAGGTAATTGAACAGGAACTCGCCCAGGCCCTGGCCCTGCCAGGCATCCAGCACCATGACCGCGGCCTCCGCCATGTTGCGCTTGCGGTCCATCATATACTGGCCCAGCCCGGCCATCTTCCAATCCGGGTCCTCCCCGGTAAACGCCCCGATCGCCATCTGGTCCTGGTAGTCCAGGTTCACCATGTACTGCGCCTTCTCGTGCGGCAGCGCCTTCATCGGCGTGAAGAACCTGAGGTACACGCTCTTTTCGGAGAGGTCATAGAACATGTCGCGGAGCCAGGCCTCGTCGGTGATCTTGATAGGCCGGATGAAGAACTCGGCGCCCTTCTTGCCGGTGAAGTGTTTTTCCAGATTCTCCGGATAGACCACGCCGCTGGCGGGCGGCGGGAGCTGGTCCGCGTACACGTATTTCTTGTCCTTGGCAAAGGCGAGCAGCTCGGCGCGGACGTCGGGGTGCGCGATGCTGATCAGCGCCATGGCGCGCTCGCGGATGTTCTTGCCGTGCAGGTAGGCGATTCCGTACTCGGTGACCACGTAGTGGACGTCGCCCCTGGTGGTGACCACGCCGGCGCCGTCGGCGAGCTTGGCCACGATGCGGCTCACCTTGCCGTCCTTGGCGGTGGAGGGCAGGCAGATGATGGGCTTGCCGCGCCGGGCCATGGCGGCGCCGCGCATGAAGTCGGCCTGGCCGCCGATGCCGGAGTAGAAGTGGTAGCCGATGGAGTCGGCGTTGACCTGTCCGGTGAGGTCCACTTCGAGCGCCACGTTGATGGCGGCCAGCCGGTCGTTCTTCGCGATGTTCATGGGGCTGTTGCAGTACTCGACCGGGTGGAACTCGAAGAACGGGTTATTGTGGACGAAGTCGTAGAGCCTCCGCGAGCCCATGCAGAAGGACGCGATGATCTTGCCGGGGTGGAAGGTCTTTTGGGCGCAGGTCACGGCGCCGGCGGTGATCAGGTCGAGCATGCCGTCGGAGAAGACCTCGGTGTGGATGCCCAGGTCCGACCGGTCCTGAAGATGATAGAGCACGGCGTTGGGCATGGACCCGATTCCCATCTCCAGGGTGTCGCCATCCTGGACGAGCTTGGCCACGTTGGCCGCAACTTTTTCATGGACCTCGGTCGCCTCCGGGTACGACCACTCCAGCACCTCTTCTTCATGCTCCACGATCACGTCAATGTCCACCGCGTGGATGAAGGAGTCGCCGAGCGTGCGCGGCATTTTGGGGTTCACCTGCGCGATCACCAGGCCCGCGGACTCCGCCGCCGCCTTCACGATGTCCACCGACACCCCGAAGGTGCAGAAGCCGTGCTCGTCCGGCGGCGACACCTGGATCAGCGCCACGTCAATGGGGAGCCGCCCGTCCCGGATCAGGTGCGGGATCTCGGACATCATGATCGGGATGTAATCAGCCCGCCCTTCCCACACCGCCTTCCGGGCGTTGGGCCCGATGAAAAAGGAGTTGTGGCGGAACACGTCGCCGAACCGGGGCTCGTCATAAACGTCCACCCCCATGGAGAGCAGGTTGAAAATCTCCGCGTCCTCGATCCCGGACTGGCTCTCGATCAGCGCCCGCACCAGGGCCTGCGGCTCGCCGCAGGCCGTGCCGATGAAGATGCGGTCCCCGCGCCGGACCTTCTTGACCGCCTCCTCCGCCGTGGTCCGCGCCTGGTCATAATACTTGCGCCAATCCGCGGCCGGCCGTTTTCCTTTTGCCCGCAGCCCAGGCATTTTAACCTCCAAGTTTGCGGTTTGGGGTTTGTAGTTTGTGGTTTGTGGTTTAAGAATTCGCGGCTTTGTCTTAACCACAAACCACAAACCACAAACCATTATTTCGCCCCGATAATCGGAAACACGTTCTCCTTGATATAGTCAATGGCCGCCTCCGCCGCTTCCAGGACCTTGAGCTTTTCGGGCCCGGAGGTGCGGACGCTCATGTCGCGGAGGCTGGCGATACCGAGGTCGGTCTCGCCGATGAAGACGCCGCCGAGCGTCGCGGTCATATCGTCCTGCCGGTCCAGGTCGTGCGCGGCGGCCCAGAGCAGGCACCAGCCGCGGGCCACGTTGTCGAGGTTATAGCCGCCGGCGCCGAGCGCCACCCAGCGCGGCGCGAGCTTATGGATGACGCGCACGGCCTGGACATAGGAGTTGTTGGTGAGCTTGAGGTGGGTGAGCGGGTCGGTGGAAAAGGTGTCCACCCCCATGACCCCGATCACCAGGTCGGGCGCGAAGGCCTTGACGAGCGGCGGGAAAATCTCGGTGAAGGCGAACGTGAAGATCTCGTCGTCGCTGTTCAAGGCCAGCGGCACGTTCACGTTAAAGCCGCGGCCCGGCCCCTCTCCGATCTCGTCATAATTCCCGCCCCACGGGTAAAGCGTCTCGCCGGACTCGTGAAGGCTCACGGTCAGCACCCGCGGATCATCGTAAAAAAAGTCCTGGGTCCCGTTGCCGTGGTGCGCGTCAATGTCTATCACCATGACCTTCTTTCCCTGGTCGGCGGCCTTCCGGGCGATGATGCAGACGTCGTTCACGTAGCAGAAGCCCTCGGCCATGGACCGGCCCGCGTGGTGGAAGCCGCCGAGCGGATTGAACGCGAAGCCGTAATCCTTTTCCATGACCAGCTCCGCGGCCTTGATGGTGGCCCCGGCCGAGATGCTGAGGAATTCCCACAGGCCGGGGAACACGGGGCAGTCTTCGGTGCCGATGCCGTACTCGAGCATGGTGAGAATGAACTCGCCCCCGCTCGCGCGCTTCAGGAGCTCCAGATAGGGCGCGGAGTGGACGAGGGCGAAATCCTCCAGGGACGCCGGCTCGGGCGTCACCACCTCCATGCCGGGATGGGCCAGCAGGCCGTAGCGGTTGCACAACTCGTAGGCCCTCCTTCCGCGCACCGGGTCGTAAGGATGGTTCTCCGAGAGCTTGTACTCCGCGAACTGAGCGCTATAGATAAAAGCCGATTGCACTGCCTTGACCTTTACTACAAGTGGAAACGCCGATTAATAAACCACGGAGGAACACGGATTGAAATAGTAGTTAGTAGCAAGTAGCCCGTAGCCAGGGTCCGGATCTGAACCCTGGCTGCTGGCTACTGATCCCTGGCTACTCTTTAATCCGTGGTCCCCATCTCTCCCGGCCTCTCCTTCATTTCCTCGGGCCTGAAGAAGCGCATCATCCCGTCCACGGCCCAGAGGTCCTTCATGCGGGGCAGGACGATCAAGGGGTTGATCTCGAACTCCCTGATCTCCTCGAATTGCTCGATCAACTGGCTGGCGCGGCAGAGCAGGTCCACCAGCGAGGGCACGTGCACCGGGTTCCTTCCCCGCAAGCCCTCCAGCAGCGGGTAGATCTTGAGGGAGCGGACCATCTCCAGGGCCTCCTGGGTGGTGATGGGCACGATGCGGAACTGGAAGTCCTGGATGATGTCGGCGTAAATGCCGCCGGCGCCTAGCTTGAGCACGGGCCCGAAGATGGGGTCGTAATGCGCTCCGACGATCAGCTCCTGTCCGCCCCGTACCATCTGCTGCACCAGCACGCCCTCGACCTGGGCCGAGGCGTAGCGGGCGCGGACGTTTTCCATCACCGCATGAAACGCGCGCTTGACCTCGGCCTCGGTGCGCAGGTCGAGCATGACCCCGCCCACCTCCGACTTCTTCTTCAGCCGCTCCGACACGGCCTTGACCACCACCGGGAAGCCGATGCGCTGGGCCACGCTTACGGCCTCCTGGTCGGTCCGGGCCATGCCGTTCCTGGGCACCTTGACCCCATAGGCCAGGGCCACCTCCCGGACCTCGTCCAGCCGGAGCTCCGTCCGGCCCTCCTTCTCCGCCCTCTTAATCAGCCGGGCCACCGTGTCGCGGTCAACGTTTCTGTATCTCTTCACCTTGCCCTGCGGCCGCTCGCGGAAGAGCTGATACGCGCGCAGGTGCGCGATGACCCGGCAGGCCGACTCGGGGAAGGAATAGACCGGAATGCTCTGCTCCTGCAGCGTCCGGATCCCGGGGTCCCCGCTCCTTCCTCCCATCAGGCAGACCAGGACCGGCTTCTCGATGTTCCCGGTCTGCTCGATGATGATCCGGGCCACCTTGCCGTATTCCAGGCCCACGTAGATGATGAGGAGCACGTCGAGGTTGGGGTCCCCCAGCATGGCGGGAATGGCCTGGCGATATAGATCAATGTCGGCGTCGGCGCGCATGTCGAGGGGATTGCGCACGGAGTCGAGATAGGGCAGCTCGGCCCGGAGCCGGTCCACGGTGCGGGGGTCGAGCGGCGGCACTTCGAGCTCGAGGCCTTCCAGGGCGTCGGCCGCCATGATGCCGGGCCCGCCGCCGTTGGTGAGCACGCCGACGGCGGCGCCCCGAGGCAGCGGCTGGCTGATCACGGCCTTGGCCAGGTCAAAGAGCTCCTCCAAAGTCTGGACCCGGAGCACGCCGCACTGCGCGAACAGCGCGTCCACCGCGAGGTCCGAGGCCTTTTCCGTGGTGGCCGCGGGAGCGTCGCCCGTGTGCCGGTCGGCGGCCAGGGCGCCGGAGACGGTGCGGCCGGCCTTGACCGCGATGATGGGCTTTTGCGCGGTGATGGTGCGGGCGATCGAGGTGAAGCGGCGGGGGTTGCCGAAGCTCTCCATGTAAAGCAGGATGGCGCGGGTGTCCGGGTCGTCGCGCCAGAATTCCAAGAGGTCATTGGCCGAGACGTCGGCGCGGTTGCCCACGCTGGCGTACATGGAAAAGCCCAGGCACAGCTCGCGGGCGTAGTTGAGGATGGCCATGCCCATGGCCCCGCTCTGGCTCATGAAGGCGATGTGGCCGGGCGTCATCGAAGCGGGCGCGAAGGTGGCGTTCAACCGGTGGCGCGGGTCGGTGTTGATGACGCCCATGCAGTTGGGCCCGATCATGCGCATGCCGTGGCCGCGCACGATCTTGGCCAGCCGTCTTTCCAGGGCCTCGCCCGGGGGACCCGTCTCCTTGAACCCGGCCGTGATCACCACCACGCCCTGGACGCCCTTCCGGGCGCAGTCCTCCACCGCCTTGATCACGTCCCGGGCCGGCACCACGATCACCGCCAGGTCAATCGGGTCCGGCACCGACTGCGCCGAGGGATAGCAGGGGAACGAATGAATCACCTTGGCCTTGGGGTTCACCGGGTACAGCGGACCCTGAAAACCGCTCTCCACCAGGCAGCGCAGCACCCGGTGCCCGAACGCTCCCGGGTCCCGGCTCGCCCCCACCACCGCCACCGCGCGCGGCTTGAATATGTGCGAAAGGCCCATGGCCGTGCGATCCTTCCCCGCGCCAAGAATAACACAGGCCATGAAAAACATAAAGAGATATGAAGGAAAGGGAAAAAAGGCGCTGTGCACGACAATGCGGATGGCCATGCTTCCGGCGCCGCGAAGAATTTTTATACGGATGGAACGGATTCCATTGATCAAGAAAGCGGAGATCCGTGCGATCCGTATTTGATCAGTATGCATGAATCAAGAGCCCCGCTCCAAATCATCGAGAATTATTTTCCCCTCGGGCCGAGTGATGAAAACAAATGGCGCGGATGAATGGCGCCTAAACAATTCTCCGATGCGTGTTATCGCTCCGCCGCCGAAGCAGCTTTGCCGCGCAGGCTGCCGTCCCATCCGTTTTGATCCGACTTCGACGAGCTCGGTTCGAGTCGTGTAAAATCTTCAGCCCCGCTTTGAAATGATCCACTCCCGCATGCTGAAACCAGCGCTTTTCATTCCTGCCGCGGCGGTTGCGCCAAGGCCAGAAATGCGACAACTAATTGATAATAAATGCATTTACGCGATACCGAAAATAGTCTTTGACAAATTGCCGCGATTGTCCTATACCTAAAGGAAAGAAACGTGCCGTTTTTAACCCGTGAAAAGGAGGCCTGAAATGAGTCTCAAGGGAAGAGTGCCGGTATTTGTTCTGTCCTGCCTGCTTGCATCTTTGGTGCTTCTCATCATGCCCATGACATTACGCGCGGCCTGCGGAGTGCCGGTCTGCGGCAACGGGATCCTCGATCCGGGCGAGCAGTGCGACGACGGAAATTTGCTCGATGGCGACGGCTGCGCCGCCGACTGCACCGAGAGCTTCGACCTGGTGGAAATGCCGACGCTGTTCGCCTACTCCGGCGAATCTCCCCGCGACATGGAGGCCGCCGACCTCAATAACGACGGGCTCCAGGACCTGCTGGTCAGCACCTATCGCAGCGCCTACCTCTACGTTTACCTGATGACGCCGGGCGGCGTCCTGGTCCAGGCCCAGAAGTATCCGCTGGGCAGCAACACCATCATGATTGACACCGGCAACCTCAACGGCGACCGCAACGTGGACGTGGTGGCGGCGGACTGTGACACTGACCAGCTCTTCATCTTCATGGGCAACGGCGACGGCTCGCTGACGCTCGCCAACATCTTTGATCCCGGCGACCGTCCGCGCTCGGTGCGGATCAAGGACATCAACACGGACGGTTATGCCGACATGATCATGGGCCTGCATTGGGGCAGGGGCTTCCGCGTCTATTACGGCGACGGCCAGGGCGGGTTCCCCACCAATACCTTTATCGGGACCAGCGCCGGCGCCATCGCCTCGGAGACGTTTGACGTCAACGGCGACGGCTACAACGATCTCGGGCTGTGCACCTGCGGCGAGGGAGCGGGCGGAGTGCCCTCGTTCCAGGTCTACCTCGGCGGGCCCGGCGGCCTGACCCTCAGCCAATCCTTCCCCTTCGACGCCAACGATGCCAACGCCATTGACCTCAACGGCGATGGCTACTACGACTTCCTGGTCACCGCGTCTTCCTCCTTCATATCGTATATCAACCAGGGTGACGGCACGTTTATCAAGGGTTTTGAGCTGGCACCCGGAAAGACCGGATTTATGAGGCACACGGGAAACCTCAATAACGACGGGCTCGAGGACGTGGCCATCGCCACCGGGTCGGCCTCCCGGCCCGATCTCAAGGAAGTGCGCGTCTATCTCGGCGACGGACAGGGCTCGGTCCATGACGAGCGGTCATTCCCCACCCCCGCCAACTCCTCGGAAGCTATCATCTACGACGTGAACCTTGACGGCGTACCCGACGCCCTCACCTCATCCGGCAATCAGGTGATCCCCGTCATCAACCACAGTTATTACCAGTTCCCGGCCTGCGGCGACTCCCGCATCGGCCGGGGCGAGAGCTGCGATGACGGCAACCGCGCCGACGGCGACGGCTGTTCATCCACCTGCCGGCTCGAGGCCACCGGCGACACCGACCATGACGGCATGAGCGACGCCGAGGAGTCGGTGATTCTGGGCACCGATCCGCTCAATCCCGACACTGACGGCGACTGCGTGATGGACGGAGAGGAATACTGCTCGGGCGCCGATCCCTTGAACCCTCTGGACCAGCCCGGCTGCCAGGGCATCGTCACTCCGGAGGGGTCATGGCGCATCCAGGTGACCCTGCTCGAGGCCTCGGCAGGACTCTCCAGCGACATCTACCTGGCCCAGCCCGACGAGCAGCTGCTCATCAAGAAGAGCCTCAAGCACGTGGGCAAGGTCGCCACCACCAGAGTCTATTCCGGCGATACCGTCTCCTTCTTCATCCGGGTCGATGGTCAGAGCATGGGCTTGGGGACCTACGATCATTATTCCGATTCCATCTTTTCGCGAGTCACTCGCGTGGATGCCTATAACTACACCGTGGGCTTCGAGGACCTGCCTGTAGAACAGGCGGATTGGGACTTCAACGACGTGGTGCTGGCGGTCAAGTTCATTCCGGAAAGCGTGGCCCAAGGCGTCAGCGTCAACAACCTGGACGAGTTCGAGGCCGCCAAGAGCGTTTCCACCTCTTCGCCAACCACGGTTGAGCTCGCCTTCGACGGATACTCTTCCCTGACCCTGCCCGCCGGCGCCGTGAGCTCCGACGCCGGAGTGGTGCTGACCGCGGGACTGGCCGAGCTATATGCCGACATCAGCCCGCCGGACATGCAGGTGGTGGGAGAATATTACAAGGCCACCCTGACCAACGGACAGGCCGCCCTCGACGGCGAGCCCGCGTCCATCGTGATCGCTTATGCAGACGACGATGCCGACGGAGTGGTGGACGGGACCGACATCTCCGAAAACAAGCTCAGGATCACCCGCTATAACGAGGACACGCAAAAGTGGGAGAACCTTGCCTCCACGGTTGACCCGGAAAACAACACCGTCACCGCCTCCTCCGACCAGATGTCCCTCTTTGCCCTGGTCCCGGAGCATTCCGTCTCCTCCGACCAGATGTCACCCTCTGCCCAGGTCCCGGATAATTCCCATAGCAGCTCGCTTAGCTGCGGCGTGAACGAGGCCGCCCAATCCATGCCGCTGTTCCAGGGACTGTTGTCACTCATTCCCGCATTGGCCCTGAGGTTCTGGATCAAGAGAAAAAATCGCTGAGCGAAACCTATCGCGCTGAAACGGCATGGCGGACCGCGCCAGGTGTATGGGGTCAGACCCTTGTTTGATTGTTTGACGGGAAGTCTTGACATGCATTAAGGTATGAGATAGAGTCGGATCATGGCCAGAGGACCCCGGCCGGCGTATCCTTGCGCCGTTTATCACGTCACCGCCCGCGGCAACAACCGCGCCGCCATCTTCACCGACGACCGCGACCGCGACTCGCTCCTTGCCCTCTTCGCCGAGGCCGTCAAGCGCTTCAACCTGGAAATCTTCGCCTTCTGCCTCATGACCAACCACTTCCACCTCTTCCTGCGCACCCCGGAGGCCAATATCTCCCGCGCCCTGCAATGGATCAACTCCGTTTACACCCAGCGCTGCAACCGCCGCCACCGCCGCGGCGGGCACCTGTTCCAGGGCCGCTTCAAGTCCGTGCTGGTCATCGAGC
>Ga0307379_10001561_pt1 | contig 36011 bp, 28 predicted proteins | sample UN2MG_FD_202237 | JGI IMG/M metagenome (GOLD analysis project Ga0307379, IMG submission 202237) | Soil microbial communities from Risofladan, Vaasa, Finland - UN-2 | ecosystem: Environmental > Terrestrial > Soil > Coastal area > Acid sulfate soil | place: Finland: Risofladan, Vaasa | collected...
ACTCGTTGTCGATAAAATCGTTCTTACTACCAATCCAGATTACAGACCGACGGGTACAGGCCCTGAAGAAAGCCACCGTGGGGCCCTGTTGAAAGCTTACGATCCCATGCCGGAGGATGGCTCCACACATGAGGACAACTGGGTGAGTCTTAACTGGTCGGCAGGAGAGACTGCAGCATCACATGATGTGTATTTCGGCGAAAACTATAATGATGTGAATGACAGCACGGCCGAAGTGTTCAGGGGTAACCATACCGGAGCGTTTTACGTCGCCGGTTTTCCCGGATTCGCTTTTCCCGATGGTCTTGATACGGGCAAGATATACTACTGGCGGATAGATGAGGTTGAGGCGGATGGTACTACTAAACACAAAGGTGACGTCTGGAGTTTTACGGTACCCCCCAGAACCGCCTACGATCCAAATCCTGCTGATGGCACTGTATTCATCGACCCAAATACGAGTATCAATTGGATCCCCGGCTTAGGCTCGAAATTGCATCACGTGTATTTTGGCGAAAGTTTTGACGACGTGAATAATGCTGTTGCAGGCCTGCCCCAGTCAGAAACAACCTATACCCCCGGCACACTGGAATTAGATAAGATTTATTACTGGCGTGTCGATGAATTCTCTCTTACCGGCACATATACAGGCGATGTCTGGAGTTTCAGAACGATACCCGAAATACCTGTTACCAACCCGAATCTCGTTAGCTGGTGGAAGTTAGACACAGGTATGGGCAATAGGGCTATTGACTGGTCGGGTCACGGCAATCATGGCACCCTGGAAAACAATCCGCAGTGGTCTGATGGATTTGACGGCATTGGGCTCGAATTTGATGGTACTAACTTCGTTGAACTGTCAACCACTGATATGATAGGCTCGGACATAGGCTCGGTATGCCTTTGGGTCAAAACCACCCAGGCCGATACAGGTATCATTTTTTACGGCACTTCAGGCTCCGGCGGCAACGGCTTCGGTGACGAGGACGAATTGCACGTCAATATGATGGGAGACGGCGGGGTCGAATTTTACATCGAAGGCGGTGACAATGATGTCAATCCCGAGGCACCAGCATTGAATGATGATGCCTGGCACCATATTACAGCCACATGGGACATTAACGCCGATGCGCAACTATATGTTGACGGTGGGGATCCGGTATCAGTTCCTCATACAGCCAATGAGTTTAATCTAACCGGTACAATCCGACTCGGGCGGCCTGTTTCTCGTGAGCGTTTCTATACGGGTCTGATCGATGATGTGCGGCTGTACAACTATGTATTATCACCTGATGAAATTGCACTCATTATGAGAGGTGACGTAGCTCTTGCCTGGAACCCAAAACCAGCCAATGGATCAACATCGTTCATCGATGATGTAACATCCGTAAGCTGGTCGGCCGGTGATAATGCAGCCCAGCACGATGTTTATTTCGGCACTGATAAAGACGCCGTAGCCGGCGCTGATGCATCCGATACGACCGATATATATCGGGGCCGACAGGGTGCTGCCAGTTATACCCCACCTGAAGGTATTGAATGGGGCCAGAGCCACTACTGGCGAATTGATGAGTATAACACAGATGGAACTATAAGTACGGGCAGAGTGTGGAGCTTTGCGATTGCAGATCATATCGTAGTGGATGATTTTGAGAGCTACAATGACATTAATGAAGGTGAGCCGGCTTCTAACAGGATATATCTGGCCTGGGTGGACGGATACGACAACCCGGCTATAAACGGCTCTGTCGTTGGCAATGCTGCTGCTCCATTTGCCGAGCAGACTATCGTTCACGGCGGTTCTCAGTCGATGCCGATGTCCTACGATAATGCTGTTGGTATATCAGAGGCGACTTTGACATTGACTTACCCGCGAGACTGGAGCAGGCACGGAATCAGTATTTTGTCGCTTTGGTTTAGAGGCAATCCGGCAGGTTTCCTGGAAAATCCGGCTGGCACCTTCACGATAAGCGCAGCAGGCGCAGACATCTGGAACACAGCCGACGAGTTCCGTTATGCATACAAACAATTATCAGGCGCCGGATCAATTACGGCACAGGTGCTTAGCGTTGAGAATACCGATCCCTGGGCTAAAGCAGGCGTGATGATTCGCCAGAGTCTTGATACGGGCTCGAAATTCGCCGCTGTGTATATCACGCCCGGTAATGGATGCAGATACCAGGCCAGGCTGACTCCAGGCACTGACGCAACAAGCGATACTTCCGTAGCAACTGCTGAGCAAACAGCAATCACGGCCCCCTACTGGATAAAAGTAGAGCGTGACACAGCCGATAACTTCAATGGCTATTACTCCAGTGATGGCGTTAGCTGGCAGGCAATGTCATGGAATCCACAGAAGATATCAATGCCTTCGAATGTCTATATAGGCCTGGCAGTGACCAGTCATAACTCCGGTGTGATCGGTGAGGCACAATTCTCCGACGTGACGACAACCGGTTCAGTCAGTCCGCTGACATGGTCACACGAAGCCATTGGCGTTGATATGGCCAGTAACGACCCTGAGCCGATGTATGTTGCTCTCAACGGCAATGCAGTGGTACAACACGACAATCCCAATGCGGCATTGATAAATGACTGGACCCAATGGAATATCGACCTGACGCGCTTTGCAGACCAGGGTGTGAATCTTGCAAATGTTAATACCCTTACTATTGGTTTCGGCGATAAAAAGAACCCGCAGACCGGTGGTTCAGGAAGTGCATACTTTGATGATATTCGGTTGAATCAGCCGTAGCGGGAACAACAACCATAAATGGAAGATTTAGCCGGCAGTTAAAATTGTAAGGCCGGCATTAAAGATTTGCTTAAATTCGGGGCCTATACCGATGATTCGGTATGGGTCCCTTTTTTATTTGCACAATAACAAAGTCATTTGTAGCTCAGAGACGATCAGTGAAGAAGAATATCTTTCCGTCGGCCGGCAGGATTGTGTAGAATGCTTCGGTGAATTCAGACAGTGTGGATAAAATTTGAGGTGCACTGAGCGTGTTTATTCTTTTCCCTTATCGTGTGGACAGCGAGTTAAAATACTCAGTCAATATGCAGGTAAAATCGGGCGATGTCCGAAGTGTTCTGCAAAATGGAGGATACCTGAAGTGTAGAAAAAAATGCAGAATTTCGAGCATTGAATATTGTAGAGAGATAAGCAATATCCTCACAAGATTGGAGTGATTATTGGGCGTTAAAAAATATGGAAAATAATTTGAAGAAAATGAGCGTCTGGAGTGTATATTACTGTAGAAACAGTGTTTTTGGGCCAAGCTGAGAGAACCTTGAATTGGAGCCTGAAAGAGTGACAAGCGTGTGCCAGGAAGAAATAACAGCAATGCGGCGCTGCCGCCGGGGTTCATCGGCGGCATTTGAAGTTCTTGTGAACAGATATATGAAAGACGCTTATTTTATCGCACTGGGGCTTGTGGGTAATCGCGAAGATGCAATGGACCTGTCCCAGGAGGCCTTTATCCGAGCATATCGAAATATCAAGCACCTCAAACCGGAACGAAGGTTTTTCCCTTGGTTCTATCAGATACTGAAAAATCTTTGTATCAGCCATTTAAGAAAAAGAAGGTATAGAAAGGCAAATTCTCTTGATTCAGAAAACTGCCCGGAAATACCGGCCGCCACGGACTGCTTTTCGCCGGAGGCTGTTGCCGGAAGGAATGAACTCAAAGACAAAGTCTGGAAGGCAATCAGCAAGCTGGATGATAAACATCGAGAAGTGATTATCCTTCGACACTTTCAAAATATGTCATACGAACAAATCGCTGAGGCCCTTTATTGCAATAAAGGTACGATAACGAGCAGATTGTATTACGCACGTAAAAGGCTGGAAGAATTATTGAGTACTGGGAAAGGAGGTAGCATAAATGACATGCCATGATTATAAAGACCTGATGATGGGCTACCTGGACAATGAATTGAGTAACGAACAGAAACGTCAATTCGAAGAGCATTTGACCGGATGCTCTGAATGTAAGGCTGAGCTGAAAGAGTTCAGGAAACTTAAAGCTATTACCGATGAGGTAACGCTGGTCGAGCCTGAGGACAAAATATGGCAGGACTACTGGAGCGGCGTTTATAACCGAATCGAGCGCAGTGTCGGCTGGATTGTCTTTTCAGTAGCTGCTATACTCCTGACAATATACGGGGGATTCAAGCTGATAGAAGAGATGATTAAAGACCCTAATATAGAAACAATGTTAAAAGCCGGTCTGCTGGTCCTTATAGCCGGCCTGGCGATTCTGTTTGTTTCAGTGTTGCGGGAGAGGCTTCACTTCTGGCAAAAAGACCGTTACAGAAACATAAGGAGGTAAGACAATGCTTTTATCTACAACAGACACAATCGTGGGGAAAAAGATTGTTAAGCAACTGGGACTTGCCAAAGGCAATACCATTCGAGCCAGGCACATCGGCAGAGACATTATGGCAATACTGCGGCACATAGTCGGAGGCGAGATAACCGACTATACCAAGATGATGGCCGAATCAAGGGAACAGGCCCTTGACAGAATGATAGAAGATGCCCAAAAATTAGGTGCCAATGCGATTGTGCAAGTGAGCTTTACTACGCAGATGGTAATGGCAGGGGCATCTGAGATTCTGGCCTACGGTACGGCGGTAGTGGTTGAGTAAGTTTTTTTACGTTCACCAATTATCCTTGTTTCTGATTGTTACGAAAGGAAGACAAAATGGATACGATTAAAGATTTTCTAACGCCGGAAATAATATGGTTTCTGACAGGGCTTGCACTGCTGATTTTAGAATTTGCGCTGCCGGGATTAATCATTGCTTTCTTCGGCGTCGGGGCCTGGATTGTCGCTCTTGTCTGCCTCATTACCGACATCGGGATAAATACTCAATTGATAATATTTATAATTTCTTCGGTGCTGTCACTGTTATGCCTGCGGAAATGGCTTAAAGGAATATTCCTGGGGCATACCGGCTCTAAACAGAACCTGAAAGAGAACCTTGAAGAATTCATAGGGCAGAAAGCAGTTGTAAAGGAAAAAATCATGCCGAAGTCCGGCGGAAAGGTGGAATTTCACGGGACCAACTGGCTCGCTGAGGCAGATGAGGAAATCGCAGAGGGAGTTATGGTTCAAATTATCAGCAAGGACAATATTACACTTAAGGTCAAAAGCCTGTAAAAAGAAAGGAGCAAATCATGTTAGCAAGTGTAGATCCAATGGTATTGACAATTATTCTCGTAGGCATATTACTATTTGCGTTGATTGTCTTTTTCAAGACTATAAGGATTGTGCCCCAGAAAATGGCGTTTATAGTCGAACGGCTCGGCAAATACTCGACAACGCTCGAAGCAGGTTTTCATATACTTGTGCCGTTTCTCGATAAAGTTTCATACAAACACACCTTAAAAGAGCAGGCTATTGATGTTGCACCTCAACAGTGTATCACAAAGGACAACATCGCGGTCGAGGTTGACGGCATCTTGTATATGCAGGTTGTGGACCCAAAGAAGGCGTCTTACGGAATAAACAATTACCAGTTCGCATCCGCGCAATTAGCTCAGACCACTATGAGGAGCGTAATGGGTAAGCTCGAGCTGGATAAGACCTTCGAAGAGAGAGAGACGATAAACAGCGCGATTGTCGATGCTGTGGACAAGGCCTCGGACCCATGGGGGGTTAAGGTAACACGATATGAAGTGAAGAATATCATGCCGCCTCAAAGTATCAAAGATGCGATGGAAAAGCAGATGCGGGCGGAGCGGGAGAAACGGGCGACTATTGCCGAATCGGAAGGCGACAGGCAGGCAAAAATAAACCGGGCCGAGGGCGAAAAACAACAAATGATTGCTCAGTCCGAGGGTGAGAAACAAAAACGTATAAACGAGGCCGAAGGTCGAGCTATAGAAATCTTAAAAGTCGCCGAAGCAACGGCTAACGGTATCAGGGAAATCGCCTCTGCGATAAATGAAAAAGGCGGAATTAACGCCGTAAACCTGCGCATCGCCGAACAATACCTGAACGAATTCGGCAAACTGGCAAAAACCAACAACTCTATAATAATACCTTCGAACCTTTCTGATATTGCAGGGATGATTAAATCGGCCGCCACTGTCATCAAAGACCAGACCGAAGTAAAAAGCAAGACAGAATGAACTACTGGTTGGCCAGTAAGAAAAGATGAACACAAGACCATGAATCCCGAGATAGCTATCAGGAACGAAACGGATGCCGATGTTGCCGCAATAACCGAGGTGACAATCGCAGCGTTCAAGACCTTGGAGATCAGTAACCACACGGAGCAGTTCATCATTAAGGCACTACGTGCCGCCAAGGCCCTAACGGTATCGTTGGTCGCGGAATTGAATGGCCGCGTGATCGGACATATCGCTTTCTCCCCAGTGAGCATCTCGGACGGAACACAAAACTGGTATGGACTAGGTCCTCTTTCGGTATTGCCAGAGTACCAACGGAAGGGGATTGGCAGAGCTCTGATACAGGAAGGGCTATCAAGGCTAAAAGGCCTGAATGCTAAAGGCTGCTGTCTTGTGGGGCATCCGGAGTACTACAGGAAAGTCGGATTTAAGAATATACCGAGGCTTGTGCATGAAGGAGTACCACCGGAAGTCTTCCTCGCTCTGTGTTTCGACGGGCATAGTCCGCAGGGCACAGTCACGTTTCACGAAGGATTCAAGGCGGATGGCCAACAAGAGAGTGCAGGCGACGCTTGACAGCGCGCCTGACTCACGACGATCTGCTAAAGAGTGATGCTAACTCTTTTTTGGAGAACATTTGAATGACAATCCAGAGTACTCTATTCCTGCATGAAGAAGTCATGCTTTTGGCTTTGCGTGACGAAGAAGGCACTATCGCATCGGGTACAATGTACCAGTACGCAATCGGGGCTGCAATACTGGCTGAGCTATTGTTAAACCAGCGCATCGCTTTAGATGAATCCAGAAAGAAAAAGCTTGTCAACCTTCTTAGCTCAACACCTCTCGGTGAGCCGTTAATTGACCAATGCCTTGAAAAAATCGGTAATACGAAAAGACGTGCATCGCTTCAGACCTGGGTATCACGGTTTGCCGGCGTGAAGAATCTTAAACATCGAGTAGCCCAACAACTGTGTGACCGCGGCATTCTCAGGACCACAGAAGATAAAATTTTGCTGCTTTTCACACGAAAAATATATCCCGAACTCAATCCGGTACCAGAAAGGAATTTGATTGAACGGCTCAGACAGGCCATATTCACGGACAGCAGGGATGTCGATCCCCGAACCGTTGTTCTGGTATCACTGACCGATAGTACCGGCCTTCTGAAAGAAACCTTCGATAAAAAGAAGCTGAAAGGCCGGAAAGCCCGGATTAAAGAAATCAGCAACGGCGAAATAACAGGCAAGGCCGCGAAAGAAGCTATCGAGGCTATGCAGGCGGCTGTTATGGTGGCCTGCATCATACCGGCTTTTACTACTGCGGCTATTCATTAAGCATATCATCTCTATGGTTAAGCCGAGTGATGAAAACGGCAGGAAAAAAAGATTAGAAGCTGCCATTTTTTCTCACTTTTCGGCAGATATAATATTGCATGTAATTTTACCATCGTTATATTAATTGCAGATAAGGATATCTATAAGGACAAGTAGCGATGGTTGGTCCAGTTTACATACCAGAATATTCAGAAAAAAACAGGATATACACAGTATTGATGCGGAAAATTGAATAGGTCAAGGGAAGGTGGAATGTATGTTGATTGGGTCTTAAATCTACCATAGAATGGGATATTATTAACTAAATTATGGAGCTAATCAATGAGAAGTGATGTTCAAGTAAGTAATGTCAACAGGACTATAAGATCAACATTCTTCGCCATAATAACCCACGCATTCATTCCTCTTTTCTGGTTGGTTCTCGCTGTGTTCATTGTGCCGAGGTTTGTTGCCGAATTCATTAAATTGGATTTTAAAATCCCTGCCCTGACACGGATTATTATCAAATTCTCTGGATTTATGTGTAGATACTGGTTCGTGTATTTATTTGTTATGGCATTGATCCTAGTCGCAGATGGAGCTGTATATTTTTCATTACTTCGATCCTCTGGGAAAATCTCTGCTGGCCTGTGGTCTGTTTTAGTAATATTGGTTGAGGGCATATTTACTGTATTATGTATCATTATGCTGTGCCTGCCGCTGATGAAAATTATCACGAGTATAGAGTAACGAAATAATGTTTTTGGCTTAAATGGATTGTGTATATTCGTAACCACTTTTATGTCTATACAGGGATGATATAAGGACTGGCACGTTATGGTTGGTGTTATTTCCAGGCCAAATACGCAGGAAAAACTCGAGATTCTCAGCACGGATGCTCAGTATGATTTGGCGTGTGCGTGCAGTACGAGTAAGGACCAAAGCCGCAAGCGACACAGTGACGGCAAATGGATATATCCTGTAACGCTTCCAAGCGGAGGAAAGAGCCCCCTATTTAAGACACTGATGTCAAATGTTTGCACGAATGATTGCAAGTACTGTCCGCTTCGAGAGCAAATGGATGTCCGCCGATGCAGTCTCGGGCCGGAGGAGACAGCAAAGGTATTTCTGGATTATTACAACCAGCGAAAGGTTTTTGGACTGTTTCTAAGTTCGGGCGTTTTAAGCTCTGCCGATGCAACTATGGACAGACTCAACAGCGTAGCCAGGCTGCTGAGAAAGAAACACAGATTTAGGGGTTACATTCATCTGAAAATTATTCCGGGAGCAAGCGATGCGGCTATTGAAGAGGCGGTTTCTTTAGCCAGTGCGGTCTCACTGAATATTGAGACACCGGGCGAAAAGAGACTTGCGAAAGTATCGAACAAGAAAAGGTATATTCGGGATATTATCGAGCCAATCAAGCTTATCAGCAGGCTGACCGGGCGCGGGTCGAGATACCAGAGAGTCAAGCAGACAACGCAGTTCATCGTAGGGGCAGCCGGGGAGCCGGACGAGGAAATCATCAAGTATATGTTCGGACTATATGAACGTCTTAAAATGCACAGAGTATATTTCAGCGCTTACCAAAAAGGTCTGGGTGATAAGTCTATAGACGGTGAACAAAATGCTGAGGAAAGTCCGACGGATATTCTTATGCGGGAACATCGGCTGTATCAGGTGGATTTTCTGCTTCGCAAATACGGCTTCAAAGAATCGGACATTCTTTTCGAGAAAAATGGTAACCTGTCTTTAACTATCGACCCAAAAGAAGCATGGGCTCTCAGCCATCCTGAAGCATTTCCCGTAAATATAAATCGAGCGTCAAGGTTTGCGCTTCTGCGAGTGCCAGGGCTTGGCCCTCTAACAGTCAAGCGTATTCTGGAGCAGCGGAAATCCGCAAGAATAGGGTACATCGAAGACGTGGGCAAGTTGGGTGTCAGGCTGAAAAAAGCGAAAAAGTACCTTCAGTTTTAGGGCGTCCTGACAAAATGGAGGGAACGATTATGTGGTTCAAAACCGAAGAGGCTCTCACAGAGGAGCAAGTTCAATCGGGACTAAGTTATGTTATCAAAGACGGCATAGCATCACAGTCGATGGGCATTTTAACCGGTGGAGCATTTTTAGTTGCTTTCGCTGTCAAGCTTGGTGCGTCCAATTTTGTTATTGGATTGCTGGCAGCGATTGGGCCATTGGCTCAACTGCTGCAATTGCCTTCGATATTTCTCGTTGAAAAAATACGTAACAGACGAGGTATAGTAGTAGTGACAGCGGCTCTGAGCCGGCTGTGCTGGCTGTTTATCGCGCTAAGCCCTTTCCTGTTCGGGGCCAAAATCGGCCTCGCTGTCTTGATTGCATCAATGATAGCTGCTTCGGCACTTGGGGCAGTTTCCGGCTGCAGTTGGAATTCGTGGATGCGGGATCTTATTCCCCAAGAGATATTAGGCTCATTCTTTTCAAAAAGAATGAGAATCGCCACAGGCGTGGGCATTGCACTAAGCGTACTGGCCGCGGTCTATTTAGACCTTTGGAAAAAATTGTTTGCCGAATATGAGGTGCATGGCTATTCGATTCTGTTTTTGGGCGGCTTTGCGGTTGGAGTTCTCGGGCTTTATTATTTATATAAAACACCTGAAAAGCGAATGCCTCTTGCAGAGGAGAAATCAAGCATTTTGAAGCTGCTTTCCAAACCATTTAAAGATGAGAATTTTCGAAAGCTTATTGTATTTATGTGTTCCTGGAATTTTGCGGTAAATCTGGCTGCACCTTTCTTTATGGTCTATATGCTCAAAAGATTAGGATTGAGCATGTCATTTATCATCGGGCTTTCAATTCTCAGCCAGGTGCTGAATTTTGCTTTCCTTAAAATCTGGGGCAAATTCACAGACCGTTTCAGTAATAAATCGGTACTCGCCATCTGTGGGCCTTTATTTATAGTTTCGATTCTCGCCTGGACATTCACGACTATGCCTGAGAAGTACTTTCTCACTATTCCTTTACTGATAATTATACATATCATAATGGGTTTATCCTCTGCGGGCGTGTCTCTGGCCTCGGGCAATATCAGCATGAAACTTGCACCGGAGGGACAGGCAACATCCTATCTTGCAGCTAATACCATTGCTAACTCAATTGCAGCCGGAATTGCCCCGATTTTAGGCGGCAAATTCGCCGATTTCTTTGCAAACCGACAATTAGACTGGGTACTTAATTATAAAGGCCCCACGGGAGAATTCAGCCTGCCCACACTAAATCTGCAACAGTGGGACTTTTTCTTTGTGATTGCGTTTATAATTGGACTATATTCGATTCATCGTTTATCTATGATAAAAGAAGTAGGAGAAGTTGAGGGAAAAGTTGTCTTTAATGAGCTTATTACAGAGGTCAGAAGCCAGGTACGAACACTTTCATCCGTCGAGGGCCTGCGGCAAATGGTCAGCTTTCCATTTACCGTAGTAAGAGACTTAACCATAAAAGTAAAAGCCAATAATAATATAAGCGATAACCAGGAAAAAGGAGTTTGATTATGAAAAAGGTCAAGGTGATTGTAATAATTGTAATATCTGTACTGGCGTTTATTATCTTTCTTCAGAATACCGAATCTGTGGAAACCAAAATTCTTTTTATGAAGGTGGCTATGCCCAGGGCTATTCTATTGATTTCGACGTTTCTTGTCGGTTTTGTAGCGGGTACAATCACCACCAGTTTGCTTTTAAGAAAATCCGGGAAGAAAAAGACCGTAACCCAGGACAGTTAAAATTTAAGATAAAAAACAAGAGGTTTCCTTCTTTATATTCCCCCCGGAAATTATAGGAGTTTGATAAAGATGAAAAAAGGTAAAAACAAACTTAGAATTGTTAAGAAACGCTCGAGTAAGGCTGGTTTGCCACCGGGAACCCTCGTTCATGTCGGCGAAAAAAAAGTTGAGTCTGTGAAAATTACCTTCATCGACTATGATGAGCAGGACTTTCAGGAAAAAGAGGTTACAAACATCGAAGAATGTCTAAAACTCAAAGACACGGCTACTGTCAGTTGGATAAACATCGACGGCCTCCACGATATTGAATTACTTGAAAAACTCGGCAAAGGTTTTGATCTACATTCGCTGGTTCTTGAAGATATTCTGAGCACGGGCCAGCGACCAAAGTTCGAAGATTATGAAAAACACATTTTTATCGTGCTCAAGATGCTCAGCTTTAGTGATGAGAGCCAGTCGGTCGAAGCCGAGCAGGTTAGCCTGATATTGGGACAGAATTATGTCATTTCCTTTCAGGAACGCATCGGCGATGTCTTCGATCAGGTAAGAGAAAGAATCAGAAATGCAAAAGGACGTATCCGAAAAATGGGACCTGACTACCTGGCCTATGCATTGTTGGATGCAATAGTTGACAACTACTTCGTCATCCTGGAAAGATTCGGCGAGAAGATTGAGTCTATGGAAGAAGAGGTCGTTGGCAACCCGACGGAACGAACAGTCCAGCAAATTCACTCACTTAAGAGGGAAATGATATTTCTGCGCAAATCAATCTGGCCTTTAAGAGAACTAATCGGAGGATTACAAAAGAGTGAATCTTCGCTTATTCACGACACCACAGACATATATCTGCGGGACGTCTATGACCATACAATACAAATTATTGATACCATAGAAAGCTTCCGTGATATGGTTTCGGGGATGCTCGATATCTATCTATCCAGCCTCAGTAATAAAATGAACGCCGTTATGAAGGTTTTGACGATAATTGCCACTTTATTTATACCGCTTACTTTTGTGGCGGGAGTTTACGGAATGAATTTCGAATATATGCCGGAACTCAAATTAAAGTGGGGTTACGGTGCCGTCTGGCTGGTTATGATTACGGTTGCAGTTACTATGCTTTTTTACTTTAGAAGGAAGAAATGGCTTTAACAATACGAGGGAGGATTATCAGGATTTCGTTATCTGAGGAGAAGAATCTATGCTAATCTTGTTTATTCTAACATTAATAGTATCTTTTACTGTGGTTAGAATCGGTGCGATAGCATTTCAATTAACCGGACTTGAGTGGTCTTTAGCCAAATTCCAGGCGCTATCGTGTTTTTCTGGCACCGGTTTCACAACAAAAGAGGCGGAATTAGTTACCAGTAATAAACAAAGGCGCAAAATCGCTACAATTCTGATAATTTTGGGTAACGCCGGCTTCATTATTATGATTGCAACTTTGGCAGGTTCTCTTATGCCTACTAAAGAAACGATAGTCGCCAAGTTGTCAGAATCATTCCTGCCGTTTAGTGTTCCAGCTTTTTTAGTTGTATGGATAAATCTGGCCATTATTGTAGCTGTGGTATACGGCATCTATCGGATTTTCACATACGAAAAATTTGTCAGAAAAATGACGACTTTCCTCAGAAAGAAACTCATCAAAAAAGAAATCTTTCAAAAAGTGTCCTTTGAAGAATTGCTCCTGGCAACGGGTGGATATGGCATATCACGAATTACAGTCAGTTCCGGAAGTCCCATCATTAATAAGACACTTGCGAAATCACAACTCAGGGAATACGATATTATGGTACTGGCAACCGTAAGGGGTGGTGAAACAATACCCAATCCTCAGGCTAATATGAAAATTCTTCTCAGCGACGAGCTTATATGTTTCGGGAAATTAGAGAGCATCCGAAACAGAATTTCTATGAATGCCTGACAGTCGTTTGACGAAAATATTTACAGTATTTCTGATGTATTAGAGACACAATAGCTTCAGGAGCAATTAATATGGATAATCTGCTGCTTGTTAACTCAGGAGTTTATACATGGTTTGTTCTTCCGGCTCTAATCTTTTGCGCGAGGATTATTGACGTTAGCATGGGGACGGTACGGGTCATATTCGTCTCCAGAGGTCTCAAATATCTCGCCCCTGTGGTTGGTTTCTTCGAAATCCTGATCTGGCTTCTGGCTATTGGGCAGATTATGAAGAATCTTTCCAACCCTGTGTGTTATATTGCCTATGCAGGCGGGTTCGCTATGGGTAACTTTGTCGGTATTTGTATAGCTGAAAAGTTGTCCTTAGGCATTGCCCTGATAAGAGTTGTAACAACAAAAGACGCTCTGCCTTTAGTAGAGCATCTTAAGGCCGAGAACTACGGTGTGACAAGTATTGACGGACACGGCACCAGCGGGCAGGTAAAAGTAGTGTTCACAATTGTACCCCGTCGAGAAGTGTACAGCGTAGTTGAATTGATCAAAAAATTTAATCCACAGGCATTTTATTCGATAGAAGAAGTAGGCTTTGTGGAAAAGGGGGTGTTTCCTTTGAGAAAAGGCTGGCATTTTTTTGGCTTGTTTAATTTGTTCAGGCCGTTTCGAAAAGGCAAGTAAATCCTCGTTATCTTCATGCACAATACATGGTCATTAAACCACAAAACGTACAAAAACGCGTGTCAGGACATTAACATTATGTTTAGTGCTTTTTGAAATTCACATTCGGCATGTTTAAGACTCTGAAGAGAAAGGCGCAAATATCTGCTTGTTCATCGATAACTTTTGATACAGGTTTACCTCCGCCGTGGCCGGCCTTTGTTTCAACGCGGAGCAGGATGGGATTATTGCCGGTGGCTTTTGCCTGGAGAGTGGCCACGAATTTCTTGGCGTGAGAGGGAACAACTCGGTCATCGGTATCCGCCGACGTAACAAATATTGGCGGATAATCAACGCCTTCCTTGATGTTGTGGAGGGGGGAATAGGCATAGAGAAACTTAAAATGTTCCGCAGACGCCTCGGCATTGCCGTATTCCGGAATCCAGTAGCGGCCGACAGTGAACTTGTGGTATCTCAGCATATCGGTAACAGGAACCTGGCATATAACAGCACCAAACAAATCAGGACGCTGTAACATACAGGCGGAAACAAGCAGGCCGCCATTACTACCGCCCCTTATTGCAAGCTTTTTAACATTGGTGTATTTATTTGCAATAAGCCACTCGGCGGCACCGATGAAATCATCAAATACGTTCTGCTTTTTATCGAGCATACCGGCCTGATGCCAGGTTTCGCCGTATTCGGAGCCTCCCCGCAGATTTGCAACGCAATATACGCCACCCATCTCAAGGAAGTTAATGACAGATACTGAAAAAGAAGGTCTGATGTTTATGTTAAATCCACCATAGGCGTAAAGCAGTGTCGGGTTCTCGCCGTCGAGCTTAAGACCCTTCTTATGTGTAATGAACATAGGGACACGAGTGCCATCTTTGGAATGATGGAAAACCTGTGTGGTTTGGTAGCCCGAAGAGTCAAAATCGATTTCAGGCTTTTGGAAAATTGTCAACTGCTCAGTGCGAAAATCATAGAGATAGCTCGTATCAGGGAACAGATATGAGGTAAAAGAAAAGAACATTTCAGTATCGTCCTGTTTGCCGGACAGGCTGCCGACTCTGCCAAGAGCAGGCAGTGGAATTTCACGGACAAAATCTCCGTCAATGTCATAAATTTTAAGCTGGTGGTGAACATCGTGCATATAGGCAACAACGAAGTGATTATTAATAAGGGCAACATAATCGGTTACGTCTTTGGTTTGCGGCAAAATTGTATGCCAATCGCTGCGAGCTGGATTATTTATATCGATAGCGATGATATGTCCACGAGGGGCGTCGAGGTCGGTATTAAAGTAAAAGACTGAGTCAACATTACCAACGAAGTCGTATCGGGCGTCGGCATCATCGAGCAGTCTTATAAATGGACCACTGCTTTCAACATGACGATAATAAATACGGTTCTTAGGGTCGGTGCCGTGATATACATAGAGAATGAGAAATTTACCGTCCTCAGTGACAAATGGGGAGAAACCTAATTCTTTATTATCCGGGCGTTCGTACATGAGCTTGTCCTTCGATTGCGGCGTGCCGAGATTGTGCCAATAAACACGGTTATAGTTTGTCTGGTCCTCAACGGGAACAGTATCAGGATCAGGGAAACGATTGTAAAAGAAACCTGAGTTGTCGTGTTTCCAGGCAACGCTGGTAAACCGGCACCATTGAAGAATTTCCTCATAGTCCTTCCCAGAATCGATTGTGCGGATTTTGATTTCCTGCCGGTCGCTTCCGCTGCGAGAGACAGCATAGGCCAGCAGTGTGCCGTCTTCGCTCACAGCCGTAGTGCTTAAGGCAACGGTGCCATCGGTACTGAGTAAATTAGGATTGATAACGACAGCGGGCCGGCTATCGAGTGTTTGCAGACTATAGAGGACGGATTGATTTTGCAGGCCGTCATTTTTTCTGAAGAAATAGCGTTCACCCCGCTTGTACGGGGCTGAATACCGGGGGTAATTCATTAAATTGGTTAGGCGGCTCTTGATTTGCTTTCTGACAGGGACAGTTGACAGAAAATCAGATGTCAGCTCATTCTGCTTTGCGACCCAGCTCTGAGTTTCTTTTGCATCAGCATCTTCGAGCCAGCGGTATGGATCGGGAACTTCGGTACCATGATAGACATCAACAACAGAATCCCTGCGTGCCTGCGGATAAGTCAATCCACCGGTCCGGACTTCGGTTGGGGACAATTGCCTGCATCCACAGCACAATGCGCCCCAAACGAGTGCAGCGGCAAATAAACGTATGTGTAAATTTTTCATCGTTAATATCCTCATCATCTGATAATAAATTTTTTATAGAAACCACATTTGAAGAAGTGTATCAACCCCTGTCAAATACGAATTAGGTTAATTTGGGAAAATTTGTTGCAATTTTTGTCAATGGCGGTTATTATTCGACCCAAAATGAGGTTTTGGCGAATGGATGAGCCGAGCGAAAATAGTAATAAAGGTGGTAAAACAAGTGTCAGCAAGGTCTTAAGCGATTTTGTTGACGGCCTGAGCGATGAGCATCGTATGCTGGTCGTTCTCAAAGCACAATTGTACGGCGGAACCTGGGAGCCGATGCTCGATGACCTGAAAAACCGCCTGGAAGGTAAGCCCTATATATTTAAGCTGGTAAATCGAATAAACGATGATATCGAACGCATCCAACAAATGCAGAATTTCGAAGAGGAACATAATACCGATTTGGCTGACTATGTCGAACTACCGTAAATGTAAGTTTTTTTGTGAGGGTTTATGAAATGGCAAGAATGTTGAAAAACAGATTTGTTTTATTGGCGAGCCTTATAGTCTTGTGTGTTGTGCAATACAGCCTGGCTGCAGAAGGTAGTTCACAACGGCTCGTTTCACCAAAGCTGCTCGAACACGCCAACTTGAAAATATTGTGGGAAGACACACTGTCGATCAAAACCGCCGAGAGTTTGGAGCAATTGCTTATTCTCGGTAACAGTATCTATGCAATTTCAGACCGGAATTATATGGTTTCACTGAACAAAGAAACCGGAGATATCATATTCCGCGGGATTGTTGCGCCGGAGGGTCTGCCAGTTGCAGGATTGAAGCTTTACGGAGATGAGCTTATATCGATAGTAGGCACTAAACTGATTGAGATTGATCCACAAACGGGAAATCTGCTAAAAACCGTTGATGTGGGATTTGGCTTAGCCTGTCCTGCCGCCCGCAATAGTTCGTTTTTTTACCTGAGTGGAACCGACAAACGTTTACATACATTGCGGGCTGAAGATAAGGTCCAGATTTTCGAGGTCGCTGCCGAGAACGATTCGATAATTACTTCTATTATCGCTCATGACATTTCTGTTATCTTTGGGACCGATGCAGGTAATGTGATAAGCATCACGCCGGACAGGCCAAGGAAACTGTGGCAATTTGATGCTGCCGGCAGTATAGCAGGACCGATTGTCAGGGATGGAATGTCGCTGTTTTTTGCCAGTAAGGATACAAACGTGTACAGGGTCGATATGGTTGGTTTACCTTTGAGAAGGCAACTTGTTTGGAAATATCAGACCGCCGGTGTGCTTGATAGAGAGCCTCGTATAACACAACAGGTCGTTTATCAGAATGTTCCCGGTAAGGGTCTAACAGCAATAGACAAACAAAGCGGACAATTTATGTGGTCGGTGCCGGGCGGTGTTGATTTATTATCTGAGGCAAAAGACAGAGCCTATGTGATTACAAAAAACAGAAAACTTGTGGTGATGGATAACCTCAGCGCAAAGAAATTATATTCGGTTAATTTTGCAGAAGTTACGAGACACACAGCCAATATAACAGACTCGAAAATTTATATCGCTGATGAACACGGCCGGATTGCATGCCTGCAGCCGGTTAAATAATTCGTAGCTCCGAAATACAGCATCTATATACAAAACCGACTGGATGTAATACGGAATACGAGGGACCAACAGTAAAAAATATATGAAGGAAATTTCAACACAAAAGGAGTACAAATGGACGTGAAAATCAAGACGGCATTAATAAGTGTTTCCGACAAAAGCGGCGTGGTCGATTTCGCCGGCAAGCTCAGCAAGATGGGAGTTAAGATTATCAGCACCGGTGGAACAGCTAAAAAGCTCAGCGAAGCCGGACTGGACGTTGTTGGTATTGAGTCAGTTACGGGTTTTCCCGAAATGATGGATGGCAGGGTAAAAACACTTCATCCAAAGATACATGGGGCGCTGCTGGGGCTTCGTGATAAAAGTGAACACAAGGCCGCAATGAAGAAACATAATATCGAGCCGATTGATTTAGTATGTGTAAATCTGTATCCGTTCGAACAGACAATCGCTAAATCTGACTGTACATTGGCCGAAGCAATTGAAAATATCGATATTGGCGGGCCAAGTATGCTTCGATCTGCTGCGAAAAATCATAAGTTCTTAACGGTCGTAACACAAGCCGACCAGTACGACCAGGTCATTGAAGAGATGGAGAAAAACAACGGGGCCGTTAGTGAGAAGCTGCGAAGCGATTTCGCACGGATTGTGTTCGGCTTGACGGCTTCGTATGATACAGCGATAGCAAAATATCTTAACTCCATATCAGGTGAAGAGTATCCTCAGAAAGTATCAATTGCAATCAACAAAACTGCATCGTTGCGCTACGGTGAAAATCCTCATCAAACCGCGGCCTTCTACAAACTGCCGCCAAGCAGTGAAACTTCGATCTGCAGTGGAACTTTATTGGAAGGCGGCATAGGCATCAGCTTTAACAATCTGCTGGATACTAATGCGGCGTTTGAATTGGTTAAGGAATTTAGCGAACCGGCCGCTGTTGTTGTTAAACATCTTAATCCGTGCGGTTGTGCCATTGATGACGATATTTGCGTGGCATATCGCAAGGCTTACGAGGGCGATGTAATCAGTGCCTTCGGCAGTATTATCGCCCTGAACAGAAAAGTGGACGTCGAATTGGCACGAACAATTATGGAATCTTACAGCCGATTCGGTAAAGCATTAGGGGCCGGAGGATTCTTTGCAGAGGTGATTATCGCACCTGAATTTGATACCGATGCGGTCGAGATAATCAGGACGCTCAAAACCTGGGGCGACAGAGTCCGGCTGATGGAAACAGGACCGATAGACAGAGCTAAGATTGACTGCGGTGAGTTTGACATTCGCTGTGTAGTCGGCGGACTGCTCTTACAGAAACGTGATTTAGCCGGCTGGGAGCCGGATGGCCTGACGTATCCGACAAAGGCAAAGCCCACCAAAAGCCAGCTTGACGATTTGAAGGTCGCCTGGCTTGTCGCCAAGCATACAAAGAGCAATACAATCGTGCTGGTCAAAAATAAGAAGGTTTTAGGCGTAGGGGCGGGCCAAATGAATCGCGTTGAGTCCGGGCTGATTGCTTTTAAGCACGCCGGCGACGAGTCGGAAGGCTGTGCGATGGCCTCGGATGCGTTCTTCCCCTTCCCGGATAACATTGTAAATGCCGCAAAAGCAGGAGTGACTGCAATAGTTCAGCCGGGCGGCTCGAAAAAAGACGATGAAGTCATCGCCACCGCAGACAAAAACGGCATCGCGATGGTCTTTACAGGCAAACGACACTTTAAACACTAATATCATATCGTGTCGTGCGCATCGCCTGGTGTGAAAATAGTTTTTATTTATTTAACTGATTTTTGGCTTTACCCGGGGCCCGCAGGAGAGTCGTAGCGGGCCCCCGGGTACACCTATGCAAACAATGTTTTATTCGCCGCCCAGAATAGAGATCATTGGCGATTGAAGCAAACGTATTTGCCGGCTCGTTCTGTCACGCCATAGAATCGATTCCTGAAGGCTTTGCTTGGCCATTTCAGACTTGAGTGAGAGCAGCTCATAGTCGTCAGCCTTGGCAAGTAACGCTTCTGCTTCAACCAGTTGCTTTTCCAGGCTGGTAAGGGACGCCTCTTGCTGCGTTTCCTGTATCGAACGGTCAGCTAATTCTTTATTAAGAGACTCTATCAGGTTGCCTCCGATAGAATTACTGAGTGATTCGCGCCGTCTTGCTTTCTCTATTCTGGCCCTGGCAAGTTTCTCCTTTATTTCATCAACCTGAGAAGTTGTTATCGTGCCCGCCTTAGCTTGTTTTTCCGCTTCAACGAGTAGCTTACCGATCAAGTCGATTATTTTCTGTTGTTCTATACTTATCGAATCATTCTCGAGCTGTTCGGTTATCTTGATCTGAATTTCAGATATTCGCTTGGTTGTTGCGTCGACAATGACCTGGTTGGAGGCCTGATTCATCCTGGCAGCCTGAACTTCCTGACGCAGGCGGTAAATATCAGCGAGAATCTGGTCACGGTCAAGTACACGGGAGCGTGAGATTTCCCTGAGAGTTTTCTGCTTTTCACGCAAGTCGGTTTCAGCGCGGGTGGCCTCCTGGTCTGCGAGCTTGAGCTGGTTTTCAAATCTTAGCTTGTAGTCCTCAAAAACTTTAACAAGAGTGCTCCTAAGGCTGTCAACAAGAGCATACATAAACTCCTCTGCTGCGGGTTTGACGTTCTCCGGCAGGTTAACCTGAAGCTTAAAAAGAATCGTTTGCTCAGCAGCAGGGCTCGGTGGAGTTGTTGCCGAAGTTCCGCGAGAAGACCCGGGCCGGGCGGTAGAAGCCGTGTACTCCCGCCCCACTCGCTCCATCTCCCTCATCATCTCATACTCGTATCCATTCATACTTGTAGGTGTAGCTCTTCGCATTGTTGAAGGTTCCGGCAGTGCCCTGCCGGAAGCGCCACCCAACGTCTCGATTATAAAGATATCAGAAACCTGCCCTGGTGTGATATCGAGTATTTCACGGGCAACCCTGCCACCAACGCTGGTACTGTGCAGCAGATAGTCTATAGTTATGCTATCGAGCGACAAAACAAGTGGGTCGAACGTTATCTTGACCAAACAGCTTGCAGTGTGAGTGCTTGAAATCTGAGCAGCTTCCGGCTGGTTAGCTGATTGTGCCGGAACTGATGCGAAAAGGACCATAATTAAGAAGATAACGATACCCTTTGTGGCTTCCATTTCAACTCTCCTTTTGAATCTATTTTGTTGAATTTTCTGCTGTCGATTTCTGATAATCGCTCCCGGGCTACCTGGGCCCATCGATTCTTCGGGAAAAGCTCGATGACGCGGTTGTAAGTCTCGACTGCGGAATCCGTCCGGTTTAGCTCTCGATACAAACGTTCGGCCTGATAGACAAGGATAAAAGCGGTCTTATCGACCTGTCTCTGGATTTCTTCGAGTGGGTCGGGAATGCTTGCAAGCTGGGCTTCGAGTTCGCCAAGCGAGTGTGGTTCTTGTTCCGCTACAAGCACCTCTTGTATGAGATTTAATGCGGCATCAGTCTTTGCCTGAAGCTGCTCCAACTGTTTTTCGAGCAAGGCTATTTTCTCCTGGTCTTTTGTCCGTTCCGAAGTTCTTATTGCAAGATTCCAGATACCGGCAGCTATCAGAATAACAGCAGCCGCAGCCAGAGGAGCGGTTAAACTTATCCGCAAATGTCTCCTATGGGCACGGCGCCGGACGATGGCGGAGAGATTGGCAGAAACGGTGCCTGGCAAGCCCGCCATACGGTCGGCTTCCTGAAGAAGGTTTTTTATTTTGTCTTCTGTCATAATTTCTCCTTTGTCAACTCACCCAGGTCATCTCTTAAACGTGCCCTGGCGCGGTTCAGCCGGACCTGCAATGCGTTTTTAGATATCCCGAGAATCAGGCTGATTTGTTCGGCTGGAAGCTCTTGCAGATACCTTAATACGACCGCCTCACGATATTTCGCAGGTAAAGCTTGAATAGCACGACGAATACGGTCGAAAGTCTCGTTGTCCATCGATTTCTTATCCGCTGTGCCGGTCGAAGCATCAATAGCTTTATCAGCTACCTGTGAAATTCGCCGCCTCCGGAGAATTCGCTTATATCGGTAACTGCGGCATTTATTGACCGTTATGGTAAAGAGCCAGGTTCTAAGGCTGCAATCGCAGCGAAATTTTTTCAGGCCGAGAAATGCAGCGAGGAAGATGTCTTGCGTAACATCTTCGACCTCGCTGGACCAGCCGAGCAATCGACTGGCCAGTGCTGCAATATCGGACGAATATTGCTCGACAATCCTGTCAAAAGCAGATTCGTCACCCCGATTGAATTGTTCGACGAGATGTTCATCATCAATCGTTTCGGCCATGACCATCATATTAGAGCACTGAAGTGCAGAAAACTTACAAAAATTCGTTGAAAAACTGGAAAAAATACCAGAACCCACGAAAATCAGGACGCCCACACGGCATTTACCCCTATAATCCTGCGGCTTTTCGGAGTTTGACGGCCATATCGGTCTTTTCCCAGGTAAAGTTTGGCAGATTTCGTCCGAAGTGCCCGCCGTAAGAGGTCTGGGCAAAAATTGGACGAGCGAGATTTAAGTGCCTGATCATAGCCTTCGGAGTCAGGGGGAAAAACTTTCTTACAATTTGGCTTATCTTTTGCTCACTTATTTTTGCGGTCCCCTCAGTATCTACAAGAACAGAGATAGGCTCGGCAACTCCGATGGCATAGGATAACTGAACTTCACATGCGTCGGACAGGCCTGCTGCAACTACATTTTTAGCGATATATCGAGCCATGTAGCTTGCTGTTCTGTCAACCTTTGTTGGGTCTTTTCCGCTAAAGGCGCCGCCGCCGTGGCTGCCTCTTCCACCGTATGTATCAACAATAATTTTCCTGCCGGTAAGACCGCAATCACCTTTTGGACCGCCCACGACAAATCTGCCCGTCGGATTGATATGGAATATGGTTTTTTTGTCAACAAGACGTTTTGGCAGAACCGGCATGATGACCTTTTCGATGATTTGTTTTTGTAATTGTCTATAGGTAATAGTCGGGGCATGCTGAGTGGATACGACAACCGTATGGATACGTCTGGGTTTGCTATCTTCATATTCGACTGTTACCTGGCTTTTGCCGTCGGGCCGCAACCAGGGCAGCTTTTTATTCTGGCGCACTTTTTCCAGTCTGGCCGTCAAGGCATGGGCCAATCGAATCGGCATCGGCATAAGGGCAGGAGTTTCTTTGCAAGCGTATCCGAACATCAGACCCTGGTCGCCGGCTCCCTGCTCTTTGTGCAGGCCGGTACCTTCAGATACGCCCTGCGAGATGTCAGGGCTTTGATTGTCAATTGAAACAATCACGGCGCAGTCATCACCATCGAAACCTATTGATGGGTCGTCGTAACCGATTTCTTTGATTGTCTTTCTGATAACGCCCGGGATGTCAACATATGCTTTCGTTGTGATTTCACCGGCGACAACCACCAGGCCGGTTGTTACTAATGTTTCACAAGCCACCCGGCTTTTGGGATCCTGTGCGAGCATTGCATCAAGGACTGCGTCGGATACGTGATCGGCCACTTTGTCAGGATGACCCATCGTAACAGACTCGCTGGTGAAAAGGTATTTGTTGGTATCAAGGTGGGGATTGCTTTTATTCGATTTTTTAGCCATTTGTTATTTTTCCTTTCAACTTTTCGTAATTCATAGTTCGTAATGTACAGACTACGAACCGTCGTTAATTGTCCAATCGTACTTCATATATTTAACAGAATATTTCCCTACTTCAAGGAAAGAAACTTTGTCCCTGGAAACATAATTAGTAATAAAATTCAGAACAGCCCGTGTAGTCGGCTCATGGTCCTTGAATTTTTTGTCTATAGCGAATTTACTCATAAATTCTTTGCCATACGAGGATGACTGAAATAAAGATGACAAATATACTCTCTGCTTTTCTGTGTCTATCTGTAACGCAAGCGGGCTGGACAGAAATCTTTTGACCTGGTCGTCCAGTTGCTTATTGAGCCTGTGACCGTAATACGGTTCATTACGCAACGGAGGACTCGACAAACTGTCTTTGGATACGGCAAAGAATATTCTCGGGTCATCGAACTCTTTACGGAAAAAACGCTTGTCGATCTCCGACAATGTAAATTCCTCATCCATCACAAGAAACTTATAATCGGTCCATATCCCCTTTATGTGCAGGATACTGTTAGGACCCCAGCCCGGATAAAGGCGCAGGATCCGCGAAGATTGGACGGGATAATTGTCGGTGATTATTTTCAGCATCTGGATGTTATATGCGTTGAGCCAGAAAGCGATTTTGTTTTCTTTTGTCCAGGTTCTGTATTCATTCGGTTCAAGGTTTTCAAATTCCCGAAGGAGAGCTTTTAACTTGAGCCTTTGTCGCCGCAGCGTTGTATAATCAACCATCCCTTTATCATCGACGAAGTTTTTCAGGATCTCGGCACATTTGTCGTGAAAAGAAACAGCCGGTTTAATTTCCTGCTCATCAGGCTCATTTTGCTCTACTATGTCAGGCTGGACATTATTTGGCTCAGAACCAACAGATTCAATCTTATCAGGCTCAACCTGATCGGATTCGCTCAGAACAGATGTAATTCCCTCAGGCTCGACAATGTTAGGTCCAGTCTCTTTGGGCGTGCAACCGGCAACAAAAACCGGTACCACAAGCGAAGTTATAAAAACAACAAGGCGTTTAGCCATTTTAATTTTCCGATAAACTACTACAAATCTTTGAGTCGCAAAAATACTCAATTTTATCTTTTATTAGCATAAGGCTTCAGTCAATAAATGCAACGATTTGTTAGTTGTTTTTATGCTATTTTTACTGAGAATTGTTACCGATGATAGGAATTTACGTCATAAAACAGGATTCGGAATGCCCGGCAGCTTCAGTAATAACAAAAGGGCTGCAAGCCTCGATCAGGTCGAGACCCACAGCCCTTTGATAGCGTTATACTAAGAGGACTTCGCAGAACAAAACTGCTGTTAGTAGCGTCCATTACGCGAACGCAGCAATTCGACTACTTCCTGGCAAACCCCATCCCTCTTAACTCGAATGGATGCCCAGTACAGAGGAGTACGGGACAACAAATCTGTCGCATTCACATCTGCTCCAAAGCTAATAAGCAATTCAGTAACGTCCATGTGGTCCTGCTGAGCCGCATAGTGAAGGGCAGTCCTACCTGGACTTCTATCTTTTGCCTCAATATTTGCTTTACCTATGAGCAGTGCCTCGACCACTCCCAGATTACCTACTTTTGCTGCAAGATGCAGAGGAGTTCGTCTTATGTAATTTTCCGCATCGACATTTGCTCCTCCGTCTATCAGAGCCTGAGCTGCATCTACATTACCTAATCTGGCTGCAAGGTGCAAAGGAGTGAACCGCTTTGGATCTTGAGCATTCAGGTTTGCCTGACCGGCTATTAGAGCCTGAACCACATCCGAGTAGCCGACTTTGGCTGCAATATGCAAAGCAGTTCTTTGCGACGGATTTTCTGCATTTACATCCGCGCCGGCTGCAATAAGAACTTCGACGACATCCACCCAGCCGAATCTGGAAGCGACGTGCAAAGGAGTTTCTCCATCCATATTTACTGCATCTATATTGATCTCTTTGGCTGTCATAAGTTCGGCAACATCTGCATAGCCTTTCTGGGCCGCATAGTGAAGGGGAGTAAAGCCGCTTTCATCTTTTACGTTTAAATTCACGCCGCTGTCGATCAGAAGCAAAACCATATTTTTCTGTTCTTCCTGGAATGCTTCGAATATTGGAATCCGGCCATTATTTCCGGTATCCACAAGCGTAGGCTTTTCCGCCAACAGGGCTTCAGCCACTTCAAGATTTCCTGACCTCATCGCCTCATGAAAATCCGCAATTTGGCTGTCACATCCGATGAGTATAAAACCAATTGCAAACATCACAGCGACCATCATTCTTCTTTTGCCGGCCATAATCTGCCTCCTTTAAAATTAGTCTTGATTAGCAAGTCGTACAACACGGCTTGCTTCATACAATTAAAATATAAGAAATAGATTAAGAAGCACAAATTCACCATAATAATAAATCCAGGAAATTGTCTTAGGAACCGCTGAAAATACCGCTTGTATGGCACAATGATTTTGATCCCACCCCGATACGTCCTATAAAACATTGATTATGGACTATACCAGAATATAAAATTCAGTCTGTTACACTCTTTGAGTCAGGGGATTACCGGCAAAAGAATGTGCGAAGGGTGTTCCATGTCGTGGTAGATGGTTTGTGTTGCCTTTATTATTTCAGCACTTTTACCAAAATCGGCTCCCGTATTAGGATTTCGGTCAAAGCGTGGAAAATTGCTGCTTGATATCTCAACCCGTATCTTATGCCCGGCTAAAAAAACGTTACTCGTAACCCACAAGTCAATCTCATAACTATATATTTTCCCGGGCTGAATCAATTCTGGATTCCGGGGCAACTCCCGATAACGTGCGCGAATGATACCATCGCAAAGATTAATGGGACGTCCATCGGGATGGACATCGACCAATTTCGCCGTCCAGTCTGTATCTCTTGCAGAGCTGGCAGCATAAAGAATGACCTTTACCGGCCCGGTAACCTCGAGGTCAGTTTTCAACTCTTCACTCGTGAAAACAAGCACATCGTTCCGATTTTCAGCCCTGGTCTGGTCCCGCGGCCCGGCAGGACACCCAACAAGGTTGCACCCGCCAAGCGTTGGAACAGGATCATCCGGATTGTACTCAAATCTATCGAAGGATTCATTGCCGGGCTTAACCGTGCTTAATCTCCCATCCCCTTTAAGTGCGTTTGCAGAACCCCGGCTGTGAAAATAATATGGTGTAAATCGGGTTCGCTCCAGGGGCCAATCCTGCTCATCGCGCCATTGGTTACGACCCATAACAAAAATACGAAAAGGCGCCCATTTATATACGCCGGCATCATTACCCTTCAACCAGTAATCAAACCATTCCGTCTGAATTTCATGCAGTTTAATCACAGAATCTTTGCCAAAATCCAAATCACCAACTTTACCACTCTGGCTTATTCCATGCCCCCATGGTCCTATCAGCACATGCTGGTGATTTCGAGCCTGTAGAGAACGCGATGTTGACTTAACAGCATTGATATGGTCGAAGACGCTCTTGGCGAAAATGTCATACCAGCCGCCCACGGCAAAGATCGGCACTGTGATATCCTGCCAACGGTTACGCACACCGCGTTTTGCCCAGTAATCATCAAAATGCGGATGGGCAACCCAATCCCGCAGATACTGGACTTTGCGGTTAATTACCCGGTCCCATTCACAAAGAGGCAGGGTTCGGTAAGCCCTATTCCAGTCATTGCTTCCCCAACCGAGTATGGTAATTGCTTCCCCCGGGCCATATGAGACCATGCTGCCCCAGCCCATCATCAGGGCCAGATTAAATGCCCCGCCAACATAGGCGGCATCTCCATATGTATCTATAAGAGGCACTACGCAAAATATAGCCTTTAGATGCTCACCTGCATTAGGTGCCGGCATCCATTGAGTAAATCCGACATAGGAACCGCCTGAGGTGCCGATTTTACCGTTACACCAGGGCTGATTGAGAACCCACTTTTGAGTGTCTCGGCCATCGGCATCTTCATTTAAGAAAGGCTCCCATTGACCCTGAGAGGCCCCCTTGCCTCGACAGTCCTGACTGATAAAAACATAACCACTGGAGGCATAGAAGAGACCATCGCCGTTTTTTTCATCCCCTTTGCCGTAAGGTGAGCGAACCAGTATAACAGGAAACTTGCCCTCTGCTTTTGGCAGGAAAATATGAGCCGAAAGCTGTACCCCATCCCGCATTGGAATCTTTACGTCCGTACGAACTTCAACTTCAAAAACCTTTTCCGCAGCAGATATTGTCTGCGGTGATATGAAAACTGAAACCAAAATTGACAAAACAACAATATAGGATTTACATTTACCGCTTAAAATGTTACGAAGCATTTTTTCACCTTTCAATTTCTCTACAATATCAAATTATTTCTCTTAATACGGAAAATCCGGGATTAACCTTTTAATACGGCTAAAGGTACCATTCGAGCGACGGCTTTGGCCCAGCCGCATTTGATTACAATCCGAACAACCTCCTCGATATCTTTGTAAGCGCCGGGCGCTTCCTCTTTAATTTTACTTTTATTTCCCGCAATTACTTTTATGCCTTTCATACTGCGTTTGAACTGATCATCGGTAATCTGGGCCGGTGTTATAATTCTACCGTTACGGGCCTTACCACGGGCGGCGGTACGACTCATAATCCTGCCGGCACCGTGGTTGACTGAATTCAAAGACTCCTCGGAATCACCGGTCCCAACAAGAAGAAAACTTGCGGTGCCCATTGAGCCGGGAGTTATTATTGGCTGGCCGGTTCTCGCAAAAATACCCCCGCCCATCTGCTTCGGGCCGAAAGCACGAGTAGCGCCCTTGCGATGAACCCAAAGGCGGGTACCGTTATGTATTTCGAGCTTAGCCATGTTGTGAGCAATATCATAAACGAGCGACAGCGGCGTGGGTCCAAACATTCTGTTAAAACAGCGTCTTACCAGCAAAGCCATAATGTGGCGATTGGTAAAGGCAAAATTGGCCGCAGCTCCCATCGCCTGTATATAATTTTTACCCGCCCTGCTCTCAGTGGACAGATAGGAAAGCATTTTTTTGCGGTCGGCATTCTCCGGTATCCTGGCGGCAACATTCATATATTCATCGGCGATTTCATAGCCGAACCTGCGCGAGCCAGAGTGTATCATTACAACGAGCTGGTTTTTGAAAAGACCGAAGCTCTTCGCTAAATTATTGTCAAAGACTTCCTGGATATATTGTATCTCAATAAAGTGATTTCCTCCTCCAAGCGTACCGAGCTGATTGCATCCTTTTTGTACGGCGCTTTTTGGAACCGCGCCCGGCTCGGCGGGCAAGCAGCCATTTTCTTCGATCCGTTGAATGTCATCTGCGAACTGGTCCGGGTCAAAAGCCTCCCAAACACGGTGGCTGCTTTTTTCCGCAATATCCGGTATAGCAGAAACACCTTTATTTATAACAGTCTCAATTTGGGTTTTGCCCAATTGCAAATTTTCCCTGCCCTCGCCAAGCGGAATGTCACGGGCTATATCGGAAGCAATTTTGTCGGTATCAATATCGCCTTTTGAAAAGGGACTGCGCAACAGCCTCATCCCGCAATTTATGTCATACCCGACAGCAGGAGGCATAATTGCGTCCTCCAGTCCCAATACGGCCCCGATAGGTATGCCGAAGCCAACATGGATATCAGCAGTGGCCAGAACCTTTTTAGCAGGCAGCAGAGAGGCTGCATCACAAAGCTGACTTACCGCATCAGGTTCGAGCTTAATGGCTTCTGAGGCATAGATGGTTGCATCAGTAACCATCCTGCCACAGCGCTCCATATGAAGGCGAAAAGGATCGATACGAACAAGTTTTAAGGATGACTCTGTCACTCATGTACCTCGCCTGCAAAATGACCATTTGTCGAGCATCGTTGGTGCACCCAAATACATAGCTTTAATAAAGTGACGCCTGCTCATTTTTTTTGTCCGATAAATGACTTCTTAATTGACAGTTTATTCGTCTTCCACTTACCAACTTTTCACGATATTACATCAATTTTACCTGCTTTTATTGAAAAAGTTAACAAGGAAAAAGGCAAACCGTAAAAGGCCATTTTTACAGCTTTTTACGCCGGGGGCAAATTCCCTTGACAAAGACAGCTTTTAAAGTTAAACTGGGTGATGTTGGGTATAAGTATAAGCTGGGGATTGTCTAATCCAAAACCGGCATTTTTAAGGATGTTCACAAAATGAAGATAAAATGGGTGATTTTCGCTGTTTTGGTGGTTGTTTTGATTTTGGTTATGAATCCGGGCTCTAAAGCCGTCAATACCAGAGAAGTTGACAATGTACGCAAAAAGGAGGTGCTCGATAACAGTGACTTAAAAATTATCGACGATTTTCTTGCTGAGGCGATACAGGAGCTGGTCAGAACCAGAGATTTTACCTCAATAGCACAGCTTCGCACGGTCATTCTCAGCAGACAGAGTACTCAGAGCCAACAAGGTCAGTACGCTCAACAGTTTTCAGAGTCTGCTCGCAGATATATCGCCCAGGGCTTTCTCGACGCCCAAAAATTACCGCGTCAGGAGAGGATAACCGGAGTAACGATTAATCTTTTGATTCTGGTCGATGGTTTGAAGGATCTGGGACTGGCGGACCAAACTATCCCAATGCTGAAAAATGAGAATATGATCATTCGTTACTGGGCGGTCCATTCTCTTACCAACCCGGACATCATAACACAGTTAAATGCCGCAGCAAACTCGAATCAGGCATCTGTTCTTGCTGCTGAATTTACAGAGATTCTCGATACCAGCACACCTGAGATAATAGCTTTAATAGCTCAGTTTGCAGCCAGTGTAAAGATACCACAAGCAGAACAATTACTGTGTCAAATAGCTGATATCAGAATTAAAAGATATGCCGACTGGACAGTGAAGTATGAACTGTATGATAGTGCCATCCTGAAGTATCTCAGCAGCAAAATACCCACAGCTTCCCGGTCTTCCGGCACAACATCATCTACATCAGCCGCTTCAAAGGCTGCTGTAGCTCGAAGCTTTGCACAGTTATATTCTTATGCGATACAAAGGTATGTAAAGGGTGCTGATATTTTGAACAATACCCAGAAAAGTCACTTGACCTCTGTCCTGGCGGATATTGAAGAAAAATGTATCAGTACGCTTCTCAAGCCGCAACTGACTATAAGAAGGGCTCTTGAACGGAACAGCTTGCCGGCTATCTTAGCAGAACACGACAGATTACTTGGCAGCGCAACAACACCAGGTGAATTACCCCAAACCCTGAAGTTTGACTATAGTACAAATCCCGACGGCCCTAAGCTTACAGCACCAATACCTTTGCCCGACCCACCTGCTAAAAAATGATTATTGAAAACCGGTTATCAACTCACACGTGCCGATTTTTTTTGTCATCTCTGAACGAAACAACGAAGCTCGAATCAAATAATCATTAATCAATTATCATCGAAAAAAGGGGCTTACGCCTAATCATTCAGCATAAGCCCCGAATTGAAAAATCAATTATATTAACCTCACTATTTTAATCACCACTTATGGCGTTTCAGGCTCCGATGGATACAGACGGATATCATCGAAGAACATCATACCTGAACCGCCGGCCTGCGGATTGCCCTTATCTCCGAAACCAAGGCTAATCGTATTGACATTAGCAAGGTTTACACCCTGGTCGGCAAAAGCCTGCAAGTCGATATCCCATTGGGTCCAGGCAGATATCTGCGCTGCAGCAGGATTATCATTAGAGACAACCGCGCTGCCGTTAAGAGCAACATACATCAGCTCGGCAGCATTAGCCGAATCACCCCTGAACCAAATCGTCAATATGCCGATATTATTTACCGTCCAGTCACGCGGATAAGTCAGCGTCATGGTCGCCTCAGAGTTCCCAACACTGTTGTCGTAGGCCAACGGCATCGACTGAGAACCACCGTGAACAATTTTCTGCTCGGCAAAAGGCGGATCAGCATAACCAACAACAGAACCGTTTGCTGGATCTTCGAATCCGTCAATCCAGGAAAGATATATCCTGTTGCTGCCGGGTTCATCTTCATTAAGGTCGTTGTAGCTCTCAAAATCGTCCACGACAAGGAAGTTGGACGTCGTAAAGCTCCAGATAAGGCCCTTCTGTGCCGTATCGTCGGCCTTGGCCTCATCAACACGCCAGTAATACGTTGCATCCCACTCAAGGCTTCCAGCATCATAGCTCTCGGAACCAAGACTCATTGTGCCTTTGTACTCGGGCGAACCCGTATCGGCATTGCGCACGGCATCTTTATCTGTACCTAAGTACACCTCGTGTGAAGTAGCGCTATCTCCGGCTACCCATTCGAGAACCGGTGTCTGCTTTACATCTATAGCGCCGTTGGCCGGATTCGGGCTGCCGACCGCGCCCGGAGTCGAAAAGCTCCAGACATCGCCTTTATACGTATCGACGGCATCAAACTCATCAACACGCCAGTAATAAACCTTCTCTAATTCGAGCTGGCCGAGCGTATAAAATGCGGACCCCTGAGTCCCCCCACCGGAGGCATTGCTCACCTGGTCAAAATCGTCGCCGAAATAAACAGTGTGTAATTTCGCTCCGAAACCCGCTGTCCAGCTAATCACTGCATCCTGAGCTACAAACTCGGTACCATCGGCCGGGATTGGATAATATGCGGTCCTGGGTGGAACCATGAAACTCCAGACAGGGCCTCTCCACGGACTGTTTGGTTCGGTGTCGTTGACCTCATCGATTCGCCAGTAGTAAGTCGTGCCCGGAACAAGACCATCCGGAAAAGCAAATCCGGGAAAACCGACAACAATAAACGTGGAGGTTTGGTTGCCCTGAAATGCCTCGGCGGCGCCCTCGTTCACAGCGTCAAAGTCATCACTGAAATACACATCGTGTGATGCCGCACTATCACCCGGAAACCAGTTGACGTTGGCCCATGTATCGGCATGTAGGGTACCATCAGCCGGCGTGGGACCAAAGGCCAATGGAGACCCAATACCTTGCATAAGTTTCTTAACCTCGGCCAGCGATAGCGCCCGCCTGAACATTAATAAATCGTCCATAAGCCCCGTGAAAGGTCTTGCGTTATCAATATTATATCCGACACGCGCACCGCTGCCCCAGTCTCCGGCTATATCAGCAGGATTTGAAATGTTTTCCTCATGGACCATTTCTCCGTTGATATACAGGATTGCCTTGCCGGATGCCTTGTCGTATGTGCCTGCAAAATGTTGCCATTCATTCCACGTTACAGCTCCTGCGCGTATGTCGAAGATTGTTGTCCCCCCGGCAGAGCGAAGCAGCCACCTGAATTCACCGCTACTGCGGGCCTCAGGGTGGACAAGCCAGGTCGAATCTGATGCTCTGGCGTTAAATATAGCGTGATCTCCGCCCGTATTTTCACATTTTATCCAGGCGGCGAGTGTTATACCGGTTGTCGGAACTTCTTCGACAGGAAAATTTTCGCCGTCCAGATCGAGATAACTGCCGCTTACGAACTTTGCGGCTCCACTGTACTTACCAACGGATTCTGCTGTCACGTCGCCGTTGACGACACCGTCATGGCCGTTGCCTGATTGGTCAGCGACAATATCAGTGACATTGTCAAAGGAATAATAGAAGACCAGAGATGAATCGTCGATAAAACTTGCCGGGGCTTTACTATTCAGTGCCGCCAGCATAATGAAAGACAATAACCAAATCATTTTTCTACACATAATAGTCCTCCTTTAAACAGAATTAAAATAACTACTATTCACATTTTGGATACACACCAAAACAATCAATCCGGCATAGGCGATTTATTAACTGCTAACAGAAATGTAACATAATTTACGAGCACAAAGTTCCCCCTTTAAACTCTCTCTGCCTCGCATAATATCTCCTCCTCTATTCGTACAATTTACTTAAAGTGCGCTCACATGATGAAATCAAAGCAACAGATGCCCGGCCACACGAGCACAATATCTACTAATCTGTATATCAGATTAACCACCTTCAGTCAATAAAAATATCCCCAATTTAATTGCCTGTTTTTCTGTCGGGTGTCGGGGATCTATACTTTTATGCCTTATGCTCTTATCATTGGGTGGCACGCTCAAACTCGTTTGGGCGTGGTGGGATTTAAGATAAATAACCAAAATTCCATTACAGAGCCACGACCGTAAGGAAGGGGTCATTTAACTATCCACTATTCGCAACCTGTCCTGAACTCGTGCCCAAGGTGCATGGCCGAAGGATTCGATATTTACCTTAAAAATTCTTCCCCCTTTTACCTTCCAATTTCTTTCTTCTTCACCCTGAGCGGAGACGAAGGGTGAGCGGAGACGAAGGGCTAAATTCTTTCCTTCATCCTGAGCTTCAGACGAAGGGCTCATTCCCAATAGTAAACTCCGAGCAAAGCGTAAGTCCTGAGCAGGGTCGAAGGATCTAAAATAGTAAATTGTAAATTGAAAATAGTTTGCCTAATACGTCCAAAAACTGTACAAAGTAACAGAAAAGGTATGCGTAGCGATAATCGAGAGTTTTATTTGAGCGACCTGACCTCCGTAAAGCCCAGGGGGTGAAGGATGGAAGTCCCGCACTTAGTCCGGTTAGTGCGGGGTAAAGAAAAGATAGAAAGCTTTGGCTGTGGCAGGATTCGTTGCAATGACTAACACCCTCCTTCAATCTGTTGACTTTATTCGTGCTGACGGCAAGTTAACTTCAGGCTTAGTTTCTGCTAAAGGAAGCATTGCTAAAAAACTCCCTATTGATGAGCAAGCTGTAGTAGTTGAAGCCAAGACTTTTAAAAAACATTTTGAAACAAAAAAGGATATACCGATAATTGATTTTGTATTTTTCCGTCGATTTTCCGATGGACGCTCGTCGCAAGTTGCAGCTTATGTAGTTGATAACTCGGAGGACAAACTTGATAAAAAAACTTTATCTGAACTTCATCGCCAAGTCTGGCTTCAGGGGACAACTCCGCTACTTTATATTGCCGGAGCAAGCCAGATAGATATATTAGCTTGTGCGAGAGAACCCGATTTCTGGGATAAAAACAAACAAGAGTGCAAATACAACCCCGCAAAAACATTAACAAAAGATTTATTGACAACAGCCGGGCTAATTTCTGACGAGATGAAAAAGTTCTCAGCGTTAAAACTTGCCGATGGAACTTTTTGGGATGACCCTGACAATAGAAAGTTGGCGAATCATGATAGGGCTGCGCACCAATCGTTGATTCAGGCAATTGTCGATGCCGACAAGGATATTGATGGAGAAAATAATCCTGTCCAACGTCGATTGCTTCTGTTGATGATACTTATTAAATACCTTGAGGATCGCAAAGTCTTTCCCAAAGCCTGGTTTAGCGGATTTCAAAAAGGAGCGAAAAAATTCCTTGATGTTCTAAAGGGTGGTAATCCGAATGAAGTTTATCGGCTGTTAAGGAATCTTGAACGCAAATTTAACGGAGAGGTGTTCGATATTTCGCGTTTGGGAAAACATGAACTTACGGATGAAATCCTTAGAACATTTGCAAGGATTGTTGAGGCAAGAACATTAAAGAACCAGCGATACCTTTGGGAACAATATTCATTTGAACATCTGCCAGTTGAAATTATCAGCCATCTTTATCAGAGATTCATAAAGGATGGACATGGGGCTGTTTATACACCTCCGTTTTTAGCCGCTTTATTGCTTGATCATACAATGCCCTATAATAAGATAACCGGCAAGGAACGCATTCTGGATCCCGCATGTGGGTCGGGTGTTTTTCTTGTTGGAGCTTTTAAGAGATTGATTAATTCGTGGAGAAGCAAGAATAACTGGAAAAACCCTACTGTTGATAAACTTAAAAAAACTCTCAGCAAATGTATTTATGGCGTTGATTTGGATAGAAATGCTGTTGATTTAACAGCTTTCAGCTTATCCTTAGCTATCTGTGATGCACTCAAGCCGAATGTTATCTGGAAAGAACTTAAATTTGACTATTTGCATGATTCAAACTTATTTGAAACAGACTTTTTTGAGTTGCTTCTGAGTTCTAAAAATGGAACATATAATATCCTTGGCAAAAAATTTAATATTGTAATAGGAAATCCACCATTTGAATCTAAGCTTTCTAAGGCAGCAAAAAGAATAGACATGAAAGCGCAGGGAAATAATCCTGCTCGCGGCAATTGCCCTGACAACCAGACAGCTTATCTTTTTCTTGAACAAGCTTTATCTGTTTTGAAATCCAAAACAGGTCGAGTTTGCTTGATTCAACCTGCAGGTATTCTCTACAACCGCAATGTTGAGTCATTTCGAACCGAGTTTTTTAGAAAATGTCGTGTCGAAACAATATTTGATTTTGTTTCAATCCGCAAATTATACGAGGCAGCAGATCCAAAGACGGTTGCAGTGTTTGCTCGAAATAATAGTCCTGCCTTGGATCATAATATAAACCATTGGACATTCCGCCGAACAGTAATTGTAAAAGAAAAGATATGCTTTGAGCTTGATCATTATGATCACCATCGCATTACACAGAAGGAAGCTGAAAATAATCTGTATATCTGGAGGGCCAACCTTCTTGGCGGAGGAAGGCTTATTGAGATTTTACAACGACTTCAACAAATGCGAACTCTTTCAGAATATATAAAAGAAAAGGGTTGGCATTATGGGGGAGGTTTTACAGTTGGAAATCGTAAGACACCTGCATCTTTCTTAGAAGGTAGAGATTTATTGCCAGCTAAAGCTCTTACTTCTTTGGGAATTGATG
>Ga0307379_10001562_pt1 | contig 36009 bp, 35 predicted proteins | sample UN2MG_FD_202237 | JGI IMG/M metagenome (GOLD analysis project Ga0307379, IMG submission 202237) | Soil microbial communities from Risofladan, Vaasa, Finland - UN-2 | ecosystem: Environmental > Terrestrial > Soil > Coastal area > Acid sulfate soil | place: Finland: Risofladan, Vaasa | collected...
TCTACTTTATGAAAGGTATAAAAAAGAAGCCAAGAAATTAAAGAACGTTTACTTTGTGGGTAGATTGGCCCAATATAAATATCTTAATATGGACCAAGTGGTAAAAAATGCTTCCGACCGCGAGTACAAATAATAACAGAAATTTTTAGTTTTTTTGTCACTTTGCAAAAAACCTTGTTTTTAAGGCAAGTTTTAAGCCATCAATTCTGAATTTATTCTTCATTCCCGAGACCCACTATAATGAATAGAAACTGTTTTCTTAGAAAAATTTCTTTTCTAAAAGATAAAGTTGATTTCATTACAAAACCAGTTTGTTCATAGACACTTTTAGTTGTCAAGTACAGATGTGTATTTTTTTGCTTTTTTTAAAGCCCATATCTTTATTTACTTTTTTGTTGTTTTATCAATTTTAATAAATTTTTATTTCTATAAACCATATTATATGGGCAATATTTAAAAATAGCGATGACTTGTTTAATCTTTTCTATCTGTGTAAAATTTTATTTAATTTGGGAAACCCAGAAGAAAAATTAAATTAAAAACTCCAATCTGCAGGTGGTTTGTAAACAAAAGCAGCTAGATGTTCATAAATATTCCAATTTGATTTAATTTTTTTCATCAAATCTTTCGTTTTTTTGAAGTTAAAAAGGAAATTTTTCAATTCGTATAAGGGAATATTCTTAACCTTACAGATGAGGTTACCGTTAGCGGTTCCCTTAAAGAACTGAATGTGGTATTTCTTGAGGTCGATTGTTGTTCTTAGTAGACTTTGAAGGGCCACTGGGGAATACATCCGAAAGTGAAAAGGCGAAGGAGGTATGGAAGAATAAAAATTGGGTGTGCTAATAAAAACAACCTTTCTGCTAACTCGTAACAAATTTTTCAAAAACTTGATATCGTCTACAACATGCTCTAAAACATCAATAGCAATCACAACATCATAACTATTAGTAGAAAACTGAGGGATTTCTTTTATAAAAACATCTTTCTTTTTGAGTCGCTTATCAACCTCTTGTCCATGTGCTTTCTTGGCTTTCTTTTTTAAAATCATTAACCCCTCTCCTAGGCCGCAACCAACATCAAGGACAGATTTATTTTGACAAAACCCTGCAATAAATTGATACCAACCTTTTTGAAGAGACTCTCAACCACTTTTAATCGAACTACCACCACAATTTTTAAAACGGTAATTGATGATCATTTTCCAGAATCCTTAATCATTATTCTGCCAACAGCGCTGTTTTTAAAAAACAAGATTCCTTATGGCTGGAATTACAACTATAAACTTTACTTTTAATTATACCTTTATTATATAATTCTTTTATTATGATAAATAAACATTTTTTGGAACTTCTTTTGGCTTTAACCCAAAAAGAAATCAAAGCCAGGTATAAAAATGCGGTTTTGGGGTTTTTGGGGATTTTTAGTTAATCTTTTTCAATTCTGCATCCAAAACTTTGGGGACTTGGGAAAGAAAATACTTCTTAACCTCTTCCCAATTACATGGTTTAAGCATTGGTCTCATTTCTTCATTTTCAGCATCTTCAAAATATATTAGACTTTTCATGAGATGGGGAAATAAATTCTTAAGATTTTTATATTTTTTGTTATACATTATTAGCATTTCTTTCAAAGAATATTTATGGCAGAGTAGGAAATAAAGATCAATAAAGTCTCTTTTTGTGCCTCTTCCAGCAACCGCTTCAAGTTTCATCGCCGCTATATCTTTTAAACTAGCAATGTTAATTCCCAGAAAATCTTTTGTTTTTTCTATCAAAGGATATTCGTAATAAAAAATGCTAAACTTAACTTGAGGAAAATCTCCTAAAACCGTCTGCCAGTCAATACCTGTTTCTTTAAAATTACCAAGCTTTTTTAACCTTTTTACGAGTCTGTCCTCATTAAATTTTTCTTGAGTATAAAAATCAAGGTCAAAGGATTGACGATGACCTAATTGAAGTGCCAAAGCTGTACCACCAGCTAAATATGTCCTCTTAAAAAACTTTTCTTTACCTAGTAATGCCAGTGTAGATAGCGTTTCTTGAGATAATCCTTGCTTAAACATTTAACCTCCTCATTTTTTAACTTAAAATAGTGAGCCCAAAAATTAATAGATTTTTTTTGCCAATCTCTTTTTGTCTGAATGGTTTTTTTAATCAAACTTTTGGGGAAATTAGTTAATACCCATTTTATGGCAACTAAATTTCCCTTATCTAAAAGTCTATTAATTATATAAAAATTGGCCAAGTCGGGATTAATTTGATCTGCTTTTGCCTCCCAAAAATACTTGTGTAAAAATTTTGGCAACCTACGGGGAAGTTTTTTTTGGGAATACTTTTGCATATTTTTATTTTATCCTAATAAACTCACTCGCTTATACTCGTTCGTTTCCAAGGGGTTCCACCCCTTGGCGGTCGCTTTGCTCCCTAACACCCCTGTCACCAGGGGTATTAAACCCCAGGTGACACCCAAAGGGGAATCCCCTTTGGAAACCCCATTGCGAAAACCCACGGCTTGGGTTAATCTTTGGGATAACTTTTGATCAAGAATTTTGGCTTTGGCTAAAATAACAAAGAGGTCGCCGGCTGATTTGGGTTGGCCAAGTTTAGCAGAAGCCACAATATGGGCGGCAATATCAATCACCGCTTCAACAGCTTTTTGCATACGGCGGTCAAGCAGATCCTGAATATCTTCATCTCCTAAAATCATGTCAAAAGTAACATCCATACCTTCAATTCTTTTAAGCGATTCTTCTAATTCCTGTAAATAGCAATAAATAATATTTTTATCGACCATAAGTACCTCTACTAATTCTTTTGTCTAGATAATAATGAAAAATATTTCTTAGGTGTTGGGTATCAAAATAGTTTAGCATAGACTTTTTTTCAAAAGCCACCCTTTCTTTTTCCTCTTTACTATAAAGGAGCTTACCTCCTATTACTTGAAATAAAAAAAGCGGGTCGTTTTGCTCCAGGCTGACTAAACGCAAATCCAGATTTTGATGTTGAATTGTCTTACTTAGCGATGAATAAAGCTTCCCATAATCAATTTTGTTTAAATCCTGACTTTCTACCACTAAAACAATATCCAAATCACTATCCTGCCGCTGGTTTTTTTTAGCCACCGAACCGATTAAATAAGCTAATCTTATTACCGGAAATAACCTTAAAATTTTAGTTAGTCTTTCTTTATTAATCATATTTTTATCCTACAATAATTGCCATAAAAAGGCAAACATTTTATAATAAGCCTGTGCTAAATAAACATTTTTTTGAACTTCTTTTGGCTTTAACCCAAAAAGAAATCAAAGCCCGGTATAAAAATGCGATCTTAGGATTTTTGTGGATTTTCATCAATCCCTTGGTGCAAATGCTTGTGATGGGGTTTGTGTTCTCATTGATTTTCCGGTTTGGCATTAAAAACTATTATTTGTTTTTGTTTACCGGATTACTGCCCTGGAATTTTTTTTCCTTAGCGTTAACAAAAGCAACGTCAAGAATTGTTTGGGATAGGAATCTAATCAAAAAGTCAAATTTCCCCCGTGAAGTAATTCCTCTTTCTATGGTCTTGTCTCATTTTTTTCATTTTTGCATTTCTTGGCTAATGTTAATTGCTTTTTTATTATTTACCCGCCAATGGGAATTTTTTAATCTTTCATCTATCTGCAATCAACTATCAGCTATTTTATTATTATTAACCTTTACCTGTGGTCTTTCTCTTCTTACTTCAAGCTTAGATGTTTTTTACCGCGATATTAACTTTATTGTCCAAGCAATCATCCTAGTTTGGTTTTATGTAACACCAATTATTTATCCATTACAAAGTATCCCCAGCGCTTATCTGCCGATTTTCTATCTTAACCCTTTATCGGGCATATTTACCATGCTGCAACAACCTTTTTTAGACCAACCATTCCCCTTACCAGTATTAATTGCTCAAATTAGTTTAATAGGAATAATCACAGTTTTGGGAATTTATGTTTTCAAAAAACAAAGCCGGTATTTTACGGACTGGTTGTAAAAAAATCAAAAGTTTAAAACGAAAAGCTAAAAATAAAAATTTAAATTATGAAAAGAAATGTTGCAATAACTCTTAAGGGTGTATCCAAAAAATACATTCTTCATCATGAAAAGCCGACTTTGGTAGAAAGTCTTATTAAAAGAAAAGAGGTGTTCTGGGCTTTAAAAAATATTAATCTTGAGGTAAGGAAAGGCGATAAATTAGGCATTATTGGACCTAATGGTTCGGGTAAATCAACTCTTTTAAAAATCATCACCAGTATCACTATCCCCACTAAAGGCAAAGTCAGAACATCGGGTAAAATTGCTTCTTTAATTGATCTTGAGGCTGGTTTTGAACCTGATCTTACCGGTGAAGAAAATATTTATATCAATGGTTTGCTCTTGGGAATGACTAAAAAAGAAATTAACAAAAATTTTAAAAAAATAATTCGCTTTTCCGGTATTAAAAAGTTTATTGACTCGCCTCTCTATACTTATTCCTCGGGAATGAAGTTAAGGCTTGGCTTTTCCGTCGCTGTTTATTCCAATCCCGATATTCTGATCGTGGACGAAATTATTTCCGTGGGCGATGAAAATTTTAGAAACAAAAGCTTGAGAAAAATCCAAAAGTTTTTTAAAGCCAAAAAAACTATTATTTTTGTTTCTCATAATTTTGATTTGCTTAAAAAACTCTGCTCCCACACAATTTGGCTTGAGCATGGAAGAATAAAAGCGTCGGGGCCTAGTGAAATTGTAATTAAAAAGTACATATCTTAATTCACTTTAATTAATTAAACTGGTATTAATTCTTTATAACAAATACTGTTTCCAACTTTTGATAATCAAGTAGAGGTTTTAAAATTGCCTTTTGATAAACTTGAGCTTCATCTTTTTCGATCGATTCAATTTTGGCAATCAAAAGATTTTCAGGATAAATGCTATCTTTGCCACTGGTAACCACTATTTGACTAGGAGTAATTAGCTCTTCTTGTAAAACTTCATCTAAAACCAAAACCTTGTTAGAATAAACTTTAACTACTCCTTTTATGTCAGTTTTAACTATCTTTGCTTGCACCTGCGAATCTTTATTTAAAGGAAGCATAATTTTGCTTAAATTAGGATTTACTTTAAAAATTCTTCCCATCAAAACGTTTTCATAAACTACTGTCTGTCCTTCTTTAAGGCCGTTATTGCTACCTTGATTAATAACCATTATTCCATCACTTACTTCCAAAACAGAAACAGGTATAAACTGCCAGTTTGGTGGCAATGGCGCTCCCAGTAGCTTGCGCATCGCTGCATTTTCGGATTTTAATTGCTCCAAAACTACTTGAAGTCCGGCATTTTCTCTTTCCAAAAAATCGTTCTTTTTGCTGATTTCTGTTGACTCGGATCTGCTTAATTTTTTTTGAACTCGCTTAGAATTATTCTGGTGAATTTTTACTCTGATCGGATTGGCTATTTTTTCCGAAAAAGACTTCAACCAATTCAACCAACCACATTTATCCAAACCAATTAAAAGCAAACTGGCAATAATTAATAGTAAGAAAATGGTAATTGTTTTTTTTCTTTTTTCGTCCACCATATCCTTATTGATTTTACATGAGACGATCGTCCGTTAAAAAATCAATATTATTAACGGAAGAATTAGGCCTGCTACAACTTGAGCTAAAGTATGCTTTTTTAAATAAACCCGCGACCAAGCCACTAAAAACAAGACAAAAATACCCAACAATAAAAGCAACGGGTTTTTAGTATAAAAATAAACTAATTGAACAAAAATACTGTTCACTACCATGTGTCCGGAAATTTTCCAAAAAAAGGTAATTATAATGTAAATTAAAAATGGCATTAGTAGTCTTATGTAGAAAAAAACTAATGCTTTCTCATTGAAAAAGAACATAATTGCCAAAAACAACACAATTGAGAAAAAAGTAAAAATATTAAACCTATGGCGTTCGCCTCTCTTGCTAATATCATTATCAGAAATTTTTTTGCTCTTTCTAAGATAAAGAAAAAAACCATAAGGTAAAAGAAAAAGAAAAAAAACGCTGAGGCAAAAAACTTTGGTCCAGCCTAAAAAAGTAATATTCATATTCGTGGCCAGCCAAATTATAGCTAGGGATTCGACTACCGGGCTAAAAATTCCGGAAATAGCCTGAGCCAATTTTTCCATTGTTTTTAATATAGCAGAACTTTTTCATGAAGTTAAGGGAGAATTTTAAATAATCAACCTATGCTTAGTTTAACCTTCTTAAGTAGTTTATCATCGGTTAAAAGTTTGCCGCAACCACGGACCACACAAGTTAAGGGGTCATCAGCCAGCCAAACCGGCATTTTACTCGCCTCTGTAAGCAGCTTATCCAAACCATAAAGCTGGCTGGCGCCACCGGACATAACAATCCCATGTTTCAGAATATCACCTAAAAGCTCAGGTGGCGTTTCTTCAATTGTATCAACCATCGCGGTCACTATTTGCTGGACTATCGGCATTAAGGTTTCTCTGATTTCCACACTGGTCATCTTTACCGAACGCGGCAGACCTGATTCCAAATCCCGACCCCGAACAACAAAAACCTTTTCCTTGGGCATCGCCTGAACTGAACCAATATTAATCTTTATTTCTTCAGCCGAACCCACACCCAAGACCAAACCATGTTTAAGCCGGGCAAAGTTGACAATTGCCTCATCCATTTCATCACCGGCAACACGCAAACATCTCTCAACCACAATACCGCTTAAAGAAATTACGGCCACCTCAGTCGTGCCGCCCCCGATATCAATCAGCAATTGGCCGGAAGGCTCTTTTATCGGCAAACCGATGCCGATAGCCGCAAGCATTGGTTCTTCCACTAAAAAAGCCTTCCGGCAACCGGCGCTCAAAGCCGCATCCTGAACCGCCCGGCTTTCTACTTCGGTAATACCCGAAGGAACACCGATAATAACCTTGGGCTTGGGAATTTTGGGGATAAGGCCATGAGATTGATGAATGAGGCGGATATAATAAGAAAGCATACTTAAACAGGCATCAAAGTCAGCAATCACGCCGTCGTTTAAGGGCCGGACCGCTTCAATTTTTTCCGGTGTTTTACCGATCATTTTTTTGGCATCAGAACCGATAGCCAAAATTTTGCCTGTCTCTTTGTTGCGGGCCACTACTGAAGGTTCGCGGATGACAATTCCCTTGTTTTTGACAAAAACAAAAGTGTTGGCCGTACCCAAATCAATCCCTAAATCATGAGAAACCAACTGCCACAAAAAATCCAACATGAAAACTCTGCGGGCTGTCTCCACCAGCTGGCGGATGGCAGGCCGCAGTTCCTAATTTGTAAAAGTTTTCATACGCCGGAGCGAAAACTTTATCAAACTACCAAGGTATTCCCTCGCCCCACCGATTCGGTGAGGGTTTTCGCGAAGGCTGTATAAAAAATATTGTATCATCTTAAAACTGAAGCCACAATTACGAAAATCATTAATACTCCTGTGGTAAAAGGTACAAAAAATATCAGGAATTTCAACTTTCGGGTATCGAAGAACCATTATGGGGATTTACAGACTTTATTGCTCGACTTAAAAAGCCTGTGAAACTATCAATTTTAGCACCAAGTTGGAGGTCAGTAGGTGACCACTTAGCCGGCATACAGTCCTCAAAAGTCAACTGGCCCTTTCTTTTTGAGGCTGTTTCTTGTGCTGTAAGGTCTGTAATTGCCTGCCTTAGTTCAGAAATCCCATTATGAATTCTTAAGGTTACCCCAGCCCTTCCTTGAAGTTTCTCAAAAGTTATATCACCATTTCTATATTCTTCTACAAGCGTCATTAAATGACTTAATGGATTACCATTTAAAATGGATTCTCTTGTGTATTCTCTGGCGCTTCCCTCTAGATCATCTTCCAAATCTTCTCTCATGGTCTTACAAGCTGCATATGTTCTACGTTACTTACAAATCCATATCTATTATATGCTTCTTGAACAGGCAACACAAATCCATTCGTTGGGTCTGCCACATATATTGCACCCGTAACAGTGTCTATTAATTCAACCCAGGCGTGTCTACCTCCCGTAATATCACCAACTGTCATTTGAGATTCTTTTTGCACTTGAGCCAATAAGACATGTAAAAGAGCAGCCTTTTCTCGACAAACACCTGTTCTACAGGCTGCAAATTCTCCCAAGTACGCAGTACCACCACCTCTTTGATAGATTGCTGCCTGTGCTTCTCCTGAATAGTTTATAGTTTGGTTTACAAACTGATTCCCTAAAGTTACCCGACTAACATTTAAAGATGTCATTTGCCTCTCAGTTCCTATCCATTGATTTCCTTCTCTTAAGTAAGCCTGCAATGCTCTATCTTGATTAACATCAATTACTAGCATTTGAGTACCTTCTTCATTATAATAAATATTCTCTCCTCTAGGAGTAGCACCAGAGGGTCCAGAACGAATAAGGGCACCTTCACCAAATCTTTCCTGGGAAACTTGTTGTTGTAAAACCTGCTGTTGGTTAATTGCTTCCGCTGCACTTACTGTTTGCATTCTCAGTTGCTGCAATTGATAGGCTTCTCTGGCTGTTTGGGATACAGAAGTCAGTAATTCACCTGCTCCATAAATGCCCTGAACAACAGTTGCAAGCGCTGCTCCTCCCCCGCCCAGATATTGGCCACCACCATAAATTGGACTAAGATTTTGATATACCCGTTGTGCTTGTTCTGGTGTAATACTACCGCTTTGCTCCCCGCTGTAAACAATTCCTCCGGCCATACCTGAGGCTATTTGAGCTGTACCGCCAATAGCCAGCATCCCCGATGCTACTCTGGCACCTGATACCAAATACGGCTGGGCTACAGCATAAGCAGTACCTCCGGCAGCTAAAGTGGCAGGTACCCAAGTTGGGGCGGTAATTGCTGCTGCTCCTGCCAAACCTAATGCTGATGGTACACCAAACATTCCGGCCATCATGGCTGCTTCCGCCTGATCTGCAGCACGACAATCTGCTAATCCTTGTCCTGTTAGACCAGCACAATAATCCCGGTAAGGATCAATTTGCAAAGGCTGGGTAGCTGTGATCGGAGCAGGGCTAGGACCAACAACATATTCAGGACCTACTGGTTCTACTGGAATCCAAGGTATTAGTGGAGGTGCTGGTTTACACTCTCCTTCTTCACAACCATGAGGACAGTCGGACCTGGCCCAAGCGCCATAGGTACAAACTTCTTTGGTATTACTACCTACACATCTACTTTCTCCATGAGTACAGGGTGCTGGCGGATTACACTTAGTGTCACTTTCACAGCCCCGGCCGTTGCAGGTGCCATCCGGAACCCAGTGGTTGTAGTAGCAGGAATAGAAATTGTCACCGGTACATTTATGTTGGCCAGCAGTACATTCTGTTGAAGGTGTCGGTGACGGAAGACTGCAAGGTTTTCCTCTTACCAAAGAATCACATGAGGAACCTTGCATGATGTTGTTGCTGCAATAACAAGCAGACTGAGGTGAAGGTGAAGGCAGACCACAGGATTGTCCCCTCATCCAAGAGTCACACAGACTTCCCTGCCATCTATTGTTAACACAAGTGCAGGGAGTCTGAGGTAAAACTGAAGGTTGGGGTGAAGGCTGGGATGGTGGTTGAGAGGCCGGAAGACCACAGGGTTTTCCTCTGACTAAAGAGTCACAGGAAGATCCCTGCATGATGTGGTTGATACAGGTACAGGGAGTTGGTAAAGGTGGTTGGGAAGGACGGAGTGATGGTGTTGGTGATGGAAGATTACAGGGTTTCCCTCTTATTAAAGAGTCACATGAGGATCCTTGCATAATGTGGTTGACGCAGGTACAGGGAGTTGGTGAGAGAGTTGGTGATGGCCGGGGCGAAGGACTGGGAGAAGCCAATGGACTGCCACAACAGAATGGCGTGTCAGCAGGACATCTTCCTGAAGCTGACCTTCTGTTTAAAGATGGACAAGTATGTTCAAAGCAGGAACCTGTACAGGTGGTAGCAGCTGAGGGTGATGGTTGAGATGAAGGTGGAGGTGAACCACAAGGTTTTCCTCTCATCCATGAGTCACACAAACTTCCCTGCCAGTGGTAGTTGGTGCAAGAACAGCCAGGTGAAGGTTGGGTTGAAGGATAAGGACCTTGTTGGAAAATCTCAGGAGCTGCCTGCTTTAATCTCTGACCCAGTTTCAAATCAACAACAATCGTGGTGGTAACTACTACTAATGAAGATAAGATTAAGATTAGAAGGGAAGAAAAACCGGATTTTTCCTCCAGCCTGGTCATTTCAGCTCATAAACTATTGATACGTTTCTAACCACTTCTATCTGGCCTAAACTAACAGAAGCTGCTTGGCCTTCAACAGGCACGGAAAAGCTTGTGGTCCCCTCACCAGTAGTTGCTCCTGCCTGGGAAGTTAAGGCATTTACCTGGCCGGTAGCATCAGTGGTTAAAGAAATCATTCTGCCTAATCTTTTCTTGGCAGACTTGGCAGTTTTTTGGGCTTTGGCTTTAGCATCCTCAATTGCTTTGCTAATAGCTTGTTCTTCCAGTTCTTTCTCATTGTCAGTGCTTAAGGCAATATTGGCCACACTGGCAGCACCGTTGACATAAAGGTCAGTTACTAACTGATCCAATTGATCAATTTTTGTCAGTTTGGCATCCAAAGCATTAACCATCTGGTATTTGCCTCCTTCAGTAGATGGAGCCACTACCTGGCCATGGGCTACTTTAACATCAGCTTCATTAACTCCTTTGTTTTTTAGAACCGACAGCAGTTGCTGGTAGATGCTTTTCTCTCCGACTAAAGCTCCTTGAGCATTATCAGCAGAGGTAAGCCAGGTAACCGTAAGTCTTGCCACCTGAGGTTGGGCTTGAATCTTGCCTTCACCTAGAACCGTAATCATCCCCGGTTGAGGTAAAAGCCGGTCTTTGAAAAAGTAACCAAAGATAAAGATTAGGGCTAGAAAAAAGGCTATTGTTTGCCACTTTGCTGGTTTATCCGTTTCTAAGGGTTCAACTGTAAGACGTGGTTTGGGTTCAGGTGAAGAAGACGTAGATTCGGTAGGATACTGGGCAGACATAAAACCTCCACTTAAAAAAATTACTAGGTATGACTATAATAACTATATGGAGAAATCAGGGGGATGTCAATTATGAATTTAGAAAAAGGCTTTAACAATATAATTAAGTATTCTTTCTACTTCTTATTTTTCCTGACCCCGCTTGTCTTTTGTCCTTCAAACTATGAGCTTTTTGAATACCCAAAAATGATGCTCGTTTATGCTTTAATAACGGTAATTATGAGTACCTGGCTGGGAAAGACCATTATTAGGGGAAAACTGGAGATCAGACGTACCCCTCTTGATATTCCCCTGATGCTCTATCTTGTTTCCTCGGTTTTATCAACGATTTTCAGCCTTGACCGTTACACTAGTTTGTGGGGTTATTATTCCCGGTCGCACGGCGGCTTAATCTCAACTATCTCTTATATTCTTTTGTATTATGCTTTTGTTTCCAATATGGATAAAAAAAGGGCTTTTAAAACCATCCAGATCCTGTTGGTCTCAGCCTTTTTAGTGGCTTTTTATGGAATTTTGGAGCATTTTGGTATTGATACCCAATACTGGGTACAAGATGTACGCAACCGGGTGTTTTCTACTTTGGGCCAGCCAAATTGGCTGGGAGCTTTTTTAACAGCGGTTATTTTTATTCCCTTGGCTTTGCTGTTTGAGCAGTTACAAAAACCGGAACAAAAAAGGGTTCAATTTAAAATTGCTTTATACTTTCTCCTTTACGCCTCCTACTTTCTCTGTCTTGTTTTTACTAATTCCAAGTCAGCCGTTTTAGCTTTCTTAATAACTTTTGTTTTTTTTATCATTTTTGCAATATTTCGAGAAAGAAGATTTTTTAAGACCGGGGCGATTTTGTTGTTTTTTACCTTTCTAGTTTATCTTTTACTTGGTAACAAAACTTACTCATATATTAAAAAATCAGCCATGTGGTTGCAAATCTTCACCAATAAAAATGTGACCGCTCCGCCTTCCCTAAGCAAACCAGATGGTACTTCCAAACCTTTTATTTCCGAATCTTCGGAAATTAGAAAAGTAGTTTGGCAAGGGGCTTTAGAAATTTGGCGTCATTATCCCTGGCTTGGCTCCGGACTGGAAACTTTTGGCTATGCTTACTACAATTTTCGGCCGCAACAACACAACCTGCTTTCAGAATGGGATTTTCTTTACAACAAAGCCCATAATGAGTTTTTGAATATCCTAGCTTGCCAAGGACTGGTTGGACTGATAACGTATCTTCTAATCATTATCACTTTTGTTTCTTGGAGCGCTGAAAATCTTAAAGCTAAGTTTTCGCTTTTACCTTTTGCTTTCCTCTGCGGATTTTTAAGTATCCTCATTACTAATTTTTTCGGCTTTTCCGTGGTTATTACCGGTTTGCTTTTCTTTTTCCTGCCGGGTTTCAGTTTCATCTTAACCAAAGAATTTAAAACCTTGAAAATTAAATTTTATGAGGGTTCAAAATCTTATGTATGGCCAAAAACCAGTTTAGGAGGAATTCTTTTAGTTTTAATTGTTTTGCTTTTTAATCTTTATCAGCGCTTTCAGTCAGATATTAGTTTTGCTAAAGGTGAACAGTTTTATAAAACAAACCAGCTTTTGGCAGGTTTAACCAGCTTACAAAAGGCGGTTCAGCTGAACCCGAAAGAAGCTTTATACCATGCTTATCTTTCTAAAACAGCAGCTAAACTGGCAGTGGTCTATCACGAAGCCGAATCAACAGAATCTGCCAAACTAAGCCAGCAACTAAGCCAGCTTGCTTTACTGGAAATTGAAGAAACTCTGGTTTTAAATCCGGTCCATCTTAATTTTTACAAAAACCGGGCAGAAGTGTATTTGCTTTTATCTTATCTTAAACCTACCCTTAAAAGCGAGGCAATCAGCAGTCTGATTAGGGCCAGTGAATTGGCTCCGACTGACCCGAAGATTCTTTATAATCTTGGGCTTTTGTATGAACAGGACGAAAACTATGCTCAGACGGCTTCCTATTATGGAAAAGCAGTTAAATTAAGACCAAATTATCTTGAAGCCCAGCTCCGGCTGGCCCAAGTTTTGCTTAATACCGAGCAAAAAGACAAGGCTAAAGAAATTTTGGAATATGTTTTGGAAAAAATTGACCCGGTAAATAAAGAAGCGAAAAAAATGCTTGAAGAGGTCAAAAATAAATAACTAGTCCTTTTTTTTACCTTCTTTTGCTTTTTTCTTCAAAAACCTGGTACATTTAACGCACAAAAGCATTTTTTTACTTACGCCTTTGTAAACCACTTTTTGCCAATGAAGGTTGGGCTTAAGAATTCTTTTTGTCCGTTGCTTGGCATGAGAAACTTTATGGCCTCTTAAAATACCTTTTCCGCAATACTCACAAATTCTTGAACGCATAAGACGTATAATAGCAAATTATTTCTTAAAACACAAGAAAACGTTTTCACTACCGTCATCCTGAACTTGTTTCAGGATCTATTCTTTAAGCTTCAGGGTCCTGAAAGATGCTGAAATGAATTCAGCATGACGGGTTGGTGGTCAGCATGACGATCTTGGGAGAATGACACGAATTAGACTCGTGTTTTTATGATTCAGAGCTATAACTTATTATAGTCTCTTAATAAAACATCTTATTTTGTCAGGCTATAGGTTATTAACCTCGAGTTTGCTATTAAAAATCTTTATTGCTATGATTAATAATATGCTTGATTTGCTTTTTTCAAGTCCTTTGCTCTTTTTCCTTTTTATTCTTGGCTTGGTCGTGGCAGTTACCATTCATGAATTTTCCCATGCTTTGGCAGCGGACAAACTCGGCGATCCGACGCCGCGGTTAAACGGCCGTTTGACCTTAAATCCCCTGGCTCACCTTGATCCTTTAGGCACTTTAAGCCTTTTAATTGCACGGGTTGGTTGGGGCAAACCGGTTCCGATTGATCCTTATAATCTGGCTCGTCCCAGACGTGATGCAGCCTTAATTTCTCTGGCTGGCCCGGGAAGCAACCTTATTCTGGCGTTTGTTCTTTCCTTGTTTATTAGAGTTTTACCCTCCCCGCTTTTGGCCACTCTTATTGTTCCGATAATCACCATAAACGTCAGTCTGGCTATTTTTAATCTCTTGCCTGTTCCGCCATTAGACGGAGCAAAAATCCTCATTGGATTTCTGCCAACCGAATGGGGCGTAGAATTAGAGGAAAACCTAAGCCAGTATGGCCTTTTACTCCTTATTTTGGTGATTTTTCCCTTTTTCGGCGGCACTTCTTTAGCGGAAAAACTGATTTTTCCCGTCATTAACTTAATTCTGTCTTTCTTGCTCCCTTTTTGGATGATATAATGAAGTTGCTGCCCTGCTTTTAAAGCAGTAAAAGGTACGAGGGATTTTTTCCTCAACACTACTTTTTACGGGAGGTTTAGTCCTAACTCTTTGCGAAGAGTTGGGCAAGCCACCCACCTGGATTATCCGGGGAAACACCTTGTACAATGCTTAAAGGTGGGGCTTTGGCTGGGATAGCTCAATGGCAGAGCAAACGCTTTGTAAGCGTTAGGTTGCGAGTTCAACTCTCGCTCCCAGCTCAGCGTTTTGGCCATTTATTTTATAAAGAATTAATTTCTTCAAACTCACTCTGGACAAAAGGTAAAAGTTTCTGTTATAGTTGAATTAAACGTAAAGCGAAAAACGTAAAATAAAAAGTTTTTGTGTGGATTTTTGGAAAAAACAAACTATTTATTAAAAAAATTTCTCTGATAAAAGGAGGTGAATTAAGCAATGATGGATAAACCTGTTCAAGATCCGCAAAGCCCATCAACTGACATAGGTGGAACAACGCCACCAAGCGATACTGGTACAACTACGCCAACCACAGGCTATGAACCAACAACGCCGCCAACCCAAACACCTCCAACTGAGCCAGTTTCCGAACCAACAACGCCGACACCTCCTGTTCAACCAGAAGAACCAGTTCCGGCCGAAACACCTGGCCAGACTACTTCTACTGACCAAACCGTCGGCTAAAGAAAGTTAAATGGCTTAAAAAATCCCTGTAAAACCAATTTATTTGGCAGGGATTTTTTGCTATAATAGAAAAAAGCTTAAAAAGTAAAAATAAAAATACAGTTCTTTATTTTGCTTTTTTAGTTTTTATTTTAAATTTAATCTGCTGGAGTGGCGGAGTAGACAATCGCAACGGTCTGTAAAACCGTCGCCTGAAAAGGCTACCTAGGTGCAAATCCTAGCTTCAGCACTCTGGCCGGCGTGGCTCAGTGGCTCGCACTGTAAATTTTTATCGCAAAATTTACAGTGTAAAAGCGAGTACTTGGCCTGCCCGCCAAAGTGCCTGGATAGCTTAGTGGCAAAGCACACCCTTGGTAAGGGTGAGACCGTGGGTTCAATCCCCACTCCAGGCTCAAAAATGGCACGGCCGGCGGGTAAGTACTAGGCCATGGGTTCGATTCCCATCGTCGGCTCAATGAATTTCGGCGGGGAGACCGCAAGTTCAATTCCCAATCCAAGCCCAAAAAATGCTATAATATAATAAATCAAGTTTTTAAATAGGAGGAAAAATGCCCTCAGTAGTATTAGAATTACCCTCACATTTATCAATTATAGGTGGTAAACCTTTTGCTAGAACAGCTCTGGTTGACCCCGAAACTGGGATAGCAGAATGGGTAGATTGTCCTGTAAATTTGGAACAAAAGGTGGTTTTGTATCCAGTGGGGGGAGATGGCCTTTTTTTATTACCCCCAGACGATTGTGATGCACTCGCGAGTGCTATGGCTGCGCTTGTATGAAATTAAAAATCTAAAAGGTTAAATAAAAAAAAGGAATAATTATGGCAAAAAAAGGCGCAAGAACTATTTTGGCTTTGGTCTGCTCTAAATGCAAAAGCCAAAACTACATCACCGAGAAAAACAAGGTTAATACACCGGAAAAACTGGTGTTGAAAAAATGGTGTAAGCGCTGCCGTAAGATTACAGAGCATAAAGAGAAAACGAAATTAAAATAAATTTTAATGACTTTTCAGAAAAACCCTAAGCAAAAGAGTACCTATCCCAAGCTCTTAAACGAGTTTGATAAGAGACGGACCAGAGATTGGGTTAAGGCAAAGATCGGCATACAACAAAACTTGTCAGTTAAGGCTGCGGACGCGCGCCGAATGCAAATGTTCTCCGGTAAAAGAGGAAAATAAATTAGCTGCCGGGAAAGCACTATCATGGCATGGTAAAGGTTCCGGGTTCGACTCCCGCACGGTCCCAACTAAAAACTATCGGGGCGGCCCAAAGCACCACCAATGGTTTTTGCCAGATAGTTTAAAAAAGATTAATATATTAGTTATATTTTATAGGTATTTTTATCCTACCTCTTTTACGTTCTCAAAATTAACAGCATATCTATATAAAGGTAAATTTAATTCACCTCGGCTGCTAGGAGTTTGACCTTTTTCTCCAGACAAAATTAGGGCTCCTCTTTTTAGGGGTTTTGATTCTAGTTTATTTTTGATCTGGGCCACGGCAGTATCCACCCCCGCATTATCAACCTTCTCTATTTCAACTACATGTCCTTTATACCATTTTTGAATCGCTTCTTCTGATAAATCTCCAAATTGTTCTCTCCAGGCTAAACTTACCCTTTCATCTCGAAGTTGGGTTTGAAATTCTATGCTTTTTAAATAATCTATTAACCACTCTTTTTTTGAGCGCTCGACAACTAAAAAAAGATGCTGATGTTCGGAAAGATTAATCCCCATTCCTGAACGATGAATATCTGTAAAGCGATAGTCAGGTGAAAATAAGTGTAAACCGTCAGCTTCAGCCACCTGACAGTTTCGGGCCAAAAAATCACCTAAAGGGAGAAAAACCGCCACCCCAGATTCTGTGGCAAACTCATCATAAATTCCATTAGTTTTGGTGGAAATATCAAAATATTCTATCTGTCCAACCTTTGATTTAATCCCTTTTGTAGTATAGGCTGACTTACCAAAAACTCTATCTTGTTCTGCTCTAGAAAGCACCATCCCTCTACCTAAAATAAGTTTCATGGTGGGAATTGCGGCTGTATGAGAAACAACCACCCCTTCGTGTAACTTTTTGTTTAAAGCAATATTTGATTCTTCAAAAAGCTTAGCCATTTCTCCAACAGAATTAACTATTCTTAAATTCTCCCAACCTTTGCCAATTATTGCTACAGGTTCTACCATTTCCACCTGAACCGGCAATTTTTGACTACACCCCTTTATTTCTTCTTCTAAACATTGGGTTTCTTGACTTATTTCCTCAAGTATAGCCAAAGACTCAACGGTTAAATGCGGGAAATAAGTAGCTTCATTCCCCCCCAGCATAAATCTATCTTTCTGATCAAGTATCGAGGCTTTTTGAGCGTAAGCGGTAAAAGCTCTCTCTAATCTTCTTTGCGTTTTTTGCACTGCTTGTTCAAACCGGTAAGTAAAAAGCGTATCACCTAATTCAGTAATTTTTCCATCAACATCAAGTTGTTTTTCAATCTTGGTAAAAATTAAGTCGCAATCAACACCATTTCTATAAATAGAAGTATATCCCCTACTCCTTAACTCTTGGGGCATCCGATAGGAATTAATTGCTTGAGAAATGTCTGGATTTGCTTTAGTAAAAGCACTAACTCTTTCTAGAATAACAGAATCCTCGGCCGACCTCTTTGCTAATTCTATTGTACCTCTAAGATATTCGCTTTCTGTTTCTTCTGGACCATGTTGAGATTCAATTTTTCCTTCTTGAGAAAGCTGTTGTTGCTGTCTTACTAAATTTCCTTCCATGTCTTGAGTAGCGCCACCAATACCGTTCAGTCTGTCTAGAACTCTTCTATATTCTCCATCAATTAGTTTCATTCTTGCCAGTTGAGAATCTTCTTTTAAAGCTACTGCCTTGTCTGGTCCGGAAACTCTTTGTATTACTGACTTTACTCTTTGAGTCACTCCAGAAGGTTCATAAAGCTGAACGTAATCTTCGAGGCTAGTAAACAATTCTCTCTCTAAACCTCGACGCTGGGAAAAATAAACTAAAATTTCTCTAGCAGACAAGTCTTGCGTTAATAGTCTCGTTAAATCCTGAACGTCTCTTTGAAGAGACGTAATTCTTTGCTCAATCATCTCATTTCTTTCTGGAGGAATCTTTTTTGCTTGATCAACCGCAAACTCCCAATCGACTTTTTCTTTTAATAACTGGTCTTTTTCCGTATGAAATTCTTGGCGTGTGCGATCTACTGTATCAAGAGCATAAAGCCCCTCTATAAGGCATGTTTCAATTTCCCCACTTACCACCGGGCTTTCTTCATAATGCTTAAGGCTTAGAACATGAGGTTCTGTTTCTGGGTTATTCCACTCATGCCTCTCCATTGTTTTTTCAATAAGGTGAGTAATCGAAAAATCAGGGTGAGAAGTTCGAAATTCTCCTTCTGCTTTACTTAGCTGGGGAAATTTTTCTGCGGAAACTAATTGGGGCTTCGGAATAGTTTCTTCACTCATAAATATCTGTTTCGATTATATAACATATTTTTAAACAGGTTATATTCACTTAGATGATTAAAAGAATATGAAAACTCTGCGGTTTAAAAAACGCACCTGTCTGCGTAGGCAGGCCTGCCTGCCGGTCAGACAGGGTTTCTAAGTTGGTCAAGTTTTCTTAACGCCGACGTGTCCACTATAGCTTTAGCGGCGGTGGAAACGAAAACTTTTTTAAGCTTTGGAGTTCGCTTCATCGCCCCACCGATTCGGCGGGGGTTTTCACGAAGGCTGTATAACTACTTTATCTTTCCAAACAACAAAATACCGTCATTTTCCCAGATAAGCTGGTAGTAACCATTGTTTGATAAATTAAGCAAATACTCCCTATGCTCCTTAGGGGTGGTTAATACCAAAGGCAGTTTAAGGTCTAAAAGAACAAAATCCTGCTGTTCATCTTTGGTTGGTACATCCAAAATTTTTCCAAAAGGCCGGTTAAAATGAGGCGCCAGCTGGTATTGGGCGGTAACTGAAGCTGAGTTAGGTATTAATTTAATTACTTGATAAAGTAAACTGTGATGATCGGTAAGTCTGACTTTTGAAAGCCGGAAGTGGAAAAATGACAAAGGCCGGTAGCCGTAATAAAAATTGGTAAACAAACTGACAAACAAGATAAAACTAGCCCAAAATACCGGTCGCTTCTTTAGCTTTGCCAAGGCTTCAACGCAGGCAACCAGGGTAACGCCAGTAATGGCACTGCTATAATGAAAGCCGTTAAAACGGGCAATATCTGAACAAAGCAATTTTTGCATCAGAGAAGGAATTACCAAAAGTATGGTTACCGGAGATAAAAAAGGCAAAAAGCCAAAAGAACCAAAAGTATGAAAAAAAGTGTCAATCTTATTAACCGGTGTAATCATATTCTGTAAAAGTTTTAAAGGATTTAAAGTAAAACGATAATACCCCCAATAAGTAAACTTATGATCTAAATTGAAATAAGGAATAACTATTTTAAAGCACAAAATATACCAAAAAACTCCTAAAACCATTGTTCCAAACCCAATTTTCCTAGCCTTTTTAACCAAAAAAAGATAAAGACCAAGAAAAAAAGTAATAAAAGCCACTTCTTCTTTAATCATTAAAGTAAGAATTAAAAAAAACCAATAACGTTTGAGTTTTTTTGTCTCATAAAAAAACCAGGTCCAAAAGAAAAAGGTGGGAAAAAGCATGATTTCGTGCCAACCATAGCTATAGCCCATTTGCAGGCCACCAAATAAAAGATAGCTGAAACAAAAAGCCAAGCTTAAAAAATCGCTTTTAAATTTGTGTTTCGTAATAAGATACAGAGGCCAAATACCGAATAATACTATTAGTACTTGCAAGCTAAATAAAAGGCCGGCACTTTGATAAAACCAGTAAAGAGGAACAAAAATTAGCAAAATCGGGTGAAAATGATCTCCCCAGACAAAACGCCGGGGTGTATCCCAAACTCGAGGAATTTTAAACTCGGCCAATTGTCTGATGGTAGAATGAAAGTAGCTAAGGTCAATTACCTCGGAAGAAAAATTATAATAGCGCGTCAAGGTCAAGTAAAAAAGGAAGCTGGCATAAAAAACAAGTAGGATCAAACCAATCTTTTTTAATAATTTTTGTGTGCGAGATTTTAGTTTTAATCTGGTACTAAGGCACGAAAAGATAAGACCGCAAAAGAAAATTATAAAATATCTTTGCCAAACAGGCATAAATTTATTATAATACTTTTAAAACTGGGCCGTTAGCTCAGCTGGCCAGAGCGCTATCATGGCATGGTAGAGGCCGCGGGTTCAACTCCCGCACGGTCCACCTTTTGAAGGTATTTTGGAGCTAATCTGATAAATATTGGCCGACTTACATCAAGCGCTTGCTGAAAATTAATCCAAATAAATCTGTGCTGATTGTACTACATTGTTGTATAATAAATTTAGTTTGGAGAAGTCGTAAAGCAGAATATGGAGTTACATGTAAAATTTAAACCTAACCATCAACGGTCTTTCTTATTTGAAGTGGCTCACCGAAGTAATTTATCAGTAAATAAACTAGCAAAATTAGCCGAAATATCTGCTAAAAATTACCGTGATTGGAAACGAGAAAAGATAAGTATGAGACTTAAAGCAGCCAAAATTTTGAGTCAAAAATTTTGCGTTAAACTACCAGAAAAGACAGAAATAATGGTATCAAGGTGGCGAAAAGCCAGACAAGAAGCCGCCCAAATAGGCGGCTTGGCTTGTTTTAGAAAATATGGTTGTCCGGCTACTTTTTCCGGGAGAAGTAAAGGAGGCAAAAAAGCATTATATATTTTACGCAAAAAGGGAATCATCCCGGAGGCAAAAAAATTTAACTTACCAGCTAAACTTAGCGTTAAACTTGCAGAATTCATTGGTATCCTCTTGGGAGATGGAAGTTTAACTCCGGCACAAGTACAAGTAACGCTTAATGCTAACGCTGATAAAAACTACATTCCCTTCGTAATTACATTAGGAAATCAACTTTTTGGCGAAATACCTAGAGTTATTAAACGCAAAAATATAAATGCTGTCGTAATTTATTATAGTGGGATAAATCTAGTAAAATATTTAACTAAAATTGGTCTTAAAATCGGAAATAAAGTTAAACAGCAAGTTGATATTCCCACCTGGATTAAGTCTTCTACAAACTATCAAATTGCTTGCCTTAGGGGCTTAATGGATACAGACGGTGGTGTTTTTTTACATAAGTACAAAGTAAATCGAAAAATTTACCTTTACAAAAAAATTTGCTTTTCTAATCGTTCCCTACCTCTACTCTACTTTGTAAACAAAACTTTAAAAAGATTAGGTTTTACTCCGAAGCTGATCGATAAGGTAGAAAACAAGAAGGTTTGGCTGTATAATAAAAAGGAAGTTGAGAAATATCTAAAAGTTGTAGGAACACATAATCCCAGATTGTTAAAATACCAAAACGTTTGACCATTCTTAAAGGAGAGTTGCGCCGAACGGTAAGGCACAGGTTTGCTAAACCTGCGTCCCTTTAGGGACTTGTGGGTTCGAGCCCCACACTCTCCGCAACATAAGAATCTGCCAGTTGGCGGATTCAACGTTGCTGGAAGGTACTTCTTATAGAAAATTCTCAATAAAATTGCTAAAATAGGCTTATATTTAGGGGTGTAGCTCTAATGGTAGAGCGCTCGTCTCCAAAACGAGTGGTTGTAGGTTCGAGTCCTACCACCCCTGCCTACGCTGGAGCTCCGGCAAGACAAATCTGCCAATATAGTAAAAAAGACGTTCTATCACTCTATTCATGTATTATTTTTTAACTGATCTTCCCACGCTTTAGTTAAATGTTCTCGACTCGGTCTAAATCCAAACTTTGGATCAAAAGGAAAAATCATTTTCAAATACTGCTCTGGCGACAAGGCAAATCCTGCTTCTTTTAGTCTGAACCCTATGCCTTTCCCTTGTAATGCTGTTCTTGCAGCTTCATAATCTTTCCAGCTTATAACCCTCATTGTTATATCACCCCAATAATCTAATAATTGTTCTTCAGGAAAATTTTCAGCATTTACGTCTACAACAACTGGTCGTCCACTGCCTATAGTTTGAGACCAATTGAGAATTGGTGATTCAAAATCACCTCTTTTAGGTGGATCACCAACTACTGGAGATTGAATTAAATACCGAGGATAACTATCTTGACATTCTAAATATTTAGCAGATTGAGGTTCATGTTCAACAATTGTAATTGCTCTATAACCATATTCATGCTCTCTTACTGGCCTTCTCCCGCTCCTATTTACTCTCTCTACATGACCATATACTCTTGGCCTCGCATCTTCTCCAACCCTTCCGACAAGATAATAAATGCCAGATACTCGACCATCATTCAATTCATAACGATTAGGAAGGGTCTCAAATAACGGAACCTGCCTTCGAGGGTCCGCTATTTCTACTCTTACCTCTTCCCTTGTAGGATTTATCACAATATCCCCAGTATGCCTTGAACCATTCTCTTTTTCTGAACCATCACTCATCATAAATAAATTTTACCATGTTTCTAACTTTTAATAATCTTAAACACCCCTCGTTTTATACTCATTCTGCTTGCTTTGTGGTAAATTATGATTATGGAAAAACTGGCGCCCCCTGAAACAAGGGATTTTCCTTTAGATTGGAACCAATGGCAGGAAATGAGAGTAGAAGCTGTTGAAGCAGGAGAAGGTTGCTGGCTCACTCTTTATTATGACCCGGAATATTCTCCAGAAACCTTGGACAGACTTCAGGTAAAGGAAAAAATGCCTTTTGAAGTCATGCTAAAAATAGACGATGTCGGACCTGAAGATTTACGCAACATTTTCCAACAGCCGGAAGTACCTGAAACGCCAACTGCTTTAGCAACCGGTTTCAGGCTAAAAAACCAAGCGATTGGCCCAGAACAGCAAGGTTTGGCTCATCTATTTCAAAAATCTCTAAGACAACAAATGGCCAAAGCCAGTTTTAGCTTTTTTTGGCATGGTTGGGCGTGCGATGCTAGAGTCTGGCATACCCAAAAAGAAAGAGAAAAACTTTTAAAAGAAAATATTGAACTTAGATCAACTTTAGATAAACCAATAATTAATATCATTCCTGATGGTATGGGAATTAAAGGTGGTTGTCAGGCTCAAGAAATTAATGATAAAATTGCCTTTACTCCAAGAATGTACGGCCGGCAAATGGCAGAGTTTATCAATCTTTTCGGTTGGGATAGAGTTAAAGATGTCTTTGGCCACTCTATGGGCGGAATTGGTGTTCTTTGGCTTGCCTTGGAAGTTGTTAATGACCCTCGATTCAAAACTCTTAAAGGCAGAATCCCGGATCTAAGACTTTGGCTCTTATCCCCAGCCTATCCCGGTGAAGCAAATGACTTTATCAAAGGTTATCTAGATTTTTGCCTCAAATTTTTAAATTTCACTCCTGCTCAATTAAGGTCTTTAGGTAAGCCTGTAGCTATGTCAATAATTAAACGGCTTTTACCTCTTTCTCCCAAACAGTTGCATAAAATTCAGTCAGCTGTAGTCGTTGATAACCCGCAAACAGTAATAGACACAATGTATGGCTTAGATGTTCAAAAACATTTTAATCCTGAACAATGGCAACAAATCATCTCTCATTTCCCGGTCACCATTAATACTACCTCTGAAGACCGTTTGGTAAATGAGAGAAAAAGCAATACCGCCTTCGCTACTTTGACAGCTGATGTTAAACGCCAGTGGCCACAAGCAGCAATTATTGAACCCCTAATTTTATCAGGTGAAGGCGACCATTATCTAGACGCGATGGCTGTTGGTAGAGAAAAAGTGTTGAGAACTTTAAATCGAAAAGAAGTTGTTCTAATGGCGGCTCCCCGCCTTTTGCCGTGGCTATATGACCAAATTCCACAAGCCTTTCTTCCGGAAGTAGTGAATATTTTGGTGGGAAGTTTGCATGAAATGCATAATAAAAAACGGGAAGACAGAAGACTAATCGCTAATTCAGGAATTCAAAAGATAATTGATAAAGTAAAAGAAGCAGTCAGTTTGCCACAAGAGAGAGAAAATGAAATGAGAATACTTCTAAAAGGAGCTTTTGCGTACCATAGTATTGTTGTGGAGATAATTTAAAATCTCTCTAGGAACTCTTGCACCTTCTATTATTACAATGTAAAGGCCCGGCCTTGACAATTACGCCTGTTATTTTGACTCAATGTAAAGGCCGGGCCTTTACATGAGGGCCTTCACAATTCTTAATTGACAAATAAAAGAAAAAACCAGCTTGACTGGGGAAACAGAACAAGCAATCAGAGGGTATTTAACTACTGCTTTTAAATATTATAAGCTGCTGTGAGAAAAATAAACAGTATAAACCCTGTATTATATCAAGAAACAACACCCGGTGTTAATCAATAGCTCTAGGTTATTCCTGAGGTTGTAGGTTCGAATCCTACCACCCCTGCTGAAATATTTTAATATAGAAGGTTTTGCAGAGAAAAATCTGGCGCGCCTAAAAATTTCTGACAAGACATCTCAAATAATGTTTTTTGTTGTTCATTCGCTGGCTTTTTTACTACTTCATCCCAAACTTGGCCATCTTTATCTACAAGGCTAATCAATCCTCCACCTTTCTCTCTAACTAAAACATGTCTAAAAGTTTCTTTCTCGTTTTTGCTTGCCGGGATAACTGTCACTGCTCCTTTAGGTTCAGGTAATTGGGCAGCAGATGCGTTGGTTGTCTTACGAGCGTAGTTGCTAGCACTTATTTCAATACTATCTCCATTTGGTAAGCTAAGTATTATAACTCTTTTATCATCATATGAAAAAATCTCGCCATTTGATTTAATATGAACTTTAACTGTTCTTTCAGCATCTATTTCCTTTTCTCTGAATACTATAAGGTGTGTTATCCCCGGCACCGGCAGCCCCCCACCCCAGGTTTTACTAGCAGTAAGTTCATACTTATCTCCTTCAACTGTAAAATTATGTTCATAACCATATTTTCTATCACTCATATACTCTGCATTCTCTAAAACGCGACCGACAACCGATTCAGCTAAAACTCGAAAAACCAAAGGGACCTCTTGATTTTGATAAACTGTTTCTAAAGTTCTTGCAAGCTCATCTTCTGACATAGCTTAATTATATCAACTTATTGATATATTGAAGAAAGTAAAAAAAGACTAAGGTTGATGTTAAAGGATTATTTAGTTTCGAAATAATACTATTAGTAATCAACCAACCTTGTAAGTCGGTTTGCCCTTTTTGAGGAATGATTTGATATTTTCAATAACCATTGCGTTCATATTCTCTACTGCTTCTTTGGAACTGAAGGCTGTATGAGGAGTTATCAGGAATTTATTGTCCGGCAACGCAAGCAATCCCCATTTATCATCTTTTTTTGCCGGAATAGGCTCTTGATAATACGAGTCAAACGCAGCCATTGCCAGTTTATTTTCTTGCAAAGCTTTTTTTAGCGCCTTCGGGTTGACAAGCTCTGATCTTGAAGTACAAACCAAAACTGAATGAGGCTTGGTAATTCTTAACTCTTTTTCACCAATCATATTTATTGTTTCGTTGGAATAAGAAGCATGGACAGATATTACATCAGCCTTTGACATCAAAGTTTTTAAAGCCACTTTTTTCGCTCCCAATTCTTTTTCCAGGTCTTTTTTTCTTTCTCTGCTGACATACAAAACTTTCATTTTGAAAGCTTTATTCATTATCCTGGCTACCTTTCCTCCTATTGTCCCCATACCGACGATTCCTAAAACCATGTTCTCCAAATTCCAAGCCTGCCTTCTTACCCCCCTACCCGCTTTTGTAGTGTTATTAAGATGAGTAATTTGCTTAACCGAATCCAAAATAAGCGCTACGGCGTGTTCGGCAACAGTATAGGCATTAGCTTTCGGAGTATTGCAAACAGGTATTCTTTTTTTCTTGGCCGCCTTCATATCCACATGATCTTCATAGCCGGTTCCGTAAAATACAATTAGCTCAAGATTTGTTTGCCTGATTACTTTAGCACTTGCCTTATCAGCTCCGCCGATAATATATATAGTGCAATCCTGAAGTTCTCTGATTAATTCTTTCTCTCTTAAACTACCTGGAGCTTTTTTTACTTCAACACCAATCTTTCGCAGTAACTCAATATCTTTATTGCAAAATAAGCAGCTGGTAAAAAGAGCCTTTTTTGCCGCCATTTTTATATTATACCAGGAATTAAACGGGATTTAGCAGTAGTTGAGGGTAAAATTTCAGTATTGTTGGTGAATCAGCTTTCTCTTAACTACCATCTAGTCTTTACTAAATAGCACTTAAGAGAAGTCCGAGGAAAAGATGTGTTTTTAGGTTGTTGTTCTTGTCCAAAAGGGACAAGCGGGCTTCTCAATATTCTGTTGTTAATGTATGCTGAGACCTATTCTTTCACCCAGATTTCGATAGTGGAACCCCTTTCTATACGAACCTGACAGGTACGGTTGGTTACATCATTTCCATCAATCAGCACCCGCCTGACACAATCACTTGCCTCTTCAATTCGACTAGGCAAATTGAATGCTGGAGCCAGCTGTAATAACTGATGGGTGGCATTTGAACCAACCAAGGCCGGCACGATCATTTCGTACTGTCTCTCTCTCACACCGCGATGAAGAATCAACCTGGGGCCAAACGGCTGTGTTTGGGGGAGATTTGACTCCAGTTCCCTTAATTCCTCTCTTAAGGAGCTCATACTAGAGGAAAAAATACTGGTCTTGCGGTTGATCTTATGGAGTGAGAGAGCACCGGCAAGAGCCAACACAATGAGCACACTCGCTAAAACCATGTTGATACTTCCGGCTACGCTTTCTCTCGTAGGTGGAGTAGACAGTTCCATGGTCGATCCCGGCCACTCAAACCAAGCCTTTGGGTAACCTATTGACAATAGGATATCACCACAAAATTGTACTACCACCACTCTGCCATCCGTAGGCACACCCAGGTCTAAATAGGGCTTAGCCGGGCTTCCCTCTACTAGAGATATTGCCTGCCATGGCTCTCCGTTCTCCGAGATTGCATAACTGGTAAGATTCAGGTAGTCGTCTTCCCCTGGTGTTGTGATGCTCATGAGAAGAAGCATTTTATCACTACATTCTGATTCTTGATGACGATCTGGTGTTGGTGTAGGAGTCGCCGTTGGATCTGGCGGGGTCAAGATCGAAGTTGGAGTCGGGCTTACCAAGTCTTCTGGTACTACTATTGTAAGGGACGCTGTATGACTGGCAGGCCGGGCAATCCACCGCCAACTAAGAACACCTTCTCCAGGCAACCAAGCAATCATGGTTCCTGCACCGTCTGAGGCAATCTGGATATTCCATGCCCATGAATTAGTCTGGCCGGGTCGAAGAGTATCTACTCTCATTCTACCACCCACCCACTCGGTTTCTACCTCTAGTCCGTCGTATGGGTAGTAGATTGAGCTTGTATCCGCTCCAATGTAATAGATGGTGCATTCTTCATCACAGCCAATCTCCAGCCATATGGGAATTGTAGGACTACCAATCCATGTCTGTAGCCATTGCTGATTCGGGACAACGGCAATTTGCTCTTCTGATGGCTCAGCTTTGAGAGTATAAATCGAGGGTGGTGGGACTTCATCTTGAGCAAATGCCGGACGGATACACGTGCTGAGTCCAACATTCAACAGCACAAAGAGAATGAACACTGAACGGACGATCTTTGTCTTCATTTGCTTTTTTCTCCTTTTTCTAATCTGATAGATTTCGAACTTACCCGTCCATTTTCCCTGATTCCCAATGTTTTTTTCCTTCTATTCTATCTTTTTTCCTCCTTAATCATGTGAGATTTCTGTCCACAAAATGCAGGACGGAAAAAGAACCAAAGAATGATTCCCTATCCGCCCTGCACTTTTAGACAACAAAATAAACCTCAATAAAAAGGAGAAATAAATTTTCTTTTCCTCGGACTATATATTTTTGTTCCCCAACTTTTTATTCTTTAAGCTTTGTTAAAGATAAAAAGTTTTGGCAACAACAACATAGTCCGTTTTAAGAACTATGTTGTCAAAGTGCAATTTGAAAAGCTCAACTTTAACTTATTTAAAAAGTTAAAGCGAACTTGCCAAAAAGGGATCTCTCCCTACTTTTATTCCTAAAAATCTTTATGAGATCCTGAAACCAGTTCAGGATGACAGTTTAGGAATATGAGTAGAGAGAGAAGAAGGTAATGATGATTGTTGGGCCGCGCGGCCAAAGGCACGCCTCTGGTGTGCAACCCAACAAGATGCTGTGATACCTTCTCTCTCTTTCAACTAGCCTATCGTGGATGACGTATCTCGAAGGGCGGCGTGTCCCTCAGTTGGACATCATTTGGTTCAGTGTGAGCGGAAATCCAATATGTCCGTCCTATCTCGCCGTACCAGGTACCACCAACGCTCATTCCGGCGGTTCGATACTCGTCAATGCCAGTCACTGTTCCGTGGGCAAGGTCGAGATCATAGTAGCCCGTGAAAAGATACGACTTTCCACGGTATTCCAGTTCCGTCCCCTGCCAGAGTGCTACGGCAGCCCGCCAGGGGCTACCGCGGTCAGCCTCTTCCCACCCGTAGGTATAGTAGATGTTCGTCACCGTGGCAGGTTCGCCCGCTACCCACTCAATAGTGGAAGGATCTACTCCATCTTCTTCCCCCAGCTCATATTCCTCGCCGAAGTTCTCGGGCAGAGACGGCAAAGACTCCATCTGCTTGTCGTCCAGGGTAAAAATGGCCAGGCAAAGTTGGTTGTTGACCAAATAGGGAACAAAGTCCCACGTGTAGAAGATTCGCTCCCTCGAATCGTAGTAGGTTGAATTCTGATGGAATTTCCACCAGTCATCGCCTTCCCAAAGTCCCTCGGTCAATGTCACAGTGACCGGAACCGTTTCTTTCTCCCAACTCTGGTACGAGATCGAGCACTCGCCCCGAGGAACAAAGGCAGGCCGCTGGATTGTAATAGACCGGGTGTGACTGTCCCACTCTATCCCCAAGGGGTAGAGGACAAAATCCTTGCTCGCGTCGAAACACCTCTGGCCCTCTATAACATCCCAACCAGGCCACCAACCAGCAGGATTTTTGAAGGGAATCCAATCGTCGCGAACCAACTGGTAGGCTCCCCCATGAGCACTCTGGAATACCCAACTATCCCATGGCTCGCCCATTGTTTCATGAACCCGGCCCAACTCCTCAGCATTGAACGCCTCATAGTAGGCCGGCCAACTCTGGGGCACAATCAGCTCCTGACCCGGAAAGATGACGGTGGTGGTCAAACCGTTGGCTGCCATAAGTTCCGGGTACAAAGCCCAGTTGTTGCTGTATTGATCGGCCAAACCCGCCAGGGTGTCACCACTCTGGACGACAATTGTCCGTGGCGGCAGTTCCTCTGCCTTTACTACCTCAGGCAGAAAAAAAGCCGCCAGGAACAACCCAATGACAATGCCAATGCCCAATTTCTTCAACATCTTCCTACTCCTTCACAGAATTCTTTGGTCCTTGGAGAAACTTCTAAGGCCTTCCTTGAAATTTGGAAGCAGGGGTTGGCAACCCCACTTGTCCACCTAGATCTTTTTGAAGGTGTCCATCTTTTGGGTAACCCTATCTTTCAAAGACTGTGGTCCTTTATTTCAAGGATCTTCCCCACTCGGTCTTAAAGACTAAGGCCCTCTGGATTTTCAATCCTTCTCAAGAACAGCGGGATAACTCTTCCAAAATTCATTTTTGGCCTCAACTCTCGCAGGAACCTAAAAAGCAGATAAAAAACTCACTCGTACTACTCGTTCGTTTCCAAGGGGGTCCACCCCTTGGCGGTCGCTTCGCTCCCTGACACCCCTGTCACTTGGAGTTAAATACTTCGAGTGACACCAAAGGGGAATCCCCTTTGGAAACCCCATTGAGAAAATTGTTCCCCAAGTTTAAATGACTAGTGTATATAATTTTCTCAATAAATATCTGCCCTTAAGGCTCCTGCGAGAAATATCTTTATTCTCGTTAAATAAGCTAGCTGAATTGTCAAAGTGCGATTGCAACACAATCGCGCTGCAAACCACGGAAATTTTTCGACAGCGAACACGACTGAATAAGTCGACGTGAGCGCGTCGATAAAATGTAGCGTGGTCAAAGTGCTACTTTGCTTTATTTTTAATAAAAAAGTAGAACGCAATTGTTCTACTAAACTAAGCAAAGTATCCCATAGTATATAGTTATTCTTCATCTTTGTCAAGTATATTTGACCTTTTGTATAAAAATACATATCTTATAATATTAATTTTGTTCACTACCTATTGACTTCTTATAAAAAAACCTGTAAAATAAAGTTAAACTGTCTCATTTAATTTGACTAAGGAGAAAAAAGTGGAAAAAACTCAACTAGAACTACTGCTAATCTCCGCGGGTTTAAATAAAAAAGAAGCACAGATTTATTTATACCTGCTGGAAAAAGGACCGACTAAGGCCTTGACGATTTTTGAAAAACTAAAAATGAAAAAAGGCAATACTTATGCCCTATTGGAAAAACTAACCCAAAAAGGCTTTATTTTAAAAAAAGGCCCTCTTTTTTCTCCTAACCCACCCCAAACAATTTTTTTCCAATTAGAAGAAAAAGCGGAAATGCTCAATAATTCTTTAAATAATTTTAAAAGCCTTTTGCCAAAACTAAATTCAATGTATAAACTTTCTCTAGGTAAACCAACCATCAGGTATTATGAGGGAAAAGAAGGTTTAGTAGAGGTTTTTAAAGACGTTTATAGCCCTAAAACTAAACCTGTTTACGGAGCGGTTGATGCAGACAAAATCGAAGAAATTTTTTTAGGCCTATCTGAAGGAAAATTGATCCCTACCAGGCTAAAAACCGGCTTAAAGGTAAAAGTTTTGTTTAATGATACTCCTTTGGCACAAAAACTTCATCAGATGGATAAAAAACAACTGAGGGAAAGTATTCTTTTGGATAAGGAAAAGTATCCTCTGCCAGCAGAGATTGAATCTTATGAAGATAAAGTGGCCTTAATGTCTTTTAAAAAAGGCGATTTTTTAGGCCTGATTATTGAAAATGAAGAGTTTGCGTTAACTTTAAGAAGTATTTTAAAATTTTTATTTGACCACCTAAGAAGTTGCAAAAATTCTAAGAAATAAGCTTGGCTACAAGATTGTCTGATTCTCCTGGTTCTTTAACTTTCCTGGCGACAACCGTAATTCTTGGCCTTCCCTGAGCTCTCCAGATAGGTGAGCTAAAAGCATTTTCCCGATTACTCATCAGGTCTATTTTTCCTTCAATCACCTGTGAAAAATAGGCTGTTCTCTCATTTTCACTGGCGGGTAGATTTAAAACCTCAAAGCCGGCATCTTTTAATAATTTCATTAAAATTTCATAATAATAATTCAAAAATCGCTTGGATTTGGCGACGTCTGCGTAACCAAACTCAAAAACTCCCTCTGGGACTTCGGGAAATAAGTCCTTATAAGCTCTTAACACTTGATCATAGCTTCCCTCTCCTTCAGGAAAAGGAGTATCCAAGAATAAAATCCCGCCTTTTCTCAATAAGCGGCTGTAAGCGGCAAAATTCCTTATTTGGCCTTTAACCGTTGCCTCATCATTGCTTGCTGACCAGTCAGATTTGGCAATATCAAATTGATCAATCAACTGCGGGTCTTGGCTAGCTTCAACAAAACTCATTTGCCTTAAATCCATTTCCTCAATCGGGTCAGGCACTTTGCTGATATCAATACCTAAAGCTTTTTTCTCCCCTTGCCAAACAGGCTTAACTCCTAACTCTTGCTCAAGAAAATCCAAAAGAGGTTTTAGCCTTCTTTTACCATTCCAAGGACCAAAATCTACTACCCTAACTTCATCCGGCAGACTTCCATCTGCTTTAAGACGAGTAAAAATAGACTTATCACGGTTAATTTCTATTAAAGTATCACCTGTTTGGGCTCCGGCATCTAAAATTTCTTCATGACCTTCCCAGAAGCTTCTAATCACTTGAGGCATTCTCTCAAAATATTCTTCTCCCAAATAAACTGTTTGCCAAAGTTCTAAAATTGAATCCATAACTGCTCCGGAACCAAGCCTGCCTCCATGAACTTCCCGATAGTTTTGGAAGAAATAAGGCGGAAGCTCAAGTCTTTCTTCCAATCCTTTTAAGCCTTGGTGAGCCATAATTGAAAGAAGAATAATCTGTGCTCTTACGCCATCGCGAAAGTAGCAAGCTTCTTCAGGGTGATCTCTAAGATAGCTTGGGTTTTCCTCTGTAAAATCAGCAAAAGCACAAACCATGGCCCTGCTTCTTCTTTGAATGGCATGGGCGATTGATAAAACCAATTCTACATTCTCCTCGTTTCTTTGTTCCGGAGGTAAAATAGTTTCGGCCATATCAGCAGAAAAGGTATCTACTTCTGCTGCCCAAGTAAGTATTTCTGCCGGCAAAGCTATTTCTACTCCCTCTGTAGAAAATTGCCTATTAAAAGTATCGTCTATTGCCTTTAATATTTCTTCTTCATCTAAACGGGGCTGGCCAAAAATCCAAGCTAAAGAATTTTCACTAAAAGCTGCTATAGCTTCCATCGGTGTTGCCTCGGCTAAATGAATCATTGCCATAAAAGAACTTGGATGATCCATTGCTGCACTTAAAAGCTGTCCTCCCCAACCATGGTATTCTCTGAAAAAGTCATAAATTATACTTCTTTCTTCTGGATTAGCCTGTTGAGAAAAAGCCCGGAAAACTAAAAATTTAGCTTCTGGTGATAAAATACTCAGACTAAGCGTTTCGTCAAGTCCAGTTTGCTGGGCAAACTCACCATCTTGAGCAAAAAAAGAAGGGTAATCTCTCAAAAATCTGATTATTTCTTCTCCGGTTGCCGGTATATCCCTGGCAAACATTTGTCGAAAGAGTTCTTCAGCAGGAACTAAAGCTTGTCTAATAGTTACCCCTACCTGTGGCCATTCTCGACGGGAATAAGGGTGACAATCAAGAACTCCGACTGGTTCACCTTTTCCATCTAAAACACAAAGGTAACCTACATTAAGCTCATAGGCTGAAAAACCGTCTTCTCCTAATCCTTCAACGGCAAAATCATGACCATAATAATGGACTTTGCCTTGTCTAACCTCTCTACCATCAACTCTCATGGCAGGAACAGATAAAGCCAAGTCAGAAAGAAATTGGTGGCCAGGATTACGACTTAACATATAAGGCCAAATAGTTGCATGCACTGCTTCTTTATCCAAATCACAAGCTTCAGTTGTAAGCGGGAAAATACAAAGAGCTGGTTCTCCTACAGATAGTTCTTGAACTGTTCTTTGAAGACCAGTATTAAAAACAGCAATCGCTTGCTGTTTTCTCCTCTCAGCTGCTAGGTCCAATTCTGTTGTATCACTCGCCATATATTAAAAAATATCGTTATTTAATCCTATCAAATTCCAAGAATAAAAACTATGTTTTTTCTAAAAATTGCTATAATGATAAAGGGCGGTTATGGAAAAACAAGGTTTAAGATTACAAATAGAAAAAGATTTGGCTTTGTTGTTGCTGGAAAAACTTTCCGCTAAAGAAATAGATTTTAAAAAAGCTCAGGAAATTGCTAAATTTATCCTCAAAGCTATTCCGGAAAATATTACTGATGCAGAACTGATGAAAGTTGTCCCTAAACTGGATGACAATTTTACTGAACTATGCCCTATTGTTTTAAAATATCTTAGGGAAAAAGAAGAGATAAAAACCAATCAAGAAATAGAAAAACTACTTGAAAAAATAAGGAGGGAAAGTGGTTGATGATACGGCAAAAGTGGAAATCCAACCTCAAAATACCCCTCCTGAGCCGTCTCCTCCTGAAAAAGCAGTTCCTCCAGAAATAGCAACAGCTACCCTTAATGACGCTTGCAAAGCAGTAGAAACTGGGACAAGAGAACCAAGAGAGGTACTTGAAGCAATCGCAACTGGGACAATTACAGAAGGTAAACTAGAACAAAGTCCTCTTTCACCAGAAAGTATTTCTGTCCAAGAGGTATTAGAAATGGTTGAACCAACCGGTACCTGTAGAAATTTAGGCGTGATCAGATTAAGAGAAGAACCTTCGGAAGAAATTCCTCAAGCAGAACAAGAAGGAATTGACCGGCTTAAGCCTTATCTGCAAAAAGCCTTGGCAAGCGATCCACTTCTAGCAGACCTTGCCAGAAGTGGAGATAAACCAATTTCTCAAGAACAAATAAGAAATCTGTTAGGTATTTCTGATGAAAGAGACATTGTAAGACTCTACTATATTTTAAATCATAATCTTGACCCAGCGTTGATTCCCGCTGCCCTAGAAAAGAAAAGACAACAACACCAGCTTCCGGAGGCAACTGTAAAAGCTTTAAGAGAAAATCCTGAATTGCAAAATCAATTTGCCCAACTTATAGCTGATCAGGCATTTTCAGAAGCATTTTTTCTAGCTATGCCTGGCGGAGAAGCTTATCCTCCAGCAGTATCAGAAAAAATTGCAAGTTTGATTCAAGATTGGCAAAAAGCTACTGGTATAGATTCCCCAGAAGAACTGCAAGGACAAATGAGAGATTTTTTTAACCTAGGGCGAAAATTTTGGCCTGAAGAAGCAAAAACTGCTCATGATACTTTTATGTCCGCAAATCGCCTGACAACCGATGGCTATTTTGAATCCAAAAGTTTTACTTCCGATGGTGAGTTTAAAGGTTGGGTTTCTGGTCATGGATCTATTCCAAACTCTCCGGTACGAGAAACTTTAACAAGACATGCTCAAGCGGCTGAAGTAGGCAAATATCTTGTGGCTCTCCAAAGAAAAATTTTAGGAATCTATCAAAGATACTTACCAGAAGTTTATGTTGACCCGAGCATTAAAAAACTTGAAATAACTAATCCTTTAATTGCTAAAAGAAAAGGTTATGCAGAATATGGATATGGAGAATCTATTGAAGAAGTTAATGGACGTTGGAATCCAGAAAAAAGGTTAATCGGAATTAAATCAGGCACTGATGTCAGCGGTCTTAGCTCAGAACTTCCTGATAAAGAAACTGTTACTCATCCTGGAGTAAGAGCAAAAAGAAAAGTAATAGACGGAATAACAGTGGCTCATGAAGCAAGTCATGCCATTTATGGAGAACTTGTTTCAAAAAAATTAGAAGGAAAGGTAGAAGAATATAGCAAGACAGCTGATCATGCTATTAATGAAGGTTTTTCTGTCTTAATGGAATTACTAATGATTGATATTCTTAGAAGCCATCCTGAAGAACTAGGTTTAGATACAACAGATTTAGAAAAACTTGAAGCCTGTAAACAAGGGCGACTTTTTGACTTAAAAAGTGAAAAAAGCGCTTATACCGAAGGAACTTTTAGAATTTTTCATAAAGTTTATGTGGAAGGAGCAGGAAAGGGAGAGCAAAGAGATATGCATCAAGGATTGTTGGCAGTTCGCAGGTTTCTAGACAGACTTGATCCTAAAAAGACAACTACCATCCAAAGAGATTCTCCCCGATACCTAGAGTTACTTAAAAAAGGAAATCCTCAGGAATGGTTGCAACTTTTTTCTTGATAAATCTTCACTTAACATAAATTAGTAAAGTTTGTAATGTAAAGGCCCGGCCTTGACAATTACGCCTGTTATTTTGACTCAATGTAAAGGCCGGGCCTTTACATGAGGGCCTTTATTATTCCTTAGCAGAATGCATGCTCAAAAATTCCTCAGCTTTCTCTCTTAATGATCGATACATCATTAATTCTTTGTCTAATTCTTCAACTGGTTGTGTACCAATTCTTAAATCTGATTGCCTTTCATAACTCATAGTAAGATATTATACTACATTAACTCTATAAAAAATTACTTCCTACATTCTACCTCGAAGTGCACCACTTGCTTCTTTTTCTTGTTGGTATTTTCTAAACTTGTATTTGTTGACTTCCTGCTGCATGGCTTCATTAGGGGTTAAGTAATCTAAACACTTTCTTGGTGT
>Ga0307379_10001563_pt1 | contig 36004 bp, 2 predicted proteins | sample UN2MG_FD_202237 | JGI IMG/M metagenome (GOLD analysis project Ga0307379, IMG submission 202237) | Soil microbial communities from Risofladan, Vaasa, Finland - UN-2 | ecosystem: Environmental > Terrestrial > Soil > Coastal area > Acid sulfate soil | place: Finland: Risofladan, Vaasa | collected...
CGTTCACCTTCGATCCCAATGACCCGTTGAACCCCGCACGCGATTACGTGCGGGCCCCGACCACGTTGCTGCCAACGGGGAACGACGAGCGAACCATCGAGTTGTGGATCAGGGCCGACAGCGTGCCCTTCTTCCCCACCGAAGGGCTTTTCTTCGCGGGCTACGGCGACTTCAACTCCTTCGGCGAGGCTTACTGGCTCGGCACGCAGGGCAGGCAACTCATCTTCTCTCAGGGCGGAAGCACGGTTGCGGGCTCCAACCTGGGTGCGGGCCAATGGTACCACGTGGCGGTGACCAACGTCGGCAACCAGGTCACTCTCTACTTGAACGGCAACGCGGTCGGCTCCGGCGCCGTGCCCATCAACACGCCGGCCGGCTCAACGTTCTACATCGGAAGGACCCCGTTCACGCTCGGCACCAACTGGGCGCTCGACGGACGGGCCGATGAGGTGACGGTCTACGATCGGGCGTTGTCGACAGGCGAAATCCGCGCCGTCTACCTGGCGGGAGCCGTCGGCAAGGCCAAAAGCGGCACCGGCGGCGCCGTGTTCGTCGACAGCGGCCAGAACCTGGGCAGTGGGCCAAGCTCTTCCGTGGCGCTCGGGGACATCGACGGGGATGGGTCCCCGGACGCCTTCGTCGGGAACGATGGGGCCCCCGATGAGGTGTGGCTCAACGACGGAGCGGGCAATTTCACCCTCGCGCAGACGCTGACGTTCGCCGACGCGTACTACAATACCCGAGCGGTTGCCTTGTATGACTTCGACGGCGATGGGGACTTGGACGCCTTTGTCGGCAACTATCAACAGCCCAACATGGTGTGGGAATACGACGCCGTTAGCGGGACGTTCTCCGACTCGGGCCAGAGGTTGGGCAGTGGCGCCACCACCTCGGTCGTCGTGGGGAACCTGGACGCCGACGCCTCCCGCGAAGTGCTGGTCGGAAACGACCTGGGGCAGCCTGAGCAGGTCTGGGACAGTCTCGGCTTGACGTTCTCCGTCGGCAGTTCGTTCGGCGCGGGGAACACCCAGTCGGTCGCGGTTGCGGACCTGGACGGCGACGGCGACCCGGATGCCTACGTCGCGAACAACGCGGGACAGCCCGATACGGTCTGGCGGAACGACGGCTCCGGCGCTTTCACGAACACCGGCCAAGCCCTGGGCTTCTACAACACCTCCGACGTGAAACTGGGCGACCTGGACGGCGACGGTGACATCGACGCCTTTGCCGTTCACCGCGGTCAACCCGACCGCGTTTGGCGGAACGACGGGACGGGCATTCTCACGCTCTCCGGCGGAGGGTACGGAAACTCGTTCGGCCAGGCGGTCGCCCTGGTGAACGTGGACGGCGACTTCGACCTCGACGCGTTTGTGGCGAACACGAACGGGCAAGCCAATCAGCTCTGGCTGAACAACGGCTCCGGAAACTTCTCGATCAGCCCGTGGCCGGCGCTGGGCAACTCCAACAGTACCGACGTGGCGATGGGCGACCTGGACGGCGACGGGGACCCCGATGCCTTCGTGACCAACGCCAACCAGCCGAACAAGGTGTGGCTCAACGGGCTTGCCCCGGGCATCACGGTCATCCCGACCGGCTCGCTGGCCGGCGGCGGCGCGTACCTCGACACCTTCGTACCGTTCGCCAGCGGTGGCCTCAATTCGCCCCGCGGCGCCGTCTTCGGACCGGACGGGAACTTGTACATCGCCAGCGGCGGGACCCATCAGGTGCTCCGCTATGACGGCAGGACGGGCGCCTATCTGGACGTGTTCCTCCAGACCGACGGGAACGGGTTGTACGAGCCTTCGGGGCTGGCCTTCGGGGCGGACGGCAAGCTGTACGTCTGCGGCCTCACCTCCAGCAACGTGCTCCGCTATGACGAGACGACCGGTATTGTCGAGGAGTTCGTAGCGGCTGGTGTCGGTGGGCTGAGTGGACCCGCGGCGTTGGCCTTCGACGCCGCCGGCAGTCTTTACGTGTCAAGTCTCTATACCGACGAAGTGCTCCGCTACAACGCGGGGGGCACGTTTATCGATGCGTTTGTTCCGGCGGGAGGCAATGGACTCGATCGGCCCTGGGGTCTTGCTTTCAGCCCAAGCGGCGACCTCTACGTGGCCAGCAACGGCACCAATCAAGTGCTCCATTACGACGCAACGGGGGCCTTTTTGGGCGTGTTCGCGTCGGGGAGCGGCCTGAGCGGTCCCACCGGCTTGCAGTTCGGGCCGGACGCCAACCTCTACGTAAGCAGCGAATTCAACGATCGCGTGCTGCGCTTCGTCGTCAACTCCGGCGCGTTCATCGATACTTTCGTGGCCGCCGGAAGCGGCGGACTGAACGGACCCCGGGGTCTGGCTTTCGGGCCGGACGGCAACCTTTACGTCGCGAGCATGTGGAGCAGGGAGATCCTGCGGTACCAAGGGCCTCAAGTGAGTTCCGCGCTGGTGACGAGCGAGTCCGGCGCGGTGGCGACGTTCGCCGTGGTTCTGAACTCGCGCCCCGCGGACAACGTGACCATCCAGATTCTGTCGAACGACATCACGGAGGGAACGGTCGCGCCGACCATCCTGACGTTCACGCCCCTGAACTGGAACGTGCCCCAGGGGGTGACCATCACGGGCGTCGACGACCTGGCCGTTGACGGGGACAGGCTCTATACCATCCTGACGAGCCCGGCGGTGAGCGCCGATCCGTTGTACGACGGCATGGACGCCGCGAACGTGTGGGTGGTCAATCAGGACAACGACGTCCCCGGGATCACCGTGCGCCGCACTACGGGTCTGGTGACGACGGAGTCGGGCGAGAAGGCCGTGTTCAGCGTGGTGCTCGATTTCTCGCCCGAGCCCGGCACGTCGGTGACCATCCCGATTTCCTCCAGCCGCCCCGCTGAGGGGACCGTTTCGGGTCCGACGCTGACGTTCGACGACACGAACTGGAACGTACCGCAACTGGTGTACGTGACGGGCGTCGATGATTTCATCGATGACGGCGACAAGGCCTACACGATCATGATGGGCCCCGCTTCGAGCGACGATCTGAACTACGACGGAATGGCCGTCCCCAACGTCGCGGTGACCAATATCGACGATGATACGGCGGGGATCACGGTCACGCCGGTCTCCGGCTTGCAGACCACCGAGCAGGGCGGGTCGGCCGTGTTCACGGTCGTGCTGGACTCGCGGCCGACGGCGAACGTCGCGATCCAGGTCTTCTCCGGCGACCTGACGGAGGGAACCGTTGGGCCGGCAACCCTTACCTTTACGCCGGGCAACTGGAACGTGCCGCAGACGGTGACCGTAACGGGCGTCGATGATCTCATCGACGACGGCGACGTCGGTTTCTCGGCGATCACGGCGCCGGCCACCAGCTCGGACGCGAAGTACAACAATCTGAACGCGGCGGACGTCGCGCTGGTCAATCTGAACAACGAGATTACCGTGCCCAACGCGGTGATCTTGTCGCTTCCCGTGGACGCGGGCGACGGCTTCCACACGGCGCAAGGTCTAGGCGGTTTCGGGCAGTCGTCCACGCCTCACAGCTTGATCATCTCGGCGGGGATCGACGAGCGCAGGTCAACCGGTGGTGCGGCAACCGTGACCGTTGCATCGGCCGACGTGCCGCTCGACATCCTGGACTACAGCTCGGCGATCTCCACCCTGGTAGTCAACCAATCCGGCTCAATCGCCGACGTGAACGTAACCCTGGATATCACGCACACGTCCGTTTCCGATCTGGTCGTCTACCTGCTCGCCCCGACGGGGATCTGGGTGGAGTTATTCTCGTACGTGGACGGCTCGGGCAATAACTTCACAGGCACCACGCTTGACGACGAAGCCGCGACCTCGATCACCGACGGCACCCCTCCCTTTATGGGGACTTTTCGCCCGGAAGGCCTATTGTCGACGTTCGACGGAGAGGACGCCGCCGGCACGTGGATGCTGTGGATCTACGACGCGGCGGACGGCGACGTCGGCACCTTGAACGCCTGGTCCTTGGAAATCGCGTTCAGCGGCGCGCAAGTGCAGAGCCTGCCGTATAGCCTGGAGTGGCCGGGGGCCATCGACGAGCCCGGGCACCGCGACCTGTCGTGGCACGACGGCATCGCCATCGAAGATCACTTCGCGGACTTCCTGGGCAGCTACGTCCCGGACGTCAACGCGGACGGGTTCGACGGCGTTTCCACCATACCCTACAACTTCGCCGACGTGTACGGAGTCGATGCCCAAGGGGCGCCGTTGCACAACCTGATTACCGAAGCGCAGAAGGAACGCGCCCGCGAGGTCTTCGACCTGCTCGGCCACTATATGGGCGTCCAGTTTTACGAGACGGCGGGCTTGGGGATTCAAGTAGCCACCGGCGACCTGATCGCCGTGGGCTTGGAGTCGGGTCCCGGGGGCGTGGCCGGGGTTGGCGGGGGCGGATTGGCCTTGATGGACTACCAGGATTTCGTCACCGATCCCGGCCATTTTGGCGGCCGGTGGTTCAACGTGGCGATGCACGAAATCATGCACAACCTGGGATTCGGCCACTCCTACGACCTGCCGCCCGGAACGATCATGGGCGGCGTTGAGGATATTCAGAACTACCTCGGCGGGGCGGAACCTTTCTTCCCCGGCGATCACGACGTGGTGCACGGCCTGCATCTTTTCCGCCCGGACAGCATCGATATCGACATGTACCAGTTCGATCTGGCGCAGGACGGCATGTTCAGCGCCGAGATCTTCGCGGAGCGCATGGACGATTCGAGCATGCTCGATGCCACGCTCACCTTGTACGAGCAGTACTCGGCCACCGTGGCCGGACAGACGCTGGTTAGCTACCGGGCTATCGCCCGGAACGACGACTACTACAGCGAGGACTCCTACCTGGAGATGTACTTGGAGGCCGGCACGTACTTCGTCGGCGTGACGGCCAGCGGCAACACGGAGTACGATCCGAGTATCGACGACACGGGGATCGGGGGCGTCACGCAGGGGCGGTACGATCTGCGGCTGAACTTCACGCCGGGCGGCGTCGATCCGGACGATCCGGACAGCTTCTATTACGATCCCGACGCGCCCCACCTTTACGACGCGGCCACGGACGGGAACCTCGGTGAGAAATCGAAGGTTCTCTTCGACGGCGATGCCGACGGCGTGCCCGGCGGCGTCTACAACTTCTGGTTCAACGTCCAGAGCGAAGAGGACACGATCTACGTCGACAACGTGGACAAGCTCCACCCGGCGGCCAATCCCGCGGGCCGCGACGGCTCGCTGGAGGCTCCTTACTTGACGATCGGCAAGGCCCTGGCGGACGCCCGATCCCAGGTCCAGGCCCAGGTCAGTCAGGGGCTGCCCGTTCAGGACCTGATCGTGCGGGTGGTGGGCAACAACTTCGAGAACGATGACACGAATACCCTGGACAACGTCCCCTACGAAGTGGGTCGGGACACGTTCGGCAATCCGCTCAGCGACGGAACACGGTTACAGGTTCCGCAGGCGACCACGTTGATGATCGACGCCGGGGCGCTTCTGAAGCTGGGCGATCGATCGAACCTGCCCGAGGCTTTCGTGAGCGTCGGCAGCTCGGCGGAAGGCATCGACCGTAGCCGGGGAGCTTTGCAGGTGCTCGGGATTCCGGGCCGGCCGGTGTTCTTCACCTCCCACTTCGACGAAACGCTCGGCGTCGACACGGAGAAGACGATCAACTCGGCTCCCGCAGAAGGCGATTGGGGCGGGCTCATCTTCCGCAACGATCTGGACTACGACTTCATTGAGGATTACGACCCCTCCAGCCTGTTGCCCACGCGAGAAGTCCTGGAAGTGCAGGGCATCTTCCTGAACTACGTGGGTTACGCCGACATGCGCTACGGCGGGGGCAAGGTGGTCGTTGATGGGAAGGCCTCCGTGGCGAACCCGATCCATATGACCGAGGCGCGTCCGACCGTCGTGTTCAACACGATCACCAACAGCGCCGACGCGGCGATGTCGGCCGATCCGAACAGCTTTGCCGCCGAGATCCGGTTCCAGAACTGGGACTGGAAAGAGCCGTTCACGTCCGGCTACGGCCGCATCGGGCCACAGATCTACGGAAACAGGCTGATCGCCGAGTACGCGAAAGACCCGACCCTACCGGTGGAGGTGCACGTCAACTCGACCAACGGCATTTTCGTACGGATTCGGGCAGCGTCGGGGCAGCCGATCGACAAGCTGACGGTGGCAGGCCGGTTCGACGATCTCGATATCGTCCACGTGCTCTCCGAAAACCTGTTCATCGAAGGCACGCCCGCGGGGCCCGAGCTTTCGCCCGTGGATTCGCTGCCGGATGGCAGCCGCCTCCCCTTGCGCCTGCTGGACGGGAATCGCATCCAGACGGCCGCCGCTACGCTCCCCGGCGCCGGCGGCGTGCTCGACGGTCACACGTTCTCGATCTTCGACGGGAGCACGAAGGTTGTCTTCGAGTTCGACCTGGGCGACGGCTCCAACGTGATCGCTCGGGGTCGCACTCCGGTGTTGTTCAGTCAGGATAGCTCGGCGAACGATATTGCCTTGGCGGTTTACGACGCGATCAACGGCGCCCACGCCAACCAGGGACTGGACGTACGCGTCGACACGGTGCCCATCGGCGACGTCGTGGAGTTGATCCTCGAAGGGCCGATGATTGCCACCGAAGGGCTCGGCTCGCTACACGATTTGGGGACGCTCACGGCGCGTACCGACGGGCGTCTGCGGATCGATCCGGGCGTGATCGTGAAGCTGGACGGGGTCCGGATCGAGACGGAAATGGGCGCCCAGTTCATTGCCGAGGGTCGGCCCGGATCGGTCGACGGGGCGCCCGGCTACAAGGTGGTCTTCACGTCGCTGGAGGACGACCGATTCGGCGCCGGCGGAACGTTCGACACGTCCGAAGACGGCTTCGATCCCAACGACCCGCAGCGGTCGCCCCGTCGGGGCGATTGGGCCGGTCTGACGTTCGCTCCCACTTCGGAGGCCAGCATCGACCAGGCGATCATCGCCTACGCCGGCGGCAGGTCGACCATCGAGGGAGAGGGATATGCCAGCTTCGAGCCGGTCGAGATTCGGCAAGCGCACGCCCGGGTCACCAATACCCGCTTCGAGCACAACACCGGAGGCAGCGCCGGGGGCGATCGCAACGGGCGGGGGTTCGTGCAGACGTCGACGATCTTCGTCCGCGGCGCGCAGCCGATCATCGCGGGCAATGACTTCATCGACAACGACGGCCCGATCGTCAGCATCAACGCGAATGCGCTGATTTCGGAGGTCGTACCCGACTGGGGTCGCAGCACGGGCAGCCTCTCCGCCTTTGACGCCTACGCGGACAATCACGGCCCGCTGGTCCGCGAGAACCGGATGAGCGACAACGGCATCAACGGCATGCGCGTTCGCGGCGAGACGCTGACCACCGAGTCGATCTGGGACGATACCGACATCGTCCACGTGCTCCAGAGCGACATCACCGTGCCGAACTACCATCATGAGGGCGGGCTGATGCTCCAGAGCAGCACCAGCGAGAGCCTGGTGGTGAAGCTCGCCGGCAACAACGCCGGATTCACGGCGATGGGCCGGCCCTTCGAAATCGACGACCGGATCGGCGGCACCGTTCAGATCGTCGGCATGCCGGGGAATCCGGTCGTCCTGACCTCCCTGGCCGACGACACGGTCGGGGCCGGGTTCGACCTTCAGGATCAGCCGCAGTTCGACACCAACGGCGACGGCGCGGAGAGCCTGCCCACCCCCGGCGATTGGCGGAGCATCCAGCTCGACCGATACAGCAACGACCGCAACGTGGCGATCATCAACGAGGAGGAGCAGCCGTTCGGCGCCGTCGGCGACCTCAACGGCACGCCGCAGGAAGCCCAGAACGTCGGCGAGATCGCGCCCGAGGATAAGGCCGGGGACGACAACCTGCGGCTCGGGTTCGAGGTTCACGGCTACATCCGCTTCGACGACCGGGCGGATTCCGACGTGTACAGCTTCGATGCCCCGGCGGGCACCGAGATCTGGCTGGATATCGACTACACCACGCACGCCCTGGATACCGTGATCGAGTTGATCGACGCCGACGGAAACGTGCTGGCGCGATCCGACAACTCGGTCGATGAGCAGGCTGCGCAGGACCAGTTTGGCGATACCGACCTGCTGTACGAGTCGCACGAGGATCTACACGTCAAGACGATGGATCGCGATCCGTGGCTGCGCCACGACTTCTACACCACCAACCAGCGCGACCCCGGCCTGCGTTTGATCCTGCCCGGCAAGGAAGGGGAAGTGCGGACCTATTACGTTCGCGTCCGCAGCGCCTTGGCCATCGGTATCGTTCCGGGGGATCGGATTGCGGATGGAATGCAGTTCACGGTCACGAGCGGCGGCAGTCCGACCGCCACGACGCTCACCTTCGAGTTCGACAACCCCGATGATGAGCCCGGGTACAGCCCCGAGGTCTCCGCCGATACGGTTCGGATCGACGTTTCCGACGCCGAGACGGCCGCCGACGTGGCCCAGAAGGTCGCCGACGCCATCAATCTCCGGATGTCCGGCTTGGAGCCGGCCGTCGAGGCCTCGGTGGTGGGCGACAAGGTGCGGCTGGACGGCTACCACGTCGGGTTCAACCCGCTGACCACCCCGTTTGCCAATCTGGCGAACACCTCCGGCACGTACCAGTTGCAGGCGCGATTGCGCGAGTTCCAGGAGACGCCCGGCTCGACCGTCCGCTACGCCGACATCCGCTATGCCACCAACGGCATCGAGGTGTTGGGATTCCCCGCCAATTCGCCGCTTCTGGCCGAGACCGGCGAGGCCGGCGACGCCAGCAACGTGATGAGTGGCGCCCAGCCGATAGGAAACGTGTTGGCGAGCAACCGCAACACCATTGCGGTCGACGCGTACCTGGGTGGACGCACCGACGTGGACTGGTACACGTTCGAGGTCGACTACGAGGGTATTCAATCCATCCCGGGCCTTCCGGGAAGCGACTCCGGCAACGTGTTCCCGGTGGTTATCGACGTCGACTACGCCAACGGGATGGGCGGCCCCGACGTGAAAGTCTCCGTCTACGACTCGCAGGGGCGGTTGATCCTCTATTCCGACCAGTCGAACGTGGCGGATGACCGTCCCGATCAGTCGGGCGATTCCGACCTCGACGACCTGACCCGCGGTTCGGCCGGTCCGTCCGACCCGTTGATCGGTCCGATCTATCTGCCGGAAGGCACCTACTACATGGCCGTCACGTCGACGTTGGCCGTGCCCGAGTCGCTCAACCCGGCGACCAATCCGCTCGTGCGCCGGGAGCCGATCGAGGTCGTGGATCGCGTTGCCGAAGAGCACGTCGAGGACTATTGGGACTCGTACGATCATTTGCCGTCGGACACTCCGCGGCTGACGCTCACGCCGGACGAGTTCCACCTCGGCGACGTGATCATGTACATCAACGATTCGAACGACCTCTTCACGGTGGATCCCTTTACCGGGGCGCTGGAAACCGACGTGACCCCGGGTGGCAGCAGTTACCTGCCGAACGGGCAGTACCGGGTGTACGACGACATCGCCATGCGGAACGACGGCCGGCTGTACACCATCGCCGGGCGGCTGACGACGAACAACGGCGATCAGAATCCGAGCGTCGCCAACTACCGCCGGCTCGACACCGGCGATGCCCGAAGCACCACCGGCACCTATACGGATGACGACGAAGGGATCGTGATCTATGAGGTCGATCCCCAGAATCCGACCTCGTTGCGGGTAGACACGGGCAGCAATTCCGGGTTCCAGGCTCACGCGATGGAGCACGACCCGGACAACCGGAACAGCGAACGATGGATCTACGTGGTGGGCGATATCGGCAATCCGTACGATCCCGCAGGCTATATTCCTTCCACCGAGAACATCCTCTACATCTACGACGAGAACGGCGCCATCCAGCTTGCCAACACCACCGGTCCGCCGCGAATGTTCAGCAGCATCGTGCCTCGCGGCGTGATCAACACGCAGGGGAGAGTGACCGGGCTGTCGTTCGTCGGTAATACCCTGTACGCCGTCAGCGACCTGGGCGAATTGGTCATCATCCAGAATCCAACCAGCTACGCCTTTAATGACGTCGACCCCCAGTCGGGCTACAAGTATCTCTCGTACAGCCCCGCGTCCGGTCCGCAAACCGTCTACGTCAACACGATCGAGTACAACAACGTCCCGATCCGGTTCAGCGGGCTGACCACGGGGCCGCAGACGGTGGAGGACGGGCGATACGCCAACTGGCTGTTCGCCACCGACTCCAGCGGCTACCTCTACTGCTTCGACACGGAGGGAGAGTTGCAGCCGATCTTCCTCGACGCGGCCGACCGGGTCTATACGGGCGTGCCGGGCGCGGCAGGCGTCGATTTCTCCCCCACCGACTACAACCTGTGGCACTGGACGGAGCAGCGCGAGGACGAGATGGGGCACGGGGTCCTGGCCACCTTCGACTACAGCCGTGTGAACGACACTCGACGGCTGAACTATCCGACCGGCCTCAGCAATCCGGCGACAAACCAGGTTCGCGGCGAGCAGAGCTACTACTTCGGGCTGGATACGGACAACAACTCACCCTACAACAATGAGGCTCAGTACGGCTCGGCCAACTACCGCACGGGTCCCAACACCAACTCCGCCGAGTTCTTCCAGACGTACAACATGCCCGGCGGGGCCCACGGCAGTTTGACCACCGACGTTTTCAGCCTCGAAGGCTACAGCCGGCACGACAAGCCGGCCTTGTACTTCGACTACTACGCCGACACGCAGAATAGCGCCACGTACGACGGCACTCGCGTGTACATCTCCAACGATGGGGCCCAGTGGACGCTCTTGGCGTCGAACACCGACCTGGCGCGCAATGGGCTCGCGCCTCGAATCGAGACCCCGGGTGAGCCCGACACGTACGTCAAGGAGATCTACGACGCGGGCGGCAACTGGCACCAGGCCGTGATCGACCTGAGCCACTGGGCCGGCGAGGACAACCTCCGGGTCCGGTTCGACTTCAGCACCGCCAGCGACATGAACGTCGGCGACCCGATGACCACCGGCGAGTACCTCACCTCCGTCGACGCCGACCGGATCATGGACGGGGACACGTTCGAGCTCGACAATCTCAGCGGGCCGAACACGATCTTCGAATTCGACTTGGGCTTCTCGCTGCTGACGCCCAACGCCGCCGGGGACAAGATTCAGGACGGGGAGTACTTCGACCTGACCGACAAGAACGGGCTCACCGTTCGCTTCGAGTTCAACAAAACCGGCGGACTTCAGAACGGCGGTCAAGTGGGCATCACCGTTAGTGATGGGGACACCTCCCAGGAGGTCGCCGACCAAATCGCCAGCAGGGTGAACTTCGCGAGATTCGCCTATGGGCTCGACGTGCTTGCGCATCGGGCGGACGCCGCCAAGTATCCCGACGACCGCAGGATCTGGCTGATCGGCGCTCAGGACGTGCAACGCGGTCCCGACCGTACGATGATTTTGGAGGGGGATGCGCCCGGAACGACCACCACCGCCGGCAGCGTGCCCGTGTCTCTACGCGCCGACATGAGCGACGTGGAGGTCGCCGAGGTCATTACCGCCGTGGTGAACCGCTACTACAGCGGCGACGACGACCGGATCCTGGCCCCCGCCGGCAACAGCATCTCGTCGGGTCGCAACTTCACGATCACCGGTGTGGACTCGGGCGGCACGCCGATGGACGTCGTCTTCGCGTTCGGGTCCGGAGGCGACGTCAATATACCTTACAACTCCGGCGATTCGGCCGACGTGGTTGCGGCGAACATCGTCACCGCGATCGACACGGCAAGGACCACGCTGGACCTGAACGTCACTGCGTACAGCGTGGACGAGTGGGTGATGCTCAACGGCCCGCTGACCGTCTATACCGACGGGACCAGCCCGGTGCGGAACTACGACGAGACGACGATCAAGCGCGACGACACGCTCGGCTACCTGATGCACCTGATCGGCCGCAACGTCCTGGACCCGGGGCCGTTGGGCGCCACGACGGGCACGCTCGACCCATCCATCTACGGGTACGGGCGGTTTATCCAGGGAACGAATTTCGGCGACTGGGTCGGCGACCTGGACGGGGATTTCCCGAACGTCAGCTACGGCACGCCGTCCAACCGTTTCAACAAATTCGAGCGGGGGCAGGACAACCTTCACGAGGGCTTTTACGTCGACGACGTCATCATCGGCTTCGCCGAGCGCGGGGAGATGGTCACCCGGGCCCCGGTCGACGGCAGTCCGACGTTCTCGTTCCAGGCGGCACCCGGCGCGTACAGCACCCCCGTGGTGACCGAGGGCAGCTACCAGGTCGAGATTCGCCGCGCGGACGACTACGCCTACTTCATTCCGTCGCCGGACGGCCCCTACCTCGACATCGACTTCAACGACGCCGCCATGTTCACCAACGGCCGGATGGACGCCAACGACCGGCTCAGCGCCGGCTACACGCTCTATGCCCCGCCGGCCACGGAGATCGGGCACCGGGACACGTTCTCGATCTACGACGGCCTGAACAGCCAGTCGTTCATGTTCCTCGACTCGGTGCTGGACGGCGATAGCGGCGACGCGATTCCGATCTTCTACGACGCGACCGACACGGACAGCGACATCGCCGACAAGATCGTCGACGCCATCCACAGCTCCAGCGTGCTCAACGTGACGGCCGCCTCGATCAGCATCACCCGGGGCGATGCTTCGGTGATGGGGGCGATCCAGTACTTCGTCGAGTACGAGGGGAGCGAGCGGATCGATCTGTTCGGCGCGGTCTCCTTCGACGCCGGCTCGACCGCCATTGTCTCCCGGCTCATCGTTCCAAGGTACGGCGGCGATCAGAACGCCAACCGCGAAAAGGGGCAAATCGTCATCGAGGGCAACAGCGTCCTCTACTCGCAGCAGTACGGGATTCGAGTCCAGCCGGCCGCTCGCGACTCGGCGGCCGATTGGCCGCACCCCGGGTCGGGCCGAACGCTCAACGCGCCGAACGATCTCGTGGGCGGGATCATGGTCGAGAACAACCTGGTCGCCTTCAGCGGTCAGGGCGGGATCCGCTTCAGCGGCGACACGAACCCGGCCGGCGAGCCGGTGGGGGCAATCCCCTTCGGACGGATCGTCAATAACACGATCTACGGTCAGCTCGGCGCGCGGTCGGGCGTCGGCATCTCGGTCGTCAACAGCGCCGGACCGACGCTGATGAACAACATCCTGGCCAATTTGGCGACCGGCATCGCGGTCGACGGGTCCTCGGTCCCCAACACCGTGCTCGGCTCGAACCTCTACCAAAACGTCGGCGACAAGCCGGTGCCCGGACAATACGCCGACTTCGAGATCGTCATCGCCCCCACCGATCCGCTGTTCGTCGATCCGGCCAACGCCAACTTCTACCTGGCGGCCGGCTCCCAGGCGATCGACAGCTCCGAGGAGAAGAAGGACGAGCGATCAGGGTACTTCCAGCAGGTGCTCGATCCGATCGGTATTCCGGCCTCGACGATTTGGGCGCCCGAGCTCGACTTGTACGGCCAGAAGCGCATCGACGATCCAAACGCTGCCCCTCCCGGCGGTATGGGAGGGAACGTCTTCATCGACCGCGGGGCCATCGACCGCGTCGACTTCACCGGGCCGACCGCCAATCTCGTCGTGCCGATGGACAACGACCCGGATGGAAAGGACCTGCTGGGCACGCGCCACGACGTCGGCCTGATTGGAGAAGAGGTCCGAGAGTTCGCCATTCAGCTCCGCGACCAGGGCGGCGTCGGCATCGACGACTCGGTCGTGGTGGACGGGTCGACCGTCCAGGTGTGGCGACACGATCCCAGTGACGCCACTTTCGTCAGTGGCCGCAAGCTGACGCAAGGCACGGATTACCTGTTCGTCTACAACTCCACCAACGACCTGATCCGCTTGCTGCCGGCGCCGGGTGTCTGGCTGCCGGGCTACGTCTACCGGATCGTGCTGGACAACAACGACAACCGTGACCCGCTCAATCCGGACACCGCGTTCTCGAATACGAAGGCCATTCGGGACCTGGCGAACAACCGGTTGCAGCCGACCCGCCCCAACAGCTTGAACGATCCGCTGGCTCCCGAAAGCACGCAGTTCATCGTCAGCCTCCTGGGTCTCGACTTCGGCGACGCGCCCGATCCCCCGTACCCGACGGAGTTGGCCAGCGGAGGCGCCCGGCACAAGATCGTCCCGAACATGTACTTGGGCCAGGGCGTCACGTTCGAGCCGGCGGCCCAGCAGACCCCCAACGCCTCGGGCGACGCGTACGACGACGGCGTCAAGTTCGACAGCGCTCTTCTGATTACGGACCAGCCGAACTTGATCGGCTTCACGGTCGTTGCCTCGGCCGCCGGGTGGTTGGACGGCTGGATCGACTACAACGGGGACGGCGTCTGGGATCCCTCGGCGGATAGGATTCGGGTCTGGACCGACACCAGCGGCGACGGTCAATACCAGCCGGGCGAAGAGAGCAGCGGATCGATCGCGCTGGTCGCGGGCGACAACCGTTTCGACCTCGTACTGGCCGCGAACCCGGGACAAGTGGAGACGACCACCTTTGGCCGCTTCCGCTTCTCGAGCGTTGGAGGACTCGCTCCGACGACGGCCGCGGACGTGTCGGTGGAAGGTCTCCCGGACGGCGAAGTGGAGGACTACCAGTTCGATATCGTTACGGCCTTGCGCGACTTCGGCGACGCGCCGAACAGCTACGTGACGAGACTGCTGCCGGAGGGTCAGACCGGTTGGGACGGTCCGAGCCATCGGATCGACAGGAATGCGGTCTACCTGGGGTCGGCCATCGATGCGGAGACCAACGGCCGGCCGACGCCGGACGCGACCGGCGACGATTTGGACTCCCCGATCAACGACGAGGACGGCATCGATTTCTACCAGCCGCTGATTGCCGGGCAGGACGCGAACGTGCGGGTGTACAGCACGATCGGGCAAGGCATCGACGCCACGCTCTTTGCCTGGATCGACCTCAACGGCGACGGCGACTTCGTGAGCTCGAGTTTCGACCTGAACGATCCGGATGATCCGGACAACTACGATCGAGTCCAGGTTGACGGCCAGTGGTACAGCGAGTTTGTCACTCCGGGCGGACTCGTTCTCGACGCGAACAGCGCGTTCGACACGTTGACGATCTCCGTGCCTCTGACAACCTGGACGACGCAGGGGCCGACGATTGCCCGATTCCGCGTCGTGTCGGGCAAACCCGGCGACACCGGCTTCGTGACGTTGACGCCGTTCGGCGAGGCCCAGGACGGTGAGGTCGAAGACCACCAGATCACGATCCTGCCCTCGGACGTGATGGACTACGGCGACGCGCCGGCCTTCTGGCCAAATGGCACGCCTCGCTATCCGACGCTCGAGTCGCAGAATGGTGCGCGGCACGCGTATCCGTCCGACTTCTATCTGGGAGAACGTTTGGATCCCGAGCTCGACGCCGTGTGGGACGACACCGCCACGGGTGACGACAACGACAATCTGGACGACGAAGACGGCGTGCTGATCGGGACGAACGACCCGGTGAATGAGCCCTCGTTGCTCAACGTACTGAGGGCGGCAAGCGGCGAGCAGAACTCGATTTGGGTGACCCCCGTGGGGGTAAGCGCGCAGAATCCGGGATACCTCAACGCCTGGGTCGATTTCAACGGCGACGGCAGTTGGGCGGGGTACACGGACGCCGACGGGAACTTCATCTCCGAAAGGGTCATCCAGGCGGACTACGAGCTTACCAGTGAAGGCGAGCAGGAAATCGAGCTGCTTCCGTTGCCCGAGGGTCTCAGCCCGATCGACACGTTCGCGCGGTTCCGCTTCAGCAGCGTCGAGGGCTTGTCGTACGACGGCGTGGCCCCGAGCGGAGAGGTCCCTGACGGCGAGGTCGAGGACTATCAGGTCTCGATCAGCGTGGGCGACGGCAAGATCAGCGGGCGGAAGTTCAACGACGAAAACGCCGACGGCCAGTGGAACATCCAGGGCAGCACGGTTCCCGTTGGGCCGATCGACCTGGAGCCTTTCGGGTCGGGTCAGCCGGTGTTGATGTCCGGGTGGGACAGCGACGGCCTCCAGCACGTCGACGTGGGGCCCAACGACGATCTCTCGTCGCAACTGCTCGACCTGGGCTTCTCGTTCGAGTTCTTCGGCGACTCGTACACCCAGTTCTACGTCAACAACAACGGGAACATCTCGTTCGGAAACAAGCTCAGCACCTTCATCCCGCAGGGCTTCCCCCAGGCGACGCCGGTGGTGGCGCCCTTCTGGGCCGACGTGGACACGCGGCCTGACGGATCCGGAAACGCGGGCGGCGAAGTGCGGATGGTCCAGGGCACCAGGTCCGGCGGCGGGCCATTCGTCCAAATCGATTGGGTCGACGTCGGCTACTACAATCGAACCGACCCGGACAACACCGACGCCCGCAACGCCTTTTCGCTGTACATCGAGGAGGATTCGCGCGGCGACGTCGTCATCTTCCAGTACTACTCGATGGAGTGGACCACCGGGGACACGACGGGCACCGACGGCCTGGGTGGGCTGGGCGCCCAGATCGGCTTCGATGCCGGCGACAACGCGAACTACATCAGCTTGATGCGGCCCAACAGCCTGGAGGGTCTCTCCGAGCTGCTCCAGGTGGAGCGGTACGAGTTCCGGATCGATCCCTCGACGGGCACGCCGGTCGAGGCCGAGCCGGGCGTCGCGGGAGTGGTCGTCTATCTCGATCTTGACGAGGACGGGCAGATCACGTTCGGCGACCCGGACGCGGACGGCCAGGACCAGCCCATCGAGCCCTGGACGATCACCATGGAGGACGACCCCTCCACGCCCGCGATTGACGAGACGGGCTACTTCGAGTTCGCCGGGCTGTTCGCCGGGAATTACGTCGTCCGCGAGGAGTTGAATCCTCCGCCGCAGTTGGCGCAGTTTGTGCCCGGCGGACTGGACGACTTCAGCGAGTGGTTCCAAACCTATCCGAACCGACGGGAGTACGTGCCTCAAGGCACGCTGGAGCTGCGAGCGGTGGCCGGCACGGACCCCGCGCTGGCAGACGGCCAGTGGTTCTCGGTCGGCGACGGGACGCGTACGATCGAGTTCGAGTTCGAGAAGGCGGATGAGTTCGGGTACGTTGCCGGCGTTTCCGCGGGCCGCGTGCCGATCAACGTGTCGGACGCCGACACCGCCGACAACGTCGCGCAGAAGATTGCCACGGCGGTCAACTCGGTAGCGAGTCTGGAGGTCTCGGCCAGTGCGTCAGGTGACGTCGTGACCCTCAAGCTGACGGCCACGGGCAGCAATGCAGCGCTTGGTTACAACCAGGGGACCAGCCCCCTCAATCCCATCAGCTCGATTTCGGACAAGGACTCGCAAGGCGGGTTCTACGAAGTGCACCTGGAGTCGGGCGGGCAGTTCCAGGACGCGAACTTCGGCAACTTCAGGGCGCCGCACGTGAGCGTCTCCGACGCCTCGGTCTACGAGGGAGACGTGGGACTGACGCCGGTGGACGTCACGGTCCGCGTCACCAAGTCGTTCGGCTCGACGATCAAGTTGGATTACCAGACCGAGGACGACACGGCCGTCGACGGACTCGACGACGTGACGGGGCTCCCCGATCCCGATGAGGACGCCGACTACGTGCCGGTGCATCCGACGGATCCGGACTACGAGTCGTTCATCATCGGGCCGCGCGAGGACCCGCTGGGCGTCTGGAGCTCGGACACGCTCGGGAATCTCTATCCGCGGCAGCAGGCCGCCGGAGCGCCCGAGTTCGATCTGGTGGCCCCGGGTAGTCTCATCCTGGCCCCGGACGACGATAATTTCAGTGCGCAATTGAATCTGGGCTTCACGTTCGAATTCTATGGCAACAACTTCACACAGTTCTATGTGAATAACAACGGCAACATCTCATTCACGCAGGGGTTGTGGCAGTACGTGCCGGCCGGGTTCCCGCAAAACACTCCGGTTGTCGCCCCCTTCTGGGCGGACGTGGACACGCGGCCCGACTGGCAACCCGGGCGGGGAAGTCCGTCTGGCCCAGGGGGTCACGGCCGACGGCCATGCTTACATCCAGGTCGACTGGATCGACGTGGGCTACTTCTTCGCGCACACCGACAAGCAGAACACGTTTACGCTGTACATCGAGGACGATCCCTGGGGCGATATCGTCGCCTTCGTCTACCACAACATGGAATGGACCACCGGCGACATTGACGGCGCGGGCGGCTTCGGCGGACAGGGCGCCCAGATCGGCTTCGATTCCGGCGACGGGCTCAACTACGAGAGCGTGATGCGGCCCAACAGCCAGCCGGACCTGGACGTGCTCAACGCGATGGGGCAGTGGGTCGTCCGGATCGATCCGACCACCGGGACGATCTTGGACGAGGAGTTCGAGGCCGAGTACTACTACGACGTATCGGGCGACCGCGTCGTTTGGGAGGCCAAGGACGGAGACGACTTGGACGTCTTCCTCTACGACGCCGCCACCGAGACCCTGCGCCAGCTTACCGACAACGGCACGCAGGACGAGTCTCCCCGGATCCACGGCTCGAACGTGGTTTGGGTCGGCCACGACGGCAACCTCGGCCCCGGCGGAACCCGCGACGATTCCCAGATCTACTTCTACGACGTCACCACGGGGTTGACCACCCAGCTTACCGACACCCCATACGCCGTCGGCGGCCCGCAGGTGTCGGATACGCACGTGGTCTGGTGGGCCGATACGGCCCTCGACCGGGAGATCTATCTGTACGACATTGCCGGCGGCACGACGGAGAACATCTCCGCAGAGGTCTATGATCACGCCGGGTTGGACGACTACGACCCGCAGATCTCCGGCTCCCTGGTCGTCTGGTACGGATACGATGGAAAGGACTTCGAGGTCTACCTATACGACGCCGACGCCGACCGCGTGGTCGAGGTGACCCAGAATACGATGAGGGACGGCTCGGCACGGATCGACGGGAATAACGTGGTCTGGAGGGGCCACGACGGCAACGACTACGAGGTTTTCCTGTTCGAGTACGACCCGGCCACGGGCACCGGCGCGACCACCCAGGTCACCGACAACGACAACGACGACAATACGCCGCAGGTTTCCGGGGTCAACGTGGTCTGGCAAGGCTACGACGGCGTGCTGCCCGGCGACCGTGGCGACTGGGACATCTACCGCTACCACATCCCCAGTCAGGGAGTCACCAACGTCTCGTCAAACGCCTACCTGGAGGACGCCAATCCTCAGATCGTCGGCGAGCAGGTGGTCTGGGAGTCGAGACACTTGGGCGACAACTGGGAGGTGATGCACACCAGGCTGGGATTGGGGGCGATCCCGCAGAACGTATCCGAAGACTCGGCCAGCGAGGACCGGTATCCGCTTCTCAGCGACAGCCTCGTGGCGTGGCGAGCCTTCGACGGCCAGGACTATCGGCTGATGGTGGCCCGGCAGGCCGAGCCCGAAGTGACCGAGACCATCCATTTGAACGTCTACGGCGACTACACGCCGGAGCCGGATGAATGGTTCCTGCTGCACGTTACGGGAGCCGAAGTCGTCGATCCCGGGGACCCTGCCAGCACGGTTGGCAACGTGCTCGTCGACCGGGATACGGCCGAGATCGAGATTCGCAACGACGATGCCGGGTTGGACTTCGGCGACGCGCCCGCGCCCTATGCCACCTTGTTGGCCGACGGCGGTGCCTATCATCAGATCATGTGGGACGCCGACCAGAACGTCCAGTTGTGCCTGGGCTCGTTGTTGGACCCCGAGTCCGACGGCCAGCCAACGGCCGACGCGCTTGGCGACGACCGGGACGTCTACTGGCAGCAGCTTGGCGAAGACGACGAGGACGGGGTCACCTGGAGTCGCCTGGCGCCGGGCCAGATCGCCGCGTTCACGGTGACCGTGACCGGCGTTGGCTACGTGAATGCGTGGATCGACTTCAACCGGGACGGCGTTTGGGGAGGTGACACCGGGTATCTCGACCCCGACGGCAACCCGATCTCTGAAGGGATCATCCCTCAAGACCAACGGTACTTCGACGGCAGCCTGCCCACTCGCACGTTCTACGTCTACATCCCGGCCGAGTTGGGCGAGATGACCACGTATGCCCGGTTCCGGCTCAGTGAGACTCTCGCTGGGGTTGCGTCCCCGACGGGTCCGACGAATCCACAGCTTGTCACGTACGGCGAGGTGGAGGACTATCGGCTCCAAATCGAGGTCGGCGAGGGCAAGATCAGCGGTTGGAAGTTCGACGATCGGGACGGGAACGGCGTCTGGAACACCGAGGGCCGCCCGGTCTTCGTGCCGGCGATCACGTTGAACACCCTCGGCTCGGGTGACCAGGTGCTGATGTCGGGCAGGGACACCGACGGCGTGATTTACGCGGACGTCGGGCCGAACGACGACCTGTCGTCGGCGCTTCTCGACCTGGGCTTCTCGTTCGAGTTCTACGGGAACACGTACACCCAGTTCTACCTCAACAACAACGGCAACATCACCTTCGAGAACCCGCTCAGCCAATTCAGCCCGCAGGGCTTCCCGCGGTCCACCCCGATCATCGCTCCGTTCTGGGCCGACGTGGACACCCGACCTGACGGGTTGGGCAACGCGGGCGGCGAAGTGTGGTGGTCGACGGGCATCAGCGAGCGCGACAACCCGTACGTCCAGATCGACTGGATCGACGTCGGGCACTTTAGGCGAACCGACCCGGACAACACCGACGCCCGCAACACGTTCTCCTTGTACATCGAGGACGATCCGCAGGGCGACATCGTGGTCTTCGATTACACCGCGTTGGATTGGACGACCGGCGACAGGACGGGGGCCGGCGACGGCTTCGGGGGACTGGGCGCTCAGGTCGGGTTCGACGCCGGCGATGGGGTGGACTACCTCAGCCTGATGCGGCCCAACGATCCGATGACCCTGTCCGACTTGCTGCAAGTCGAGCGGTATGCCTTCCGGATCGACCCGGCCGACGGCACGCCCATTCGACCCGAGCCCGGCGTGGCCGGCGTGACGGTGTTCCTCGACCTCAACGGCAACGGCGCGTGGGACGGGGACTTCAACGACGATCCGAGCCAAGGCTCGTTGGCGATTCCCGAGCCGCGGACGGTCACCATGCAGGACGATCTCTCCACTCCCAACGTGGACGAGACGGGCTACTATGAGTTCGGCCAACTGTTCCAGAGCAGCGACCTGCTCCTCATGGACCGCTATGTGGTCCGGGAGCTGTCGCTGGGGAATGAATGGATCCAGACGTACCCGAACCAGTTCGCGTACGTGCCCGCGGGCATCCTGCAAGTGAAAACGGTTGGTCCGTCCCAGCTTGCCGATCGAGGGTGGTTCGAGATTGGGGACGGGGCGGACAACGTGAGGTTCGAGTTCGACACGAACGGCGACGGGAATCTGCCTACTTCCGGCAGAGTGGTCGTCAACGTGAGCAGCGCGACCACGGCCACCCAGGTCGCCACGGCAATCGCCGGCGCGGTGAACCGCGTGGGGCGGTTGGACGTCGCGGCCTCCGTGGCGGGCGATACGGTGGTCCTGAGGGCCGAGGGCAACGCCACCGTGGCGTTCACCAAGCAGGTCGGCAGCCTGCTTCAGAACGTCACGTCTTACAGCGACGTGGACGTGAAGGCGGGAGAAGGGTTCTACGGCATCTTCCTGGACGACGGGGAGCTGTTTACGACCGCGAACTTCGGCAACTTCAGGAAGCCGGAGATCACGGTGTCCGACGTCTTCGTCAACGAAGGGGACATCGGTGATACGCCGGTCGAGGTCACGGTGCACGTGACCAAGTCGTTCGGGGCCGAGATCACGATCGACTACCACACCGAAGACGACGCGGCCACCGACGGCGTAGAGGATCTCAATCCGCCGCACGGGGAGGACCAGGACTACGTAGCAGCCGACACCGCCGCAGGCGCCCAGCAGCTCGTCATCGAACCGCACGCCCCGCCGACGGGCCTTTGGACCTCCGACGTGGTCGTGACCACGGAACCGAAGCAGATCGTCGGCGAGGCCAAGGCCGACATCGTTTTCCTGTTCGACATCTCCGGGAGCATGCAGTGGGCGGTGGACAACACACGGCAGAATCTCCTCCTCATGGAACAGGAGATGCTTAACGCCGGGATCGACGCTCGCTACGGGCTGGTAACGTTCCCGACGGAGGAGTTCGCGTTTGCCGACCAGGATCCCTTGCTCGTTCAAGACCTCGTCGACTTCGCCGCCTTCACCGCGCCGGGAAGCCCGTTCATGTCCATCGCCGCGTGGTGGGGCGGGATCGAGGCAGGCAGCCGGGCGGTGTTGGAGGCGCTGAACCAATTCAATCCTCCGGGGTATAACACAACCGCCACCTATCGGCCCGATGCGACGATCGCGTTGATCCTCATCACGGACGAGGACGACGACACCCTCACTTGGTTCCCCAACGAGGTCCCGCTGGCCCAGGCGGCGGTTGCGGCAAACAGCGCCATCTTCAGCGCGATCGCTCTTCCTCCGACGGATCCCTGGTACGGGAATACGGACCAGACGTACGTACCGCTGGCGAACGCCAGCGGCGGCGCGATGTTCGACATCTACCAGTTCCAGGCCGATCCGAACGGTTTCTTCGCGACCTTCAGCCAGTTCATCGCCGGACAGATCCAGCCGGAGCCGATTCCCGAGGACTACTTCGACGCGGCCGAGGGCTTCGTCGTTTGGGAGGCCAAAGGCGGGGCCGACGGCGACATCTTCCTCCACAACACGGCCACGGACGTCACCCGCCGGTTGACCAACAACAACACGGAGGATCACTCCCCCCGGATCAACGTCTCGGGGAACTGGCTGAGTGTCGTCTGGGTCGGACACGACGGCAACTTCAGCCCGACCGGGGCCGGGGACGACTCTCAGATTTACCTCTACCGGGAGAACCTCGCGACGGGCCAGAGAGCGACGATCCAGTTGACGCACGACTACCACGTCGTCGACGATCCCGAGCTCTCCGACAGGCTCGTCACGTGGTGGGGCGAGACGGATAACGGCCAGGAGATCTACGTCTATAACATCCAGACCGGCACCACCCGGAACGTCTCCGCCCTGGTCTACGACCATGCGGGGCTGAACGACTACGAGCCGCAGGTCTCCGGCTCCCGAGTCGTCTGGTACGGCAGCGACGGCAAAGACGACGAGATCTATCTCTACGACGCCGATACCGGCGCGGTCACCGAGATAACGTCCAACGCCGTTAGGGACGGCTGGGCCCACGTCGGCGGCTCCACCGTCGCCTGGAAGGGCTGGGACGGCAACGACTACGAGATCTTCGTCTACGAGATTGGCTCCGGCATCACCACGCAGGTATCCGACAACGGGCAGGACGACGACAGTCCGCAGGTTTCCGAGACGGGCGAGAACGTTGTCTGGCAGGGCTATGATGACGCCCGCGGAGCCCGGGGCGACTTGGACATCTTCCGTTATCACGTGCCCTCGGGCGCCTCGGACAACGTCTCCAACAACGCCTACCTGGACGACGGCAATCCTCGGATTTGCGGGAACCGGGTGGTGTGGGAGTCCGAGCACCTGGGTGGCAACTGGGAGATCATGCACTATGAGCTGGGAACGGAAACCACGCCGCAGAACGTTTCGAGTGACTTCCTCAACGAGGATCGCTACCCGATCGTGAGCGAGAACGCCGTGGTCTGGCGGAGCTACGACGGCCAGGTGTATCGGCTGATGGTGGCCGAGCAGGCCGAGCCCGAAGTGACCCAGACGCTCTCGCTGGTGGTGAAGGGCGACACGAAGGTTGAGCCCGATCAGCCGTTCAACCTGATCCTTGACCATGCCGACGTTCCGGACCTCGACGTCAGCGTGGAGGAAGTGGCGATCCTGGACAACGAGGCCGAGATCACGATCGTCAACGACGATAGCGGCCTCGATTTCGGCGACGCCCCCGGGCCCTATGCGACGCAGGCCGGCGACAATGGCGCCCGCCATCTCGTCTCGGAGGAAATCTACCTGGGTTACTTGGTCGACCCCGAACCGGACGGCCAGCCGGAGCCCAGCGCCATGGGCGACGACAACGATGAGTTTGCGTCGGCCCCGCCACAGTACGGGTACGGGGACGATGAAGACGGCGTCACATGGAGTCGTTTCGCACCGGGTGGTTACATCCAGGACTTCGAGGTTACAGTGAAAGGGGTAGGTTTCCTGAGCGCTTGGATCGACTACAACCAGAACGGGATCTGGGAGAACGACTCCTATCAGGACGCCGAGGGGAGCTGGATTTCTGAAAAGATCATTAGCGAGCAGTACCTAGTTGGTGGCGTGGATTCCTTCGGGAATCCGATACCCACGAGGTTTCCGATCAGCGATGTCCTGGTTCCCGCGAGCTTGGAGGCCATGACGACCTTCGCTCGGTTCCGGTTCAGTTCGATCAAGGGAGCGGTTGTGTCTCCGATCGGGACGTACTGGAATCCCGCCACAGAGGAGTATGAGGACACGCCCGGCGAGGTCGAGGACTATCGAGTCGAGATCGAGGTCGGCGACGCGTTCATCAGCGGTTACAAGTTCAAGGACTTGGACGGCGACGGCGTTTGGGATCAGGTGCCCGCCTCGACCGGCGTGGCCCCGGTGATTGGGCCGGTCTCTCCCGGCGTGGGCGTGCTGATGTCGGGTACGGACAGCGACGGGATCTCCTATTCCCCGAAGTCGCCCAACGACAACCTCTCCTCCAGCCGGATCTCGTTCGGCTTCGACTTCGAGTTTTACGGGCAGACTTACGACCAGTTCTACATCAACAACAACGGGAACATCACGTTCCTTGCCCCGTATTCGCGCACTCCCGGGCCGGGCGGGTACCCGCAGTTCATGCCGATGATCTCCCCGTTCTGGGCCGACGTGGACACGCGCAATAACGGCGGCGGCGTCCACCTGGCCACCGGAGTCAGCGGTCGCGGCAACCCGTTCGTGCAGGTGGACTGGGTCAACGTCGGCTACAACGCTCGGACGAGCGGGGCCAACACCAACGCACGCAACAGCTTCGCGCTCTACATCGAGGACGACCCCGGCGGCGACATCGTCGCGTTCCACTACTACGACGTCGACGCCAACGGCGTGGTCGACCTGTCGTGGACCACCGGCGACAGTGACGGCGGCGTGGGGGGATTCGGCGGGCAGGGCGCCGAAATGGGCTTCGACAGCGGCAACTTCAACGAGTACTACAGCCTGGCGCGTCCGGCAAGCCAGGCCGAGCTGAACGCCTTGAACGTTCAGTACGCCTTCCGGTTCGATCCGAGCACCGGCCGCCCGCTGGGGATCGAGCCCGGCGTGGCCGGGGTGACCATCTTCCTGGACAAGGACTCGCCCGGCGATCCCGGATTCGGGGTGCTCGACCCGGACGAGCCGTGGACGGTGACGATCGAGGACGACCCGATCACGACCGGCGTCAACGAGAGAGGGTTCTACGATTTCACGAGACTGTTCGACGGGCCCTACACGATCCGCGAAGTGGTTCCGTCGGGCTGGCACCAGACGGCCCCGAACAGCGACGACCTCTATTTGGCCGGCGGCAGCATGGACGTCCGCGTCCCGCGCGTCGGCACTTCGGAGGTTGCCCAGGTCGCGGACCGGCAAACCTTCGCCCTCGGCGACGGCGGCGCCATGGTCCTGTTCGAGTTGGACAGCAACAACGTGCTGAGCAACCCCTCGGCGGTGCGGGTCCCGTTCTCTGCCGGCGACTCGAGGACGACGCTGGCCAGGGCGATTCGGACTGCGGTCAATTCGGCAACGAGCCCGTCCTTCAGGGTCAGTGCCGCGTCGATCGGCGGGACCGTCACCTTGACCGGGGATCTGATCACGTTCGACAGCGGAGGCACGGTTCTGACGACCACTGCCGGCTCCCACAGCGTCGAGGAAGGTTACTACTACCTGGAGCTGCGCCCGAGCGAAGCGTTGGAGGGCGTCAACTTCGGCAACTTCAAGACGCCGCACGTCACGGTCTCGGACGTGAAAATCGTGGAAGGGAACTCGGGCATTGACCCGACCACGAAGGTCGACGTCACGTTGCGCGTGACGGAGTCGTTCGGCGCCCCCATCCGGATCGAGTACGAAACGCAGCAGACCGGCGACCCGGCCACCGACCCGTACGCGGCCAGGGGCGGCGATCTCCTCGGGCCGGCGGCGCCGGATCCCGGCAACGCGGATTACCACAGGGTGACCACGGGCTCGATCACGATCCCGCCGCACGGTCAACCTCTGGAAGAGTGGACCACCAAGACGATCACGAGCAACCGCTTCAACGACTACGACTATCAGGTTTCCCGTGACAGCGTTGTCTGGGAAGGCCACGACGGGCATGATTGGGAGATCTTCCTGTACGATGCGTCGATCGGCGTCGTCCAGCAGTTGACCAACAACCAAACGGACGATCGACTCCCCGACAACTACAAGTTCGCCGGTGGCACGACGTACGTGGCCTGGTCCGCGGTTCCCGATCCCACCGACCCCAACGATCCCGACGGCGGCACCGGCCCCGACTACGGCCCGGACCGCGAGATGTACCTGTACGATACCTCAACGGGGTCGTTGCGGCGGCTGACCTACAATGACTACGACGACAAGGGAGCGCAGGTCTCCGCGTCGCACGTGGCCTGGTGGGGTGAGACGCCGACCGACCAGGACGTCTTCCTCTACGACATCGCCGTCGGGGGTGCGCCGCGGGACATCTCCGACAACAACTTCGATGACAAGGATCCGCGCATCTCCGGCTCGAACGTCGCCTGGTTCGGCAGCGACGGCACCGACTTGGAGGTGTATCTGTTCCGGGCTCAAGCCGGCCTGCCCGGCGTCCCCGGCGTGAAGACCCAATTGACCAACAACACGCTGTCGGAACACTCGGTTTCTATCGACGGCAACAACATCGTCTGGGTCGCCAACGACGGCGTGGACAACGAGATCTTCGTCCACGCGTTCAATCCTGTCACCGGCACCGGCGCTACGTACCAGCTCACCAACAACACCTCGGATGACATCGATCCGCGCATCTCCGGCGACAACGTGGTCTGGCAGGGCTTGATCGGCACGAACTGGGAGATCTTCTACAGCAACGTCCAGAACGCCGCCGCGGGCGCAGCGGCGCTGAACGTCTCCAACAGCCCGTTGCGCGACGAGCGTCCTCGCGTGGCCGGCAACGAGGCCGTCTGGCACACTTGGGACGGCACCGATTGGGAGGTCTTCCACTACGAGTTCGGCGCCAACCGGATCCCGATCAACCTGTCGGACAATGCGGCGTTCGACTGGTATCCGCAGGTCTCCGAGCAAATGATGGCTTGGCGGTACTACGACGGCGAGGACTACGAGATCGTCGTAGCCACCAAGTCCGAGCCGGAACTGACCGTCACGATCACCCTGGAGATCAATGGCGATACGGACTTCGAGCTCGACGAGACGTTTCTCCTGAAGGTGCTCAGCGCCGAGGCGCAGGTCGTCGGCTTGGCACCCGGCTCGACCTCCGTGGTCATTGAGGACGACGAGGCGGTGATCGAAATCCTCAACGACGACGGCGACATGGACTACGGCGACGCGCCCGCGCCTTATCCGACCTTGCTGGCCGACAACGGCGCCCGTCACCTGCAAAACAAGGACCTCTACTTGGGTCCGGAAGCGCCGGACGGCTCGAGCCTCGATACCGAGGACGACGGGATTCCCAGCGCGGCCGCGACGGGGGACGACGCCGACGTCTACGACGACGAGAATGGCGTGTTCGGGCTGGAGGGCATCACGCCCGGCATGCCCCTCACCTTGCAGGTCGTCAGCACGGACAACGTCACCACGGAGGGTGCGTGGCTGAGCGCCTGGATCGATTTCAACCGGGACGGAGATTGGGACGATCCCGATGAACACCTGGAATTGACCGGGCCCAACAACAAAGGCTACTCCGTGCAGCTCGACTCGGGCAGCAGCGTCACAAGCTACGTCACCTTCGACGTCCCGGCCGACGCAGTGCCCGGTGACACCTACGCCCGATTCCGCTTCAGTACCACTGAGAATCTGGCATACACCGGCACGGCCCCGGACGGCGAGGTGGAAGACTATCAGGTCATGATGCCGGCCGTCAACTGGGAGCCGGGCACCGTCACGCAGGACGGCCGGAGGGTTACCATCGTGGGCACCGATGGAAGCGACGTGTTCCACTTCACCGGCGGCCTGGAGGGCGGGACCTATACCATCTTCATCAACGGCCAAACCTACAAGTACGCTGCGTCGGACGTAGATTTCGTGAGCTTCAATGCCGGGGCTGGCACCGACTCGGTCGTGTTCCACGGCACGAGTGCCGCGGAAACAGCCAACCTCGCGCCCAACTACGGTGCGTTCTTCGGCCCCGGCTTCGTGGTGTCGATCGCCGGAGCGGAGTTCGTCACGGCGCATAGCGGTGGCGGGAAGGACGTGGCCATTCTCAGGAACAATCCACTGGGGCGGGATACCTTCCTGGCCACGCCCGAGTTTGCCAGGCTCAGCGGCGAAGGATACACCAACCGCGTGTACTCCTTCGGGCAGGTGCTCGCGTACGGCACCCGGGGCAACGGCGACGTGGCCGTGTTGCGCGACCTCGCCGGCAGCAAGGACACCTTCTGGGCGACGCCTACCCTCGGCAAGCTCTTCAGCGACGGCTTCTTCAACCAGGCCAAGTCGTTTGACCAGGTGCATGCCTTTGCCACGGCGGGGGACGGTGACCTCGCCAGGCTCTACGACGACCCGACCGGCGCGGACACGTTCAAGGCCTGGCCTGAGGAAGCCAAACTCTACAACGTCAGCGAGGGTAAGGAATTCTACAACCGGGCGAAGTCGTTCGACCAGGTGCACGCCTTCTCGACCCCGGGCAGCGGCGACATCGCCGTGCTCTACGACGACCCGACCGGGCCGGACACCTTCAAGGCTTGGCCTGAGGAAGCCAAACTGTACGGCAAGGAATTCTTCAACCGGGTGAAGTCGTTCGACCAGGTGCACGCCTTCGCGACTCCGGGCAGCGGCGACATCGCCGTGCTCTACGACGACCCGACCGGGCCGGACACCTTCAAGGCCTGGCCCGAGGAAGCCAAACTGTACAGCACCATCGCGGGCAGGGAATTCTTCAACCGGGTGAAGTCGTTCGATGCCGTGCACGCCTACGCCACGCAGGGCAATGGCGACGTGGCCCACCTGTACGACTCGTCGGGCGATGACGTGTTCGAGGCTTGGGCCGACTTCGATCAAGCCAAGCTCTATGGTGACGGGTTCTTCAACCGGGCGAAGTCGTTCGACCGAGTGTACGGCCACGCGGACGCGGAGCCCGCGCCCGGCGGGTACGACGTCGCCCACCTGCACGACTCGGCAATCGAGACCTTACCCGACCACTTCGAGGCCGAGGACAACTGGGCCCGCCTGACCAACGACCTCCTCGGCTACACCTTTACGGCGTTGGACTTCGAGGAGGTGGACGTCGACCTGAGCAACTTGGCCGACACCGAGGACGTCGATCCGGATCCGGACGCCGTCGATTTCATCCTGAACATGAACCGGGAGTAGTCCGTAGGCTGCGACGACCCCGCCGCGGCCTCGAAAGCCCGGCCGACCCGCCTGACGAAGCGACGCCATACGGTCGTTGACCTTCGGGCGGATCTGTCGCCGGGCAATTCGGTTCGCATGCCCGTGGGGGGCGCCGTAGCGACCGTCCGCGCCTCGGCCTCAGAGCGCCGGCGCGAGGGACCTCGCTCGGCGGCTGTCCGGAAGGGCTCCCATTCCCAGAAAGCGGGAACCTCTCGCGCACGGCCGTGCACACAGACGCTTGGCGCGCGTCTCCGTCAAGCGCGCCCGAACGGAACTCCCGGGCCTCGCTGTCCCCCTTCCGGGAAGCATCCTTCCGATGCGTCTCCTGTCGTGTTTTGGCAACCTGGTTGCCTTGGTGCATCGCTGCTCCGCCGCGACCTCGTCTTCTCCGACCATCGCGACTGCCCGGCAAAGTCGGAAAAGGCCGCCTCTTCCCCAGTGAGACTGGGGTTCCTCCGAGGTTTCCCAGGGATTCCCTAAAGGGGCCCCGGCGCTACGGGGAAATCGGCCTATAGTTCTTGTGAAGGCGGAAGTCTCCGTCTTTCTTCTCCCCATCCGTCACTTCTCTGGTTCTCGTCTGGGCATCGCTCAACGCGCTTCCCGTCTCGCGTGAGGGAAAGCAGGTTGCATCGTCTGCATCTAGACAGTCCGTACGCAGTTCGTGCACGCATCGCCGGTCTCTGCCCAGTCCGACCACTCGAAGATTCTACGCGCCAAGAGGTATGCATCAGAGGTTTGCCATGCGCCGACAACGCCGGAGCCGCACCAAGGTAGCCACAAGGACCCGTCGTCTCACCGCAGACACGAGAGAATCACCCCGACGCGCATCCCGGTCTGCGTCCACCAAGCGAGCCCGGTCTTCAACGCGCGGCGGTCGCCTCTGCCGGTTCGAACCGCTGGAGGAGCGATTCCTCCTGTCGGTCGCACCGGGGATCGACAAGACGCTGTGCGGGAGCCAGGACTCTTGGTTCGTCCCGACGGGTGCGGCCGATTCGTACTTCGAGGCGGACGCCTTGTTGCCGTGCGGCCCCAGCGGTCTGTTCAGCGGAGACGGCAACGGCCAGACGGCCGTGTTCGACTTTGCCTTCGACGGCGCGCCCACGGTGGAACAGATCGACGGCGGTGCGGTCGTCCGTCTGGAGGGGGAGCAGGCTTGGGTCTCGACGGGCGACCCTCTGATGCCGGTCCGTGAGTCGACGATTCTGTTGCCCCAAGGCATGGAAATCACGTCGATCGAGACGCGGTACCTCGACGCCGGCGTGGTCATCGCCGACGGCGTGCAGTTGCTGGCCGCTCCCGCGGCGGTGCCGTTCGGCGGCACGAGCGATTTCGCCGCCCAGTCCGTGGCCTTCGTCTCTTCCTCGTTCGGCCAACAAGACGCCGCCGAATACTCGAATTACACGCTCTGCGGCTATAACGTGGCCACGCTGAGGGTCTTCCCCATCGAGTACGACGCGGCCGCCGACGCTCTGATCTACCACTCCGACGTCTCCGTGGTGGTGACCGCCGAAGCTACCGAAACCGACGGAGCCGTTTCGCCCCGCGACTCGGAGGCGGACCGAGAGCGCGTAATCCAACTGGTCGACAATCCCGAGGCGATCAGCCTCTACACGACGGCGGAGCCGACTTCCGGGGGCGTCTCGCCGATGCTCCCCGCGGCCGGCCAGTACGAGTACGTCATCATTACCAGCAGCGGCCTGGCAGACAGCTTCGAGCCGCTGGTAAGCCAGAAGATCAGTCGCGGGCTTTCGGCCACGTCGGTCACGACCGAGTACATCTATGCCAACTACTCCGGCACGGAAACCGGCGACCACGCCGACAAGATCCGCAACTTCATCGCCGATGCCTACGCCCACTGGGGTACGCAGTGGGTGTTGCTTGGCGGCGACGTCGAGGTGGTGCCGTACCGAGGTGTCTACGCCAGTGTCGGTTCCACCGTGGAGAACAGCCTGCCCACGGACATGTACTACGCCTGCCTGGACGGCCCTTGGAACGGCGACGGCGACGGGCTCTGGGGCGAGTCGAACGACGGGGCCGGCGGCGGGGACGTCGATCTGACGGCGGAGGTCTACGTAGGTCGGGCCCCGGCAAGCAACGCGACCGAGGCGGCCAACTTCGTCTTCAAGACGATCCAGTACGAGACCACGGCCCATCCCAACGCCACCACGGCCGTATGGCTCGGGGAGCAACTCGACGCCCAGACGTGGGGCAGCTACTCCGCCATCCCCATTCGGGATCAGTGCATTCCCGAGGACTGGACGCTCATCGAACGGTACGATTCGGCCGGCGGATGGAGCGGCTCGAACTTTGCCGGCGATTTGCAGGGCAGTCCCCACCTGGTGAACCACTTGGGCCACGCCAACGAAACGTACAACGCGCGGCTGGGGAACTCGACCGTCGCCGGCCTGACGAACGCCGATCCCTACTTCATGTATTCGCAGGGGTGCATGTCCGGGTCGTTCGATACGCACGATCGGTCCATCGCGGAGCAGCACGTAGTCGCCGACTACGGCGCCTTCGGCGTGGTGATGAACTCGCGATACGGCTGGTACGTGCCGGGCGGGACGCCCGGAGGAAGCCACTACTACGCCCTCGAGTTCTGGGACGCCGTGTTCAACGAGGACTTGCTCCACCTCGGCGAGGCCAATCAGGACTCGAAGGACGACAATCTATTCCGCGTCGGCGCCACGGGCGCGTATCGCTGGATTCACTTTGAAACCAACCTGCTCGGCGACCCCGAGACCTCGTTTCAAATCGGGGAAGGGGCCGTCACGAGCGGCGAGATCGAGGGCGTCCTCGTGGAGGACGTCAACGGCGACGGCGAGCAACAATTGGGCGAGGAAGCCCTCGCCGGCGAGACCGTCTTCCTCGATCTCAACGACAACGGCGTGCTCGACCTCGGCACGATCACCGTGGCGTCAACCGACGTGCCCGTCGACATCCTGGACAACGCCACCGTGACCTCCTCGCTGGTCATCACCGACGTGGCCCGGATCGCCGACCTGAACGTAACCCTCGATATCACCCATACTTACGACGGCGATCTGAAGGTCTACCTGGTCAGCCCGTCGGGGACAAGCGTCGACTTGTTCACCAACGTGGGGAGCTGGGGCCAAAACTTCACCGACACCACGCTCGACGACGAAGCCGGGACCTCGATCGCCGATGCGGCCGCTCCCTTCTCGGGAACCTTCCGCCCGGGAGGACTGTTGTCGAGGTTCGACGGAGAGCTCGCCGCGGGCACGTGGACGCTCCGGGTCACCGACACGTGGACCGCCGACGTCGGCACCTTGAACGCCTGGTCCCTGGAAATCACGTGTGACGAGCCGCATACGGAAAGTGGCACGGACGGCAGGTACGAGTTCGGCGAGTTGCCCGACGGCACGTACCGAGTTCGCCACGCGTTGGCCTCCGGTTGGCGGCACACCAACCCGGTCGACGGCGTCCAACTCGTGAGCGTCCAACAGGGCGACGTTGTCCAGGACGTCGATTTTCTGGCCAACGAAGCGCTGCCGGCAACCGGACTGGGTGAGGTCGACTTCCTGGAGATCGCCGACCTGGACCTCGCCGGCGCCGACTACTGGTACGTTTGCCAGACGGCCCGGCAGGGCTACCTGACGATCGAAGCCCTTTCTCAGGACGCCGTGAACCTCCAGATCACGCTGTACGATGCCAACCGCAGTGAGCTGGCCGCTTCGACCCCGAGCGACGGCGGCGAGCGGATCGACTGGAACGTCGACGCCGGCCAGACCTTCTACTTCAGCGTCACGGGCGATGCCGGCAACGCGGATCTGCGTCTGGCCAACCTGGTCCGTCGCGACGGCGCCGGGGTGTCCGTCTACGGCACCGACGGCGACGACCGGCTCGACTTCGCGGCCGCCGAGTGGCACCAGGTGACCATCAACGGCGTCCACTACGAGTTCCAGGCCTCGACGGTCAGCTCTTTCGGTTTCGACGGCCGGGCGGGCGACGATACGGCCGTCCTCCTGGGGTCCGCCGCCGCAGATACCGCGGTGTTGCGTCCGTCCCGGGCCACCCTGACCGGTCCCGGGTATCGGGTCGCGGTGGCCAACACCGCCGACATTATCGTCATGGGACAAGGTGGAGACGACGTCGGATGTTTCTACGATTCCGCCGGTGACGACACCTTCGTCGCGACCACGACGTACGCCCGACTCTACGGCAATGGTTTCTACAACCAACTGTTCGCGTTCCGCTACGTGCATGCCTTTTCCAGGGCGGGCGGCACCGACGTCGCCGAGTTGTACGATTCGGCCGGAAACGACAACTTCGTGGCCGCGCCGAACTACGCCAAGCTCTACGGCTACGGGTTCTTCAATCGCGCCGTGTCGTTTGCCCAGGTCCATGCCCACGCGACGGCCGGCGGCAACGACGTGGCCGCACTGTACGACTCGGCCGGCGATGACGACTTCGTGGCCACGCCCGACGAGGCCAAGCTCTACGGCGACGGGTTCTTCAACCATGCCGTGGGATTCCGCTGGGTCCACGCCTACGCGACGGCCGGCGGTAACGACGTGGGCGCACTGTATGACTCGGCCGGTGACGACCGACTTGTGGCCACGCCCGACTACGCCAAGCTCTACGGCCTCGGGTTCTTCAATCGCGCCGTGTCATTCGATCAGGTCCACGCCTACGCGACGGCCGGCGGCAACGACCTGGCCAGGCTGTACGACTCGGCCGGCGACGACGTCTTCACGGCCACGCCCGATGACGCCGCGCTCTACGGCGACGGGTTCTACAACCGGGCCGTGGCGTTCCGCTACGCCTTTGGCTACTCGACGGCCGGCGGCACCGATGTGGCCATGCTGTACGACTCGGCCGGTGACGACCGACTTGTGGCCACGCCCGACTACGCCAAGCTCTACGGCAGCGGGTTCTACAATCGCGCCACAGCGTTTCGTTACGTCTGTGCCTACGCGACGGCCGGCGGCAACGACCTGGCCAGGCTGTACGACTCGGCCGGCGACGACGTGTTCGTGGGCACGCCCGACGAGGGCAAGCTGTATGGCACCGGGTTCTACAATCGGGCCGTGGCGTTCCGCTACGTCGAGGCCTACGCGACGGCCGGCGGCAGCGATCTGGCCAAGCTGTACGACTCGGCCGGAGACGACCGGTTTGTGGCCACGCCCGACTACGCCAAAACCTGGGGCAACGGATTCTATCACCGCGCCGTCTCGTTCGAGCGTGTCGAAGCCTACGCCAGTGCGGGCGGATATGACCGAGCCTACCTATGCGACTCGGCGGGCGACGACCACCTGGAAGCATCCGGCCATACGGCCGCTCTGTTCACCGCCCACCTGAGCGTCTGGGCGAATGACTTCGCTCGGGTCTCGGCGACCTCATCGCAAGGCGGGGCCGACACCAAGCACGTCGAATCGATCGACTTCGTGCTGGAGACCGAAGGCCTCTGGACCGACGTTTGAGCCGCGTGCGGTTGCGGGCCAATGCGGACGAGCCCGCGGCACTCGATATGCGTCGCACCAGGCACGCGCCGTCGGCTCATTCCCAGCTTCCGAAAGGTGTCCCAAGCCGTGTCGCTCTGACGGGCAGCCCGACCGCCGCCCGAATCAAGCGCGGCGACGCAACGTCAAATGCCGCAACAGTTTACAGCGACGCGTCGCAGGAGCGAATCCCGAGGACGAGCCGGAAGGCGATTTCGCTTCAGGCGCGTGCCTCTCCCGCGTGTGACAGGTTTCGTCCGTCGTGGCCCGGTTGAACCGGGCCCTGCCGGGACATCGACGGGATGGACCTCGCGCGGCATGATCGCATCAACGCAGTCCCCGCGAGCCGGCACGTGCTTGCACGTTCGCCGGCAGCGGCCCACCCGCAACTGACCAGACGTTCCAAAGCGGTGCCCGTTACGGTAGGATGAAGTGAAACGGTCCGAGCCCTTCGACGTCGTCGGGTCCGGGGCACTCCTGAGAGGATGCAGGCAGCGGCCTATGAACCGCTCAGATCTTGATCAACCGGTTTGCGCGGTGGATACCACCAGCCGTTGGCATGACGTGGCCGACCGGGTGCTGGAAGGGCAGCGTTTGACGAGCGAGGAGGGCGTGGCGATCCTGCGGTCGCCCGACAACGAACTGCTCGAACTGTTGGCTGCCGCCTATCGCGTGCGCCATCGCTGGTTCGGCAATCGGGTCCACCTGAACTTCCTGATCAACGCCAAGAGCGGCCGGTGCGGCGAAGACTGCGGCTACTGCTCCCAGTCGCGGGTCTCACGGGCCGACGTCCCGGAATACGACCTCGTCGACGCGGAACGGATCCTCGATGGCGCCCGGGTCGCTGCCCAACGCAGGGCCCGGACCTACTGCATCGTCGTCTCCGGGCGAGGGCCTTCGGATCGGGAGATCGACACGATCGTCGCGGTCGTGCCGCGAATGCGCGATGAGCACCACCTGAAGATCTGCGTCTCGGCGGGCCTGTT
>Ga0307379_10001564_pt1 | contig 35990 bp, 36 predicted proteins | sample UN2MG_FD_202237 | JGI IMG/M metagenome (GOLD analysis project Ga0307379, IMG submission 202237) | Soil microbial communities from Risofladan, Vaasa, Finland - UN-2 | ecosystem: Environmental > Terrestrial > Soil > Coastal area > Acid sulfate soil | place: Finland: Risofladan, Vaasa | collected...
TACATCCTGGCGGGCTTGGCCCACTTTTCACGCTGCCAATCTAGGCCGTGAACCGTGACGACCGTATTCTTCCCCGCCATACGGGCCAGTATGGCCATGGTGGCAGGCCCGATGGCATGATAGTGGACGATATCATAGTCCTCGGTCATTGCATGGATGGTTGCGAGGAATGTGTGGACTATCGCGTCCAGATTCTTGCTGGGGATGGTTGGGATCTTTTTCAGGTGGACTCCTTTGTAATACTCCTTGTCGGTCGTCGTATAGTAGGGACGGCAGTAGACAGTCACCTCGTGGCCCGCCTGGACCATGCGGGTAGCGATCTCCTCGACATGGTGCTCGATGCCGCCCCAGGTCGCCGGTATTCCTTTCGTGCCGATCATTGCGATTTTCATTGTTCTTCGTTTGCGAGTATCAACGCCGTATGCGGCGTGATGCTTATTTCACCAGTGACCCTCTCCCCGGCTGGGTTTCGATACTCGCCGTCAAGTGAGAAGTTGATCGTCTCCTGGGATTCGTAGTTCAAGAGCACGACTCCGCAGGTGAACTTCCGGCTCCAGAAGTACTTCCCCGGCGTCTTGATCGCTCGCTCCACCGGCTCGCCGATATAGAAGTCCCATAGTGGATCCCAGAAGGGCTTCCAATCATAGGCATAGTCATAACTGCGCTTTTCCTGTGATGCTGGAATACCTATATAGTACATCGCCAGCGAAACTACCACTTTACGCTTGAAATCCGGCGTGTCGGGTACGGCAGGGTTATCTGCTATAATACCATTATTGGCAAACCAGACCTCCAGTGGATCGGAGGCCAGAGCCTTGATGCGCCTCTCGATTATGTTGCCGGGAAGCCACGCACCGTTGTTGCCACGCCAGTCAACCGCTCCCTGCTCGTAAATCGTCCCATCCACCTTTGAGCGCTGCCAGATTCGCAGCAACTCGGTAGTCCCGTACTCGCCTGCGCAGTTTCCAATGACACGATAACCAGCCTTTTGCAAGCCTGTCACCACATGTTCAAAGAAGGGTTTCCAGGCACGATAGAACCACTCGTCATCCGAAGGATAGTCCTGTAGGCCTTCCAGCTTAAAAACCTGCTTGAGCGAGGAAGCGGAGGGCCAGAGATAGTCGAACACCACTCCATCAAAACTCTTGCCTGCAATCCTGCTGAGTACCCCAGCTAGATAGGCTTCTTTGAACCCCGGTTTGCCGACATCCAATAGCCATGTACTATCATTCTCCTTTGCGATAGTTCCTTCTACGCCTCGTAGCCACCAGTTGTTCCGGTCTATCATTTCCTTGGTTAGCGGAGTCTGTATGCGCTCCGTGTTTGACGGGTCTTTCCAGTCGGAATCCCAAATATTCTTACATAGGAGATCGTAGAGGCAATAAACCTTAGCATCGGGATTCAGCGCCTTGATCTTCTCGGGTGTTACTGGCGAACCTTCTCCACAGCAGATGTTATCCCTTTTAGCCAAAATAGCTATGTCGCCTGGAAACCAATTGTTATAGTTGTGCAGCCTCACTGACCTCGGCGAGGAAGAGTCCGCCCACAGGGCCTGCGCAAGCAAACCGAGGACCGCTAAGACGACGAACCTTCTCCTAGTGTTATGTCCGCCCAAGGACCCTCCAAAAGCTGTTCTATGGCTTCGACGCTTGAAGAGTGTAATGATAATTGTGAAACGTGCGTATATATCGGCTCCTGCTCAAGAGTTGGTAGATTCGATAGCGCAAAGGATCAATGCAAGGATAGGAAAAGCTGCCATACATCCTGACATCCTGGAAGCCAATCCTCTCGAGCAGTCCGATAACCGATCTCATACTTGTCGGAAACTCATAATCCGCGGGCTCGAAAGCCGAGTGCTTAAGTTTGTGGTAAGCTTTCCTAAGCCTCCGATGTACCGCCTTGGGCAGGATCGATTTTGGCAATTGGAAAAGTCCATGTGAGTTAGGATCTTGCAGGAAGAGCATTCCTCCTGGCTTAATGAGATCATAGAACGAAGTAAGGATTTGGTCTAGCTTCTCCCACTCATGGTGGACAACATCTGTGGAAACCAGATAGTCGAACGATGAGTCTGCGAACGGCATGGCTCCTATGTCGCCCAGGACACAGAGTTTCGCTCCCCCGACGTTCTTGAGGCGGCTGACTGTGCTGTAGACCAGGTCGAAGTTCACAAAGGCAATGCCTTGATCTTGGAACAGACGAAAACTGTCATCATAGCCGCAACCCGCGTTGATCATGGTCTTCCCGGATGGGATCGCCTCCCCCCGTTGGCATCGCGAATTCGATCTTCAACCATATTCCAGAATTCCCTCTTAGACAGCCGCCACTAGTCCAACCGGAAACGCTGCGTCGGAGTAGGATCGCCTGTCTTGTGATGGGCAAGATGCTCCTCTTCCGCCAGGTGAGTCTGATCTACATCCCGAGGAAATAGAATAGGAATTCCGTCTCGAACCTCGAATTGCCTCCCGCAGGACGTGCATATGAGATGCTCACCATCTTCCTTGAGCGAGCGCCTGCACTCGGTGCATACCAGCATGCCAAGCAGTATAGGATCAACCATTGCCACAGACTCCGGCGTATATTCCCAGCAGGGCCTGCATGTATACCTCAATGGAAAAGCGCTGCTCAGCCTTCAGTCGGGCGTTCCTTCCCATTTCACTTGCCAAGGTCGGATCATTCATCAGTGTCCGCATATGGGATGCCAACTCGTGCGCATCGCCCGGTTCGTATAGCAGGCCGTCAGTGCCCTCCTCGATCAACTCCGGAATGCCGCCGATTCTCGATCCGATGACCGGTTTGCCAGCAGCGAATGCCTCGAGAATTACCATGGGGCAATTCTCATACCACTCAGACGGCACAACCACGAACCTCGCCTCCCGACGCAGACGGACAAGTTCATCGCCCGTCTGGAAGCCTAGGAACTTGACCCGAGTCAGATTCTCGGCCTCCACAATTCGCAAGCCTTCTTCATACATCGTCCCTCTGCCTGCAATGCGTATCTCGAAATCCGGGATTTCCCTGCATGCCTCCAGTAGGGTCCTTATGCCCTTGAAAGACTCCACCTTCCCGAGAAACAGGCCATAGTCTCCAGGGGTAAAGCTCGGGGTTATGCTCTTCGTCTCTGCATAGTTGTACAGAACCTCGATCTGATCCTCCCTGATGCGCCCATGCTCCACCAGTTTCCCTTTGAGGAATTGGCTCGGGGTGATGAACAGATCAACATTTCGCTCGTAAATCCTCAGCCACCGATGCACAGTCTCCTCAACGCAGCACACCAGACTGCTCATCACCGAATCCTTGACGCACTTGTTTATCACTGCATGGTGAAACCACTTGCCGGCACATCTTTCACAAACCTGGCCTTTCCTCAGGAACAGCATGTTCGCACATAAGGGTTTCCCGTCGTGCAGCGTCAATACGGTCGGAACCCCGGCCTTTCGCAGAGCGCACAAGATAGACGGCGAGAGCTGGTGATAGATATTGTGAGCGTGAGCGATATCAGGCTTGACATCGGCGATCAGCTTTTCGATCTGCCGCCTGGCATCGGTCGAGTACATAATATCGGCCGCTTCCTTGACCAGACGGCGCACTCCCTTCGACCGCCGTGTGCCATAGTCAATATTGGGGACGAAGTAGTCCGAATACTTGGACTCACGATTATCAGGATGTGCCATCGCAAAAGGAATTGCGGTGTGACCGAGTGCCTCCAATTCCCTTATTGTGTCAAGCACTATGGTTTCCGGACCGCCTACCGGCCGGTAGAACTTATTGCAGACCAGTATCTTCATCTCTCATCCACGCCCAGTACCCCAAGCACCATCTCCGCCGTGGACACGATGCTGTTGTCCTCCGGCAGGGCCAGCGCTCTATTTGCCAGCAAAGAAGCATCCGGCATGTGCCCGCCGGAGACCTTTCGATGGCTTGGGTTCACATCTATGAGCGGCCCAAAAAGCGACCGGCCGACTCCATATTCGAAGTCGAGTTGGAACACTACCTCCGGATATATATACGCGTACGGCCCGTCAAACATCTCCTCACGCCGCTTTGCCCACCTGACAACCGGGCGGCGGGTATGCGGATCCTCAACCGCCAGGAGGCCTTTGATCAACCTGCCGACCATCTCATCATACTCCCGGTCGTCGCCTTGAAAAGCGGACCTTGGGAGCTCGATCCCGCCGTACGGGTTCATTCCGGAGAAGCGAGCCACCTGCGCCGAACTTGCCGATTTGTCTATGACATAGGTTGATTTCTTTAGTGCTTTTGCCCCCGGCAGCCAGCCGCCGATCTTGTATCCCAGGTCATGGAGGTCATACTTGTCCAGCGTCCTCAGGGCAATGGATTTCGCACGCTCCATCAGATACTTAAGGCCGAACTTGCCGGCGCTCGATCTCAGCAGCCCCTGCCGCCTAAGAAATTCGTTGACGTAGAAAGCCTTCGTACAGCGCATGCCGTGACCGTGATCGCTAAGGACAATCAGCGTGCAGTCTTCGTCCATCAGCTCAAGGAATTCCCCAACAATCCGGTCGTGGAGTCGGTAGAAATCAGCTATCACCTCGGAATACGGGTTCTTCCCAGGATAGGTGGGATCTGCCGGGTCGCAGAACCGCCAGAATGAGTGCTGAATCCTGTCGAGGGAAAGAAAGTTCATGAAGAACAGACCCCATTTCTCCCGGGCGAATAGCTCCTTTGCAAAGCCGAGATGATTCAGCGTCAGATTCCAGGTATGCTCTCTGAATGGTTCGAGCGTTTTCTTCGTGGGCGTTCCCACTATCCCCCCAAGCTCGGGGACTTGGTGCTCGGTCGTTACCGATTCGGGATAGGATTGGACATCGCCGGTCACGAACACCGGTCCATTGACCATAATGCCGTTGACCGGCCATACGGGATAGGCTAGGAATGGGTTGATGACGCAGACTCGTTTTCCGGAGCGGCCGGCAGTATCCCAGAAGGTGTTCCCCGTGAGAACGGTGGTGTCGCAGGACAGGTCTTTCTTTTTCGCGTCAAGGTAGTCTATCGAGTCCAAAATGCCATGATGATCAGGAGAAAGCCCAGTATATATGGAAGCCCAGGCAGGCACGGAGTCAGGCGGGAATACCGAAGGGACGCGCGCAAACATCCCTTCGTCTCGCAGCCGGCGGAAGTTTGGGAGATCGTCCCACCATTTCTCCAGGAGATTGGGATCCAACCCGTCCATTCCAAGGATGATGGCTCTCACGACTTGCCTCCGCCCTTTATGCGCGCGACCGCGTCGTTCAGGACGGTCTTGGCAATCTCCTCAATGCTTCTCGTGCCGTCAATCCTCATGAAACCGAGCTTCTCGCTCAGGAAGGAATAGACTTTCGCACGGTCTACGAGATACTCCTCTGCCATAACATTCGGATCGTCCTTGCGTCGAAATGCCACTGCCGGAGGGACATCAAGGAAGTATACGCAGTCCGGCTTTGGAAATAGCCGGATAAGCGGATGCCTGGCTAGCTTCAGTATCCCATCTCCCGAGCGGTCTAGATTGATCGCCAGGTCGGCCAGCGCGTCATATATATACCGGTCGCAAACCAGGGCCTTGCCACCCATTGGGCGCAGCCTCATCGTGAAAGTGACCTGTATGAGATACTCGAGAAGGCTCACGTTCAACCAGATCCATCCCAGAGGCGGCCTGGACAGAATCCCCTTCTTCGACGACGTGAAACCGTCGTAATCCGAACTGTCTTTCTTCCCTCGAATCCGCCTTTTCGCCAGCTTGATGAGCGGCATCAGCAGCCTGGGGCTGTACCTGCACCATGTGTAAACACTCGGTATCCCACGAGCATTGAGGCTTTCCGTCAGCCTCTCCGCCTGCAAGGTCTTCCCTGAGCCGTCAATTCCAACAAAGCACAGAAACATAGTGTCACTCATCTGAGACGATAGCAATCAAAGTCTCGGCAAGCAGAGTCACCCTCTGACCGATGATCCGCACTCTGACATCGCTGGGAAAGAGCGCGCGAAACTGGCGCTTAGAAAGCAAGTTGAAGCTCTCGCCCCACAAGGGGATCATGTACTGCCGCCCGGCTCTGGCGAGCATCCAGTTGCGTATCGGGCGCGGCATATATTGCACGAATGGCAATCTGGAATGCAGTTCCACCGGGAAGTGCCTGTTCGGCGTGGTGATAAAGACCTTGTGCGCCACGCGACACATCTCACGCACGAAACTTGCTTGGTCTGCCGTGTTACCTACGTGCTCCAGGACTGCGTTCGATACCGCGATGTCGAAGCTCTTGTCCAGAAAGGGCAGCCGGCGGCCGTCACCGCATACGAACCGCACTCCCGGGTAGAAGTCTTTGACCGCCTCCGGATCGAGATAAGACAAGGCGATCAGGTTCTTAGGATAAGGATAAAGCGTCTCGAACAGATTGCTGAACTCGTTATTGCGTATCGCCTCAACGCCGACATCCAATACCCGATCGTTCGGTCCCGGGTTCACGTTTTCCATGAATAGCTGGAATTTCCGATATCTTGATGCCTTGTGGAGCTTTCCTAATAGTTTACGACACATCCTGGCTGACTCGCTTCATTATTGCCTGCTCTATATCAAGAAACAGGCTCTGCACTATCTCGGGCCACGCAAAGCTCCTTACTTTGTCTGCGGTATGCACGTGCGTCTCCCGGATGGCAACCTCGACTGTACCAGGTAGCTCACCAATATCACGGACGAAATACAGACCATTCCCTTCGCCAAACTTGTCCACCAGCCCCCCGAACATCGTGGTCACTACGGGCAGATTGCACGCCATGGCTTCGATCACGGAGAGCGGCATCCCGATGGCCGCAGTTTTCTCCATCACTGGGAAAACATACACATCCGCAAGCTGATAGACCTCCTCGATCTCCTCAATATAATCGCCGAGGATCGTCACGCCTTGGTCCATGAGCCAGCGGGCAAGGTCTCGATCTTGCGGAGTGCTCGTACTGGCTGATATGACAACCTGCCTATCCGAGGAGGTCAATCCCGCCAACGCCCGGATATTCCGCCCCTCATTGATGTGCCCTACGTGGAGCACGACGGTCGTTCCCAGAGCGACGTTATACTTGCTCCTGAGTCGCGCCTTCTCTGCCGGACCGACCGGCTTGAACCTCGACGGGTCAAATCCTCCCGCCACAGTCCCGGTCCTGAACCCCAGCTTGGTGAGGGCATCCGCCGTGGCCTGTGACTGCACGTAAAGCATGTCCGGGGCAATCCGGCGCAGGATTCCGATGCTCCAGGGTGGATAATCCCTCGGCTGCAGGCCGACCATCACAACGGGGGCTCTCATCTGCCATTTGAGAATCCTTGCCCTGACAAAGCTGGCAGGCGTGATGGACGAGATCGGCGCGTACAAGACCACATCGGGCTTAAAGTCACCGACCTTCTTCCCTACGCCAAGGCAGAGCTTGCCCGCACGCACCTGAACATCCAGTACATCCGGATCGCCGCTCCCAAGCCGCACGACCTTGTGCTTTGCGGGAGCTTCCCTAAACAGGTTATAGGTAAAATTCTTATATCCCTCGTCGTAAGCGGGAGCGAGGTATTCCGTGAACAGGGCGATTCGCAAGGCGTCTCTACCTCCTCTTCCCCTCAATGACCGCGTTCTTGTCGAAATGCTGGTCTAAAGATCATCATTCCAGTGGTCAATTGCACGCCTGTAGATTTCAAGATGCGTTCCTGCAACTCCCTCGGATGAGTACAAGGCTTCCGCCTCCTTACGAGCAGCTTTTCCCATCGACTGCCGTAATGCAGGGTCTTCAATCAGCCTCTGGATCTTGTCAGCGAGGTCGGTTGGGTTACCGTATTCCGCCAGATATCCGGTCTCTCCATCATGCACCATGAACGGGATTCCAGCCGAGTCAGCCCCTACCACCGGTTTTCCAGCGGCCATCGCCTGAGCTATAACTGTGGGTAGGGATTCCTCAAGGGAGGGCAGGACCAGTAAGGAACACTCTCCATACAACTCCCTCAGTCTCTGTTCCTCAACGGTCCCGAGCCAGTCTACATACTCCGACAAGGGGTTTTCCTCCAGGTACTTTCGCAGGGCAGTGCCATATTCCGAGTCGTTAGTCTTTCCGACCAGGAACAGCTTGCATTTGACCCCCCGTTCCTTAAGGACCTTCATCGCCTGGAACAGGTGCATGACTCCCTTCCTTCGAGTCATGGAGCCCGCAAACAGGATCGATCCCTGGACCTCCTTGTCGGGAATCTGAAAATACCGATCGTCAAGAGCGTTAGCAGCCTTGTATAGCTGCGCTTTTGTGTGTGGTTCGACGAACGGTCGGATATAGTCGGAGCACAGTATGATGTTCTTGGCCATCCTGTATGCTTGTCTTTCCTGCCTGACATAAAACCATCCAACCCATCGGGCAGGACCGCTATAAAGTGATGCTTCTCTCGCTACCAAACCATGGGGAGTCATGATCCAAGGAAACCCGGATGTCCATACGCAAGCCGGGTATCTTAGCTGGCCGTGGACGTGAACGATATCTGGCTGTATCTCCCGGAGAACTCGCGCTACGTGCAGGCGATCGGGAAAATAGTAGAGCGTCCGTACAGTGGCCGGTCCTGACGGGAGATAATGCTCGTGAACAAGATTACACTTTTCATCTCGCCTGGACCGCAAGCCTTTCGCGAGTGATATCGTGTGCACTTCCATTTCCGGTAGCTTGGACAGAGCGTCCGCCAGACGCCATGCCACGGCGGCGGTGCCGCCGAGAATCCTGCTTTTGTCAGCGGGATAATTTCCAATAATGACGACTTTCATCAATAGACCTCATTTTAAGCACTGTTCTCTTTCCACTTACCGCATCTCCCGCGCTCGATTTCAGTAGCTCCTGCCGCTGCAACCGCGAGCATCCACAGCAGCATTGCCTCGATTAAGCATTAGTGTTAGACTCAGAACGAGCATACGTGCCTGGATGTAGAGCCTATTCTTCCGATTCGGGACGAACGGAAGCAGCACGGCATTCTTCCCCCACTTGGCTGCTTCACCGATCTTCCTCTGCAAGGCAAGACAGAGCTTGCCAGCACAAACCAGAACATCTAACGCCTCCTGATCGCTGCTCCCAGCCGCATGACTTTGTGCTTTGCGGGAGCTTCCTTGGATAGATTGTAGGTGAAATTCCTGTAACTCTCGTCATAAGGAGGGGTTAAGAATTCGGTGAAAAGGCCAAGTTTGGGCTTTGCATCCTCCATTTAGAGCCATTTCTCAACACCTCACCGCCGCCACACCGTGTGAGGTTGCAGATTCATAAAGGCAACCAACCCCTGGCGCCAGAACAGATCCATCCCGCTGTGCATACCGAATGCCTCGTATTCTCTCATCGCCATGCTTATGAGCCACCAGGCAACGACATCGTCTATCACCGCTCTGTCACAGGCCAATCCCATAGCCTGAAGATATGTGTCCATGATAGAGCCACACTTATCGGCCAGCGCACCGTCTGTGGAGAAACACTTCCGCAGCAACGGTGCTACTTCTCGGCTATCCTGACCATCGTATACCTTGCCCAGAGTCAAGCAAAGCATGCACATGTCCCATAGTGGAAGTCCGGCAGGCTGAAAGTATTCCCAGTCGATCACTCCGGTTATCTGCTTATGCCCATAGATATTGCCGACCCAGTAATCCCCATGCATTGGAACCGTCGGTATATCCGCTAGACCTCCGCATGACATACGATCGATCAGAGATTCAATATAGCGCTTTTCCTTTTTACAGACATCATAGTTCTGCAAATAACCGTGAGAGCTCAACACCAAAGCCCGCGCCAACTCCTCGCGAGACCCGGAGCTTTCATCTCGCAGGGCAGCCGTCTTCAGCAGCCACTCGGTTGTCATGCTCCACACCTGCTCATGATAAGCCTCTGAACCGTCCTTAGACCGAAGTATCTCCAGCAATGGATACCCTTCTACCGCTGTTTGGACCAGCGCGGTATCAGCGCCGATTCTCTCTAGGAGCAATGGCCTCGGTATAACCTCAGTCATCTCTTGTGGAAACCTCTGGTGCACCGTCCGCAGATTATCATACTCCCTTTGCACGCGATGTGCGAACCTGGGATCTTCCACGACCGCGGCCACAGCTACCGGGGCGACACTCCTCGGTTCAAACAGCAAAATGATAGTCTTCCCGAACGGCTGCAACCTTGGACCGCTAGTCGGGGCCATGATAAATGGCGTCAGGTCTCGAGGGGTATCCTTTTCCGGCAGCAAGTCCTGCCACCGGTCTAGCAAGATTCTCTTCAGTTCCGAAATCATCACTATCTCCTGGGCACATCAACGTGCCATTATGCCAAAACCTGAAGCGATAAGTCTATGCAGTCCTATTCTCGTCCCATCGGACATCAGGCGCCGAAAGAGTCGGCCCTTCCAGGAACGTGGCTTGAATACGTGAGACAAGAAATACTGATAAGCCTGCCTGTGTTCCAGTGGGATAACTTGTTCTGCCTCATTGTAGCCCGGATAGCTCTGATAGATTGCTATCTCCTTATAACCTGCCAGCCGCAACAAGTCCTTATAGGCCTTATAAGAATAGGTATAAGTGCGATAAGAATTGGTGACATGCGACTGCCTGAACTCTGCTTTTCGAACAGTCAGCCGCATGCACAGGTCTGCGAGCCACCTTGGCATCAGGCTGGTATAACGTAGTCCGCCGTGATCCGTCATGCCTCTCAGTGCCCACAATCCGAATCTATTCTCGATGCCGATGTACACCCATCCTCCGGGTCTCAGCATTTGTCTTACACCAGAGAGAAAACTGATCTGCACTTCCCTGGGATGCATGGTAGTCTCGGCAATCGCCACCCATTCGAGCATGCCATTCATAATGACGAGATCGAACTGCCCTTCCGCAAAAGGCAATTCAAGGACGTTAGCAAGAACAGGGGTTATGTTGCTTAACCCCTGTTCTTCGGCACGGCAGTTTATCAAATGAGCCCTTTCAACGACACAGTCCACCGAAACCACTTCTCCGGCAACGCGAGCCAGAGGAATCGATAGGCTGCCATACCCGGCGCCGAGGTCAAGAATCCTGCTTTCAGGAGTAATGGGCATCAGGAATCTCCATCTGGCCCGGCCTTCATCCGTGGCGTATCTATACAGGTTTGATCCGGCAGACTTGAGCCGCTGCATAGCATTGGACCATCCTTTTGCCCGTGCTTCCTGAAGGAGGTTTTTCATCTCGTCTTGGCTTAGCTCACCCCAGTATATTGGCTTAGACAGGAAGTTTGGGATGCCGTCAACCAAACTCCAGGTTTGACCGCATTTGGAGCAGGCAAACGCATCCTCGTTCTTGCCGAGGATGGATCCGCATGATGTGCATTTGTACTCCAGCTTCTTCAAGGCTGCAACCTCCAATCCTACGCTCTTATCATGGAAGTCATTCGCTCCCAGTAATGACAATAAAGCAGCAGATCCTTTCGGCGTATCTTGAATACCTCTAGAGGAGATAATCCAGAGACCTTATGAAATGCTATCAATGCAAAGATTGCGGAGGCAGTGTATGCAATTGTTGATGCTACCGCCGCTCCGGCAATGCCCCAGCGAGGAATCAAGGCTATGTCAAGGATGATAGTAAACGCCAATCCCACCAATGACGAATATGCTGTAAAGATCGGCTTACCTCTTCCTGCCAGGTCCACGTATAGAATGCGGCATATGTTCATCATTATGACCCCCGGCAGGAGCAAAAAGAAGGGTCGTATAGCCGGCAGGAAGGCAGGCGTATATAGAAAGCTGACCAAGGGTTTTGCTGCGACCAGCATGACCCCCCCTGCGACCAAGCTAATCATGATGACATGCCGACATACAACAGCCGTCGTAATGTTACCATACTTGCTGTCGGCGGCTATCCGGGGCAGCAGAGCCGTTCGTACCGAGTCCGAAACGCTAAACAGGAGTTCGGCGAAACTCACCGCAACAGAGTAATATCCCAGTCCCGCCGTACCCACAAAGAAGTTGATGATGAAGCGGTCCAACCGGTAGTTCAGATGCATGGTGATGTGAGACAAATAGGAACGCCAGCCAAACCCTAGCAAGTCCTTGACGAGCCCAGGGTTGATTCGGGCTTCACAGCCTTCCAGCCTCCAAACCAGAAGCCCTGTGAGGACTCCCGCGACAGTGTATGACAGCAGCATGGCCAGTACACCGCCCTTGACGCCCATTCTCAAGGAGACAAGGAAGATAAACGTGAGCGTGCACATCAGTACACCTTGAGCAACCAGAATAATGCTGGAGTACATGATATGCAGACGGCCTATCAGGATTGAGTTTAGCCCGAAGTTCCAAACTATGTAGACAAGTGTGGCTGCCAGAGCCAATACCAGAAGCTCGGGTGTCATCGACTTGAGAACTGTGGCTTGAAGGGAATCTTTAAAGAGCCAGACAATGACTACTCCAGCTCCCCCGAGGACCAAGCTAAGGCAGAATACACTACAAAAGAACTCTGACGGGCGATGTTTCTTCTGATTCATGAAATAAGGGATAGCTACAGACATCCCGATACTAGCCGCCAGACCCAGGAGTACCGGGATCATCGTAGCCAGCACATACAGACCTTTGCCTGACGGACCTAAGACCCTGGCAGTGACGACACCCACTACCGCCATCAGTAAGATCGAGATGCCTTTGGTTAGGAAGATCTGGACGCTCTGTTTGGCTAATCCCATGCACAACCGCCTATATCGTGTGATGAGGCCTGCCGAGTATCACTCAACTCGACACCAGACGCTGAAACATGTCTTCAAGATGCCGCACCATAGTTTCCTTGGAAAAACGATCTTCTACTCGGCGCCGACCTGCCTGTCCCATCTCCCTGGCCTTGTCTGGATTGTTCGCAAGCTGCAACACCCGCTTGGCAAGGGCATCGGCATCGCCCGCAGGTGCCAGAAATCCCGTTTTCTCTTCTACCACCAGTTCATCAATGCTGCCAACGTTCGTAGATGCCACCGGAGACTGGTTGCCAGGGCTTCGAGGAGGCATGATGAGCCTTCGATCTGTCGAACGACTCCAGAAGGTTCGCAAGAACCCTCTCTGCCCCACCGACAACGAACTGGTGCTCGAGGAACATCACGCGGACGGGCCTTTTCATCCCTGAGCTTCCTGCGCCTGAAACCATTCCACCATCTTCAAGATGCCCTTCTGAAGTGGGACCCGTGGCTCAAAACCAGCTTTGCGAATCTTTGTCATGTCCGCCATCAAGCGCGTGATGTCACCTTTCCAGCTCTGGCCGGTATAGTGTACCTGAGCGCCGTTGAGGTTCAAAGTGTCCAGCAACAGGGTCACCAAGTCTCGAATGCTTATTGGGTTCCCGCCCGCAACGTTGTATGCCTGGCCGAGCATGGCGTCATCCTCGGCGGCACTAATGATGGCTTCCGCCGTATCGCTCACGTAGGAGTAGTCGCGTATCTGCGTACCGTCGCCCAGCACCTCGAGCTCATGCGGATTGTTTCGGAGCTTGCGAAGGAGATCGGCCATAACGTATCGGGGCTGGCGAGGGCCGTAGGTGTTGAAGATGCGTATGGGTACAAACCCCAGGCCGAACATTTCCAGATACATGAAGCCTTCCCGCTCGCCTGCCAGCTTGGAAAGCCCGTACAACGAGCAGGGCTCGAGGGGATGCGACTCGTCCATGGGCACGTATTTCGGCTCGCCGTAGACCGCAGCGGAGGAGGCATAGATCACCTTTCCCACTCCATGCAGTCGGGCCGCCTCCAGCACGTTGAACGTCCCCAGCGCGTTTGATTCGAAATCATATCGGGGATTCTCTAGCGAGTACGGAACACTGGCATTGGCCGCGAGATGGAAGATGACCTCCTGTCCTTCGACCGCATGCATCACTGCATCTGCGTCCCTCAAGTCGGCATGGATAAACCGAAGGTGCTCCATCACAGCGGATAGGTTTTCCAGTTTGCCGGCCTGCAGATTATCGAACGCCGTGACAGCCGTACCCCTTGCCACGAGTGCATCCACCACATGAGACGGGATGAACCCCGCCCCGCCAGTCACGAGAACTCGTTTATTTTTCCAATTCATAATTCCTCCGCATCTTCATGATCTCCAACATTCGATTACTTTCCGATAGACCTCCAGGTGGGTTCTTGCGACTTCTGGGGCGGAGTACTCAGCTTCCGCCACTTCCCGCCCAGCTCTTCCCATCGACGCTCGGAGCTCCCGATCTTCGAGGAGAAGCTGGATCTTATCGGCGAGGCTAGTCGGATTTCCATACTCCGCCAGAAAGCCCGTCTTGCCGTCCCGGATGACATAAGGGATGCCCGCAGAGTCTGTGCCCACACACGGCTTGCCTGCAGCCATTGCCTGCACCAATACTGTGGGCAGTGATTCCTCCAGAGATGGCAATACCAGTAAAGAGCACTCCCCGTAGAGCTCTTTCAGGCGCTGCTCCTCCACAGTGTCGAGCCATTCGATGTAATCATGAAGATGGCTCTTATCAACGCAGTCCAGCAGGGACGCGTGGTAATCAGCTTCGACGGTCTTGCCGACGAAAGAGATGCGAAACTTCACTCCCCGCTCCTTCAGGATACTCGCCGCTTGGACTAGATACAGTACGCCCTTCCTGGGAGTAAGCCACCCTACGAATAGTATCGAGCCGGGCACTTCACGGTTGGGAATGTTGAAATAGCTGTCGTCCAGAGCATTGGCGACTTTGTACGCGCGTGCTCGAGTATACGGACGCACACAGGAGAGCACATAGTCGTTGCAAAAAATGATATCATGAGCAACCTTGTAGGCCCGTTTTTCATACCACGCCTCCAGGGGACTTCTCAGCTTCCCCCTGAGAGTAGAACGCATCTTTGCCTCTTTGGCGATCATCCCATGGGGCGTCATTATCCATGGAATCCCCGATCCCCAGACGCACGGCGGATAGTGCGTCGAGCCATGAATATGGATGATATCGGGCTTGATCTCTCTAAGTACCTTGCTCAATCTCCGCCGGTCCACAGAGTAGAAAGTGAGACCGCCGAGCGTACGGTTGGATGGCACATAATGCTCGTACACTCGTCCGCAGACTTCATGCCGAGAGGCTTCCAATCCCTGGACGAAGGTAAGCGCATGCACCTCCACGTCGGGCAGTTTGGAGAGAGCATCTGCCAGTCGCCAGGTGACGGCCGATACACCGCCGATGATATTATTCTTGTCCATAGGATAGTGTCCCAGAACTGCGACTCTCATTGTATTCTCCCTTCGCAAGGCTATGCCGGTTTTCCTTCATCTATCGAAGACCTACTGCCCACCAGGTATCGCCTCTTCAGTCGTTTCGGGTCCTCCTCCAGGGCGGTTTCCTCTGTCCGTGAGGATCTCACTACGCTGTACTGAACGCATATTAAAGCCAACAATGCCCAAAACAAGTACTCAGTATAGCGGAAGAATCTCATATCGATGACCATAGCCGTCACAAAATAGCAGACTGTCGCGGCGCCAATTGTGCCGACGAGTTCTCTGCCGCCGACCAGTGGGTTCCCTGAGGCGCGGGCGTACGTGGCAACCCAATATCGCGACAATATGGCAAAGATCAGAAGGTACGGTATGGCTCCCAATAATCCGACCTCGACAAGGATGGTTAAGAAAGTGTTATGCGACGTTGGTCCAACATATCCTTCAATGCCTGGAACATATACAGGGTAAGACCATTTGTAGAAGTCGAAGTTGTTTATCCCAAAACCGAAGACCGGTTTGTCTTTAATCATTTCCATAGTATTACGAGTGATAAGCATGCGGCTCTCTATAGTCGATTTCTTCATGACGCGCTCTCCGAAGATTGCGGAGCGCTGTATGATGGGCAAAAATAGCGCCAATACAACAACACCAGCGGTAATCCATGCAAACAAGACCTTGCGCTTCCCTTCATACACCACAGCCAATACAAGCAACGCCAGAGCCGGTGACAGCCATGCGGATCGAGTAAACGTCATCACTTCGCCAACTCCACTGCCAATAATCCCCAGCAGATAAAGCAACCGCTTAGCCGGGGCTTTGGATTGGAAGAATAAGTAAACAAAGATTACAAGACACACACCCAGCGTGGCGCCATAAACTGCAGGACCCTTAAGAGGGCCCTGTGCGCGGTTGATACCCCCCTGCTGCCACCCAACTTGTTGCGTCTCGGTGAACCAGCTCTTGCCGGTAAAGTGCTCAAAAACACCAATTGGAACAAGATAAACAGCAATAATGGCCATGGCAACAAGGACTAATCGTATTTTCCTGGTATCATCAACCAGGTTGCGGACAATGTAGAAGGTTGCAAAAGCATATACGTAGTGATTCACATACGCCCGTGTTGTTTGAACCGTTTCCTGGGTTTTGACATTTTGGGTGAATTCTGCAATGTTGCCCATCGTTATGCGGGTTAAGAGTAAGTTGACGCTACATATGATCACGAAGGCCCCAACTGCAAAATCTACAACGTCAACCTTGCCGACCTTGCCGACAGTCTTTCGTGAAAAGACCTTTCGTAGTACTATAGAAGCCAGAATTGCCGTTAAGGCAACACGGTCGAAAGTAAGATTGGGGATAGCTGATCCAAGCTCAAAACCCCTATTCTCGGCCAGTGGACCAACTACTATCCAGATTAGAAACGCTTCAAATGGTCTTATGATCGCAAATGGAAAGTACAGCAGCCCTAGCACAATACTTGCCATACGCAATGGAGATGCACCCAAAGTAATACCGAATGCTAGGAGTCCGCAAGCCGCCCATGCCGCCATCCACTGCCATGCTTCATGCCTGCCTAGGAATTTTCTGACCCGCCTTACAAGCCGCTTGACGGGCCGCCAGATGTACTTCGTCAGAGCATACCACAGGACTGCAAAAATGTGCCCTGCAATACGGACCGCACGACGCCGGGCTAGCCAGCGAATAGGCCGGAGACGTCCGACAAACCGACCCAGCCGGAGAAGCTGAGCAATCATGAACTGGGTTATTCGACGTCCACGTCTTCTACGCATGGTGATATGGACTCGCTAGTAACTCCATTTGTTCTTTCTGCCTCGGTTCAGTAGCTTATGTCTTCCAGCAGCTCATAATCCGTACCGAAATAGTTGTTCAGAAGGACCCTGAAAGTATTCACGGGGCTTATGGAGTCATATAGGCCCTTGTCTCCGTCATTAGGGAAATGATAGGCGTTCAAGATGGCGTGGGTGACGTGCTTCTCTTGATCTCCTTCAGCATCGGGGGACAACACAAGCTCCGATCCTTTCTTCCTCAAAGCAGGCCGGTTGTACCGCGCGCCGTGGTCTCCCTGGATGATGATTATCGGCGGCGTCTCGGAATTGCTGAGGATGGACTCGATAATCCCCTGCAATCTCTTGTTCAGATACGTCAGTTGGTCAACATAGCGCTCGATATACTGGTCCGTGTCCAATCCTTTACCTTGCTGAGGATAGTTGCCTTCCTCATCGAACACGAATGGCGGATGCGGGACCGTGATATGCGCGAATACAAATACGGGTTTCCTGCCGCCGGGCATACGCTCAAGTTCGTCGAAGACATACAGATTGCTATTTCGGTTTGCCGTATAGCGCGATCCCAAGACAGCCAGCATCGAACTGCTGATCAACGTGCGGTCGAATTCACTTAGTTCGATCTTCGAGTTGTTCTTGAATACATCCGCATACGGATTTCGGTTCGTCGTTCGCCATACAGAAGCAAAGAAAACGAAGGTGTAGCCTGCTTTTTGCAGAATGGCGCTCGCTCGGCTGCGTTGATTCATCTCACGCATCACATTGCGATTGGCGGACGCGATCCCGGCAGATTTCGCTAGCTCATCAACATATTCGAAGTTCAAAGAAGAAGCCAGCGAATTGTACGTCGAATGGTAGTTGCTTGTGGCTTTCGAAGCTACGTAAAACCCTTTGCTCCGCAAATAACTCAGGAAAGCGGAATTATCATGATCGAAGTATTCGCTAAGAACGTCTTCCCTGGCATATTCGTCCACTATGAGGTAGTAGATATCAGGAAGCGGTTTTTTCACGTTGAGCACGGCTTGCGCCGTCTCTCTGGTAACGAACTTTTGCCAGCGCTGGCTGGGACGACTACTCCCACCTTGGTGCAACTGATGAGCGCCGATATTCAGCAGACTCATCGCCAGGAGACTTACAGCGGCGATATTGAGAAAGACCGTGGTATCAACGAGCTTTCGCCGGCTGCGGATGATCAGAAAAATGACGGCAAGAAACACACAATTCCATATCGGAAAGAGCACCAAGTTTCGGCCGACATAGATACCAAGAATCGATCTGCCTTCAAATAAACCCTCCATAGCGTGCCCGTAGGCAAAGAACATCACTAAACCTACCGAAGTCGCCGCGGCTGCCTTCGTGGTATCCCTGATCACCGCCTTCAGAACCAGGAACACGATTGCAGTAAGCAGGACCACGGCCATGGCAGGCCTGAGTACGTCCACAAGAGACGCTTCATCCATATTCTGAGCGTACAGGAATATGATGGGATAAAGCGCGAACAGGAAGGGGTGGTATCTCGGGTTTCTCACTGGCTAATCCTCCTCATCAAGTAGATAATCCGCTCGGAATCACGAACTTGCTCCGATCTCAGGATCTCAAACAACGTCCCGAAATCTGCCTCAAAAGCTTCTTGTGTGTAGTGCGGAAAAACGTCCTCCCTGGTCGCGAGGAGCTTCTGCACCTTGGGATCTGTCTTTGGCACGAACTCAATGATCAGGTGAGAACCCATGCCTGCTAGGAACTCTGCTATTCTGCCGAGTGGAACATTATTTGAAATCGCGAGGTGATGGACCAAGGCCAGCGCGATGACCAGGTCCGCGGGCCCTCGATCCATTACGGACATGCGCTCTTCGTTCGCCCACCCGATCCTGGGACTAGGATTGGTCAGGTCGAGAATCAGCGGAAGCATACCTGAGTCACCGTTCTTGACGGCTTCCAGGTAGTTCAGCTCGACGCACGCTGGGTCTATGTCGAAGGATACAGTTGTGGCCCCTTTTTCGCTCGCTATTCGACTATAGACGCCGGTGTTCGCACCCAAATCCCAGACGGTCTTACAGTCCACCATGTCCAATAACTGATTGACCAGGCGCAACTTGTGCTGCAGTCCCTCGGCAGTGTAACTATCATCCTGATAGTAATCCACCCACTCAGTACCCTTGGCAGACCATTTCAGCCCTTTGATGACAGACTCCAGACTGTCGATCAGGCCAAGCATGGATTGTTTGCTCATCTTTGAAGGAGTTTTCTGCTTGTCAATAATGACATCTTCATAGCGCTTTTGGCTCTTGGCATGCAGATGGATATGCAGGAGCATCGAGAATGAGAAACGAGTCCGGTACGGCAAGACCGAGCTCGCCATATCCAGTGGAACGCCGTCTATGTATATGCGAAAGAGCTGGTTGAACCTTACATCCTTCAGAGACATCATCGCGAGAGGCGCGAGAAAGTGCTGGCAAAATTGTTTATAGGCGATCCACGGGTGCCCCTCTACATAAGTCTCAAAGGAAAGAGTATCTATGAGCACCGGCCTGCCTCTCAGAAACTGTATGTTGTAGGCGCTGGCATCTTTCAGGATCATACCGTGGTCCAATGCCTTCTTCTGAATCTCAAGCGTAGCCAGGGCAGCATCCTTTAGCTGGCTAAAACACCACTCATAGGGATATGAGATGAAGGGTATCATCTCCGGTTTGAGGACTTTGTAGGCTCCTTGGACCCCAAGCGGCGAAGCGGCGACCTCTTCATGAGCCACCATTAGTCCCGCCTCGGCCAACTCACGGTAAAGGCCGGACTCGATTAGCTGATCATAGTGGGCCTTGTACTCCTCGTTTACTTGCCGATAGATAGCGCCGTCCAGGGTGAAAAGCGAGCCGCTTGGATCCCTGAACGAGCTCGATACTCGTTCGCCACTCATTTTGTTTGCCTCTTGGATAGGAGACGCTGATATCCCTGTTTGATCCTGCGCCAGAAGGTTTTTACGAAGAATGAACCCGCCAGCACACCGGCAGCAATCATCTGAAGAAGATAGCTCCCCGTGCCCGGATCAATATAGGCATACGATTTTGATGTGCTCAGCACCATCAGACACAGAACAATCAGAGTACACATCATCTACAATCCTCTCTGTTTTTCATTATGTCACTCGCCGGAATGCTTCTACTCAGTGGACACACCGCCAGAGGCTCAATAGGTCCACTTGTTCTTCAGGATCCATTTCAGCGGCGTCCACTTGTCTTTCTTCATTGCCGGGCTGACGCTCCCTATCATCCAGCAATTCTTGCCGCAATTCCTGGCCAGTTTCCGGACTTCCGCCGCACGCTCGCTCTTCCAGATGGTTTCGAAATCGGTTTCCTTTATGTTGCCCATGCTTTCATCGAGGACATTGCAGGCCTTGATGTCACCCCACGGCTCGCATAGGAACAAATTCTCACCCATCTCGCAGGGCATGAGGCGCTTGCCGCCATTCACGTAGTTGATGATCCCGTGATTGAAGTAGGCCCTGAACCAGTTCTTCACACGCCGAGTCTTGAACAGCTCCCTTATCAGCTCTCTGAATGCCTCCGAGACCTCTTCCTTCTTTGTGATCTCATTGTCGAGCTTGTGGAAATAGTAGGCGTTGTGGACGATAGCGGTCGCGAATTCCAGGTTCAGGCCCTTTGCCAGCTCATATAACTCCAGAAGATCCTTCGCATTGCGGTCGGAAACCGTAATGCCGAATCCTATGTCCTTCATTCCCATGCGCTTAAGCTGGAGAAGTGTGCGAAGCCCATGATCGAATCCGTCGGGGATGCCTCGCAACTCATCGTTCGCCTTGGGCAGTCCCTCCAGGCTTATGCGAATGCCGATCTCCCCGTCGAACTTCTTTGCCAGTGCGACAACGCGCTCAGTGAAATAGCCGTTTGTGCTGATGCAGATCCTCTCGCACTTCGGCTTCACTATGCGGACTATCTCCTCTAGCTCTTCACGAAGGAAGGGCTCGCCTCCCGTTATATTCAGGAATTTCAGGTGCGGAAACCGCTCATAATACTTAGGGTCCATCTCCTGCTCCCTCGAGGTGGGGAACTGCCATGTGTTGCACATATGACACTTAGCATTACAGCGGTATGTCGCGACTAGAATGCCTTCCATACGAATATCTCCTAACCAAAAGCGACCAAATGCCCCTGCATTTGGTCACCAATCTACTTCAGAGGTTGCAATATCACCGGAGGCTTGCCACTAGCAATCAGCTTCCGGGCGAGTCTACCTCGAACTCCTGCCGCAGATACGGATAGGCCAGTTTGATGAACTGAACCAGCCTGTTTGATGCTTCCTGATCGGTCTCCACTACTTCCGTCGAGAGCCTGATCATGGCGGACGGCTGGATCGTCCTGAATCTGAGTCGGTGGAAGAACAGCTTGACCTTGTAGTTGCCAAGGAATGTCGAAGCGCTCCCATTCCCGGCAAACCAGAAGATGAATGCTCGTCTTCCCATGTCGCTATCAGTTATGAGGCTAACCGCCGGGAAAGTCCCTTCGTTTGTCCGAATCATGATCTTGTGCTTGTCTACTATCTGCAGTCCCTGCCCCTCCAGACAGAACTCCGGCTGGTGGAAATCGCCCAGATCCGTGCCATAGACGACCGCCAGGTCCACTGTAGGATGGTCCGGGTGCTGATAGAACCTTACAAGGAGGCTGCAAGACGGCAGCCCCTTGTACGTGCTCTCGTCGAATCTGCCATTCAAGCCGCTCCAGCCGTCTATATCCATTGGGATTCTGCTGAAGTCCGTCTTTGGGCGACCTTCCATGGCAAGAGGCCTGGCCGACCTCACCATGAGCAGCGTCAGACCGAGAATAACTGCTAAGACATAAGCACGGAGTTGAATTTTAGGCATTTGACCAACCTGGCTATCAGAATAAGCAATCCAAAAGCCATCACAATCTCCACATAGGGTGCTATGTTGTCGTGGAAAAATCGCATGGCATCAGATCCCTGATATTCGCCGACGATGGATACGAGCGCGATCCGAATTGAATTGACCAACACGGCCAGCGGAAGCGTCGAGAGGAACAGAATGCCCCTTCCCAACCGAGACCCTTCAGTGATATACAGGAAGAGCGCCGTGATGGCTACGAGAGTGACCGTCATCCTGAACCCACTGCAGGCGGCTCCCACATATACCGGAAGGTTTGGCATGACTATGGTCGTACCTTCCCTATACACGTCGAATGTCAGAAGCTTCAACAGCAGAGTAGCGCCGGCCGTGGACAGCACCTGTATACGGAAACTAATCATTGTGAGCAAGAATGAAGGGAGAACACACATGAAATAGAGGTAACCGATGGGAAAAGCCAGTTGCCTTGACATCTGACGGCCGAAGAGCACCATGACCAGTCCGCCAAGCAGCACAGGAAAAGTCAGTCCCACCACGGTATTCGCGTGTGCCCAACCAGCGAAAACAATGCCGACAATGGCTGCTAAGATTATAATATAACCAGGCGCGTAGCTTGCGATGGGTATATTCCTCAGATTCTTCTTGTTCAGCCAGATCAAGAAGAGCGAGATTGCAGGAATCAGTATGCCGTGCGAGTAGTAGCTTTCCTTAGCCATCCACTGGCCATACCACATATGGAAAGTCGGCCCGTATATCCAGCCTACCAGCCCCACGCATACGGCAATCGGTATGTATGCAGGCCAGCGCAGATCCCGAATCGTGATCGCGTCCTTCGAGACTTCTCTCGATTCATTTTGATGCAATTCAACGGCCTCCATATCACCAGGCCCCCGTGCCTTTTAAGACTGCCGGTATCGTCTTCAACAGTATCTTCACGTCTAGCCACAGAGACTGATTGCGAATGTACTCCAGATCGAGCTCGACCCACTTTTCGAACGGTATGCTGCTTCTGCCTTGTATCTGCCACAGGCACGTCAACCCGGGCTTCACAGCCAATCGTCCGCGTTGGCAGGCGTTGTATTTCTCGACCTCCCTTGGCAGCGGAGGTCGAGGCCCGACCAGGCTCATGTCGCCTTTCAAAATGTTAATGATCTGCGGCAATTCATCCAGGCTGGCTTTCCGCCATATCGCACCCACCTTTGTGATCCGAGGATCCTTCTTTATCTTGAATATCGGTCCCTCGGCCTCATTGAGATGGCCGAGTTTGCTCACCAGCTCATCCGCATTCACATACATGGATCGGAACTTGTATATCAGGAAGGGCCGACCATCCTTTCCTATCCGGGTCTGCTTGAAAAACACCGGCCCCGGAGAATCCAGTTTGATCATGGCGGCAGAAATAATGCCTATGGGGACTGCCAAAGGCAGAATGGCAATCGAGAAGGCAAGGTCGGCTCCGCGCTTTACCGCCAACTGCCAGCTGGAAAGCCTTGGACGCACCGAGGGTTCGGCGTCTTCCACGGCCTTCAATGGTTGATCCCCGGCTCTAACGTCCATCCCTGCTACTCGGCTCCCTCCACTTTATTGGAGTCTTCCTCCTCTGGGATGGCGCTCTTCACTCGTCCAGCGAGAGCCGGCTGATTCTTGCCATTGCCCAGTAACTCTTCGTATCCGCTGCGGAAGTAGTAGAACCCATGGCTATCTTCGGGATTGACCATATTCAATACTACACCGAGGACATTCGCGCTCACCTGATCCAGGCGCTTGCAGAACTCGACTTCCGCCCCTCGGGGGACAGTTCCGGCCGCATACACGATCAGCACATTCTTAATAAAAGAGGCCAGTTGGACACTATCGGCAAACGCAACACCGGCAGGGCTATCGAAGACGATGAAATCCGCGAGATCATTGATGGCAGTCACGAACTTGCCCATCTCAGGCGAATGGAAAAGCCTCATGGGGTTTGCAGGCAGCGGACCGGACGGTAGCAATAGCAGATCCGTAATCTTGGTTGGCTGGAGAGCATCCGTAAGCGCCAGTTGGCCTGCCAGCACGTTGCTCAGGCCCTTTTCGTTGTCTACGTGGAAGATGACGTGCTGCGAAGGCTGCCTGAGGTCGGTATCTACCAGGATCACTCTAGCGCCGTCTCGTGCCAGAGTAGTTGCGAGATTCGCGGCTGTGATTGACCGCCCCACATCCGGCTCTGCACTTGCTATAAGAATAGATCTGCTCTCCAGAGGTGTCTGATCGATTGACAGATTGGTAGACAACATCTGGTATGACGTATCCACTGCCAGGAACCGGCGCTCTTCTACCAGTGAATGGTGCCTGGCCATGGGAACGGCTGCGAACACAGGCAGTTTCAACAACTGCTCCACTTCCTCGGGAGTCTTTACACTATTATCGAGATAGTTCAGGAAAAACGCCACGCCGGCACAGAAAACGGGGCTCAGTATGAAAGCGAGGATCAGCTTCATTTGCTTTCTTGCGTCGGCCGGATACGTCTTGGCCGTATCCACGACCTGGATGGTGCTCACGTTCTCGGCTTCTTGACCCCGGATACTAGCCTCATCCAGTTTCTGACGCAGCAGAGAGTACGTATTAGTCGCCGACTGCTCATCGAGTTCCAGTTTGGCGAGCTGCATTTCTTTGTCAGGCAGGGCCTCTAGTTTCTTATCGATCTCCGACAATATGCCCCGCGCTGCCGTAATCGCGGCTGTTTCCGCAGAGGATTCAATCATACTCTGGATGTAGTTCTGGCGCACAATATCGTGACCCGGGTCTAGTGACTTTGTGATACTGGCTGTAATGTCCGAACCGACTTCAAGCATCTTCGACTGTGTCGCGGCCAACTGCTTGTTGATCGCCTGAACCTCCGGATGCTCCGGTGTGCGTGTCCGCAGCATCTTTTGAAGCTCGCCTTCTCCCTGCGCGAGCTGCGATTGCAGGCCCTGCCACACAGGGTTCTTGGCCATGGTCTGAGAGGTGACACGGAGGTTATCCGGATACGCCTTCATCTGTCTCTCGAGGTTGGCGAGCCTGGCATTGACCTGTTGGGCCTGCATATCATGTTGAGCCAGAGCAGTCCGCATCTGTGCTGCTTCCGAAATCAAAGCAGACGTCTGGTCACGAAGCATCACAGCGCCTGATTCTACCTTGAACTGACGAAGCTTTTCGCGGATATTTCCGAGGCTCACCTCAGCCTTTGGCAATTGCTGCTCAATAAAGCGTTTAGAGCGCTCAACTCCACTGTAGTTGAGTTCCTTGTAGTAGTTCTGGAACTCCCTGGCAGCGATATCTGCCGCTGCCTTTGCCACGTCCGGGGAAGGGGATTGGACTCTGATGGCCAGGATCATCGTATCCAGCACTGGAGAGGCATCCAGAGTCGAGAGGACTTCGTAAGGATCAGCGGTGATCTGAAAGCGCATCAGCGTGTCGGCGGATCTCTGCATAACCGTCTGGCTCTTCACTAGCTGAACAAGGTTTGCCAGCCGAGTCTTGGGATCAATAGCGACGTATGCCGGAGCAAATATGTTAATCTTATCATCGCCTGGAGTCTTCTCCATGACGGTCGTGTAGGCCTCATACTTCTGAACGCCCATGTAGTTGCTGGCGATAACAATCGAAACACAGATCACCGTCCCGATAATGATCAACCATCTACGCCTGCGTAATATCCGGTAATATTGCCAAAGCTCCATGCAGTTACTGTTCTCCCTCCAAGACTTACAGTCCCCAGTATCGGAACAGGTAGCTGGAATTGACGATGATGGAGAGCATGTTTCCAATCTTCGTCCAGTCGGGCTTGCTGGATTCTGCAACATACACAACGTCACCGGGCTGCAGCATGATGTTCTGGGTCAAATCCCCTCCTTTGACCAGCTTCCCTATGTCCACCTTTATTCTCTGAGGACTTCCCGGATCTCCTCGAATGATGTACGTGTCCTTGAGAGTGCCTTTGGGCGTCGGGCCGCCCGCAGTGGTTATCGCGTCCATTACGGTAATGTTTTCCTTCAGGCGATACATCATCGGGCGCATCACTTCCCCGAGAACGAAGTACTTGTTCTTGGTATCCTCGGGAATGAAGATGGTATCCCCATCCTTCAACTGCATGTTTTGCGACATATCACCATCAAGGAAAAGCTTGCGCAGGTTTAGGGGATCGGCCTCTTGCGATCCCTTGTGTGTGAGCGTTGCCTTTTCCAGCCAGGCTATCTCATTGTAGCTGCCTGCCCCCGCAATCGCCTCCATGATCCTTTCCCCCTGCTTGAATGGCACTGGCCCCGGCCTGTTCACCTGACCCAGCACAAAGACTCTCGGATCACGGACCCGACTTAGGGTCAATTGGACTTTGGGCTCGACAAGATACTTGCTCAGCGCTGTTCGAATCACTTCAGCAACCTCGTCCTGAGTCAGGTCCTGAACACGAATTTGGCCGACAAGAGGAACGCTTATGTAGCCGCTCGGATTGATTGCCTGCTCGGCGGAAAGCTCCGGTTCGCCGAAGACCTGCATACGGATCACGTCGTCCGGCTGAAGCTTATATCCTTCAGGCTCGGGCTGAGGCGCCGCTGCCTCCGCGGGAGTTGTCGGTTGTGCAGGAGGCGCGCTGATATCCGGCGAGGGTGCAGAACCGGCCGTATCTCCGTCCGCTTGCGATTGAGCCATGCTCACAGTCGAACACACAGCAATGAGCATACAAGACAGGAGTATTACGAGGGTTTTATTCATCTTTCGTTCCCCTGGGGCAAGCTTATGCGAATCTTATGCCTATCCTGGTAATTATTATGGCGTATCGCAGATATGTCGTTAGCATATACGCAAATCCAGTCAACACAGTTCCTATTGGCACGCCGTGCCCTCTGCAAACCATGCCGCCGTCCTCTCAAGGCCCTCACCAAAACCTACTGTGGGCTTGAACCCCAACAAGGCTTCGGCTTTCCTGATATCCGCCAGTGAGTGCTTTATATCGCCTGGTTGCGGCGGGCCGAACACAGGCTCTATTGATTTCCCCATGATATTGTTAAGACTTCCCACAAGATCGAGAAGGGTGTAGCTTTGTCCGCAAGCAATATTCAGGGTCTCCCCGGCGACATTGGGCTTCACGCATGAAAGAAGGTTGGCTGAGACATTGTTCGCGACGTAGGTGAAATCCCGTGATTGCAGCCCATCACCGTTTATCACAGGCTGGCTATCCGCCAGCATGAGGCTCAGGAACTTCGGGATCACGGCCGAGTACTGCGAAGTGGGGTCTTGCCTGGGGCCGAAGACGTTGAAGTACCTGAGGCTGACGGTCTCCAGTCCGTAAAGCGTGTAGAACATGCGGCAATAATACTCTCCGGCCAACTTCGTCAGCGCGTATGGGGAAAGTGGATTGGTCGGCATGTCCTCCAGTTTCGGAAGAGTGGGAGTATCCCCATATACCGAGGACGATGACGCATACACCACTCGTTTCACGCGCGCATCCCTGGCCGCCACCAGCACGTTCAGAGTGCCCGTGATATTCGCCTCATTCGATCCGATGGGATCGCTAACCGAGCGAGGAACGGAAGGGATCGCCCCCTGGTGCAGAACGTAGTCCACTCCCTTCACGGCCTGGCGGACCGTCTCCAGATCAACGAGACTGCCTCTGATGAGCTCTATCTTCTCCAGGTTGTGCCGGATGTTCTCGATCTTGCCGGTTGCAAAGTTATCGAGCACGCGCACTCCCTCGCCCATCTCGACAAGCTTGTCAACAATATGGGAGCCGATAAAACCGGCCCCCCCGGTGACAAGGTATAAACTCATCGGTCCGTCCTGACTGCTGGTGTCGTATGCTGCAAAAGCATGCGAATTCCTTTTCGCGCGTTTTCCAGTCCTATGCTGCATGTTAGCATCCCTTTCCGCTTGTGTCAAGGCACGGCGGCAGGAGAGTGTCCGCAGAAATATTCAATCACCTCACGACAAACACTCTGATTGGCCCGATTCTTGCAATGACAGCATTGGGAGCCTTGCAGAGGTACAGGGGCAGGCACAACGTTATACGTGTGCCTCTTGAGGCTTGTGAAAGGAAGTGTTGCAAAGTGAGACTAAGGGCAGTGCTTGTAGGCTTCGCCGTGGTCGGAGCCTTGTTGGGTTCAGCATTGGGCACTCAGGCAAAACCCGCACAGCAGAGCGCGTTTCTTACCGAGTATGCGGGAAGTGTTCAGGAAGTAATACAGCAGGTTGAGGCCAACCGTCTGGTTGCGCTTCGTTACGCTAAGCATTTCAGAATGGATCCGGCGTCAGTGCTTGTTTACTTCCGGAATGAGCTGTCACTGGCGACACTGGACGAATCAGCCTCGTTGGTGGTGTATTTCATCGGCGACTCCAGCCAGATTGACAACGAGACCAGGGCATTTAAGAAAGGTACTAAGGTGTTCGTTGACAGGCAAGGCGTGCCTATTCTGGAATTCGGAACGGGCAATCCGCTTGGGACGTCTATAGAGCCGGCCAGCAGCCCGGCCGATCAACTCCACAATCCAGGCTCGACCCAGGAGACCCCCGGCCCCACTCTAGCTGCACAGCCGGCGCAGCCCCAGCCAGGGCCGACTAATCCTGTCGTGTCGCCGACCGATACTACTATTCCAGGCATCACAACGCCGAACATATCACCGACGGCTCTGCCAACTCCCTCTCCAACGGCCTCGCCGACTGTGATTGCTTCAACACCCCCGGCGGGTGACGGCGGTCCGTTGATCCCTGAGATCAATCATTCGAGGAGTTCGAGCTGGGTCGCTCCATTGGGACTTGCGGGAGCGTTGGCAGCCCTCGCCGGTGGAGGCGGAAGCAGCGGCAGTTCCGGTTCCTCCGAGAACCCCAAGACGGACGGCAGCGGAGTCGTGCCTGAGCCTGTAAGTATGACAATGATGGCAACAGGTTTCGCAGCTTTCGCCAGCGGGATTATGTACAGAAGGCGAAAAACGAAGTAAAGGGCACGGATTCAAGAAGTGCAAAAAAAGGCACCCCGACAACCGGGATGCCTTTTTTCGTTCTAGAACGTTGCCGAGAACTGCGCTCCGTAGTATATGTCGCCCTTGATCGAAGAAGCCTGCAGCTTCAGCGTCGGTATGATGCTGTAAGAAGCGGCCAAGTTCCAGTCTTCGGTGTCGTATTCGCCCACCAGCCCTATCCCCATGGGGAGCTTCCCGCTCACGCCGAAGAAGAGGCCGCTCAACGATCCGCCGGTCCCGAAGCCGCCGTGAACCTTCATATCCTGGAACAGCAATGGGGCTCCGCCGGTGACCGGTATGCCTACGGTTGCAGCCACATACACGCTTCGGCCGTCATATAATCCGCCCTTGCCTTCCGTGTCATCGGATATATCCCGCACCCCGATAGCCACCGAGGGCGTGAAGCTCGTCTCCGGCACCACCTGTATGGCGGCGCTGACGGCGTCGGCATTGTCCGGTCCGAAGTCCTGGAACCTGGCCCCTTCAATCTCGATCTTCGAGATGCCGACCTGAGCCCAATAGGCCTTAAAATCCTCGCTGGCAGCGGCGGCGTACTCTGCCTTGAGCCCCGTCAGGATATGCCCTGTGGGCGTCAGTATCAGCCGATCTGCCAATACGGGGCCTGCCACCAGGCAGCATAGCACAATGATCGCAATTAGTTTGAGCATCCATTCCTCCTACCTTGAATCATCGAAAGGCAAAACGCTTCCTTCCATGGTAGTTATATGTTCGGCGTACACCTTTTGTTTCACCTTCTCGATGTTCGCCTGATTTCCATCCTTGCTCGTATCCACAATGGCGACGAACTCCACATTATGCGACTTTGCCGATGGCCGCTGGCTGCTGACACGGTAGCGCTTGTACCTCTGAGTTACGACGGACAATTCCCCTCTTCCTGCGAGGATCTCCAGGAGATCATCGAAAGCGATTATTCCGTCGGTGCTGTAGCTGACCAGGATGAACCGGGCCTTAGTTCCATTCACTAACTCACGGAAGGCATTGGCCGCCGAACTGCGATAGCAGTACCGACTCCGCCGGTGGGTGACCCAGTCCTGTCGGATGGCAGCCTTTCCATTGCCTTTCTGCCGTGCCTCGAACCTCGGGCTGATGGGCGGCTTATCCCAGAGAGCGACCGTATTCAGCAAATGGTAGTTCGCCCCATACTGATGCTGGTTATAGGGTGGGTCGAGGTAGGCGATATCGCACGTCACGCGATCGAGCAGCTTATTCGCATCTTCCCTGTAGACTACATTCTGCCGCCCGTTATCCCAGAACATCGGCGTTGAAAGGGCCAGAGTGCTCCGAATCCGATACCAGGCGGTTTTGGTCGCTCCTCCCCAACCCCTGTGAAATCCCTTGAATACCCCCGATGTGTTGCTGCAGTATGCGGCCTGGAAGATCAGCGGCGCCAACAGGGCCGCTTCCTCGTCTTCGTTGATCAGGCCCTGGGTCTGCCACTCCATTATCCGGTCCCGAACGGCGTCTATCCGCCGGCCGTTCTCCTGAGTGTAAAACATCCGCTCGGTGTCGCAGTCATAGTCCTCATCATCTTGGGGACAGTAGTGAGCGGCGATGTATCCGGGCACGGGATCGAGGGCATCGAGGGTTTCGATGGCGTTTTCCATCCCGCCGAGAGCGCGGAGCTCCGGAGCACGGTTGAGCTTGATATAGGCCAGGCTCGTGCAGTATGAATAAGGCTCCCAGTCATTGGCGATGACTCTGAAACCCATAGTCTTCGCGAGCCGGGCGACGACGGTGCTCCCGGCGAAGGCATCGTAGAAGACGCCCTCACGAATACCCGTCACGGCGATGGCACGGCGAATAAGAGTGAGGAGCTTACGCTTGTTTCCTATGTAGGGTATCAGCTGATCCAGGATGTAGTCGGCAGCATCCATGGCCTAACGTGGAGACCAGGCGGGGTTCAAGTTGTCACCCCGGCCTTTTGTGAGGTTCACGGTGCCCGTGCCGTCCGCATTCACACGCCAGATATCCCGCTTGTCATCCGACATGACTGTGCACGCCAACTGCTTTCCATCGGGAGACCACGTCGGTTCACGAGCGTCGCCCTTCAAAATCAGTCGAGGCTTCCCTCCTGACGTATTGACTACATAGATTCCCACCGGTATGTTCGCCGTGCCGTCTTCCAGAGTCCAGACCTCAAAGGCGATTTCGGATCCATCGGGCGACCACGCAACCTTCCCGGGCGTGTGCTTGCTATCGGAGGACTTGTATACTCCCCTGCCACGAACCTGAGCAATGTCGGCAACAACGATTCCGTTGTCCTCATTCCGGCCGGTATAAGACACGGCGATCTTGGCCCCTTTCGGTGCGACGGCCACATGCACGTTATGCGCCAGCACGATTGGAATAGGCTTGTTCCCCTGTTCGCCGAACGACATTATCACGCTCTTCTCGGCGGCATATACTTCCTTCCCCTGATCGGTCTCCTGGACGTAGAAAAGATAGTCATTGCTTGGCGACCATGCACCAAAAACGTATCTGATGTTCTCCATAAAAGCCATTCCGGGCGTGCCTGTGGGCGGCAGGTATTGCTCCTCCCGGCCCCCGGTGGTCTTTATTCCGCAGGCCTTCCCGCCGGATATAAACGTGATCTCTTTGCCGTCCGCGGACCAGACCGGCACGTCCTTCGTCGCCCCGCTGCTGGTTATGCACCGAACATACCGTCCATCCCATGCGGCAACGAAGAGCTGATAGGTCTGATCGCGCCTGTCCGAAACGGACACAAGCTGCTTGACATCCGGAGACCACGACGGCGACTGGTCGTCCGCCGCGTCGTTCGTCACCTGCCTGGCATCCGATCCGTCAGTTTTCATGGTCCAGATATCGGGATTTCCACCTCGGTCGGAGATGAAAGCTATCCGCTGTTCGGAGGGCGGTTTCAGAAGAATGGCCGGCCCCTGCTTGAGGCCATACAGGGCCAGCATCCCTATGATCACCACCGCCCCGAGAACGATTATTATTCTTCGATTCATTTGCTAACTCATCCCCCGTCGAAGGACTCTGCCCGGCCCGGAATCGCCCGGCGCCACCAGATGACCCTCGTCTATGACTATGCTGCCATTCACTAATACGTATCTGACCCCGCTTGCAGTTCGATGCGGTTCTGCAAAAGTTGCTTTATCGGCTATTGTCTTCGGGTCGAACACCGCCACATCGGCGAAATACCCCTCGGCCAGGATGCCTCGATCCTTCAAAGATAGCCGTCTTGCTGTTCGGCCGGTCATCTTGGCGACCGCATCCTCTAGTGTCAGGACGCCTTCTTCGCGCACGTACTTGCCAAACACCCGGGCGAAAGTCCCGTATGACCGCGGGTGAGTCTTTCCCTTGCTGAGAGGCCCGGTCGTCGCGCGGGCGGTAGCATCTGAGCCGATTATCACCGCCGGATGCCGCATAACGGTCACCACATCGTCCTCATTGATCACGAAATGCATCATGCCGACGCTGCCTCGCTCTTCGAGGACCAGGTCCATCACTGCATCAACCGGATGCTTCCCCAGCGATTCCGATATCTCGACAATGTTCAGGCCTTCGCAAAATCGGTTCTTCTCCTGGCGCACGGAGGTGACGACGATCGAGTCCCAGCCGCCGAAATCGCCTATCCAGCCGCACGACGTGTCTGTCAGGAGCTGCTCACGGAGCTTGGACCGGTCCCCCGGGTCGCCAAGCCTCTCCAGGAGAGCCGACGTTCCCCCATCATGCGCCCATTTCGGAAGGACGGTCCCCAGTCCGGTGGCAGTCGCGATATAAGGATACTGGTCGGCCCAGACATCCATCCCCTGAGACCGAGCCTCGTCAATGGCGGCAAGGCTCTCCTTCACCTTCCCCCATGACTTCTTCCCGCACGCCTTATGATGGGATATCTGAACCCCGACTCCCGCTTCCCGACCGATCCGCACTGCCTCGTCAACGGCCTCCAGGAGTGCATGGCCCTCATTCCGCATGTGAGTGGCATAAATGCCTCCATACCGAGCCACGACTCGGCAAAGCTCTATCAATTCCTCCGTCTGCGCGTAGCAGCTCGGGGGATATATGAGACCGGTTGAAAGCCCGAACGCTCCCGCAGCCATGGACTGATCCACCAGCCGGCACATTTCCGCCAACTCGCGTTCGGTCGGCTTGCGATCCTCATAGCCTATCGCCGCCGATCGGACGATTCCATGGCCCACGAGCGTGATGAAGTTGATGGACATCGGCGTCTGATCGAGTCTGTGGAGGAACTCCGACATGGAACTCCAGTTCAATTCGATCCCATAGTCGGCGAGCCAGCTCGCGCTCTCCTCCAGGTTCTGATGCCCGCCTCTTGGGGCGGCCGAATCGCCGCAGTTGCCGGAGACCTCAGTCGTCACGCCCTGAGTAACCTTGCTCTCGCAAGTCGGATTGGCCATGACGAGTTCATCCGTATGCGAGTGAACGTCAATAAACCCAGGCGAGACCGCGCATCCTTCGGCATCGAGAACACGCCGGGCCGGCGCGTCTAATTTCCCCACCGCGGCTATCCGATCGCCTATGATGCCGACATCCGCCGGAAACGCCGGCCGCCCTGTGCCGTCAACGACAAGCCCGCTCTTGATGACTATGTCATACATCGCATGTTCCTGCTGCTATTCTACCTTTTTCACTAGAGTTTGGGAAGTGCATTGAAGATCGGGCGGGGTTTTGATATACTAGCGCCATGGGAGAGTTGGCAACTTTCGGGCAGGAGCTGTATCCCCAGGAGAGCATTCGGGCGATCGAATCCTTTTCGGACGCGCCCGCGGATGATAATCTATCTGCCAAGATCGCCGAACTCCTCCCCCACCCTTCTGAGAACACCCGGCTTCGAGTCGCCTCCAAGCTGGTGCAGCGATTCTTCAAGGGTTCGCCGGCATTTCCCAGGCTGGTCAAGTCGCTGAAAAATGACACGGCCCGCCGCGAGCTTCTCTACTGGCGAACAGCCCGCACCGACGAGGTCATAGCCGCGATCGCCAGGGAGATCTTCTACCCCTATTTCGTGCTGAATATCATCCCCAAAGGATATGACGAAGCAGCCTTCAGGATGGCGAACACGGCCACCCTGTTCTCGGTTGACCGTATCATCGGCCGGGATTTCGCCATTCGGTATGCCAGGGAGGCGTGGAACTTCCGCAGCGAGCGGACGGTCACCCTGGCGCTGAGGATCATGAAGCAGGCGGAAATCCTGGACTCCATTTCGGTCAAGTTGGGGCGAAGGCATGTGCTCGGGTACTTCCCCCAGCCTCTCTCCCTGAAGCCTGAAGTCTTCGCCTACTGCATGTATGAGGAGTTCCTGGGCGACCATCCTACCGCAGACAGGATTCACAACGGGGATTGCTCGAAGCTCTTCTTCCTCAACCGTCTGCAGGTGGATTCTTTGCTGAAAACTCTACTCAAGCGAAAGTGGATCGAGTTCGAGGGCATGCACATCGGATTCGCCTACTCCGATCTCGATTCTCTCGTAACCCAACTGACGAAATAACGGGAGGTTGACATGGAACCAAACGGAACCATCATCAAGAATGTGGCCAATCTGCATGCCGAAAAGGACACCGACTCGGAGCGGGTTACTCAGGCGATCATGGGCCAGCCGGTGGCCATCGAGAAGGAAGAGGATAAGTGGCTCTACGTTCAGACGTGGGATACCTATCACGGGTGGATTCTGAGCAAATGGGTTACCAGGACGGTTCCAAAGCCTGCCAAGGTAGTCACGGTGACCCGCCTGTTCACCGATGCCTTGCAGTCCCCCAACTTGGATAGTGAGATTTCGACTAAGCTGGTGATAACTACTACCCTCGAGCTGTTGGAGACGGAGAAGAATCTATCGCGGGTGAGATTGCCTGACGGCAAGGAGGCCTGGATACTGAATAGTGACATAAGCAGCAATGATCCCGGCGAACAGGAGCTTCCTCTCGGCCCGACCGGGCCGGAGCTGATCAAGACCGGGAAGCGATTCCTGGGCGTGCCGTATCTGTGGGGCGGGACGTCTCCGTTCGGCCTCGATTGCTCGGGGTTCGTCCAACTATGTTACAGGTTGAACGGCACGGGTCTACTTCGGGACGCCGATATTCAGGCGAGCGACCCTCGAGCGGTTCCTGTCGAGAAGAAGGACCTGGTCGCCGGGGATCTGGTGTTCTTTGCCGGCGGCGAGGATAAGACCAAGATCACGCACATCGGAATGGCGATCGGCGACGGGACGTTCATCCACTCGTCGGGTGGCGGAGTCGGGGTAACGATCAACAATCTGACCGACGACCTCTTCGAGCGCAATTATTGGGGTGCAAGAAGGATGGTCCATCGGTAGGGGCGAAGCAGCGTGTCCCGAGGGACACGCTGCTTCGCCCCTACAAGGGTTTGGCAAGCTCCGCTCCCTTCCTCAACGCCTGCTCGTTCAGCGGAATGAGCTTATGCCGATGAGGCGGGAGGACCTCGGGAAGAGCGGCTATCAGCGCGTCTACCGAGACAGCGCCGGTTGTACCCGCATACGCTCCCAGGATCACCATATTGGCGGCACGGATGTTTCCTATCTCCTCAGCGATTTCGTTTGCATTCAAAGAGATCAACTTGCAGTCGGTTCGGATGGCTGCGGGGTCAATCAGCGACGTATTCACTACCAGTGTTCCGCCGGGCTTGACACTCGGCTGAAACCGGTTGAACATGAACTGGTGCATGCCCACGAGCGTATCCGGACAGGCGGTGATCGGCGAGCCGATCTCATCGGAAGAGATGATCACGGTGCAGTCAGCCGTGCCGCCCCTCGCCTCGGGGCCATACGACGGGAACCAGACGACGTGGCGGTCAGCCTGCATAGCGGCATACGCCAGAAGCTGGCCCATGATCATGATTCCCTGACCGCCCGTCCCGGCCATTATGACTTCTTCGTGCATTGCAGACTCCTCGTAATGCGTAATGAGTAAAACGTAACCGGAAAGGCCCTCCTCCTACGCATTAGGTTTTGAACTCTCCCAATGGATAATATGGCGTCATCACCTTGTCCACGTGCGTCATGGCGTCCAGAGGGTTCATCCCCCACTGGGTAGGGCACGTGGACAGCACCTCCACGAGCGAGAGCCCCTTCCCATCGAGCTGGGTCTGGAATGCTTTCTTCATCGCCCGTTTCGCCTTGGCAACATTGCCGGGGCTGGTAAGGGAAACCCTCGCCACAT
>Ga0307379_10001565_pt1 | contig 35978 bp, 27 predicted proteins | sample UN2MG_FD_202237 | JGI IMG/M metagenome (GOLD analysis project Ga0307379, IMG submission 202237) | Soil microbial communities from Risofladan, Vaasa, Finland - UN-2 | ecosystem: Environmental > Terrestrial > Soil > Coastal area > Acid sulfate soil | place: Finland: Risofladan, Vaasa | collected...
TCGACAAGGCCTACCTGTTGTTGGTCTTCGCCGGGATCTGGGCACTGCTGCGCGGGGTCACCGACTTCGTCCGCGCCTTCCAGATCCGCCAGATCGGGAAGCTGCTCTAGGTACCGGCCGTGAGCGCCGGACTGGGCAGAAGACAATGAGCCTCGAGCCGGGGGATCAGCAGACGGGGTCCAGGCTCTCGATCGCCGACCGCAAGGAGCTCGGCCGCTCGCTGCGGAAGTCGGCGCCCCGCTCCTCGCACGCCGAGTGGGTCCCCGCGCCTGATCGCGCCGACCCCGTGGCGATGCTCGCCGCCCAGGATGCGGACCGACTCGACTTCCTGGTGCCGATCCGGCACCTGCGGATGGGCGAGTCCGCGTTTACCTTCTACCGCGGTACGGCGGCGATCATGGCCGGCGATCTCGCCGGCGGGCCGGTGAGCGGCCTCAACACCCAGATCTGCGGCGATGCGCACCTCTCGAACTTCGGCGCCTTCGCCTCGCCCGAGCGAGCCCTACTGTTTGACGTCAACGACTTCGACGAGACCCTCGTCGGTCCCTGGGAGTGGGACGTCAAGCGGCTCGCGGCGAGCCTCGTGCTGGCAGCTCGCTCGATCGGGCTCGACGCTGCCGCCGCGGCGCAGGTGTCCGCCCTCGCCGTCGATCACTACCGGGAGGCGGTCAGGGAGTTCTCGAAGATGGGCACGCTGGAGCTCTGGTACGACAGGGTTACGTTTGACGACATCCGTGGCCGGCTGCCGAAAGGCGGCGACACGGCCCGTTTCGAGAAGTGGGTGTCGAAGACGCGACGGAGGACGTCGCTACGCGCCTTTTCAAAGCTCGCCGAGTTCGTCGACGGCAAGCCCCGACTGCGCTCCGACCCGCCCCTGCTGGTCCCGTTTCGCGAGCTCCCCGATGAGCTCACCGGGGGGGATTTGGAGCCTCGCGTGCGGGCGGTATTTGATCAATACGAGGAGACGCTGAACGCTGAGATGCAGGTCTTGCTCTCGCGCTTTGAGATGGTCGACGTGGCACTCAAGGTCGTCGGCGTCGGCAGCGTCGGCACCCGCTGCTTCGTCGCCCTCTTGATCGGCCGGGACGAGAAGGACCCGCTGCTTCTACAGGTCAAGGAGGCCGGCCCCTCGGCACTCGAGGCCGAACTGGGCGCAGGGGCTTACGCGAACGCTGGCCAGCGCGTGGTCGAGGGACAGCGACTGATGCAGGCTTTTGGCGACAACTTCCTCGGCTGGGCACATGGTTCCGTCGGAGGTCGCGACTTCTACGTCCGCCAGCTCAAGGACATGAAGGGTTCGGCCGACATCGAGGCCATGGACGGCGCCCGGTTGGGCTATTACGCCGGGCTCTGCGGTTGGACGCTGGCCCGTGCCCACGCCCGTGCGGGCGACCCCGTGGCGATCGCCGCCTACCTCGGTAAGGGGGGCCCCTTCACAGCGGCGATCGGCAGGTTCGCCGAGCTCTACGCCGATCAAGCGGAATCCGACTACGGCGCCTTTGCTGAAGCTGTTGCGTCGGGCGCTCTCAGCAGCCGTCCGGCGGCGGAGTCTCCCGTCCAGGACTAGATAGAGCCTGGGCGACACGACCGGGGCGCTGCTGCCCTGGCGGAGCCGGTAGCGGGTTAGGCTTACGCCGATGCCGACGGCCGTCTTCTTTCCCGAGAGCGCCTATGGGCCGACGAACAACTGCGTCGGCATCGGCGATGTGCTGCGGCGCCGCGGCTGGCGGGTCGTGTTCATCATCGAGGAGTCGTTCGAAGGGAAGCTCGCCGAGTTCGGGTTCGAGGAGCGGTTGATGCGGCTCGGCCCGGCCCCCGAGCAGGAGGAGGACCCGGGGCAGTTCTGGAAGGACTTCATCCGCGAAACCGCGCCCGTCTTCCGCCGACCGACGATCGAGCAGCTCGAGGGCTTCATCGGGCCGACCTTCGAGGCGTTGATCGATGGGGCACGCTACGTCGACGAGCGCCTTGCCGAGATCATTGCCGAGGTCGAGCCCGATGTGATCGTCGAGGACAACGTCGTCAGCTTCCCGGCTCTCCTCGCGAGCCGGCACCCCTGGGTGCGGATCGTCTCCTGCCACCCCGCCGAGGTCAAGGATCCCGATCTGCCGCCGCCGTTCTCGGGTTACCCGGCTTCCGATCGGTCTGGCTGGGAGGAGTACTGGGCCGAGTACCGCCGGGTCATCGGGCCCCTGCACGAGGGCTTCAGCGCCTATTGCGAGGAGCGCGGGGCGCCGCCGCTCCCCTACCTGGAGATGATCCACACCTCCGAGTCGCTCAATCTCTGGCTCTACCCGCGCGAGGTCGACTACGCCCGCGCTCAGCCGCTGGGCGAGCACTGGCAGAACCTCGAGTCGAGCGTCCGGGCCACAGATCCTGCCTGGCCCGGCCTTGAGGGGCTCGCCTCCTCGGATGAGCCCCTCGTCTACCTGAGCCTCGGCTCGCTCGGCTCCGGCGACGTCGAGCTGATGCGCGGGCTGATCGACTCGCTCGCCGAGTCTCCCTACCGGGTGATCGTCTCGATGGGTCCCCAGCACAGCGAGTTGGAGTTGGCTCCGAACATGATCGGCGAGGAGTTCTTGCCGCAGGCCTCGATCCTGCCGGAGGTGGATCTCGTGATCACCCACGGTGGCAACAACACCGTCACCGAGTCGCTGCACTTCGGCAAGCCGATGGTCCTGCTGCCGCTCTTCTGGGATCAGTACGACAACGCCCAGCGGATCGACGAGGCGGGGTTCGGCCGCCGGCTCGACACTTACGCGCACGAGCCGGCCGAGCTGCTCGCGGCCGTCGATGGGCTGCTCGGCGATGCGCCACTCAGGACACGGTTGGATCGGGTCTCAGCCCGCTTACAGAACGCCTCCGGGAGCGAACGGGCGGCCGATCTGATCGCCGGCGTCGCCTCTGGCTGAATCGCTGTTCAGCCTCCCGCGGCGTACTCGGAGTAGGGGTACCACCACTCCTTGCGCTCGATCTTCGTCTCCATGTGAACGTGCTTGGTCTCCTGGAAGGCTTCGAGTCCCTCGCGGCCGAGCTCGCGGCCGAGGCCCGACTGCTTGAAGCCGCCGAATGGGCCGGCGTCGTTGTCGGTCAGGGGATCGTTGATCCAGACGGTGCCGGCGCGTAGCTCGCGCATGCACTTGACGGCGTTGGCGAGATCGCGGGTGTAAACGTTGGCCCCGAGGCCGAACTCGGTTCCGTTGGCCAGCTCGATCGCCTGATCGAGGCTCTTGACGGGGACGATCGGCGCCACCGGGCCGAAGGTTTCCTCGCGCAGCAGGGCGGTCTCGGCGGGCGCGCCGGTGACCACGGCGGGGGCGTAGAAGTGGCCCTGTTCCTGGCCACCGTTGTCGCCACCGACGAGCAGCTCGGCTCCCGCGGCGACGGCGGCTTCGACCTGGACGACGACCTTCTCACGCTGGGCGGCCGAGATCATCGGCCCGAGGTCGGTGCCGGACTCGGTGGGGTCGCCCAGCACGAGGGTGCGGGTGTGGTCGACGAAGGCGTTGACGTAGTCGTCGTAGATGTCATCCATCACGTAGAAGCGCTCGGCCGACGTGCAGACCTGACCTGCGTTGAGATAGGCGGCCCAGGCGCCTCCACGGGCGGCGATCTCGAGGTCGTCGGCGGAGGCGACGTCGGAGCAGACGATGAACGGGTCCTTGCCGCCCATCTCGAGGTTGACCCGCGCGACCCGCTCGGCGCAGGCGATCGCGACCCGCTTGCCGGTCGCCACCGATCCGGTAAAGGCGATGCAGTCGACCCGCTCGTCGGCGGTCAGGGCCGCGCCGGTCTCGGCGGCGCCGGCGAGCAGGTTGACCACGCCGGCTGGCAGGTGGTCGAAGAGGGGGGCCAGGGCCAGGGTTGAGAGCGGCGTCAGCTCCGACGGCTTGCAGACCACCGTGTTGCCGGCCGCCAGTGCCGGCGCCACCTTCCAGGTGAGCAGCAGCAGGGGGTAGTTCCAGGGCACGATGCAGCCGACTACTCCGAGTGGGTCCTTGACCACCAGCGCCAGCTGGCTCGACTCGATCGGCGGAATCACCCGGCCGGCGGAGTCGCGACCGATCTCCGCGTAGTAGTCGAAGGCAGCCGCGCACCAGTCGATCTCGTCCGAGTTCTCGATCAGCGGCTTGCCGACCTCGGCGGTCATCAGTGCCGCCAGCTCGTCCCGTTGCTCGCGCAGCCGCCGCGCCACCTCGTGCAGCAGCTCGCAGCGCTCGCCGGCGGGCATCGTTCCCCACGACCTCCAAGCCTCCCGGGCGGCGGAGATTGCGGCATCGGTCTGCTCGACCGAGGCGCCGCCGACCGTGGCTATTGTCTCCTCGGTGTAGGGGTTCTCGACCGTGAGAGGGCCGCCGGCGCCCGCGACCGATCGCCCGCCGATCAGTAGCTCTGTGCGTGCGGTCATCGTGACTCCCTCTTCCCTCTGGTCCAGCTGCGACGGCGAACTCTAATCGGGGGCGGGCACTCCGGCGGTCGCCAGGACTCTCAGCTCCGCCAGGCCCTCCCGAATAGCCCCCAGCAGTGGCCAGGGATCGTCCATCTGCTCGCGGTCGGCGACGATGCCGAAATCGAGCGAGTCCTGGTAGCTGAACACCGTGATGTTGAGCCCGACCCCGTCGATGATCGCTGAGATCGGGTAGGTGCCCCGCTGCTGGGCCCCCGCGCAGTAGAGCGGCGCCGGCGATCCGGGCACGTTTGAGATCGTGACGTTGACCGGGGCCTCGACCCCTCGCAAGAGCGAGACGCGCGAGGTCACGCGGGCCGCCTGCGCGAACAGCGCCGGCGGGATGAAGTGGTTCGCATCGCCCAGCAGCGAGGCCGGCAGCGCCTGGTGCCGCTCTTTGGCCGAACTCATCGTCCGGTTCATCTGGCGCAGGCGCTCGAGCGGGTCAGCCACGTTGCTGGGCAGTGGCACGATCATCACCGAGACGCGGTTGCCGTAGGTGCCGATCTGCTCAGGGGTTCGAACGGAGACCGGCACCATCGAGATCAGCGGATCGGCGGGCAACTCGTCGCGCTCGAGCAGCCAGGAGCGCAGAGCCGAGGTGCAGATCGCCATCACGACGTCGTTGACCGTGCAGCCGAACTCGTTCTTGATCTCCTTCACCTCGCTCAGCGAGAGCGAGCCGAATGCGAAGCGGCGATGGGCGGAGATCCGCTCTTGAAAGCGGGTGTGGGGGGCGCTCAGGCTGCGGCCCTCGAGCACGGTGCGCGGGCGCTGCTGCGGCATCAGTCGGGCCACCCGGCGTGAGGCGCCGGCGATCGTCTTCACACCCGGCATCGTCCGCATCGTCGGCACCGAATCGAGGTTCGGCAAGACGCGCGGCGCGGCGCGGATCGCGCGGACCGGCTGCTTCCACATCCCCGTCAGGCCGCGGCTGAGCATCTCGAGCTCGCCCGGCTGCTGCTCGGTCTCCCGCTCCTCGGGCTCGGGGATCTCGCGACCCGCTGGATCGAAATCGAGCAGCACCGCAAGGATCTCGGCGCCGGAGACACCGTCGACGGCAGCGTGATGGATCTTCGTCAGCATTGCGACGCTGCCGTCCTCGAGGCCGCTGATCACGTACAGCTCCCAGAGCGGATGGGCGCGGTCGAGTTGCCGGGAGAAGATCCTCGATGTCTGCTCGGCCAGCTGCAGGGTGTTACCCGGCGCCGGCAGGGCAAGTTCGCGGACGTGGAACTCGAGATCGAACTCGTCGTCCTCGATCCAGTAGGGGTGGTCGAGCCCGAACGGCACCTCGACCAGCCGCCAGCGAAACGGCGGCAGCATGTGCAGCCGCTCGGACAGGAGAGCCCGGACCCGCTCGACGTCGAGCGGGTCGCCGTCGGCGGTCTCTGGCTCGTAGAGCGCCAGTCCGCCGACGTGCCCCAGCGCGCGGCCATCCTCCAACGCAAGGAACTGTGCGTCGAGGCTGGTCAGCTGCCTCATCGTCGGAGCACTAAAGGATCAGCCGCCGCTGATCAGTTGCTGCCAGCGATCCTCGACCTCCTGGACGCCCTCGGCGGGCGGGTTGTCGATGGTCGAGCAGTCGGCCGTGTACTCCTCGGTCGGGAAAATCAGCTCGCTCTCTGCCAGCTCGGGAGTCTCCTTCCGAAAGATCTCCTGGACGCCCTTCACCGGGGTGATATAGCTGTTGTACTCCGCGATCTGTGTCTGGTTGGCCGGGTCGTAGACGTAATTCATGAACGCGTAGGCGGCATCGGGATTCGGCGCTCCGATCGGGATCACCATGTTGTCCGACCACAGCAGGCAGCCGTCCTCGGGCTTGACGAACTCGATGTCGGCGTTGTCGGCCTGCAGCTGGACCGCGTCCCCGGACCAGCCGACTGCGATCACGGCGTCGCCGCGGGCGATATCGTCGGTGTAGTCGTTGCCGGTCAGCTTGCGGATCTGCCCCGACTTGACGGCTTCGTCAAGCTGGTCGATAGCGTCGATCCAATCCTGGGTTGTGGCGTCCTCGGGCTCGATCCCGTTGCCCTGGAGGATCATCGGCACCGTGTCCCGGAGCTCGGTCAGCACCGTCACCTTGCCCTTGTACTTGGGGTCGAAGATGTCATTGATCGAGGTCACGTCCGGCGCTTCCTTGGTGTTGACCACGAGCCCGGTCAGGCCGCTCTGCCAAGGCACCGTGTAGGAGCGGTCGGGGTCGATCGAGGTGCTCTTGAGGCTGTCGAGCATGTTCTCGTTGACCGTCGGAATCGCGTCCTTGTCGAGGTTCTGGAGGTAGCCGAGGTCGTACATCTTGCGCGCCATCCAGTCGCTGACGACGATGATCGAGCGGTCCGCTGACTCACCGTTCTGCAGGTCCGGGCGCAGCTTCGCAAAGATCTCGTTGTTGTCGTTTACGTCCTCGATGTAGTCGACCTTGACGCCGTCCTGCTTCTCGAACTCGGGGATCGTATTGCGGTCGATGTAGAACGGCCACTGCGAGATCACAAGTTCGCCGCCGACGGTGCCCGTCGCCTCGGCGGTGGTCACCTCGCCCTCATTACCGCCGCCGCCAAGGTCGCTCCCGCATGCCGCCAACAGCAGTGCGGCCGCCAGCGCGGTCAGGACAGTGATCAGCCCTCTTGCTCTACTCCCGCCCCGTACCGTGTCCATATTGGCTCGCCTCCTCGGCTTGGTCGCTCCCTCTCCTTGCGGACTCTAGTAGAGCGACCTAGCCGGCACAGCGTCCCCATCGGCCGGCTGGAGGCCCGGCCCGGCTCTCGATCAGCCGAGCCGAACCGGGATGCTCCGGTACTGATTGAGGAAGGTCGAGCTGACCCGCTCCGGTTCACCGTCGAAGCTGATCTCCTCGAAGCGCCGTAGCGTCTCCTCGAACCAGAGCTTCAGCTCCAGGCGGGCGAGACCCGCTCCCAGGCAGAAGTGCCGGCCGCCACCACCGAAGCCCTGGTGATTGTTCGGATCGCGCCGCACGTCAAAGCGCTGCGGGTCATCAAAGGCCGTCTCGTCGCGGTTGCCGGAGACGTACCAGAGCGCGAGCTTGTCGCCGGCCCTGATCTCGGTCCCGGAGAGCTCGGTGTCCTTCGTCGCCGTGCGCCGCATGTAGGCGAACGCGGGGTGGCAGCGGACGCACTCCTCGACCACCTGCTCCAGCGGCACCGTGCCCGAGCGGACCAGTTCAATCTGCTCAGGATCGTCGAGCAGGCTCTTCATCCCCGAGGTGAACACGGCACGGGTCGAGTCATTGCCGGCGACCATCAGGAGGAAGAAGAACATCACCACTTCGTCGTGGGAGAGGCGCTCGCCATCGACCTCGGCCTGGATGATCGCCGTCGTCAGGTCCTCGGTCGGCTCCTTCTCCCGCTCTTCAACCATTTCGTTGACGTAGGGGATGAACTCCTCCAGCGCCCGCCAGATTTCGCCCAGGTCGGGCACCAGGCGAGGATCCTCGAAGGCGACCGTGCGGTTCGTCCAGTCGACGAGCTTGGCGGCGTCCTCGCGCGGGGCTCCGAGCATCTCACCCGTAACCATCGCGGGTACGTAGATGCCGACATCCTGGACCAGGTCGACGCGTCCGTCGGGATGGCGCTCCAGCGCCCGGTCCCAGACCAGGTTGATGATCTCCCGCATCCGCTCCGTGTGCTCGAGTGCCCGCTTCGGCGTGAAGGCTCGCTGGACCAGCGCCTTCAGCCGGTCGTGGCGCGGCGGGTCCTGGGCGATCAGCATGTTGGCGCTGAGGTCGATCGGATCGGGCTCGCCGGGGGCTGCCAGGTGGTCGACGATGAGGATGCTGCGGTCGGAGGAGAAGGTCTCGTGGTCGCGGCCGACGGTGCGGATGTCGTCGTAACGGACGATCGACCAGAAGCCACTCTCGTTCGGGAAGTCGCCCATCGGGCTCCAGTGCAGACCCTTCTGCTCGCGGAGCCGGGTGAAGAGTTCGTGAGGGGGGCCGTCCCGCCAGAGATCGAGGTTGCTGACGTCGTATTCGGCCAGGTCCTTGGGGGGTGCGATCGTGCTCATCTTGGCTTCTCCTCCATGTTTCGCTTCAGCTTTTCAGTTCTCGAGTTGGACCGCACGCCCGCCCCCGGGGCGTTCAACGCCTCGCGGGCCGATCGCTGCGGTCGTCCGCCGCCTCTGGGCTGCTGACAGCTCAGCAGGCTCAGGAGGGTTCGCCGGCCACCGGGCGCTGGCCGGAGACCAGTGCCGAGAGGCCGGTGTCGACGTCGTCGTCATCGGGGCGGGTTGCCGCGAGCTTCTCGGCACGCGCCTGCTGCCAGACCGTAAAGCCCATCGCGATCGCGGTGACGATGAAGAGCATCGTCGCCAGCACATTGACCTCGACCGGGATCCCTCGCTGCGAGGCGCCGAAGATGAACAGGGGGAAGGTGACCGTGGTGCCGGAGTTGAAGTTCGAGATCACGAAGTCATCGAGTGAGAGAGCGAAGGCGAGCATCGCCGCCGCGGCGAGGCCCGGGGCGAGCAGGGGCAGCGTGATTGTGCGGAATGTCGTCCAGGCGGTTGCGCCCAGGTCGCGGGCGGCCTCCTCGAGCGAGCGGTCGAAGCCGATCAATCGTGAGCGGACGACGACCACGACGAAGCTGATCGAGAACATGATGTGCGCCACCCAGAGCGTGTTGAAGCCGCGGTCGACGCCGATGAAGACGAACATCGAGAGCAGCGAGGCGCCGAGCACTACCTCCGGCGTCGCCATCGGGATCACGATCAGCAGATTGGCGAGCCGCCGGCCCTTGAACTGATACCGAACCAGGCCAATCGCGAGGAGCGTGCCGATCGAGGTCGCGACGATCGTCGAGAGCGCCGCCAGTTGGAGACTGAGCCCCAGCGCCTCGGTCAGCTCAGGGATCCCGAAGGCGTTCTCCCAGTGATCGAGGGTGAAGCCCTCCCAGGTGAAGTTGAACTTGCCCTTCGGGTCGTTGAAGGAAAAGATCGCGATCACGAGGATCGGGATCAGCGTGTAGGCGACGGCGACGATGCCGAAGCCCATCACGGCGTGTTCGCGCACCCAGCGCCAGGCGCCGCTCACGGAGCCACCTCCTCACCCATCAGCGATTCGGAGCCGGCGAACTTGATGTAGATCATCACGATCACGAGAATCACCGCCATGACCATGAAGGAGAGCGCCGAGGCGGTCGGGTAGTTCTGGGTTCGCAGGAACTGGTCCTGGATCACGTTGCCGATCATCGCCTGGTTCGGCCCGCCGAGGAAGGTCGCGTTGACGTAGTCGCCGAAGGCCGGGATGAAGGTCAGCAGGGTGCCGGCGATGATCCCCGGCGCCGTCAGCGGCAGCGTCACCTTGAGGAAGGCGGAGCGCGAGCTCGAGTAGAGATCCTTGGCCGCCTCGATCAGGCGACCGTCGAGCTGCTCGAGGCTGGCGTAGATCGGCAGCACCATGAACGGGAGGAAGTTGTAGGTGATCCCCATGATCACCGAGAAGTCCGTGTCCAGAAGCTTGCCCCCCTCGGGGATGAAGCCGAAGAAGCGGGCGACGTCGGCGATCTGGCCGTCGTCGGTGAGGATCGTCTGCCAGGCCAAGGTGCGGATCAGGTAGGTCGTGAAGAACGGCGCCACCACCGCGAACAGCATCAGGTTCTTCCAGCGTCCCGCCTTGAAGGCGATCGCATAGGCCAGCGGGTAGGCGATCAGCAGGCAGAGCAACGTGGCGATGATCGAGAACCTGAACGAGCGCAGGAACTGGGTGTCGAAGCTGCTCAGCGCGTCGCTGAAGTTCGACCACTGGTAGGTGAGCGTGAACCCCGTGTCGATGTTGCCCTCCTCGAGGGCGACGATCGCCATGAAGAACATCGGCACCGCAAAGAAGACGAGGAGCCAGAGCAGCCCCGGGCTCATCAGGGCATAGGGAGTAAAGCGGCGGCGCTTCATCGGGTTCCGTGTCCGATTCCTACGCGCCGCCGCTTCAACTCAGCTCTCCCTCGCTTCGCTATTCGATCAGCCGCCGCTGATCAGCTGCTGCCAGGCGTCCTCGACCTCTTGCTCGCCATCGGCGGGCGGGTCGGTCTGGGTCGTGCAGTCCCCGGTGAACTCGTCAGTGGGGAAGATCAGCTCGCTCTCGGCGAGATCCGGGGCGTCCTTCTGGAAGATGTCCTGGACTCCCTTCACCGGCGTGATGTAGCTGTTGTACTGAGCGATCTGCGACTGGTTCGCCGGGTCGTAGACGTAGTCCATGAACGCGTAGGCCGCGTCCGGGTTCGGCGCTCCGACCGGGATCACCATGTTGTCCGACCAGAGAATGCAGCCCGTGTCCGGCATCACGAAGTTGATGTCGGAGTTGTCGGCCTGCAACTGGATCGCGTCGCCGGACCAGCCGATCGTCACGACCGCGTCACCGCGGGCGAGATCGTCGGTGTAGTCGTTACCGGTCAGCTTGCGAATCTGTCCGGACTTGACCGCGTCGTTGAGCTTGTTGATCGCGTCGAGCCACTCTTGGGTCGTCGCCTTGGTGGGATCGACGCCGTCGGCCTTCATGACCAGCGGCACGGTGTCGCGCAGCTCGGTCAGGACCGTCACCTTGCCCTTGTACTTGGGGTCGAAGATGTCGTTGATCGAGGTCACGTCCGGCGCCTCGGCGGTGTTGACCACCAGTCCGGTCATGCCGCTCTGCCAGGGCACCGTGTAGGAGCGATCCGGGTCGATCGAGGGACTCGCCAGCGAATCGACGAGGTTCTCGTCGACGGCCGGAATTGCGTCCTTGTCGAGGTTCTGGAGGTAGCCGAGGTCGTACATCTTCTTCGCCATCCAGTCGGTGACGACGATGATCGAGCGATCAGCGGACTCCCCGTTCTGCAGATCCGGACGCAGCTTCGCAAAAATCTCGTTGTTGTCGTTGACGTCCTCGATGTAGTTGACCTCGACGCCGGCATCCTGCTCGAACTCGGGGACCGTCTTGCGGTCGATGTAGAACGGCCACTGCGAGATCACGAGCTCGCCGCCGACGGTTCCCGTCGCCTCGGCCGTGGTCACATCGCCGTCATTGCCGCCGCCGCCGAGATCACTCCCGCACGCCGCGAGCAGCACCGAGGCGCTGAGCGCGAGCGTTGCGATCAGCAGCCCCCGTGTCGTCCTACTCATCTTCGTCTGCATCAGTTGTCGCCTCCTTGGCGTTTGCTCTCCGTCAAAGGTCATCCCGCGGCGGCGGCGGCCTTCGCTTTCGCGGCCGCTACCGATTCGCGTACGAGGTGGACATGCTGAGGGGCCCAGGCGAGGCGCACCTTGGCACCGCCACCCGGAAGTCGCTGCCGCTCGGCTTCGTCGGCGTTGGGGACGAGCACCGTCATCCGCGCGTCTCCCTGAAGCCGGATGACAATCTGCGTTGAGGTTCCGAGGTAGACGGAACTCTCGACAACGCCCTCGACGTTGGGGCGGTCGGGCGCCGGGGCGTCCGCGTCGTGGATCTCGAGCTTCTCGGGCCGGACGACGGCGTGGCAGTGATCTCCGGCTGCCAAGCCATCACCGGGAGCGGTGACTTCGACCCCGGCATCGAGCTTGACGGTGCAGCCGGCGCCATTCGCGGCGGCCACGGTGCCCGGCATCAGGTTCGAGACGCCGATGAACCCGGCGACGAAGGTCGTGGCGGGCCGCTCGTAGACCTCCTCGGGGTCGGCGATCTGCTCGACGAAGCCCTCGTTCATGACCGCGATCCGGTCGGACATCGTCAGCGCCTCCTCCTGGTCATGGGTGACGTAGACGAAGGTGATCCCAACCTCGCGCTGGATCCGCTTGAGCTCGATCTGCAGGCCCTTGCGGAGCTTCAGGTCGAGGGCGCCGAGCGGCTCGTCGAGGAGCAGGACCTTGGGCAGGTTGACGACGGCCCGCGCCAGTGCGACACGCTGCTGCTGGCCGCCGGAAAGCTGATTGGGCCTGCGATTCGCCTCGCCCCAGAGTCCGACCCGCTCGAGCTCGCCCTGGACCCGCTTCTCGGCCTCGGCCTTGTCGACTTTCTTGCGCTTGAGGCCGTAGGCGACGTTGTCCTTGACCGAGAGGTGGGGAAAGAGCGCGTAGCTCTGAAAGACGGTGTTCGTCGGTCGCTTGTGGGCCGGAAGGCTGGAGACATCCTCGCCGTCGATCTTGATCGTGCCCTCCGTCGGCTCCTCGAAGCCGGCGATCATTCGCAGCGTCGTCGTCTTGCCGCAGCCGCTCGGGCCGAGCATCGTGAAGAATTCACCCTGGGCGATCTCGAGGTTGATGTCATTGACCGCTGTGAAGTCGCCAAAGCGCTTCACCACCGAGCGGGCTGTCACGCTCGGTGCCTGCCCCGGGTTCGGGGTCCCGTCAGCATCGGCGGACGCGGTTGTCGGCTGGTTCTCCGTGGTCTCCTCCTCCGTTTCCACCTTGGCCCTTGGGACCAGGTGGCCTCCTGCTAGGCCGAACTATGTCCTATCCGGCGGACTTTGCAATCCGCGGATGCCCCAAAGTCTCGGGCAGCCATTATACGAACTGTCTAAGAGAGTAAAGTCGGCTTGAACGATTCTCCGATTGTGTCACCCAAGGCCAATGTCTACCGTTGTGCAAACCGTCGAGTTACCAACGAGGACTACGAGAAGGAGAGGGATACGCGATGGAGACTGCAAGCGTCAACCCCGCCGCAACGATGGAGCAGAGCCCGCTCCAAGAGATGGGCCGCCGGCACCTGTGGATGCACTTTTCCCGCATGGGTGGCTACGACTCCTCACACGAGATCCCGATTATCGCTCGTGGCGAGGGTCCTTACGTCTACGACGAGCACGGCAAGCAATTCCTCGACGGGCTCAGCGCCCTCTTCTGCTGCAACGCCGGCCACGGCCGCGGTGACTTCGGCGACGTAGCCGCCGCCCAGATCCGCGAGCTCGATTTCTACACGAACTGGAGCTATGCCCATCCGCGTGCAATTGAGCTTGCCGCGAAGCTCGCCGAGCTCGCGCCGGGCGATCTCAACCGCGTCTTCTTCGTCAACTCCGGCTCCGAGGCCGTCGAGTCGGCGATCAAGGTCGCCCGCAACTGGCATCGCGCTCATGGCCGCGGTCAGCGACACAAGGTGATCGCCCGCGAGGTCGCCTACCACGGGACCACAATGGGGGCGCTCGCGGCGACCGGCCTGACCGACCTCAAGGTCCCGTTCGAGCCCGAGATGCCGGGTGGCGTCCACGTGCCGAACACGAACGAGTACCACTGGCCCGACGGCCGTGACCCGCTCTGGGCGGCCGAGGCGATCCGCGAGAAGATCATCTTCGAGGGTCCCGACACGGTCGCCGCCGTCATCCTCGAGCCGCTGCAGAACGCCGGCGGCTGCATTCCACCCCAGGAGGGCTACTTCCAACGGGTTCGCGAGATCTGTGATGAGTTCGGCGTGTTGCTGATCAGCGACGAGGTGATCTGCTCCTGGGGTCGGCTCGGCCACTATTTTGGTTGCCAGCGGTACGGCTACCAGCCGGACATGATCACGACCGCAAAGGCGCTGACCGGCGCCTACATTCCGATGGGTGCGCTGATCGTTACCGACGAGGTGTTTGAGCCGTTCGGGACGGGGCACGTGAGCTTTACTCACGGCTCGACTTTCGGTGGCCATCCCGTCGCGGCGGCGGTCGCGCTGCGCAACCTCGAGGTCTTCGAGGAGGAGGACCTCTGCGGGCACGTGCTCCGCAAGGAGGGCGAGTTCCGCGGCATGCTGGAGGACCTGCGGGACATCCCGATCGTCGGCGATGTCCGCGGGGCCGGCTTCTTCCACGCGATCGAGTTGGTCAAGGATCGCGAGACCAAAGCGGCCTTCGACGACGAGGAGTCCGAGTGGCTGCTGCGTGACTTCCTCTCCGGTGAAGTCTTCAAGAACGGCCTGATCTGTCGGGCCGACGATCGTGGCGACCCCGTGATCCAGCTGGCGCCGCCTCTGGTCAGCGACACCGAGCAGTTCGAGGAGATCATCGGCGCCTTGCGGCCGGTCCTCGAGGAGGCCAACCACATTCTCGAAGGCCGAAGCTGATCCCGAGGGGGCAGGATGCTTACCGTCCAGAGCCTCCTCGGCGATCTCGGTCTCGAACCGGCGCACGGGCTCGGCGAGGAGCCGAGGCCGATCCGCTGGGTTCACATATCCGAGCTCGAGGATCCGACGCCGTTCCTCTCTGGAGGCGAGCTGCTGCTGACGACTGGGATCAACCTCGCCGACAGCGCGACGCAGCGTCGCTACGCCAAGCGACTGGCCAAGCACGAGTTGGCTGCGCTTGGCTTCGGCACCGGCTTCGATCACGACGGACTGCCGCCGAGCCTGATCAGCGAGTGCGAGAGTTTGGGGCTGCCGTTGTTCGAGATCCCCTACGAGACACCGTTCATCGCGATCACTGAGCGCGCCTTCACGAAGCTCGTCAACGAGCAGTACGACGTGCTCGAGCGCGGCATCGAGGTTCACGCCAAGCTCGAGGGCCTGGTGCTCGCCGAGCGCGGCCTCGGTGAGGTCATGCGGGCGATCGCGGAATCCGTGCACGGCGCCGCCCTGCTACTCGATGACCGCGGCACCGAGCTCAGCCGTCATCCGCAGGAGCGGGGGCTCGCGGCCGACGCGGTCGCCTTGATCAAAGCCGAGATCGCCGAGCGGGCGGCCGGCTCGCGCCAATCGCTCTTCGTCCCCGAGGAGGGGCCGCTCGCGGGCCGCGCCGTGGCGGTGCCGGTCCCCGTTGGCGGCGATGGCCCTCGCGGCCATTGGCTGGTCGCCGCTCGCCGCGAGGGTCAGGTCGGCGATCTCGAGCGGCTGCTCGGCCGCCAGGCGGCGATGGTCGTCGCCCTGGAGATGATGCGCGAGCGCGCCGTGCGCGACACCGAACGCCGGCTCGCCGGCGATGTGCTCGCTGAGGCGATCGGTGGAAACCTGCGTCCTGAGGAGCTGCGCGGCCGGCTGGCGCCTTTCGGGATCGGCGGGCCCGTCTCGGTTCTGCTGCTCGAGCTCGATTCGCAATCCGGTGACCCTGATGCGTTGGCCAACGCATTGAGAGGCGCCGGCTCCCCCTCGCTGGTTGCCATCAACAATGCCGCCGGCCGCCCCCTGCTCTGCGCCGTCTTCGAACCCGGCGAGAGCGATCCGCTCGAGATCGCTCGGGGAGTACGCGCCCACCTGGCCAAGGACGGCCGCAGCGTGCGCGCCGCAATCAGCCGCCCGGCGCCGATCGACTCGCTGCGCCACGCCTTCCACGAGGCCCGTTGCGCTTTGGAGGCGACGGCCATGTCCAACGGCAGCGCTCCTGAGGTCGCCTCCCATGAGGATCTCGGCGCTTTCACCCTGCTGCTCTCAATTCAGGACGACGACGCTTTGCGAACCTATTCCGACAGCCTGCTCTCACCGATTGAGGATGGCGAGGGCGAGTATGGGCCTGAGTTGCTGCGCTCACTCGAGGCGTTCATCGAGCGCAACGGCCAGTGGGAGCGGGCGGCCCGCGACCTCTACTGCCACCGCCACACGCTGCGGTATCGGATCCGGCGGATCGAGGAACTGACCGGGCGTGATCTCGGTCAGGCCCAGGACCGGATCGAGCTGTGGCTCGCTCTGCGCGCCAGGGAGCTCGTCCGATGAGGGTGGCCGTGCTCGGAGCTGGAGGCACGATCGCACCGGCGATCGTTGAGGAGACAACGAACATGGAGGAGTCAAAGGCATGAAGGTTGGGGTCCCGACGGAGATCAAGGACGACGAGTATCGGGTTGCGCTGACGGCTGTCGGCGCTCGCGAGCTGAAGGAGCACGGCCATGAGGTCCTGATCCAAAGCGGGGCGGGCGAGGGCAGCGCGATCAGCGATGCCGACTACGAGGCACAGGGCGCGACGATCCTGCCCATCGCCGAGGACGTCTTCGCCGCGGCCGACCTCCTGCTCGGTGTCAAGGAGCCGCAGCCGGTCGAGGTCGAGATGCTGGATCCTGAGACGGTGCTGTTCACCTATCTGCACCTCGCTCCCGACCCCGAGCTGACCAAGGGACTCCGTGGCTCCGGCGCCACCTGCATCGCCTATGAGACGGTCGAGGACGCAAAGGGGCGGCTACCGCTGCTGGCGCCGATGAGCGAGGTCGCCGGCAAGATCGCCACGCAGGCCGGCGCCTTCTTCCTCGAGAAGCCGCTGGGCGGCCGCGGCATCCTGCTGGGTGGCGTGCCCGGCGTTGCCGCCGCCAATGTGATGGTGATCGGCGGAGGCGCCGTCGGCTACAACGCCGCGACGATCGCGATCGGCATGCAGGCCGACGTCTTCGTCTACGAGCAGTCGATCGACCGGCTGCGCGAGCTCGACGTCGCTTTCGCCGGTCGCTGCTCGACTGTCTACAGCTCGACGCTGTCGATCGAGCAGATGCTGCCGCACGCCGATCTCGTGATCGGCGCCGTGCTTCTCCACGGTGCCAAGGCACCGCACGTGATCAAGCGCGATCAGCTCGGTCTGATGAGGGAGCACGCCGTGCTCGTGGACGTCGCGATCGACCAGGGCGGCTGTTTCGAGACGTCGAAGCCGACCACCCACCGCGACCCGATCTACGAGGTCGACGGGATCACGCACTACTGCGTGGCGAACATGCCGGGCGCCGTGCCGATCACGTCGACCTACGCTCTCACCAACGCGACGCTTCCCTATGTACTCGCGCTCGCCGACCACGGCGTCGAGGGCGCGATCGAGCGCCACCCGGGCCTCAGGCCGGGAGTCAACGTGGCGGGCGGGCAGGTCACCCACCCGGCCGTCGCCGAGGCGGTTGGACTCGGTTACGTGGCGCCGGAAGAGGCCCTCGGCCTTGAGCCGGCGCCCCTCAACTAGACAAACGAGACCAACGACACTCAACGACACTGAGGGCGATCCGATTCAACCTCGGCGACTGATCGGGCTGCGGCCCTCCCTCAGCCTGGCGGCCGCAGCCATCGTGCTCACGTCAATCGTGCTCGCGTCCTGCGGCGGCGAGGGCGATGGCACGGCGCCGGCGCCCCTCACCCCTGAGGCTGCGATCCCGTTCGGACCGGGCGCCGATTCGCTCTGCGCCGCGGCCCAGGCCGAGCAGGAGGCGATCCGGCGGGGGATCGGCGGCGATCAGATCACGCTTGACGATCGGGCCCGGCTGCTCGTCGAGCTGGCCCCCTCCAGGGTTGCGCTGGGCGAGGAGTTGCGCGCGCTCGAGCCCCCCGTGGGCGCAGGTACGGCGGGGCTGGCGGCCGATCTCGCCGCCGCCGCCGAGCGGCGGGGCGTGGCCAGCACCCGGGCGGGGGAGCTCTGGGAGCGGGGCGCATCCGAGCAGCGGATCGCGGTAGCGGCAGCGGCCGAGCACGACGAGCGCGAGCGCTTCGTCGCGATCGCGACCCGGCTCGGGCTCGTCGACTGCGCCGAAGTTCTCTCGGCCGCTGACCGCCGCGAGCTCGCGGAGACCGTCGAGCTCGGCCTCGCCTCCCCGCTTGCGGGCCAGCGCTGCGCGTCCCTGGGCGAGCGCTATCTGCGAGAGTTGTTCGGCGATCTTGCGGGGTGCCTCGACGCTGAGCGCGGCGCCGCTCCGGCCGAATCAGTCACGGTCGGCGAGACGCAGGGAATCGGCGGGGTCTTTGCGCTCGCCAGGGTGACCTCGGTTGGAGGCAGCGCCCCCGGCGAGGCCCGGATCCGCCTCGTCTACGAGGCTGGTCGCTACCGGATCGACAAGATCGACTGACGGGCGCGCGTCCCGGCGTGGATCTCGCGTAGCTCGCCGCCCAATGAGGCGCCGATCTGGCCCCAGGTGTAGCGGCGCAGCGCGTCCTCGCGGGCGCTCTTTCCTCGGGCTCGGCACTCGGCGGGATCGGCCGCTTCATTGCTTTGGCCTCTCACGCGTTCGCGAACCGGGCTACCTTTTCCCCGCTATGGGTGTCTAATGCAGCCCGGTTCGGGGCTGGTAGGCCAAGGACAGACCGTTGGCCGTGGGCGCTCCTGTTGTCGACAGGAGGCGGTGAGAGCGCCCACGCTGTTTGTGGTGGTTTCGCCTATGAGACAGAGCGAAGCCGGCGGGCGGTGCCCCGGCTGTGGCCTCAGGTCAGTGCGCGGACCAGCGCCGTGACGACCGCGGAGACGACGATTGCGCCGAGGACAGCTGAACGTTTGTGCAGTAGGACGGCGCCGGCGGCGGCGACGCCGGCGATGCTGGCGTTGAGTTCGATCGAGCCGTCACCACCGAGGGTCTCGTTGACGATCAGTGCCGTGAGCAGGGCGGGGCCGAGTAGGTCGATGACACCGCTGAAGCGGGGCGGGATCTCACGACCTCCGACCAGCAGCGGGCCCGAGGCGCGGATCATCATCGAGGTGACTATCAATGCAGCGATTGTGATCCAGACGTCGGCCATCAGCCTCCAATCGCCTCGGGTTCAGGTTCTGGCTCGGAGGGGGGAGGCATTGCCTTCGGTCGGAGTCCAACTAGTGCGGCGAGACAGGCGGCGATGACGGGAACGCCGGGAGGAGTGAGCGGGATCAGCACAAGTGCGATCGCGCCGGCGAGGATCGCTGCCGGGATCCACCCCCGCGATCCCGGCGCCTCGCCACCGAGGAGCAGCGCCAGGAAGAAGGCGGGAAAGATCGCGTCGAGGCCGAGTCGCTCCGGGTCCCCGATCAGATCGCCGCTGAGGACCCCGATCGCGGTGCCGAGCACCCAGCTGACGTACATGGGCAGAGTGGCGCCGATCATGAAGCGCTGATCGAAGCGCCCGCCGCCTCGCATCGCCGCGGCCCAGGAGAAGTCAACCATCGCCTGCGCCTTGATCATCCGCTTCAGCGGTCCGCCGCTCAGCGACGGCCCCAGAGCGACGCCCATCGGAACGTAACGTGAGTTGAGCAGGATGCCTGCGGTGATCGCGGCGAGCGGCCCGCCGCCCGCCGCGATCACCGCGAGTGATCCAAACTGCGCGGAGCCGGCGAAAACGAACGCCGACATCACGATCGGAGCCACGCTGCCCATCACCGGCTGAGCGAGGACGCCGAAGGAGATCGCCAGCGCCATGCCCGCCGCCGCCACGGGCATCCCCGTCCGCAAACCCGCGCGGAACGAAGGATGGCTGAACCACGATCTCATTCGGGCCATCTTGCCCAGCCGCGGCCGCTCGTGGCGGACGGCCTCACGCCAGGGGGCAGGCGGCTAGGGCCAGGCGGGGGCGCCGATGGTCAGCGCCAAAGCAACAACCGCGATACGTCCCGGCTTGGTGGCTCCCGCGCCGGTAGCTTGCGGGTATGGAAATCAACGGAAGCAGAGCCCTGCTGACCGGTGCTACCGGAGGCCTCGGGCGGGCGATTGCCTCCGAGCTTGCCGATGCCGGCGCCAGGCTGATCCTCAGCTCCCGCAAGGCCGATGAGCTCGAGGCGCTTGCCGCCAGACTCCCCGGCGCGGGGCATCGGACGATCGTCGCCGACCTCGCTGTCGAGGGTGCGGTGGATGATCTGATCGCCGAGGCCGGCGACTACGAGATTCTTCTCGCCAACGCCGGAGTCCCCGGAGGTCCCGCGATCGAGCGCAACCAAGCGAAGGCGATCACGCGGGTCATCCTGCTCAACCTCGAGGTGCCGATGCTGATGGCCGCGGCGGCACGCGGACCGATGCTCGAGCGGGGCAGCGGCCAGATGGTCTTCATCTCCTCGCTCGCCGGCAAGGCGATCCCAGCCGGCTCGGCACTTTATGCCGCGACCAAGGCGGGCCTCCGCGCCTTCGCGCTCGGGCTGCGCTCCGACCTGCACGACACCGGCGTCGGGGTCTCCACGATCAACCCGGGCTTCGTCCGCGAGGCGGGAATGTTCCACGAGTCGGGTGCGAGCTCGCCGCCGGGCTTCGGCACGGCGGCGCCCGAAGATGTCGGCCGCGCCGTCCGCGACGCGATCGCCGGCGACCGGGGCGAGATCGACGTGGCCCCGATCCAGCAGCGCGCCCTGGTCAACTTCGCCTACCACTTCCATTCCCTCAGCAAGCGGCTCGAGCGGGCAGCGGGCGTCCCGAGGTTGTCCGAGCAGATCAGCGCCGGTCGCGATTCCCCCGAGGATGCGGAATAGTGGTCCGATGCAGCTGAGCGGAAAAACGATTCTCCTGACGGGTGCCACCGGTGGCCTCGGCCGCGCGATCGCAATGGCACTTGCGGCCGGCGGTGGCCGGCTGATTCTCAGCTCCCGTAAGGCTCCCGAGCTCGAGCAGCTCGCCGCGGAACTCCCCGGGGGCGACCATCGCACAGTGGTCTCGGAGCTCGGCTCCGACGGCTCGGGAGAGGTGCTCGTCGAGGAGGCGAGCGCCGATGGGCCGGTCGATATCCTCATCGCCAACGCCGGCCTGCCGGGCACGGGCCGGATCGAGGACCTCAGCTCCGAGGACATCGCCCGCTTGCTGAACGTCAATCTCGAGAGTCCGATCCGAGCGACCCACGCCCTGCTGCCCGGGATGCTGGAGCGGGGCTCAGGCCACTTCGTCTACGTCTCCTCGCTCGCCGGCAAGACGCCATCGCCACGTGCGGCGATGTACAACGCCTCGAAGTTCGGCCTGCGGGGTTTCGCCCTCGCGTTCCGGCAGGATCTGCGCGGCAGCGGTGTCAGCGCCTCGCTGGTGCTGCCCGGATTCATCCGCGACGCGGGGATGTTCGCCGACGCGGAGATGCCACCGCCGCCGGGGATGGGCACGCGCACCCCGCAGCAGGTCGGTGAGGCTGTCGTCCGCGCGATCGAGCGCGACAAGGCGGAGATCGTCGTTGCGCCGCCGCAACAGCGGGCCCTGGCTCACATCGGCCACACCTTCCCCCGGATCGGAGCCCTGGCACAGCGTGGCCGCGGCGAGAGGATCGCCGAGAAGCTGGCCTCGCGGCAGAGCGAAAAGCGCTGAGCCATACTGAAGGCATGAGCAGCCAAGACAGCTTCGGAGCCCGGTCCACCCTCGACGTCGGCGGCCGCAGCTATACGATCGCGCGGCTGGACGCTTTGCAGGCGAAGTACGACGTAGCCCGACTGCCGTACTCGATCAAGGTGCTGCTGGAGAACGTCCTGCGGCTCGAGGACGGCGTAAGCGTCACCGCCGACGACGTCGAGACGATCGCGAGCTGGGAGGCGGCGGCCGAGCCCTCCCAGGAGATCCCGTTCCAGCCGGCGCGGGTCCTGATGCAGGACTTCACCGGCGTCCCTGCTGTAGTCGACCTCGCGGCGATGCGTGACGCGATGGACGATCTCGGCGCCGACGCGTCGAAGATCAACCCTCTGGTCCCGGTCGATCTCGTCATCGACCACTCTGTTCAGGTCGACGCCTTTGGCAACGAGCGCGCCTTCCAGCTCAACGCCGAGCGCGAGTTCGAGCGCAATCAGGAGCGCTACGAGTTCCTCCGCTGGGGCCAGACCGCGTTCGACAACTTCCGCGTCGTCCCGCCGGCCACCGGCATCTGCCACCAGGTCAACCTCGAGTACCTGGGACGTGTGGTCTGGAGCAAAGACTCCGACGGCGAGCTCAGCGCCTACCCCGACACGCTGGTCGGTACCGACTCCCATACGACGATGATCAACGGACTCAGCGTGCTCGGCTGGGGCGTTGGCGGCATCGAGGCCGAGGCGGCAATGCTTGGCCAACCGATCTCGATGCTGCTGCCGCAGGTGATCGGATTCCGGCTCGAGGGTGAGTTGAGCGACGCCGCGACCGCGACCGACCTCGTATTGACGGTGACCGAGATGTTGCGCTTGAAGGGCGTCGTCGGCAAGTTCGTCGAGTTCTATGGCCCCGGCCTGCCCTCGCTCGGGCTCGCCGACCGCGCCACCCTGGGCAACATGTCGCCGGAGTTCGGCTCGACCTGCGCGATCTTCCCGCCCGACGCGGAGACGCTCCGCTACCTGGAGTTCACGGGCCGCCCGACCGAGGCGATCGAGCTCGTCGATGCCTACACGCGCGAGCAGGGCCTCTTCCACGTCCCCGACTCCGAGGACCCGACCTTCTCCGACACGCTCGAGCTCAACCTCGGGGACGTCGAGCCCTCGATCGCCGGCCCGAAGCGCCCTCAGGACCGGATCGCGTTGGCGGGCTCGAAGGCCGCCTTCTTTGAGACGCTGGCCTCATTCAGCGATGAGGCCGCAGATGAGCTGGGCAACGGCGACAGCCGCGACGAGGCGGAGCTCGGATCGTTCCCGGCCTCCGATCCTCCCGGGGACGACCCGCATCCGGACGAAGCGGTCAAACCGCGCTCCGCGCCGGCAACGGCGACTGCCTCCGAGCGCCGCAGCGGCGACGCAGTGACGGTTCGCATGGAGGGCGAGGAGTTCGAGCTCGATCACGGTCGGGTCGTGATCGCTGCGATCACGAGCTGCACGAACACCTCGAACCCGACGGTGATGGTCGCCGCCGGTCTCCTCGCCCGAAACGCGATGGCGCGCGGGCTCGACCGCAAGCCCTGGGTGAAGACCTCGCTCGCCCCCGGCTCCACCGTGGTCACCGACTACCTCGAAGCGGCGGGGCTCAACGTCGCTCTCGACGGGCTCGGATTCAACCTGGTCGGCTACGGCTGCACAACCTGCATCGGCAACTCAGGACCGCTGCCCGAGGAGATCTCGGCTGCCGTCGCCGACAAGGACCTGGTCGTCTGCTCGGTGCTCTCGGGCAATCGCAACTTCGAGGGCCGGATCAACCAGGACGTCAAGGCCAACTATCTGGCATCACCGCCGTTGGTGGTCGCATACGCGCTCACCGGCAGGATGGACTTTGACTTCGAGGCAGAGCCGCTGGGTGCTGACGACGACGGTGAGCCGGTCTTCCTTCGCGACATCTGGCCCTCCCCGCAGCAGGTCAAGGAGACGGTCGGCGAAGCCGTTCGCGCGGAAATGTTCACCCGCAGCTACGCCAACGTCTTCGACGGTGACGAGAGCTGGCAGGCGATCGAGGTCCCCGAGGGTGACCGCTATACCTGGCCGGACTCGACCTACGTGCGCCGGCCCTCCTTCTTCGAGGGAATGGACGTGGAGCCGGCTGAGCGGGAGCCGATCAAGGGCGCCCGGGTACTGGCGAAGCTGGGCGAGTCGATTACCACGGACCACATCTCGCCCGCCGGCGCAATCAAGAAGGCGAGCCCGGCCGGTGGCTGGCTGATCGAGCAGGGCGTCGAGCCGCGCGAGTTCAACTCCTACGGCTCGCGCCGTGGCAACCATGAGGTGATGGTCCGCGGCACCTTCGCAAACGTCCGTTTGCGCAACCAACTCACCGACCGTGAGGGCGGCTGGACCCGGCACATGCCGTCCGGCGAGGAGATGCCGATCTACGACGCGGCGATGCGCTACGCGGCCGACGGCGTGCCACTCGTGGTCATCGCCGGCCCCGAGTACGGCTCTGGCTCATCGCGCGACTGGGCCGCGAAGGGCACTCTGCTGCTCGGCGTCCGGGCGGTGATCGCCGAGAGCTTCGAGCGGATCCACCGCTCCAACCTGATCGGGATGGGCGTCTTGCCGCTGCAGTTCCCGGACGGTGAGTCGATCGACTCTTTGGGCTTGACCGGCGAGGAGCTCTTCTCGGTCGGCGACTTCGACTTGGGCAGCGCGACGGGCGTTGAGGTCACGGCTGAGCGGGATCGGGCCGAGCCGGTCAGCTTCACGGCCGGCGTCAGGCTTGACACCCCGAATGAGCGGGAGTACTACCGCCACGGTGGGATCCTGCATCGGGTCCTGCGCGACCTGCGATAGCAAACCGGGCTCGACCCGTTGACAGCGGTGGGCCGAATAGGCATGATTGGTTTAGCGTATGTTTAAGCCTCGTCCCCGGTCAGTCCCGCCTCCGGGGGCGAACGCGTCGGCATCCCTCCCTGGCTACCGACGCGCTGGCGGTGGCGCGGGTCGCGCGGACCCCCTGCCTCCCGCGGCCCCGCCCCGCCGACCTGCTTCGGGCCCGGCGGCCCTGCCCGTTTCGCGCTTCTGGGCGGGTCCCGGTCTTGGATCGGCGCTAGGCGGCGGGCATCGTGAGGATGATCTTGCCCAGCTTGCCGCCGGCGGCGAACTGGTCGTAGGCGGCCTCGGCCTCGGCAAGGGGGAACTCAGCGGCGACGGGTACCTCGATCGATCCGCTTGCGATCGCGGGGAGGACGTGGGCCTCGACGAGGCGGGCGAGCGCGGCCTTCTCCTCCAGTGGCCTCGCCCGCAAGGTGGAGGCGTGGATCGAGCCGCGCTTTCCCATCAAGGCGAGCAGGTTGACTTCGGCCTTCGCACCCGCGCCGACGCCGATCACCACGATCCGCCCCCCGGTCCCCAGGGCTTTGAGGTCGTCGGGCAGATTGGGCGCGCCGATCAGTTCGAGGATCACCTCAAAGGGTCCCGCGTCGGCGAAGCCCTCAGCTGCGATTGCCTCTGCACCGAGTGCGGCGACCCCGCCCCGCAACGCCTCGTTGCGGACCGTCGCGGTCACCCGCGCACCGGCGTTCGCGCCGATCTGGATCGCGGCCGTCCCGACGCCGCCGGCGCCGCCGTGGACGAGCAGACGCTCTCCGGCCTTCAGCTCAGATTGGGAAAAGAGTGCGTCATAGGCGGTGCAGAAGACCTCGGGGCAGCCTCCGGCCTGCGGCCAGCCGAGACTGTCGGGCACCGGCATCAGCTGCCGCTCGTGTACGACGGCAAGCTCTGCCTGCCCGCCGCCGCCGGCGATCGCCATTACGCGATCTCCGGCGGAGAACCGCCCCGCGTCCTCGCCGCAGGCTTCGACCTCGCCGGCCAGTTCGAGTCCCGGAATCAGCTCCGGTGAGCCCGGAGGTGCGGCGTATAGGCCCTTTCGCTGTAGCAGGTCGGCCCCGTTGATCCCGGCCGCGATGACCCGCACGAGGCACTCGCCGCTACCCGGCTCCGGGTCGGGGTGCTCCTCGACCAGCACCCGTCCGTCTCTGATCGTCGCGGCCAGCATTGCGCCGACAGTCTAGGTAGCCGGGCCTGTTCGGCGCCCGGCGTCCGCGTCAGCTGCTCGGCGTTCGATATGAGAGATGCCGAGTGTGCTGCCGACAGGACCCACCGGTGTCAGCGTCGCGGCGAGCAGCCAGAACGGTGCCTCCCGCCGCATCACAGCAATCCAGATCGTCAGGCAGAGGAGCAGGAAACCGAGACCGTGGGCGAGCCCGAACCAGAAGGTCGGCTGCTCGAGGCCGGGAAGAAGCCAGACGACGAGCAGACCTCCGAAGATGCCGAGCTCGATCAGCGACAGCCGCTTGACCCAGGGGAAGAGGCCACCGGGCGCTCGCGGTCGGAACTCGCGCTCCCCGGTTGCTGATGCGGCTTCGCCCATGCCCGAAGGCTAGATAACCGGGGGTGGAGCCGCCGCCGGCTGTCCACAGACGTACAAAGCTCGGGCTCTGAGGTTTCGACCTCTGTTGGGCGCGAGCGGCACTACCACTGCTCCAGCTGTGGTTTTGACCGCCGCTCATGGGTCGATCTCCGAGCTTGCCCCGGCTGTGGCTCGAGTCTGGCGCGGGAGACCTTGACCCGAGCCAGGCTCAGCTGGTCAGTGCCGTCAGCACGATCCGCTCTTGCTCGGAGCGGTGGGCGGCCGTGTAGCCCTCGGAGGGGCTGGCGCGCTCGGGCCGGCCGATGTATCGGAACTCGACGCCTTCGGGGACAAGTTCCGGCATCCGCCGGAACATCACCGACCAGCAGCCCATGTTCTTCGGCTCCTCCTGGAGCCATACGAGCTCGGTCAGGTTCGGGTAGCTGGCAATCAGCTCGCGGATCTGGCTCTTGGCGAATGGGTAGATCAACTCGACTCTGGCGATCGCGACGTTGGTGGCCGCGTCGCGGCGGTCGTGGTTTTCGAGGTCGTAGTAGACCTTGCCGCTGCAGAGCACCAGGCGCGTGATGTCGGCCGCCCGCGCCGCCGCCTTGCTGTCATCGAGTACGAACTCGAATTTGCCGGAGCTCAGGTCATCGAGCTTGGAGGCGGCGTCGCCGAGCCGCAGCAGGCCCTTCGGAGTGAAGACCACCAGCGGCCGCGCCTTGGCGATCCTCGCCTGGCGGCGCAGGAGGTGGAAATACTGCCCGGCCGTGGTCGGGTTCGCGAGCCGCATGTTCCCCTCTGCCGCAAGCTGCAGGAAGCGCTCGATCCGGGCGCTCGAGTGCTCGGGGCCTGAGCCCTCGTAGCCGTGGGGTAGGAGCAGCGTCAGGCGGGTGGTCTGCCCCCACTTCGACTCGGCCGAGGCGATGAAGCTGTCGATGATCACCTGGGCGGAGTTGGCGAAGTCGCCGAACTGAGCTTCCCAGACGACCAGGCTCTCGTTCGACGCCGCCGAGTAGCCGTACTCGAAGCCCAGGCAGGCCGTCTCAGAGAGCGGCGAGTTGTGGATCTCGAACGGCGCCAGCGCCCCGGAGAGGTTCTGCAACGGGACGTACTTGAGGCCGGTCTTCTCGTCGTGAAGGACGAGGTGACGATGGGAGAACGTGCCGCGCTCGACGTCCTGGCCTGTGAGCCGGATGTGGGTGCCCTCGGTCAGCAACGATGCGTATGCGAGCGACTCGGCGTGGCCGTACTCAATCGGTCCGTCGTCGAGGATCTCCAGCCGCTTCAGGAGCGGCTTGCGGAGCTTCTTGTGCATGGTGAAGCTGTCGGGAAGCCTGAGCAGCTCCTCGTTCAGGGTGCGCAGTCGCTTCTCCGAGACCTTGGTCTCGACGTCGGGACTCTTGGTCCGGTCGAGCTCGCCGGTGCCGGTGCCGACCACCGTCGGGTCCTCGAACTCGCCGCGTTCGATCTTGCCCTTGAGCTCCTTGTGGATCGAGCCGAACTCCTCGCGCCTGACCGCTGCCTTCTCCTCGACCTCTGCCTCGTTGACCGTGCCCTCCTCGACCAGAGCCTTGGCGTAGATCTCGCTGACCGGTGGGTGCTTCTTGATCGCCGCCGACATCTCCGGCTGGGTGTACGCCGGCTCGTCGGTCTCGTTGTGCCCGTATCGGCGGTAGCCGATCAGGTCGATGACGACGTCCCGGCCCCATTCCTTGCGGTAGTCCATCGCCAGCCTGATCGCCGCGATGGAGTTCTCGGCATCGTCGGCGTTGACGTGGATGATCGGGACGTTGAAGCCCTTCGCCATGTCGGACGCGTACGGGGTCGAGCGACCTTCGTGTGGGTCGGTCGTGAAGCCCACCTGGTTGTCGGTGATTATGTGGACGGTGCCGCCGGTCGTGTAGCCGCGTAGCGACTGCAGGTTGAGCGTCTCGGCGACCACGCCCTGACCGGGAAAAGCGGCGTCGCCGTGCAGCAGTACGGGAACGGCAAGCTTTGGGTCGTGGTGCAGGCGGGGGCCGGCGTGGCCGGTCTGGGCGGCCCGGGCGGCGCCGGTGACGACCGGATCAACGAACTCCAGGTGCGAGGGGTTCGGGTACAGCCGCATCTTGATGTCCCCCTGCCCGGTCTCCAGGAGTCCCTCGGCGCCGTGGTGGTACTTGACGTCGCCGGTGCCACCGGCGCGGAGCGCGTCCGTGCGCTTCACCGCGTCAAGAGCCTTGGACCCCTCGAACTCGGCCATGATCGACTCCAGGGAGCGGCCGAGGTTGTGCGCGAGCACGCTGAGCCGGCCGCGGTGGGCCATGCCGATCACGACCTCCTCGGCGCCGTCGCGCTTGGCGAGAGCGGCGATCTCGTCGATCATCGGCACCGTGGTGTCGAGGCCCTCGATGGAGAACATCTTCTGGCCCAGGTAAGCCTTCTGCACGAAGCGCTCGAACTGGTAGACCTCGATCAGGCGGCGCAGCAACTGCCGCTTCTCGTCGTCTTCGAGCGGACGACGGTGGGCGCGGGTCTCGATCATCTCCCGCAGCCACATCCGCTGCTGGTGTGAAGAGAGGTGTTCGATCTGGTAGGCGATCTCTCCGCAGTAGGCATCGCGCATCCGTGGCAATACGTCGAGCAGTGTCTCGCCGGCGACGCCGATCCGCAGGATCGAGGCCGGGATCCGACCCATCAGCTCGGGGGTCAGGTTGAGGTTCTCGGGCTCCAGTGCGGGATCGCCCTTGCCATGGCCGGCGAGCGGGTTCAGATTGGCGGCGAGGTGGCCGTGCGTTCGGTACGCCTTGAGCAGTGAGGTCGCCGCCTGGACACCCTGCAGCAGTTCCTCGTCGACCGGCTGGCTGACGGTCGATGCCGCTGCCGCGGGCACGGCGCCGCCGCCGGTTGCGAGCGGCGGGGCCGAGGCCGATTCAGGGTGGGCTGAGGTGACGACGCTCGCGTCGACGCCAAGCTCCCTGGCAACCGTCTCGTAGAACTCGTGCTCGCCCTGCAGCAGCTCGTCGATCGTCTTCAGGAAGTTCCCTGACTCCGCCCCCTGGATGACCCGGTGATCGTAGGTCGAAGTCATCGTCATCACACGTGAGATGCCAAGCGCCTTGAGCCTGTCGGCCGTGGCGTGCGCCCACTCCACCGGGTAGGCGATCGAGCCGGTGGCGATGATCGTCCCCTGGCCACTCATCAGACGCGGCACGGAAGCCACCGTGCCGATCCCGCCGGGGTTGGTCAGCGTGATCGTCGTGCCTTGGAAGTCGTCGGCGGTGAGGCTGTTCTCGCGCGTCCTGCGGATCAGATCCTCGTAATAGGTGTGGAAGGCCTTGAAGTCGAGTGCCTCGGCGCCCTTGATGGTGGGCACCATCAGCGCCCGCGAGCCGTCCTTCTTCTCGACGTCGACCGCGATCCCGAGGCTGACCTGCTCGGTCTCGGCGACGTGCGGCTTGCCGTCCTGCTCGACGTAGGTTCGCGACATCACCGGCCACTGTTTGCCCGCCTTGACGATCGCCCAGGCGATCAGGTGCGTAAAGGAGACCTTCATGCCACGCTCCACGAGCACGGTGTTCAGCGCCTTGCGCTTCGCCCAGATCGTGTCCACCGGGAGTGTCCGGAAGGATGTCGCCGTCGGTATCGAGCGGCTCTCCTCCATCGCCTTGGCAAGCATCGCCGCTGGGCCCTTGAGGCGCTTCAACTCGCCGCTGATCGGCGCGTCTCCATTGCCCTCGGCCGCGGCCAGCACGTCGCCCTTCGTCACCTTTCCGCTCTCGCCGCTGCCCTTGACTCCGCCCAGCGGCAGACCCTTGTCGGCGGCGATCCGGCGGGCCAGCGGGGTGGCGCGACCGGAACCGTCAACCTCGCTTGTGACGGGAGACTCGGCGGCAGCGGCGCCGTTGCCGGCGGAGTCGGCGGTCGCGGGCGTGGCGCCGGCCTGCATCTTCGCCAGGCCCTCACCGATCTGGACGGTGTCGTCCTCGGATTTGAGAAGTTCGGTGATCCGGCCCGCCGCCGGCGCCGGCACCTCGGCGTCGACCTTGTCGGTGGAGACCTCGACGATCGTGTCACCCTCGGAAACGCTGTCGCCGACGGCGACGCGGTATTCGAGGATCGTCCCCTCGGTCACCGACTCGCCCATCTCGGGCATCGCGATCTCGACCTCGGCTCCCTGCGGACCCTCGCCGTCGGTGGAGCCCTCGCCGTCGGTGCTTGCCTCGCCGGCATCGGACCCCGCGGAAGCCGCTCCATCGATCGATCCACCACCCTCGCCGGGCTCGATCTCAGCCAGCGCCTCGCCGACCTGGACGTCCTCGTCCGCCTGTTTGAGGATCTTCGTGATCGTGCCGCTGACCGGCGCCGGCACCTCGGCGTCGACCTTGTCGGTAGAGACCTCGACGATCGTCTCGCCCTCGGAGACGGTGTCACCCTCGGCGACGTGCCACTCGAGCACCGTGCCCTCGGTGACCGACTCGCCCATCGCGGGCATCTCGATCTGCGTGGTCCCGGTCGTCACTGCGGGCTCAGGAGGGGGTTTCGTACTGATTCACGGGGTTGGCAATGACTATATGCATTTGCTCGCATCGGCGGGCAGAGAATCAGTCGGCCGAACCGTTCCGGTCGCGCTGATCGCGGAACCGCGAGATTGCCTCGGCCCGCGACTCGCCGAGATCCACGAGCGGCTCCGGGTACTCGCTGCCGAGCTCGATGCCGGCCTCGGCGAGCACCGGCCCGGGCGCCTCCCAGGGTGCCGCGAGATGCCGATCGGGGAGCTCGGCGAGTTCGGGCAGCCAGCGCCGCACATAGATTCCGTCGGGGTCGAAGCGCTGCTGCTGGCGGACCGGGTTGAAGATCCGGAAGTAGGGCTGCGCGTCGGCCCCGACCGAGCCCGCCCATTGCCAGTTGCCGTTGTTCTGGGCCTCGTCGCCGTCGAGCAGATGGCGCATGAAGTGCGCCTCCCCGTGGCGCCAGTCGAGCAGCAGGTTCTTGGTCAGATAGGAGGCGACGGCCATCCGCACCCGGTTGTGCATCCAGCCCTGGGCAAGCAGTTGCCGCATGCCGGCGTCGATCCAGGGCACCCCGGTCCGGCCGCGCTTCCAGGCGTCTAGGTCCCGTGCGCTGCGCCGCCAGCGCATGCCGCGCATCCTCTCGTCGTGCTCCAGATCGCGGTTTGCCGGGAAACGCCCGATCACGTTCAGCCAGAAGTCGCGCCAGGCGATCTGACGGCGAAGCTCGAGGGCGCCCTCGGTCTCGCGCTCCAGCAGCAGCGCTTCGAGCTCACGAGCCGAAATCGTGCCGAAGTGCAGCTGCGGGGATAGCTTGGTCGTTGCGTCCTCGGCCGGGAGGTTGCGGACCCGGCCGTAATCGTCGGCCCCTTTGAGCGCCCGTCGCATCGCCCGCCGGGCCGCGCGCTCGCCGGGGCCAAAGCCGGCGGCGAGCCGCTTCGCCCGGGCGTCGACTCCCATCGCTCCCTCGCTCGGGGGCCGCCCCTTCCCCAGCGAGGGCGGGGAGCGGAGCCTGCGCGGCCGGCCGGCCGGCCGCCGCCGCCGCCCGCCATCCCACGACCTGTAGAACGGGGTGAAGACCCGGTAGGTGCCGCCCGAGCCGGTCTCGAGCTCCTCGATCTCCGCGCAGGCAATCCCGTTGTGTAGGACGAGCTCCGCTCCCGCGGTCGCCAGGGCCGCCCGCACCCGTCGCTCACGCGATCCAGCATGGGCCGTGTAGTCGCGGTTGATGTGGACCCTCTCGGCCCCGGTTTCGGCCGCGAGCTTCGCCAGCACTATCGCCGGGTCGCCCGAGCGGTAGAAGAGCCGACTTCCGGCCTTGCGCAGCATCTCGTCCAGCTCCCGCAGCGAGGCCAGAAGGTAGGCGTTGCGGTTCGGGCTCGCGTGCCGGCCCCGCCAGAGTCCTTGCTCGAAGCAGAACAGCGGCACGAGGAGCTCAGCCTGGCCGGCGGCGGCGAGGGCGGGATTGTCATTCAGCCGCAGGTCCCGCCGGAACCAGACGATCGAGGTGCTCATCCGCTCAGCGCCCGATGCGCGCGATCAGCAGGACTTCGTTCGATGGCGTGTCGTAGACGTCCCGGATCAGGAACTCGCGGGCGGGGGCTGCCCCCAAGCAGAATCCGCACTCCAGGGCCTCGCCAACCGCGACGGCCTCGCTGATCCGGACCGGCATCGAGCAATCGGGACAGACGAGCGCCCCGTGGGCGAGCTGCTCGACGCCGTCGGAAACCAGTCGGTGGGCGGAGCCGAGATCGGTGACCTTGACCCCCCCTCCGGTCCGGACCGGGTCCTCGCCCGAGCCCTGAGGGTGAAGTGCCACGCGACAGAGTGTAGGGTCCGGACAGTTCGTTCCCGAACCTCTGGAGGAGAGCGATGGCTTACTTCGTCACCGGCGCCACCGGCTTCATCGGCCGCCATCTTGTTGAACTGCTGCTCGAGCGGGAGGGGACGATCAACGTCCTCGTTCGCGAGGGTTCCAGGGGACGGCTCGAGGAACTGATCAGCGCCTGGGGCGCTCCGGAGGGCCGGATCGTGCCGGTGATCGGCGATCTCTCTCAGCGCCGGCTCGGAGTCGGGGACGACGAGCTCGAGCGCCTCAAGGGGCATGTTGAGCATTTCTTCCACCTGGCCGCGATCTACGACCTGCAGGCTGACGCCGAATCGCAGCGCGTCGCCAACGTCGAGGGCACTCGCCATGCGGTGCAACTCGCCGAACAGGCCGAGGCCGGGCACTTCCACATCGTCAGCTCGATTGCCGCCGCCGGTCTCTACAAGGGCACCTGGCGCGAGGACATGTTCGAGGAGGCGCAGGACGTCGACAACAACCCCTACTTCCAAACCAAGCATGAGTCGGAGAGGGTCGTGCGCGAAGAGTGCGAGCGGCCCTGGCGGGTCTATCGGCCCGGCGTCGTCGTCGGCCACTCCGAAACCGGCGAGATGGACAAGATCGACGGCCCCTACTACTTCTTCAAGCTGATCCGGAGAATCCGGCAGGCGGTCCCCGCCTGGGCGCCGATGCCAGGAGTCGAGGGGCGCGAGATCAACATCGTCCCGGTCGACTTTGTCGCCAAGGCGATGGATCACATCGCTCACACCGAGGGGCTCGACGGCCGCGCCTTCAGCCTCACCGACCCCGACCCGCTCAGCGCCGGCGAAGTGATCGACGTGTTCGCGAAGGCGGCGCACGCGCCTGAGGCCGCGCTTCGGGCACCTCCCGAGCTGACCGAGTCGCTGGAACCGCTGCTCGGCCTCGGCCTCAGCGCACTGCCGTTCGGGAACACGATCACCGACAGGGTGCTCGCCGACTTCGGGATCCCGCGCGAGGTCCTGATCTACCTGCACTATCCGACGCGTTTCGACTCCCGCAACACCCAGGCTGCCCTCGAGGGGACCGGGATCAGCGTGCCGCCGCTTCGTTCCTACGCGGACAAGCTCTGGGACTACTGGGCCGCTCACCTCGATCCCGACCTCTACCGGGACCGGACCCTGATGGGCGCGGTCCGAGGCCGGGCCGGACTGGTCGGTGGCCTCTCACAGATCATCGAGCAGCAGATCCCCGACGAGCTGATGCGAGTCGGCAAGCGGGTGCTCGGCAACGCCTCGCTGCGCAAGTCGGTGGACGGGCGCGTGGTGATGGTCACCGGCGCCTCCTCGGGAATCGGCAAGTCGACGGCGATGAAGATCGCTGACGCCGGCGGCATCGTCCTGCTCGTTGCCCGGACCCCCTCGAAGCTCGAGGAGACCCGGGACGCGATCGTCAACGGCGGCGGCGAGGCCTACGTACATCCCTGCGATCTCTCCGACATGGAGGACATCGACCGGATGTGCGAGGAGGCGCTCGCACAGCACGGCCACGTTGACGTCCTGATCAACAATGCCGGCCGTTCGATCCGTCGCTCGATCGCGCTCGCATACGACCGCTTCCACGACTTCGAGCGGACGATGCAGCTCAACTACTTCGGCCCGGTGCGGACCATCCTGCGCCTCTTGCCGCGGATGCGTGAGCGGCACTCGGGGCAGATCATCAACGTCAGCTCAATCGGCGTGCAGACGAACATGCCCAGGTTCTCCGCCTACGTCGCCTCGAAGTCGGCGCTCGACGCGTTCTCGCGCTGCATCGCCTCCGAGATCGTCGACGACGGCGTCAAGATCACGACGATCCACATGCCGTTGGTTCGAACTCCGATGATCGCACCGACCAAGATGTACGACAAGTTCCCGACGATCACGCCGGAGGAGGCCGCGGACATGCTCTGCGACGCGATCGTCTACCAGCCGAAGCGCATTGCGACTCCGGTCGGGACGCTCGGGCAGATCCTCTACGCGATCAACCCGAAGTCGATGGACTACATCCTCAACAGCGCCTACCACATGTTTCCCGACTCGACCGCGGCCAAGAAGGGCAAGAAGACGGACCCGGGTGCCAAGGCGAGCAAGGCCGAGGCCTCTCCGGAGAAGTACCCGGAGGACGAGCAGGCGACCGCCCAGCAGATCGCCTTCGCATACCTGATGCGCGGCGTCCACTGGTAGGCGGGCGCCCCCGCGAGGCCGGTGGAATCCACCGCCGGCCTGGGCGCTCTCACTGCCTCCTGGCAGTAGTTGGAGCACCCACGCTCAACAGTCTGCTCTCGGCTCTCGCAGCCCCGAGCTGGGCTGCATTAACCACCCATGCCGGGGAAAAGGCAGCCCGGCTCGCCGATTCGCGAGAGGCCAACGCGATTGAGTGGAGCAACGGCTCGCGCGCTTTGTACCGTCCAGGCGTCTAGTGAACGGCTCTACCTGCCCGACGCTCCCGGGCGTCGCTGATCCCCGACCAGGCGACGTCGAAGGCCAGCGCCTGCGCGAAGCGGACCGCGCGCGGTGAGGCCTTGCGTGGCCTGAAGTCGCGGTCAACGAGCGCCGGCAGTGTGATCATCGACTGCTCGAAGTCGTTCTGCATGGCGATTACCTGCTGCCAGCGAGAGTCGTTCGAGTCGGTTCTCTCCATCACAGTCCCTCTTTCGGTCGGGTGCTTGGCCCAATCGAGCGTCGACTCTAAGGATCGTGTCGGTCGTTGCTAGCGAGACCGCCTTCGGCGCTTGAGAACAACCCCCAATTTGGGCGAACTGCGAAGCGGGTTGCCGCCGCAGCGACCCCGACGGGTCACAGCTAGGGATTGAGCAGACCCTGCTCGCGCAGCCACGCCTCCGTGCGGCGCATGCCCTCGGTGAGGTCGACGGCCGGCTCGTAGCCGAGCAGCACGGCGGCCTTCTCGATCGAGTACGTCCCGGTGCGAGTGAAGTAGCGCATCGACTCCCGGTTGATCTCGGTCTTCTTGCCGGAGACGGTCGCGAGGGCCTCGGGCAGGGCGACGAGTCCGACCGCAGCCCAGGTCGGCAGACAGCGCGGACCCGGCTTGCCGAGCATCCGGTAGTGGTGGCCGAAGAACTCCTTGCAGCTGACCCCGACGCCGTCGCTGAGGGTGAACACCTGACCCGATCCCTCCGGCTTCGTGGCTGCCAGCAGGACTCCGTCGACGAGGTTGTCGATATAGACCGGGCTGAAAACGCCTCGGCCCATTGCCGGCAGCACGAACCGGCCCTTCTTGATCGCCTCGACGATCAGGATCGTCCAGGGCCGAGAACGGGGGCCGTAGACGTCACCAGGACGGATCACCGTGACCTCGATCCGGCCGCCGGCGTGCGCCTGCAAAGCGACCTGCTCGGAGGCAATCTTGGTGTTGACGTAGACGCTGTCGGAGGGTCGAACCGGGTGGCCCTCGTTGACTCCGTCGGGAAAGTCGGTGTCGCTGAAGGCTCGGATCGAGGAGAAGTGGACGAACCGCGTTGCTCCGGCGTCTACGGCAGCGTCGATAGCGTTCTTGGTGCCGAGCACGTTGAGGCGCCAGCCGAAGTCCTGGGTGGCCGTGTTGGTGACCGCGGCGGCGGTGTGGAAGACGACGTCAACGCCCTCCGCAGCCGCTTGCCATCCCCCTGATTCGGTGATGTCGCCGGCGACGATCCCGTCGCCCCCCTCGGCCCGCATGTCGACGCCGATTACCGTGGTCCCCTCGGCCCGAAGTCGGTCCGTGAGCGCACTGCCGATAAATCCGGCTGCGCCGGTGATGAGAGCTGACTCCATGGAGCAAAGCTAGCGCCCGCCGTCGCCTCGAGGGCAGGCGGGCTCGCCTCGCCCCTGCTCCGTTGGGGGAGGGCAAGTTCACACACGGCCCTCCCAACCCCTACCATTACACCGATGCATGCAACCGTCACAGACCAAGAGCCCCCCGTCCCCAGCGCTACCGAGACCGCCCGGCCCTTGCCGCTGGGCGACGTGCCCCTCTCCGAGAT
>Ga0307379_10001566_pt1 | contig 35947 bp, 26 predicted proteins | sample UN2MG_FD_202237 | JGI IMG/M metagenome (GOLD analysis project Ga0307379, IMG submission 202237) | Soil microbial communities from Risofladan, Vaasa, Finland - UN-2 | ecosystem: Environmental > Terrestrial > Soil > Coastal area > Acid sulfate soil | place: Finland: Risofladan, Vaasa | collected...
GGTTAAAAATTATCCTATCTTTTTACATTATTTGCAAAGAGATTTCAACGGTAAAGTGGCAATATTTGCGGATTTAAATTTCAAGCCAGAGGAGGTAAATTAATGAAAAAATGGGGCGAAAACCGGCCAAATTCCGGTTGTCAAGCGACAAGGTGGACTTTATTTATCAGAAAATGAGCTTTGATACATGATTTATTTTGACAAGTATTAAACAGTTGCATAATATTAACCGCACTACTGATGCGGTAATTCCAAACAGGCATTTTTTACAGCCCAAAGGGCGATATTGTTGTCAATTTAAGGCAGTAGGGAGGCACAGAATGAAGCGAGTTTTTCCGATTTTGTGGGTTTGCTTTTTTTCGAGTTTATGTTTTGCTCAAGGCCGGATGAGGTTTTACGAACCGAACGGGCCCTTTCGATTCGTTACTCCTGACGGCTGGACCAGTGTCCCCATGTCAAAATTGCCGAGCGAACAACTCGAGGCACTTGAAGAGGTATTCGGGGACACGATAATCGCAGTATCGAAGCTGACAGAAGCAGATTATTTCATAAGCCCTTACATAATCACACAGTTCGAAACAACGGGCACGACATCAGAGTCTAAAATTGAGAAGCTTATGCTAACAGGGGAGGGCAGAGACAAGGTCCTGGCAGAGCTGGAAGAGGGCACAGCGATTTTAACGTGGGTTGGTGAAGGTGCGGAGCTGGCGGATGCTTACATTGAGTATAACGAGGAGAACCACGCAATAATAACAACTATGGAACTGGACTATAGGGGAGCCGGAAATATCCTTGTAATTTCGGCGGAACTGTTAGGCAGCTACCGAAAAACGACTATGCACTTTTATGCAGACGGCCCGGACACTAAACACCTGCCGGATTTGGTTGCTGAGATTGTGGACTCATTCGAATATGAAGGGGGTTACGGTTTCGGCGGTGGTCTGGGCGTGCCGGAGAGCACAGAGGAAAAGATGGGTCTGACTGCGGCGAATATGCTGATTTTTGGAGTGACATTCCCTATGGTTCTTATGTCTGTATGGTGGGCAGTCGGCTTTTACGAATCGGAATGCCGTTTTCCATTTCTTGTGCTGATATCCGCAGTGGGAGCAGGGGTGTGTCTTATTCCGTGGGTAGGGCTTTTCTTTTCATGTCTGGCGATGTGGGGACTGCTATGTAAATTTTCAACTGTAGAGGACTGGCCGGACGCGTTTGTTGTCTCGGCCATAGGAGTGACAGCGGTCAAAGTGACGGCGTACTTTCTTTTGATGTTTGTGATAGGCAGGGCGATGTCATTTACCAGCTTTCTCTAAGGAGAAGGCAGGGCGAGCAATGAAGCAGCAAAAAGAGCCGCGGTTTTTAGTTAACCGGCGGCTTTTTCCTTATCTCCGGTGAGTCTGGTTCTTTTTTTCATTCGCACAGACAAAAGCCAAGCGGTCAAGTGCGCAGTGACTGTGTTTGGTATTTATTGTTTACTAAGGGGAGAAGATTGGTTATGATTTCGTCATGGAAGATTTTACAGCAGAGAGGACAAAATTAATCGACTCGAGCGGGATTCGCAAGGTTTTCGCACTGGCGGCGAAGTTAAATGACCCTGTAAATTTGTCAATCGGTCAGCCTGATTTCGATGTGCCCGAAGCGCTGAAAGAGCGTGCAATAGAAGCAATCAGGGCGGGGCAAAATAAGTACTCGCAGACGGCGGGGGACGAGTTTCTTAAAGCAAAGATAGGCAAGGATGTTTCGGCAAAATCCGGCTGGGACAATCCGTGTGTTTTAGTAACGAGCGGAGTGAGCGGGGGGCTTTTGCTGACTTTTATGGCGCTTTTGAATCCGGGCGACGAGGTGATAATGGCCGACCCGTATTTTGTGATTTACAAGCACGTAATCAATTTTCTGGGCGGCAGGTGTGTATTTGTGGACAGCTATCCGGATTTCGAGTTGCCTGTTGAGAAAATCAGTGAGGCGATAACGGACAAGACCAAGATGATTATAGCCAACTCGCCGGGCAATCCAACAGGGGTGGTGTATTCCCAGGAGCAGGTGAAGGCGCTGGCTGAAGTGGCGGGAGAAAAAGGGATACTGGTATTGAGCGATGAAATCTATGAGAAGTTCTGCTACGACGGGGAGTGCCCGAGTATATCGAGCTGTTACGACAATGTGCTTTTGCTGGGGGGTTTTAGCAAATCACACGCAATGACAGGCTGGCGATTAGGCTATGCGGCAGTACCTCGGTCTTTGCACGAAATAATCGAGGCGATGACGAAGATACAGCAGTACACATTCGTATGCGCGCCGACGCCATTTCAGCAGGCGGCTATAGCGGCGCTGGATTATGATGTGAGTGAGCTGGTGGAGGCATACAGGAGGAAAAGGGACCTTATTTACGATGGGCTGTCGGATAAATTTGAGATGGTCAAGCCGGGCGGGGCGTTTTATGCATTTGTTAAAGCACCTACGAAGAGTGCAACGGAATTTGTGGAAAAGGCGATAGCCAATAATGTATTAATTATCCCGGGTAATGTGTTCAGTGAAAAAGACACGCATTTCAGGATAAGCTACGCGACGAGCGACGAGAAACTCCGGCAGGGGGTGGAGATTTTACGGGAACTTGCCTGAAAAGAAATATTTTCGGGCAATTACAAAAAGTGCGGCTTGACCTTTTGGTTTAAAGAAGCTACAACAACCGCGCGGCCATAAATTTTTCCCTTTTTGAAGGTTTTGTTAAGGAAACAGCATGATTAAAGACATGATTTTCGGTACGGTAGGGGGGTTGGGGATGTTTTTGTTCGGCATGAGTCTTTTGTCGGAGGGTCTTAAAAAAGTAGCCGGGCAGAAACTAAAAAGCCTGCTGGAGTCACTGACGAAACGCCGGATTATTGCTGTCCTTGTGGGCGCTTTGGTAACGGCCCTGATTCAGTCGAGTTCAGCCACAACGGTAATGACGGTTGGTTTTGTCAACGCGGGGCTTTTGACTTTAAAGCAGGCGTTGTGCGTGGTTCTGGGGGCGAACGTCGGAACGACATTTACAGCATGGCTGGTATCGACATTTGGAATCGGGGGTCTGAATATAACGGCATATGCGCTTCCTGCTATCGGAGTTGGATTCCTGGTGCGGATTCTGGGAAAGACCCAAAGGACGAGGAGCATAGGTAACATTGTTCTTGGTTTTGGTCTTTTGTTTATCGGCATCGATTTTATGAAAGACGCGTTTGGGCCGCTGAAGGACAGCCCGGAGGTCCAAGGTGTTCTTATAATGCTGGGCGAGCGGCCGATATTAGCGGTTCTTGCGGGGACAATTTTGACGATGCTTTTGCAGAGTAGTTCTGCGTCGATTATGATGGTTCAGGTTCTGGCCTTTCAGGGCGCATTCGGGATGGACTGGGACATTGTACTTCGGCTTGTGATACCATTTATCCTGGGTGACAATATAGGTACAACGATTACGGCGCAATTAGCGGCCCTGCAGACATCACGGAATTCGAAGCGTGCGGCAATGGGGCACACGATATTCAACGTGATAGGCGTAGTTTATATGCTGCCACTGATTGGATTGGGATGGTATCCCGATATCGTCGAATGGATTACACCGTTCAAACTAAGCCAAAGCACAATCATGGTTCACATAGCCGTAGCTCACAGCGCCTTTAACATATTCAACACTATAGTGTTTCTTCCGATTATCCGCTGGCTTGAAATAATAGTTATGAAGATTCTACCGCCGAGGGACTACGAATTAATGGAAAAGCCCGTTGTTCTGGAGAGACACCTGCTCGATACGCCGGTCATTGCAATGGACCAGACAAGTCGTGAAATTGTACGTATGGCGAAAGTATCAAAGGAGGCGGTGAACCAGGCCATCGAGGGTCTGAGTGAAGATGACGCAAAAAAACTTGTGATGACCCGCAAAACAGAAGATGCCATCGACCGCTTCCAATACGAAATAACACTCTACCTCACTGCGCTTTCGAGAGAGGAGCTTTCTGAAGAGTTGTCCGGCGAACTGCCGGTTCTTTTGCATACGGTCAACGACCTTGAACGAGTGGGCGACCACGCAGTCAATATCGCTGAAGTTGCCGAGCGCAAAATCGAGCAGAAAATAACATTCAGCGACTCGGCTCAAACGGAAGCGGCCCGGCTGAAAGAAGAAGTCAATCAAATGTTCGATTATATTATTGCGGCGCTGGAAAAGAACGACATAGAGGCGGCAAAATCGGCCTTGGTAAATGAGGAACATCTTAATGGTATGCAGATGGAATTTCGCCGCAGCCACGTTCAGCGGATGACGGAGGGGGCCTGCTCGGCTGAGACAGGGCTGATATTCATCGACCTTGTCGACAATATCGAGAAAATCGGGGACCATCTTACCAATATAGCACAGGCGGTGATAGGGGGGCTGCAGTGGGACGGGATGGAAGGCCATTAGTTCATCCAACCTATTTCATTTTTATTCCCAGTTTTGATTTTTCGAAAGACCCTTTATCCTGTGGAATTTAGAAGCGATTCTCGGATGATTTGATAATTTATAAACCGCTTGACGAGTCGGCCAGGAACGGATAAAACTACCACACTACATTGCAAGATTTGTCTTTTGAGCAGACCGAGGAAGGAATCCAGATGGTCAAGGAGATTGTTTTTGGGACGGTAGGGGGACTAGGGCTGTTTCTGTACGGCATGACCCGGATGTCGGACGGTCTTAAAAAAGTAGCTGGGCATAAACTCAAAAACATTCTCGAATCAATGACCAAAAGACGAATCATCGGCTTTCTGGTCGGCGCGGGTGTTACAGCCTTAATCCAGTCAAGCTCGGCGGCAACAGTTATGATTGTGGGATTCGTCAACGCGGGGCTTCTTACGCTGAAACAGGCGATATCGGTTATAATCGGGACCAATGTGGGTACGACGGCGACAGCGTGGCTGGTTTCGATATCGGGGTTTGAGGCATTTAAGATTACCGACTATGCGCTTCCGGCGGTAGCTATCGGTTTTGGGATGCAGCTTTTCGGCAGGAGACGAACCATCAAGGACGTAGGTCAAATCCTTGTCGGCTTCGGCATTTTGTTTATCGGTATAGGCTTTATGAAAGAGGCGTTCAAGCCTCTGGAAGGTAATGCGCAAGTTCATGCAGCTCTGATATGGTTCGCGCGTTATCCTCTTTTGGCGGTTCTGGCTGGTGCCGCAATAACGATGATGCTTCAAAGCAGTTCGGCATCGATAGCAATGATTCAAATGCTGGCAGTGTCTGGCGCTTTCGGGAATGACTGGGACAGTGTTCTTTTGGTAGTAATTCCGTTTATTCTCGGCGACAATATCGGGACGACAATCACAGCACAATTGGCGTCTCTTCAGACAAGCATAAACGCGCGCAGGGCGGCGTGGGCGCACACGATGTTTAATGTACTGGGGGCATGTATATGGTTCTGGTTTATCGGTTTGCTGGGGAAAGTTGTGGTCGCACTGACACCATGGGAGATGGGGCCGACCACTATAGCCGTATCCATCGCTATAGCACACACATCAATCAAAGTGCTGGACTCGGTGATTTTTCTTCCTCTGGCGGGAGTACTGGAAAAAATGGTCAATTTCATCGTTCGAGAAAAACTGACGGACATTGAAGTTCGCCCTGTGTTTTTAGAAAAGCGGCTACTGGAGACTCCTGAGATAGCGGTCGAGCAGGCCAAGCGTGAGATTGTCCGAATGAGCCAGGCTGCCAAAGAAGCTTTAAATTCAGCAACCGAAGGGCTCATGGAAGACGACAGGCAGAAAATCCGATTGACACGGCAAACAGAAGACCTTATTGACGAATTTCAGTACGAAATTACGTTGTATCTGTCGGCCCTTTCGATGAAAGAGCTTTCCGACGAGCTTTCGATAGAGCTGCCGGTGCTTTTACACATAGTTAACGACCTTGAACGAGTCGGCGACCACGCGGTCAATATTGTCGAAATTGCCGAGCGTAAAATTGAGCAGAAGATAGTATTCAGTGATTCTGCGGCGGATGAGGCAGCCCAACTGAAGAAACAAGTCAACGAGATGTTTGACTACATTTCGACGGCATTGGAGAAGAACGATGTAATTTCGGCCAAGTCGGCGCTGGTCAATGAGAACAGTCTCAACAGGATGCAGGTAGATTTTCGTCGCAGCCACGTTCAGCGAATGACAGAAGGTCTCTGTACGCCGGAATCGGGACTGATATTCATCGACCTCGTTGACAATATCGAGAAAATCGGGGACCATCTTACCAATATAGCGCAGGCGGTGATAGGGGGGCTTCAATGGGAGGGCGTGGACAGCAATTCATTGAGCGGAGAATATACAGCCCTAACGGACGAATAAAGGCAAAATTATTCTTGCCAGCCTCGGCAACAAAAGCTACATTGTTAGACATGAATAATTCTCCCGGGAAGACCGCGATTTTTATGTTTTGCCTGCTGTTTTCGGCGGCAGTGACATGGGCCGTTGAAACCGAGACAGCAGAAGGCGTTAGTCGGCCCACTAAAGCAGCTATAATCATCTGTAAGGGCGACATCGACAACGGCCTTTACAGGTCAATTGTTCGCCGAACGAACATAGCAATTGAGCAGGGATGCGAATACCTGATTTACGAAATAGATACCTACGGGGGCGATCTTTTTTCGGCGGATAACATCTCCGATTATTTTCTGCTTGAGGTAAACGAGCAGGCCCACACCGTAGCGTATGTGTCAAAGAAAGCGATATCAGCAGGGGCGATGATAAGCGTTGCCTGTAAAGATATCATAATGAAACACAAGACGAAAATCGGGGACTGCGCTCCGATTCAGCCGGGAGTAAAACTTGAAGGTGTGGAGCGGGAGAAGGTCGAAACGTTCACGCGGGCGGCATTTGTTAACTCGGCCCAGGCGAACGGCTATCCCGAGACACTGCTTCGGGCAATGGTGACAATGCAGATTGAGGTTTACCGGCTTAAAAACCTCGAAACCGGAGAGTATGAATTTTTTGAAAGTGAGCGACTTCCGAAAGACCCGAACTCCTATGACCTGGAGGGACAGGAGCTAATTGTAAAGAATGATGAGCTTTTGACACTGACAGCTTCGGATGCTTTTGAGTACGGGATATCGAGGGCGCTGGTGGATGACGTGGAAGGGGTGCTGGGATTTCTCTCCGAGCGTGACGGAGTGGTTTTTGCCGAAGATGCGATTGTTCTCAGGACGAACTGGTCTGAAGAAATGGTTCGCTGGATAAACTCACCGGCGATAATGGCTGTCCTGATAATGCTTGCACTTCTCGGTGTTTATATCGAGCTGAATAGTCCGGGCGTGGGCCTTCCGGGTCTGGTGGCGGTGATATGCTTTGCGATTATACTCGGCAGCAAGTACCTTTACGGACTGGCCAACTGGGTCGAAGTGGCGATGTTTGGGATAGGGGTGCTGCTTTTGATTGTTGAGATTTTCCTGATACCGGGTTTCGGCGTCGTGGGTTTTCTGGGGATAGTTTGCATTGTTCTTGGTGTATTCGGGATGCTTGTCAAAAATCCACCGGATAAAGTCCCGTGGCCTCAAACCGAATTTGATATGCAGTTAATCACAAATGGTCTTCTGGGCCTTATTTTAGGCCTTGCAGGTTTTGCGGTGCTTGCGTGGCTCTTTGCGAAATACCTGCCGAAAATTCCTCTTCTCGGCAGGCTGATGCTGGTTCCGGCGGCCTTAAAACCTGCCGGGCCAATGCCAATCAGCATGACGGCACCGCCGGAAAGTAAAACGGCAGGGCCTAAAGTAGGTGACGTCGGTGTGGTATCATCGAAACTCCGGCCGACAGGCAAAGCAAAAATCGGTGATGCGATAGTCGAGGTCGTTGCCGAAGGTGAGTTTCTTGACATCGAGACGGAAGTTACGATAATAGCGATTAAGGGCAACAATGTAGTTGTCAGAAAAACAGGCAATCAGCCGGAAGGGTAAGTTTATGGCGTGGTGGTTTTTTCTTATTGCGATTTTTCTTTATCTTGCCTGTGCGGTTTTGTTCATAGCCGAAGTTTTTATACCCAGTGGCGGTGTAATAAGTGTGCTGGCTCTGGTGTGTATTATAGGCGGGGTTGCAATATTCTTCCACCACAGCGTAGGGGCGGGTATTATCGGTATCGTTGTGGCGGTGGTGATGATACCAACAGTTTGGGTAATTGCGTACAAAAGATTCCCGCAAAGCAGATTCGGGAAAAGTATTATGTTAGCAGCATCTGAGAAGCGGCAGGGCGATGCGGTGCGGGACAATGAGGAGCTTCAAAAACTGCTCGGTGCCGAAGGCACGGTTCTTACTCCGCTTCGACCAGTAGGGATGGCAGACTTTGGCGGGCAAAGGCTTGAATGCGTTGCCGAGAGTGGTTACGTAGAAAAAGATAAAAAAATAAAAGTTATTCATGTGGAAGGCACGCAGCTAACCGTACGCGTAGCTGAAGAAAGTTAAGGAAAGGAAAGGAAAATGGGCATTAATAATCTGATTTCAATAATTGCAGCTGCAGGGGAATTGAATCCTTTGAGGTGGATTATTCCTATAGCAACCACACTTGTGATACTCTTCATTTTTATTATCATAGTATTTATCATAAGATACTTTGGCCTATGGTTAAGGGCGAAGTTGTCGGATGCTCACGTCAGTTTTATAGAAATACTGGGGATGAAGCTTCGGAAGGTAGATCCTTTTGTTATCGTTAATCACAAGATAATGGCGGTACGGGCAGGCCTGACAGTAAGAACAGAGGAAATGGAAAGCCATTACCTGGCCGGCGGCAGGGTTCCGAATGTTATTCGTGCTCTTATTGCGGCGAATATGGCCAATATCACCCTGCCGTTTAAGACCGCCACAGCAATAGACCTGGCAGGGCGTGACATTCTCGATGCGGTCAGAATCAGTGTCAAGCCAATGGTGATTGACTGTCCGGACCCAAGCAAAGGCAAGGACACGGTTGACGCGGTGGCCCAGGACGGCATCCAGCTAAAGGCAAAAGCACGCGTGACGGTACGTATGAATATCGACCGTTTGATTGGCGGTGCAACGGAAGAGACTATTGTTGCGCGTGTAGGCGAGGGTATCGTAACCACAATAGGCAGCGCTATATCATATAAATCGGTCATTGAGAACCCGGATAATATTTCCAAGGCGGTGCTGGCAAAAGGACTCGACGCGGGAACAGCATTCGAAATCCTGTCAATCGACATCGCCGATGTGGACGTAGGGGTAAATGTCGGTGCACAGCTTCAGGCGGCGCAGGCCGAGGCAGACATGCGACGAGCAAAGGCCGAAGCTGAGAAACGCCGTGCAATGGCTGTCGCACGTGAGCAGGAGATGAAGGCCCTCGTGGTTGAAAATGAGGCAAAGGTTCCGCTGGCCATGGCAGAAGCGTTCAAGAAGGGCCATCTCGGAATTATGGATTACTACAGAATGAAAAACATCAGCGCCGATACCCAGATGAGAGACTCCATCGCAAAACCTCCGGGACCTAAATCGTAAATCTTAGTTCAGTAAAATATAAAATCCGGCCGTTACGGGACTGAATATTTATGCTCTATTTTTTGGCACAAATTATACCGGCCGCACAGGATGATAATGGTGGTATTGGAAACCTTCTTTTCCTTGTGTTTGTCGGTATTATCTGGATAGTGGGGGGTATCTTGAAGGCCAGAGCACGAAAGAGTGCTGCGGAAGAGCCGGAGAAGACGCCCGCTAAGCCGGAGCGTAAACAACTTAGTTTTTTGGATGGACTACGAAAATTAAAGCTTGAATTAATCGAAGAAGCGGCCCCAAAAGCGGCTAAACCCGCGGCGGCGCCTGCCAAGCCGCAGAGGCGGCGAGTCCAGCGGCCTGTGGAAAAGGAAAAGGTTGCACCTGCCGAATTGGTGACCGAAGAACCGGAACTTGTCTCTAAAAGTGAATTCGAACCATTTGGCTTAGAGCGCAAGGAAAAACCGGAAGAGCCAGCGCAACTACTACGTCCCAGACTTCCTTCGGTTGATTACGTAGTGCAGGGTGACCAGTTAAAAACAGCGATAATCTATTCTGAAATTCTCGGCAAACCGGTGGCTTTAAGAGATATGTAGCTCTTCCATATTTTCAGATGCCCAGTTGTCGCTTGACTTCGGTGATTTTCTCTATGGCTAAATTCAAATCCTTGTCAGTGTGTGCAGCGGACATTTGGAGCCGGATTCGAGCAGCACCTTTGGGAACGACCGGATAGGAAAATCCGATTACGTAAATTCCCTTTTGCAAGAGTTCTTCGGCCATTTTCTGTGCAAGAACCGCATCTCCAAGCATGACCGGAATAATTGGATGCTCGCCCGGGACAATATTCAGTCCGAGTTCTGTTATCCGCTCTCTGAAATAGCAGGTGTTTTGCATGAGTTTGTCGCGGAAGTCGTTTGAGGCAGAGAGCAGGGCGAGCACTTTCAGTGAAGCGGCAACGATAGCCGGCGCCAACGTGTTCGAAAAGAGGTAGGGGCGTGAGCGCTGACGCAAAATTTCAATAATTTCCTTTCTTCCGCTGGTATAACCGCCGCTGGCGCCACCGAGAGCCTTACCGAGCGTGCCGGTGATAATGTCAACTCGTCCTGGAACCTGACGATACTCATGAGTTCCACGTCCGTTTTTGCCCAGGACACCAACTGCATGCGAATCGTCCACCATAACCAGGGCGTCATATTTTTCGGCAAGTTCGCAGATATCGTCCAGTTTTGCTATGGTTCCGTCCATAGAGAACACACCGTCGGTCGCTATGAGGCGGAAGCGTGCTGATTGGGCCTGCTCTAATTTATCCTTCAGGTCCTGCATGTCGGAGTTTTTAAATCGCAGTCGTTGGGCCTTACACAAGCGTATGCCGTCGATAATACTGGCGTGGTTAAGGCTGTCGCTTATGACGGCATCTTCAGCGTTCAGCAGGGTTTCAAACAGCCCCGTATTGGCATCAAAGCATGAGCAGTAGAGGATTGTATCTTCAGTGCCCAGAAACTGAGATATTTTCTTTTCCAGCTTTTTATGAATTTCCTGAGTGCCGCAGATAAAGCGCACGGACGACAGGCCGTATCCCCATTTGCTGTAACTGTCGCGTGCGGCCTGGATAACTTCGGGATGGTTGGCCAGGCCCAAATAGTTGTTGGCGCAGAAATTAAGGACCTTTTTGCCGCCCTGAACCGTTATCGCGGCGTTCTGGGGGCTTGTAATGATTCGTTCTGCCTTGTAGAGCCCACCGTTCTTTATCTGTTTGATCTCTTGGGCTACGTGTGATTTCATTGCTCCGAACATGTTCTACCCTTTACTAATGTCAGGTAAGGGAATTTCTTATTCGCTGGTCCAGTCAAGAACAACTTTCCCTGATCTGCCAGACTTCATTACCTCGAAAGCTTTTTCAAATTCAGTATAATGGAACTGATGAGTTATCACAGGGGTAATGTCGAGACCGCACTGAATCATCATGGTCATCTTATACCATGTTTCATACATTTCTCGGCCATAGATACCCTTAATGGTAAGGCCGTTGAAAACCACAAGATCCCAGTCAAACTCGGTTTTGGGCAAAATGCCCAATATGGCCACTTTTCCACCGTGGCACATGTTTTTAATTATTGAATTAAAGGCGTCAGGACTGCCGGACATCTCCATTCCCACATCAAAGCCTTCTTTCATACCCAGTTTTTTACTGGCCTGCTCAATGGAGTCTTTGGACGCATCCAAAACCAGAGTTGCGCCCATTTTCCCAGCCAGTTTCATCCTGTAGGGGTTTATGTCGGTAACAACGATGTGGCGAGCTCTACAATGCCTGGCGATAGCCGTAGCCATGAGGCCGATGGGGCCGGCGCCGGTTATAAGGACATCCTCACCGAGCAGGTCAAACGACAATGCAGTGTGGGTCGCATTACCCAAAGGGTCAAAACAGCTGGTTACTTCCAAAGGAATAGCCGGGTCAGCAGCCCAGACATTTGTGACGGGGATAGAGATATACTCGGCAAAGGCGCCCGGCCGGTTGACTCCAACGCTGCTGGTGTTAGCGCACAGGTGTCTTCGACCGGCCATACAGTTCCGACATCTGCCGCAGACAATATGTCCTTCGCCGCTAACTAAATCACCAATTTTGAGGTCATGAACGTTGTTGCCGAGTTTTTGTATTGTGCCGACGAATTCGTGACCTATTACCATCGGTACTGGAATTGTCCTGCGGGCCCATTGGTCCCAATTATATATATGCAGGTCAGTACCGCAAATAGATGATTTGTGAATTTTTATCAATACATCGTTTATACCAAGTTGAGGCATGGGAACGTCTCCAAGCCACAGACCCGGTTCAGTTTTACTTTTTATCAGGGCTTTCATTTGTTATAACCCCTTAATATATTACATCAGTCGATATTCAAGACGCAGATAATCAATCAGTATCTCCATTTTTTTTCATATTATCAGATTCTATTCAAATTTCAACACAATCAAATCAGAAAGGGCTTCGTGGCCGGCCCATGAGCATTTTGCAGAATTTGTGGTAGTGACCTAAAAACCAACTTGCAGAATTTGTGGTAGTGACCTAAAAACCAACATAATATTGAAGGTCCCATAATATATGTTATGTTTCATTGGCATTTGGAGTGAAATTTCAAGGGGGCATTCATAGCTTTTGGGCTTATAGGTTTTTGGGCTTTGCGGTTCAAGTTAGCCGGCACTTATTGCCTGATTTGTTGTGTCTGAGAGGTTGTCCCACATTGCGGCGGCTCTATCCAACAGTCCCAGGTTCTGCAGCACAATCGAGACGTTGACCGTTGCATCGGTGCAGGCGAAATTGTGCTCCAGGTGACGTTCAAGGTTAATAAGCGATGAAGCGAACTTTATTCTGTCGCAATATAGCAAGGCCACTTTATAGTGCAGTTCCAAAGTGTCGGGGCCGAGACAATCCGGGCCTGTAAGAGCGTCCAGCGCCACATCCTTTTGCCCTGTTTCGAACAGGCAGACCGCAAGTTTGTTTCGAGCCCGCGTGTAGGTGGGATTAATCTGAAGAGCAGCACTGAACGCATCGATGGCCGGGCTCAGTTTCCCGATGCTCATCAACAAAACGCCCAGCCTGTAATGCAAATCAGGATTATTCGGGCGTTCTGCAAGCTGACTCTGATGGGCACAAATAACGGCCTCAATCAGGTTTGGAAAGTCTGCATTGCTTTGGCAGTGATGTTCGGCACTGAGGGTAGCCCTGAACTGCAAAGTGGCCGTTTCGGCAAGTAATAAGGCACTGTTTGGCTGTATTGCCGCAGCCAGGGACAGCGCTGATAACGCCTCAGATTGGTTACCGGCCTGCTTCTGGGCGATGGCAAAGCCGATATAAGCATCCACTATTTGGTCATTTATCTCAGCGGCTCGGTTGAACTGTCTGGCGGCGAGATGGTCGGCATTGAGCTGCAAATACTGAGTACCGAGCTTTATCGTGGCCTCGAGGAAATCCGGACAAATCCGAAGAGCCTGCTCGTACTGAGAGATGGCCTCGGTAGTAGCACCGAGCATCCCCAGGACATCGGCATACTGTGCGATCAAATCGGCCCTTTCGGGATGTTCGGCGAGCATATCTTCGAGCTTTTCAGCCGCCTCATGGAGCAGGCCTTGTTCGATAAGCTGTTCTGCGTCCTGTTCTGTCGCGTGGAAATTATCGGGATGCATCAGAATAGCGTTGTTAAAGGTCTCGGCAGCGTTTTCGTACTTATCTACTGTGATATATAAATGGCCAAGTGTCACCAGTGTCGATATATCATCGGGGTATTCGAGTTTTAACTGTTCATATTCGTTTATAGTCTTTTCCAGTTGGCCGTTCTTGAAATAAACTGCAGCAAGCCTTTGTCGTGGAAGCTGCAGGTAGTTTTTGAACTTTAGACAATCCTGGTAAAATTCCACGGCTTGGGCTTCCTGCCCGAGTCTTTCGTAACAATGGCCAAGAGCATACAGGGCCATCGTGTTGTTGGGCTGACGCATATAAACCGAATTCAACTCTTCAACAGCGCTTTGGATTTCATTCTTACTTAGTGCTATCGCTGCTGCGGCAAGACGTCCGCAGGAACATGAGGGGTTCTCGAACAGGTACAACCTTAGCTGCTCTTCGGCGGCTGTCAATTTACTTTGTCCCATCAACTCGATGACCCTGTCAAGCTGCTGATATTGAGTGGAATTGCCATCGTCCTTGAGAAGATTGACGGCACCGAACCAGTGCCAAATCAAATCGGCTGTGTCGATTATTATCGCCCTGCCGAGAATTTCAAGTAGCCTGCTCACGCACCCTTCTCCAAATAATATCAGGCAAAATGCGCACTTTACTACCAAAAAATATCGGCGAAACGTTCCTGCCTGTTAATCATCACATTCCAATTTGGTTGTTAGAACCTTCGTTTTGGCTTTTCATTGTGGGGATTGGGCCGAATGTATGGGTTATTGGGGTTCTAAAGGCGGATTTGCGGACTCTGAGAGGGGGTTTTAAGAGGTGTTTTGAGGGTTATTTTAGTTATAGGGCCGACCCCCCTGCCTGCCCCCCTACCGACAAAAAGCAGCAGCTGTAAAGCCTATAGCGACTTTATTATACCAAATCGGATTTTTCATTGCCGCAATGTTCACAGAACGGCAAAAGAGAATGGCGGATGTCACTGCATTTAATATAATTTTTATGCCTGGCTTTGTTTTTCTATCTCGCTCAGGTATGCCAGCGTCCGTTCGAGCTTGTCACTTAGGTGTTTTAACTTAAGCATCGTTTTGACGCGGGTGAGCAGTTCGAGCTTGTTCACGGGCTTGCTTAGGAAATCGTCCGTGCCGGAGTCAATGCCGCGTTCAATATCGCCGAATTCATTGAGGGCGGTGACCATGATGACGGGAATATCGGTGGTTTTTGGGTCGTTTTTTAGTCTCTTGCATACCTCGAAGCCGCTCATTTTGGGCATCATGACATCGAGTAAGATCAAATCTGGGGGGTCACCGGCTATAATCTCCAGCGCTTCGGGGCCGTCGTTTGCCGGAATTGTGACACAATCTATGTCCTCAAGATATGCCTGTAATAACTCAAGGTTCTGTTGATTATCGTCTACAACCAGTATTACCGGGGTTCTTTGATGCCCTTCCACTTCCCTGGCACTCATAAAAATGACTCCTATTAATGTTATTAATCCGTGACTTTCAGAGCTTTTAGAATCGCGCTGCAGAATGCAGGTAAATCATCCGGCTTGCGGGCGGTTATCAGATTGCCGTCGACGACACATTCTTCGTCCACATATTCTGCACCGGCGTTTATTATATCGTCTTTAATGGCCATAAAACACGTAGCTTTTTTCCCTTTGTAAATCGGCGTACTGCACAAGAGCCAGCCGCCGTGACATATGGCCGCGATGACCTTGCCTGCGTTTACCATATCATTGGCAAAGTTTATAACCGCCCTGCTTCTTCGCATATAATCGGGTGCATAGCCGCCCGGGACAATCAGACAGTCATAATCGCCGGCGACGACATCTTTTGCGGCGACATCCGAAACACAGGGATAACCTTCCTTCGAAGGATATTGTTTCTTCGCTTCGGCGGCGACAAAATCAACCTTTACACCGGCTTCAATCAGGCGGTAGTAAGGGTACCAGACCTCAAGGACCTGGTACATTTGGTCAACGAGGACAGCGGCTTTTTTTGTTGCCATTTTTGATTTATCCTTTTTTTAGTTCGGTTAAAGCCAAAAGTCGATACGAAAAGTATCGACTTACCGTATAAATCGTAAGCTGCAATCAATACTCAAGTCAAACAAAAAAATCCTGTCTACAGTCAAGGCTAATTATTGCGGCTGGCGGCAAAAACGCTATAATCACGGGCAATTTCGTTAAATGCGATAACGTGAAAACCGTGATAAATGCCTGATTTCTAAGGAGAAACACAATGCAAACCACTAAATTCTCATTCTCAGTCACGATTGGGCTTTTGGCCATCCTATTGACGGCGGGCCAGGCATTAGCGGCAAACGACTGGGAAAATCCGGAGATGATAGGCCGAAATAAAGAGGCTGCACACTGCACCTTGATGCCTTATGCAGACACTGAAACAGCCTTACAGGTCACGAAGGAGGCGTCGCCCTTTTATAAATGTCTCAACGGGGCATGGAAATTTAACTGGGTGAGAAAACCAGCCGACAGGCCGGCAGAGTTTTATAAACTCGGTTATGATGTCACGGGATGGGAGGAAATACCGGTCCCAAGCAACTGGCAGATGCACGGGTATGGTATTCCAATTTACACAAACGCCAAACATCCCTTCGAGGCAAACCCCCCGTACATACCGCATGAGTACAACCCGATAGGTTCGTATCGAAGGGAATTTACCGTGCCGGAAAACTGGGACGGAAGGCAGGTAATTATTCACTTCGACGGGGTCAAGAGCGCGTTTTATCTATGGGTGAACGGCGAAGAGGTCGGTTACAGCCAGGACAGTATGACGCCAGCGGAGTTCAACATTACAAAGTATCTTCGGGAAGGCGAAAATGTTCTGGCGGTCGAGGTTTACCGCTGGTCTGACGGCAGTTACATCGAGGACCAGGACATGTGGCGGCTCAGCGGTATTTACCGCAGTGTGTATTTGTACTCGACGCCGGTGGTGCATATTGAGGACTTTTTCGTTCGGACGGACTTGGACGATGATTACAGGAACGCTATTTTAATGATTCGCCCACGAATAAAAACGTTCGTTAAGACGGACCTTAAGGGCTGGACGCTGGAGGCGCAGCTTTATGATTGTGAGGACAAGGCGGTTCTTTCGGAAGCACTGACAAAAGATGTCCCTTCAATTGTTAATGAAAGATATCCGCAAAGAGACACTGTAAAATTTGGTATGCTCGAGGCAAAGATTGCGAACCCCAGGAAATGGTCTGCCGAGCAGCCCAACCTTTATACGCTGGTACTTACGCTGAAGGACGGCAACGGCACCATCGTCGAGGCGGAGAGCTGTAAAGTAGGCTTCAGGGAGGTTGAAATCAAAGAGGGACAGCTTCTTGTTAACGGTCAGGCAATTCGGCTTTTCGGCGTGAACCGTCACGAACACGACCCCGACGACGGGCGGGCCGTCAAGCTGGAGCGGATGATAGAGGACATCAAGCTGCTGAAACAGAATAATATTAATGCGGTCCGTACGAGTCACTATCCGGACGACCCTAAGTGGTATGAGCTGTGTGACAGGTACGGCATTTATTTGATTGACGAGGCAAATCTGGAATCACACGAACTGCGCGGGTACCTGTCAAATGTTGCTACATGGCACAGTGCTTTTGTGGAGCGTGCCATCAGGATGGTAGAACGTGACAAGAACCATCCGTCGGTGGTTATGTGGTCGCTGGGAAATGAGACGGGGTGCGGTCCCAATCATGCGGCGATGGCCGGGTGGATACATGATTACGACCCGACCCGTCCAATCCATTATGAAGGCGCCCAGGGCGACCCGACCGACCCATATTATGTTGATGTAATCAGCCGGATGTATGCGAAGATACCCGAGATAATAAGACTGGGAACTTTGGAAGTTGACGACCGCCCGATGGTATTGTGTGAATATTCGCATGCGATGGGCAATTCGGTAGGGAACCTGAAGGAGTACTGGGACGCGATTCGTACGCACAAGCGGCTAATAGGCGGTTTTATCTGGGACTGGGTTGACCAGGGGCTTAGGAAGATTTCGAAAGACGGCAAGGAATTCTGGGCATACGGCGGAGACTACGGTGATAAGCCAAACGACGGCAACTTCTGCTGTAACGGTCTTATCCAGCCTGACCGAAAGCCGAATCCCTCGCTGTATGAAGTGAAGAAGGTTTACCAGAGAATCCACGTTCAGCCGACGGACCCGACAGATGGTAAGGTCAAGGTCTTTAATGAATATGATTTTCTGGATCTTGGCTTTGTTGATGTCTCGTGGGAACTGGCAGAGAACGGTGAAGTTATACAGAAGGGCAAGCTGCCGAAGATATCACTGGGGCCTAAACAGGAACAAAGTCTTACAGTGCCATTTGAAAAACCACAGTTAAAGGCAGGTGCCGAATATTGGCTGAAGGTAACTTTCACACTTGCAGAAGACGCGCTCTGGGCCGAACGCGGCCATGTTTTGGCGTGGGACCAGTTGCAGATTCCATTTGCCAGCCCCCCTGCTCCAACTGCAGAGACCACAAGTATGGAGAAATTGGAGCTTAAAGAGTCGAACAAAAACATTAAAGTCAAAGGTGGCGATTTCGTCCTGACAATAGGCAAGCAAAGCGGCGCGATTGAATCGTTCAAATTCGAAGGTACCGAACTTGCAGCTTCGCCGCTTGTTCCAAACTTCTGGCGGGTGCCGATTGATAATGATAACGGCAACGGCATGCCGAAACGACTGGGAGTATGGAAAAATGCCGGCCAGGACCGAACCGTTAACAGTGTCGAGGCCGAAAAACTCAGTTCAAATGTCATTAGAATTGTTGCTAAAGCGACGCTGCCTGCGGGCAACTGTGATTACACGACGATATACACTGTGTATGGCAGCGGTGACGTTATCGTAGAGTCACAACTGAAAAATCCCCAAAACGCCGAATTGCCGGAACTGCCCCGTTTCGGGATGCAGATGGCGATACCGGCCAATTTCAACAGGATGAGCTGGTATGGTCGCGGACCGCATGAGACGTACTGGGACCGTAAAACAGGTGCTGCTGTAGGTATTTATAGCGGGCAGGTAGAGGATTTAATTCATGCATACGTGCGACCGCAGGAAAACGGCAACAAAACCAATGTTCGCTGGGTAACGCTTACAGATGATGATGGAACGGGTTTGCTGGCGGTTGGTATGCCTCTGTTGAGCATCAGCGCCTGGCCATATACGACCGAGCAGCTGGAACGCGCAAAGCATATTCACGAGCTGCCGGAGAATTATTCTAATATAACCCTTAACCTCGATTATAAGCAGATGGGTGTGGGAGGCGATGACAGCTGGGGTGCCAGAACGCATCCGGAGTATACGCTGCCGGCAGGTGACTACAGTTACAGCTTTAGATTGTGTCCATATAAAAAATCGATGGGAGATGTCGGTGCAATAGCCAGATGTACTTTCGCAGCCCCTCAGTAAAGCCCCAAAGGTGATGCGAGTTAAATATTATTGCGGCTGAGGACAGAGAGGTTATAATGTCGGGCAATTTAAGTTGCCCGAGAAGGAAACAGCAGGAAAAAAGGAAAGGATTGATTATGAGTTTTGGTCCGCTTGATATTATTGTTTTTGTTGGTTTTGTCATCTGTGTTGTCGGCCTTGGTATTTTTAAAAGCCGTCACGAAAAAACGGGCGAGGACTATTTTCTTGCCGGTCGGGGCCTGAGCTGGTGGCTGATTGGTTTTTCACTTATCGCAGCCAATATTTCCACCGAACAATTCGTCGGAATGAGCGGAAATGCAGCAAGTCACGTAGGTTTGGCCATTGCAAGTTATGAGTGGATGGCGGCAATTACTCTGGTGGTTGTAGCTTTTTGTTTTCTGCCCTACTTTTTGCGTGCAGGTATCTTTACAATGCCCGAATTTCTCGAATATCGCTATAACAGCACCGCTCGTACAATTATGGCGGTTGCAACTATCTTTATCTATATGCTGCTGTTAGGCGCAGTGACCTATTCCGGCGCGTTGACGATTCGAAGCCTTGCGGGCAAGATGGGATACAATGTTTCGCTGGCAACGGGTTCTCTTGTTATCGGCTTTATTGCGATGGCCTATGTTACGTTCGGCGGCTTAAAAGCCTGTGCATGGGCCGATTTGATTCAGGGAAGCGCTTTGATTCTCGGCGGTGGAGTAATTATGTATTTTGCCTTTACCAAACTCGGCAATGCAACTGAAGCGGCAAGGGTCATCGACGTCCAGACAGGTGCCGTTGCTATCGAGGCATTGAAAGAAAACACAGGAGCAATTGAACGTTTCTGGGACCTCAATAGAATTCGAATGAACATGTACCTGCCCAAGACGGATAACGTGCTTCCGTGGACGGCACTATTGCTGGGTCTGTGGATTCCCAACTTTTATTACTGGGGCCTCAATCAATACATCACCCAGCGCACCCTCGGTTCATCTTCATTGTCTCAGGGACAGAAAGGTATTGTATTTGCCGCGTTTTTGAAAATCCTGATTCCCTTTGCCATTGTCATACCGGGTATCATCGCTTTTAACCTCTTCGCCAAGGACATGCAATTCGAAGCGGTTTACGACAACGCTCCGGTTATTACTAAATATCTTAAAGCCAATCCGGAGACAAAACTTGCTGAAGTCGTTAGCTCACCGACAGAGCAGACCGTTGCCGGCTGGCAGCCTGGCAGATTCATGATTGCTGTTTATGAGGACGAAGAGGCCCTGAAAGCCGTCAAAACACGAAACTCTTTTGTACTGCCACTCAGCAGGGAAAGATTCGATGATATCAGCGCGGCAGAATATACCGTTTTCAAATCTGATGACAAAGCATGGAAGACGGCATTTCCCGCTCTTGCAGAAGAACTCGAAACTTATAATGCCAAAACAACCGAGGCGGCCAACGCGGCACAAGCCGCCACTTCAACAGAAAAATTTATTGCCTATAAATACGACACGGCACTTGCACAATTGCTGGGTAATGTTCTGCCACAGCGAGTTGGGCTTGTGGGCTTTGTTCTTGCGGCTCTTTTAGGAGCGGTCGTCAGTTCGCTGGCGGCAATGCTCAATGCCGCTTCAACCATCTTTACGATGGATGTCTATAGAAAGTATATTTCCCCGGAGGCTTCACAAAAGGCCCTCGTTCTGCTGGGACGTATTTGCGTAGTGGTTTTTACCTTTGTTGCCGTGATGCTCGCCCCGCAATTAGGTAATCCCAAAATCAGCAACAGTATCTTTACCATCATCCAGGAAAGCCAGGGCTTTATTTCTCCCGGTATTCTGGCGGTCTTCGCGTTTGGTTTGCTTGTTCGCAGGGCCCCTTCATTTACGGGTGTCATCGGTCTGCTTACCAACATTGTTGCTTACGGGGCATTGAAAGTCACCGTGCCGTCGATTCAGTTCCTTAACCGTATGGCGATTTGCTTTGGGCTGTGTCTGGTTGTAATGACGATTATAACTTTGATTAAACCTCTCAAAGAACCTATTGTGTTCAGGCAGAATACAACGATTAATCTTGAGACATCCGCAGGTGCAAAAATAGCCGGTGTGGTGGTCGTTATACTCGTGCTCGCGCTGTATGTAATTTTTAGTCCGCTTTGTCTGGCAAAATAAGAAAGCAAGCGACCAATAATTACAGTTAATGAACGTGATAAAATCGGCCGGTTTTGTTTTGCAAAGCCGGCTTTTTTTTTGTATATAAACCTGAAACCAAATACGCTCAAACAAGCTAAAGCTGACAAAAAGTCAAAGTTATGCACAACGAGATAGAAAAACCAAAGGGCAATTTTACGGCGGAGATATGTTCTAATCATCAAGTTGGGCCAAAATTTTACAGGTTGGGTCTTGAGTTTTCAGCTCGGGCAGCAAAGATTTTTGCCAAGGCAAAGCCGGGGCAGTTTTTGGAGCTGGACCTGTCTTCTGCCGCCCTGCCGCCATCAGAGGTGATACCGGCGGAACTGGCCGACGCCTGCCGGCGGAAGATTTTACTTAGAAGGCCCTTTAGTTTTTTCAACGTTGCCACCGACAGCGAAAGGACCACCCTGGATATTCTTTATTGCGTTCTCGGGGCAGGCACACTGCGAATGACAACGCTTTCAAAGGGCGAGTCGATAAGTATAATTGGGCCGCTTGGTAATGGTTTTTGTGTGCCACAGGGCAAACAGACCGCCCTTCTGGTCGCCGGCGGGATGGGTGCCCCTCCCCTGTTGCATTTGACAGAAACACTTGTAGGGGATTACCCCGATATTAGAATCATAGCTTTTGCAGGCGCGAAGACAAAAGAAGAGCTTCTCTTTGAGACGCAGCTTGACCGCCCTGCCGCCGAGAAAATCGAGCGTATTACCGCGACAGACGATGGTTCGGCAGGCTATCGCGGTTTTATTACCGATTGTTTTACAAAATGGCTTAAAGAAAATCCTGTAACTGCTGACGAGACAATGATTTACAGTTGCGGGCCCGAAGAGATGCTTGCAAAGGTTGCACAGACGGCGAAAGAGAAAAACATCGACTGCCAAATCAGTATGGAGCGGCTAATGGCCTGCGGGATAGGGCTTTGCCAGAGCTGCGCCGTCGAATGCAGGGTTGAAGGAGAGGGCCAAACTGTTTATAAACTCTGTTGTAAGGACGGTCCTGTTTTTGATACGAAGGAAGTGGTGTTCAAACTATGACAAAAGAGGTTGATATATCGGTTGATTTTGCGGGGATTAAGCTGGCCAATCCTGTGTTTACCGCGTCGGGGACATGCGGATACGCAGACGAGTTGGCTGATTTTATGGATTTGAACGCTCTGGGCGGGTTCATCACCAAAAGCATCACAGCACGCCCAAGAAAAGGCAATCCCACACCGAGAATGGTTGAGACAGATTCGGGGATGTTAAATGCCATTGGCCTGGCAAATATCGGGCTGGAGAAGTTCATCGAAGAGAAAATACCCCTGCTGGAGCAAATCTCGGCAGCGGTATTTGTCAACGTAGCGGGCGAAAGTGTAGAGGATTATATCGCTGTAGTGGAAAGGCTGGCGGCCGAAAAAGCCATAGCAGGACTTGAGTTAAATATAAGCTGTCCGAACGTTGCAAAAGGAGGGATAAGTTTCGGCACCGACCCGGCACAGGTAGAAGAAATTACCACGTCGGTAAAAAAGGCCGCCGGCAAAAAGGTCCTGATGGTCAAGCTCTCGCCCTGCGTTACAGACATCAGCACAATCGCGCGGGCCGCGGTCGATGCCGGTGCCGATGCACTTAGCCTGGTAAATACTTTCACCGCGATGGTTATCGATATCGAAAAACGAAAGCCGGTCCTGGCCAACAGAACAGGCGGGCTCTCAGGCCCTGCGATAAAACCGGTAGCTGTATATATGGTGAATAAAATTTATAATGAAGTCGCAAAGAGCAGCGGAATCCCGATTATGGGTGTGGGGGGAATAAGAACGGCGGCAGACGCGGTTGAGTTTATAATTGCCGGAGCTTCGGCGGTTGGTGTGGGCACGTGGAATTTTGTTGAGCCTGACGGCCCCGTCAAAATCGTCGAAGGAATTAAGAAATATTGTTCACATCACAAAATATCACATATCAAAGAGTTGATTGGCTCGGTTGAGTAGGTTAGTATGGCAACAGAGCCTTATTCGGTTTGATGAAAGGAAAACCAAATGCCGAAGAAGCGGTTTTTTGCCGTTATTATTGCAGTTTTAGCGGTGTTTTTTGGTTTTCCTTTAGCAAAGCTCTCAGCAGTCGAGGCACAAAAGGATTATCCTGTTCAGCCAGTGCCTTTTACCAAAGTCAGGATTGACGATGACTTTTGGGCACCGCGGCTCGAAACCAACCGAACAGTAACAATACCGTACGATTTCAAAAAATGCGAAGAGACCGGCCGTATCGAGAATTTCGACGTGGCGTCAGGGAAAGTAGAAGGCAAATTTCGAGGGCATTTCGGATTTAATGACTCGGACGTTTTCAAGGTCATGGAGGGAGCGTCATATTCGCTGGCCCTTTATCCGGATGCCAAGCTGGAGAAATACCTGGATGAACTGATAGGGAAAATCGCCGCAGCGCAAAAGGAAGATGGTTATATTTATACCGTCAATACTATAGAAGAAAGAGCGGACGAAATATTCTGCTGTGTCAGCGAGCAGCGCTGGTCGGATTTGCGAAGCGGTCATGAGTTGTATAATTCGGGTCATATGTTCGAGGCGGCGGCAGCCCATTATCAGGCTACGGGCAAAAGTAATTTCCTTCAAGTCGGCATAAAGAACGCGGACCTTTTCTGTGAGGTTTTCGGGCCCGGCAGGAACACGGGCGTTCCCGGTCATCAGGAAGTTGAGATTGGTCTCGTGAAGCTTTACCGGGCGACGGGTGAGAAGAAGTATCTCGAACTGGCCAGGTTTTTTCTGGATGAGCGTGGCAACGCTGCGGGACACGAGCTTTTCGGGCCATACAACCAGGACCACGAAAAAGTAGTTGACCAGAGTGAGGCGGTCGGACATGCGGTGCGGGCAGGATACATGTATGCGGCGATGGCGGATGTGGCGGCCCTTACCGGCGGGGACGCAGATTATGTCAAGGCAATGGAAAGGATTTGGCAGAACGTTGTGTCAAAGAAACAGCATCTGACCGGCGGCGTCGGAGCAAGGCACGAGGGCGAGGCGTTCGGCGACAATTACGAATTGCCCAACAAAACCGCATACAACGAAACCTGCGCTGCCATAGCGAACGCGATGTGGAACCACAGGCTTTTTCTGCTGCACGGTGACGCGAAATACATCGACGTTCTCGAACGCGTGCTCTACAATGGATTTCTTTCGGGTGTTTCATTAAGCGGCGACAAATTTTTCTATCCCAACCCCCTTGCCTCGGACGGAAAACATAAATCCAATAAAAATGAAACCACAATGCGGAGTCCGTGGTTTGACTGTTCGTGCTGCCCGACAAATGTTGTGCGTTTCCTTCCCTCACTGCCGGGCTATATTTATACACATACCGACGAGACGGTATATATAAATCTTTTTGTGCAGGGCGGCGCAAGCGTACAAATGTCCGATAATAGTGTGAATATAACGCAAAAAACGGGTTATCCGTGGGACGGCAAAGTAGAAATTACTATCGAACCCAAGCGGCCTGAAGAATTCGCCGTTAATATTCGCATTCCCGGCTGGTCACAAAACCGGCCTATGCCCAGCGACCTCTACGAATATTTTGAGAAAAGTGACAAAGAGGTAACTCTCAAGGTCAACGGTAAAAAAATCACACCTGTTATGGAAAAAGGCTTTGCCCGCATAGAACGAAGGTGGGAGAAAGGCGACGTAATAGAGTTGAACCTGCCCATGCCGATACGGCGTGTGCTCTGCCACGAAAAGGTCGAGGCCAATCGAGGTCGTGTTGCGATTGAACGCGGGCCTATTGTTTATTGCACAGAAGCCATTGATAATAACGGTCAGGTATTCAATATATTACTGACCGACGATATTAAACTCGAAGCAGAAAGCCGAGAAGACCTGCTCGGAGGAATAACAGCAGTTACCGCAGAAGCTTACAGCTTATACCCGGATCAGGACGGCAAAACAATAGTAACAAAGAAACAAAAATTCACAGCGATACCCTACTACGCATGGTCGCACCGTGGAGTCGGCGAAATGGCCGTCTGGCTGCCGCGAAAAATTATGCTGAATTTCGACGTACAATAAAACGAAAAAAACCGTAGAACAAATTGGACTGTTGAGCTTAGAGTGTAATTACAGATGGAAACACTTAAATTATTACGCGACTACTTTCCAACCGCCATTTTTACAGGCAAATGTCTGGTGTTTATAAGCGAGGACTGGCGCGTCGAGCTTACAGAGCACAAGGACAGCGACTTCAGCAAAGAGGAGACCGACCCTTCGATTATAAGGGTCAGAATTGAAAAAAAAGCATTGAGCGGTGACTTTGTGCCCGGACATTACGAGGACTTTCAATTAGCCTCGCTGGGTGAACTTGCCGAGCAAATCGAAAAATACGTACAAATGGCCATCGGGACAAATCTGAGAGAAGATTTTTAGAAACCGAGCTTAAAATAATATTTATGACGGAACCGACGATTCGAGAGGATAACAACGGAGTGATTTTTTCGGTAAAGATTGTGCCGGCAAGCAGCAGGACAGCTATAGCGGGTTTACTGGATGGGATGGTGAAAATCAAAGTCGCCGCCCCGCCGGAGAAGGGAAAGGCCAATCAGTTACTGCTGAGCTTTCTGGCCAAACAACTCGGTGTAAAAACAAAAGCTCTAAGTATAATCTCAGGACAGAGCAGCCCCGTCAAACAGATAAGGATTGCCGGTATTTCGGCACAAACTTTACAGGAAAAACTAAGGTTAGATAAATAAGGCTGCAACAGTGACTGACGAATCAAATCTATCATCCCGGATTCAGGTGGATAAGGAAACTTCCCTTGCATACATGCTCAAGCTTGCCGCCCCGATGATAGTCACAAACATATCCTTTACCATAATGCAGTTTGTCGACCGGTTTATGGTTTCCCGGCTCGGCACGGAGGCTCTGGCTGCGATACTACCGGCCGGAATCATAAGTTTCGTTCCCGCCAGTTTCGCCATTGGCGTTATGATAAGTGTAAACACCCTCGTAAGCCAAAGTCTTGGAAGAGGAGAGAATAAAAACTGCTCAAATTACTGCTGGCAGGCCATATATATGGGGCTGGCATATTTCGTCGTCGTCCTTGCGGTCATGTGGCCCAGTGCTCCCTGGATATTCACCACTCTCGGACACGAACCTGCCGTCGTAGCCGAAGAAGTAATCTATCTGCGAATAATGCTTTACTCACAATTCCTGGCTGTGTTTATCTGGTCAAGCAGCCAGTTTTTCATGGGTATTCACCGCCCTGTTATCATAATGTACGCCGCCATTGTCTCACAGATAGTTAACATCGCGGCTAATTATGTTCTGATTTTCGGTAAGTTCGGCTTTCCCCGTCTCGGCATCGCCGGTGCGGGATGGGGAACATTTGCCGGCATAGCGGTGGGCGCCTGGATAAGGATGGCCGTGTTTCTGGGCCAAGATATAAACGCAAATTTCAAAAGCCGACGCACAATAAGTGTTAGTTTTTCGAAGATGGCTGATTTGCTGAAAGTGGGTTTTCCCGCAGGCTTTGGTTTTATGGTCAATATGACCCTTTGGGGAATCGTGCTGTTCGGACTTGTCGGCAGATTCGGCAAAGAGGCTTTGGCAGCTACAAGTGCGGTCTTTGCCTGCGTGAACGTCTCATTTATGCCTGTTGTCGGCCTCGGAACGGCATTGACGGCGGCGGTCGGAAAATCCATCGGAAAGGGCAAAAAAGAACTCGCAATTAAACAAACAGCACTTTGTCTGAAAATCGCTTTGGCTTACATGGGGCTGGTAGGTCTATGTTTCTTTCTCTTTAGAGAAGATTTAATGGCTTTCTGGTCATCCGATAATAAGGTAATTGAGATAGGTGCCCAACTTTTTCTCTGTGCCGCACTGTTTCAGGTATTCGACGCTATCCTGCTCACATATGCCGACGCCCTGCGTGGAGCCGGAGATACGGTTTGGCTGGCGATTATTGAGGCCTCCGGCGCCGTGTTTATCCTCGGATTAGGGGGAATTTGCATGCTTAAATTCTTTCCCGAGCTCGGTGCATTGGGCCCGTGGATTGCCGCAACAGTCAAAATCATGCTTGTGGGACTGGCAAACCGGCGGAGATTCAAGAGCAATAAATGGATGGATATAGATTTATTTAAACGCCGCCCTGTTGGCGTGCCGATAGAGGTTCAGAAAGTCGGCCAATGATATTTTCAAAGTTTGAAGCTTAAAAACAAGATTTATGAAAAAATTTTTATTAATAATTCTTTGTGTGCTGCTTTTTCAAACGCCTTTTTCCCTGGCCCGGGAGCAGCTGGCCAATAAGAATAAAGAAGGTATTTACGCCAAGTCCATCGAGCGGGTCCTGCGACTGGGGCCGGAAGAAATCGATTTGGGCACGGCAGCTTTGATTGTTTCGGAGCAATGGAGCGACCTGGTCTACGGGCGCAGATTACGCCAGCAGCTCGACGATATGGCTTACGATGTCCTTGAAAGGCTCGAAAGAAAGAACCTGCGGGTCAACAATTATAAGGCCATCGAGGTAATAAACGAATATCTCTTCGATGAACTTGGCTTTACCGCAATATCGGAGGCTACCGAGCCGGGCGATTTATTTCTCCACACCGTACTTGAGAAAAAGCGAGGCTACTGCCTTAGCCTTTCGATCCTTTACCTTGCTCTCGGCGAACGCCTCGGCCTGCCCCTGTACGGCGTTGTTGTTCCAAAGCATTTTTTTGTCAGATACGACAACGGCAGAGTCCGCTTTAATATCGAAACAACAAGTAAAGGAGGATACGCCAACGACGAGCACTACATCGAAAAATTTAACGTGCCCGTCGGCAATAATGACAGCATTTACATGATAAATCTCGATAAAAGGCAAACGCTTGGTTGTTTCTTCAATAATCTTGGAAACAGCTACAGCCTCGTCGGTAACATCGAGCAGGCGCAAGTGGCCCTCGAAAGAGCGGTACAGATAAATCCGTCGCTGGCCGAGTCCAGAATCAATCTCGGCAATATTTACATGAGAAAAAACCTGTTGGCCGATGCCATACAACAATATCAGTCTGCCCTCTACATAAACCCCGACGATGCGATTGCGCATAACAATCTCGGAAACGCATACTCCAGAAAAGGCCGGCTAAACAACGCCGTCGGAGAATACACTCAGTCACTTAGATTGGACCCCGACGCCGCCGATACATACAAAAATCTCGCCGCCGTATATATAAAACAGGGCATGGCTCCCAAGGCAATAACCGAATTAAAGCAGGCGCTGTACCTAAATCCCAACGACCCTGAAGCTTACTGCCAATTAGGCGACGCCTACGGCAAAATGGAAGACTACGACAAAGCAATTTCTTACTACGAAAAGGCATTGGAAATCAAACCTAATTTGGCAGACGCACACTATGGACTGGCCCTTTGTTACAACAGCCTGGGACAAACAAAAGCCGAAATCAAAGCCTACAAAAGAGCGCTGGCCATAAAGCCTGATATGGCAGCGGCATTGACAAACCTCGGAAATGCGTACTTCACCCAGGAAAAATATGACGACGCTGTCGAACAGTACAGCAAGGCGATTGTATTTTCCCCTGACGATGCCGCAATACATTACAATCTCGGAACTGCATATTCGAACAAAAAGGACTATGAATTGGCGACCATCTCCTACAAAAAAACCGTCGAGCTTGACCCGAATATGGCCGATGCGCATAACGGCCTGGCATTTACATATTACAAGCTCAAAGACTACAAACCGGCATGGGAGCACATCAAAACAGCTCAACAGTTAGGTGCCGAAATCTCCGAAGACCTATTAAAAGCTATCGAAAAGAAAGTCAGGTAAAAACACTCCGTATACCCCCCCCCTGCCGCCCTGCCGGCAGTAAAATCACTACCACAAACAAAATCGTTGATACACTTACAATAAGCGTGTATATTGGGGTTGTTTGATAGATTAATGTGGAGGACTTTATAGTGCAGTTGATTAAAGTCATAACCGTGGCGGCAGTCCTGGCAGGCGCAGCTTTTAATTCCACTGCTGCAGAACAGGACCCAAACAACGACCTCTCCCAGTACTACGGCTTCAAAGAGATGGAAATAATTAAGCTGGACTGGGGCATAAAAGGCCTGAGGTACGCTGATTTCAACCGTGACGGGAGAAAAGACATCGCGGTTGTTAACAATTTAAAAAGCAATATCGAGCTGCTGATTCAAAAGGAAGAAATCGGTCCCGGCGAAAAAACCGTTGCGGTAGACCCTCAGGATGTTGATATAAACATCATCGAACCCCCTACCCGTTTTGAAAAGCAAAGCGTCGCCGTCTCACAGAATATCTTCAGCTTTGTGACCGGTGATTTGAATTCGGACGAAATGACCGACCTGGCCTTTTATGGTGAACCCAAAGGGCTTTATGTGATATTACAGAAAAAAGACGAGGCGAAAGAAAAAAAAACCAAAACTCTAAGCTGGCGAACGCGAAAGAAAATAAAAATTGATGACGGGCTGACAAGCAACGATGCCCTGGTCTGCGCCGACCTCAATAACGACGGGACCGACGACCTCGCTCTTGCAGCACGAAATGCCGTTTATATCATCACACAAACAAAAGACGGTTCCTTAGCCGAACCTGTCAAATATCCCACAACTGCGCAAATACTCGCGATAAAAGCCGGTGACCTGAACGGCGATAAAATAAAAGACCTTATTATAAAAACAAGCGACAACGAAAAACCAATTAACGTGCGATTCGGACTAAAAGACGGTCAACTGGGACCTCAGGTCCAGTTCTTTATTGAAATGCCGTATGTCTGGCAACTGCACAACGTCGACGATTCGCCTTCAGATGAAATCCTCGCCGTAGACAGCAGGTCAGGCCGATTGGTCTGCTATCAGTTTGCCTCGGAAAAACAACAGGACGCCGACTGGCCGATGCTGTTTTATCCCCTGCCCTCCGGACAGGGCAGCAACATGCGGGATTTGGCTGTCGGCGATTTTGACGGCGACGGCTTGAATGATGTCGTAGTAAGCGACCCCGGTGCCGCTGAGCTTATCTTCTATAAGCAGGATGCTAAACAAGGATTGACTGAGCCTGTAAAATTTCCCGCGTTCGCCGATATTACGACCCTGTCGGCCGCTGATATAGACCTTGATGGGAAAACCGAAATCGGCATCCTGAGTGTAAAGGAAAAAATTATCGGCGCAAGTAAATTCGACGATGACAGGCTGTCTTTCCCCCTTCCGGTCGAAACTGTAGGCGAACCGGTCGCGATGCAACTGGCCGACATTGACGGCGATGATACCATAGACTGTGCCTATATATCAAAGGACGCAAATGATGTCCGAAGCCTGCGTGTAATTTACACCGTCGCCGCCACGGGGCAACAAGGTGAAAAACTGACAAAAAAACAACAAAAGCGTCTTGATATCAAAGGTGAGGTTGGTGAAACCGAACCGGCCGTGGAGCTCAAGAAACTCGCGGCAAACCCCGACGGCTTAAGAGTCCTTGACGTTGACCAGGACGGCCTACAGGATGTTGTGATTTTCGTCAAATACGAATCACCTATACTCATCCGGCAAAAGCAAAAAAGGCAGTTCGAGATAGTTGACTCGCCCAAGGCGCAGGCAAGTTTGATTAAAGAGGCCAGCCTAAACTCTATAGCCGTCGCAAACGTCGACGGCAAACCAGGAGAAGAACTTCTGATAGCACAAAAGAACTTCGCACGCAGTCTTGTCTTTGTCGACGGCCAGACATGGGAAATCATCGACCAGTACAACGCAAAGGGGACCGAAAACCAAATATCAGCGGTCGCTGCTTTTGCACTTGAGACAAAAAAAACGTCCGACCAACCTGCAATACTCCTGCTCGACGGTCAAAACGGACAGCTTCAGATACTAAAAGCAGGTGAGGACAAGACATATCGCTTCGAAAAACAACTGGACGTGAGTAAGTGGAATACCGTAACGCACCTTAAGATGGCCTATGCTCAGCTTACAGGCCAGAATGTCAACAGCATTTTGCTCTTTGACAGCGAAAAGTTCGCCCTTATAACGCCGCCGACCAAAACCAACATACCTGAAACCATCGAACAAAAATTCACCTACGAAACAAAAATCAAGGACGGTGTATATGGAAATCTGACCGCCGGCGACATAAACTCCGACGACCTAATTGATATCATCATGGTCGAATATAAGCGCAATCATATTGAGATACTCGCACTGGACAGCGATGCAAAACCGGTTCCCGCGATGCGATTCAAATTATTTGAGGAAAAAAGTTACCGCGACAAACAAACCAGTAAATCCACCGTTGAACCGCGGGAGTTGGAGGTCGCAGATGTTACAGGGGACGGAAAAGACGATTTGATAACCATTATACACGACCGGATAATTATTTATCCGCAGGACTAAGCCGTTGAAAAATCATCAGAGGACCGGATCCAGCAGCAGTCTGTTTTGGGTAAAACCGATAGAGCGGCTTTTGAATATCTTTGAAACTTAGCATTAAGAATGGCTGAAAAAGATAATATTCTCAAACTAATCGAAGAAAAGGAAACAACAGCAACTAAACTTGCCCAGCGGGGTTTGATTTTACAGCCCGGCGCCCTCGGGGATTGTATCCTCACTCTGCCTTTGGCCCGGTTTATGAAAGAACATGTAGTTTTAGGCGGCGTCAATATTCTCGGCTCCACTGAATACACCGGGATCCTGCCCGGAAGAACCTGTGTAGACGGGGTCCGCTCCAAAGACTCCGTGAGTCTGCACCGGCTGTTTGTCGAAACAAAAAACTTTGACATCGCCGATAAAGACCCTCTGCTGAATCTCTTTGCTGACTATACATGGATTGTAACGTTCATGGGCGAACCGAACAGCGATTTTGAGCAAAACCTGATTTTCGCCGTAAATTGCGTAAGAAGCGCAGAAGTAGTAACACTATCAGCAAAACCTCCTGAAGAGTTCTCCGGCCATATAACAGATTTCTATATCCAGCAGTTCGCCGAACAAAGCGGGCGGTTTCAGCAAATACCTAAAACCAGCTACGACCGGCCTTTTATAAAAGCGACGAAGACCGACATCCTCAGAGGCAAGGAACTGCTCAGGGAAATGAACATCGACACCAACAAAAAGCTCATTCTAATCCATCCGGGAAGTGGCGGGGCCGAAAAATGCTGCCATCTTGAAAACTTCTTAACAGTGGCAAACGAACTTCGGTTAAGGGATATGGAAGTAATATTTGTACTGGGCCCGGCCGAAATGGAAAGGTTCAGCAAAGAAGATATCACAGAAATAAACACAATTGCCAACTGCAGCACAGACCTTTCTCTTGCTGATGCACTTGCGATGCTAAGTTGTGCCGACGGATTTATCGGAAACGACAGCGGTGTTACACACCTGGCAGCATCGCTGGGTATTAAAACCGTTGCCCTTTTTGGCCCTACTAACCCTGATATATATCGGCCAATAGGGCCAAATGTCACAATAACCGCAACCAACAATAAGAATTTCGGCAGAAAACCGTCCTCAAAATTACAGCAGAACATACTCAAGAATTTCAAATTCTGATAAACAGAAACAATTTTATGACCGGCGAACTACAGAAAAACAACGCACACAAACTAAAAATAACTTCCAGCATGATACTGATTATCTGTTCGGTTTCCTTGTTGGGCAGCTGCTCAACCACCGACAAGCTCGGAATCTTCGAAGGACAAACAGACGTCGGTCAGGTCAAAATAAAAGGCTCCATGCAATTCGACCCTAACGAAAACATCTACATCATCACTGCAAGCGGAGAAAATATATGGTACGATGTTGACGCTTTTCATTTCGTTTGGAAAAAGACAAAGGGCGACCTGGAACTAACCACAGACGTAGATTGGCCTGGTGTGGAAAAACCCAATCACCGAAAAGCCGGCTGGATGGTAAGACAGGACCCTTCGGCTAATTCACCCTACGCTGACGCGGTCGTACATGGCGATGGGCTGATTTGTCTGCAGTATCGCAAAGTCCAGGGTGGCGACACTATGGAAATAAGGTCTCCCCTAAAAGCTCCGGCAACAATGCGGCTGCAGCAAGACGGTGACTTGTTTACGCTTTCGGTTGCGTCAAAAGGTCAAAATTTTCAACCCGTTGGCTCGGTCTCAGTACCACTGGCGGCGTCTGTCTATACCGGCCTGGTGGTCTGCTCACACGATGCCGACATAACCGAAACTGCTGTCTTTTCAAACGTTACTATGAAAAATACCCGCGCTATCGAAAAGGAAAAAAGAATACTTCAGAGCACTCTCGAGGTGGTTTCTATAGAAACCGGCCAAAGAACAATAGTATATCGCGCTAATGAACACTTCGAAGCTCCAAACTGGTCACGTGATGGTAAATTTATCCTCTTCAACACCAAGGGCAGAATCTACAAAATTAATGTAAAAGGCAGCGAGCCCACTCTCATCGACACCGGAACCGCTCAAAAGTGTAACAACGACCACGGTTTCTCGCCCGACGGCGAATCACTTGTCATCAGCGACTCATCCGAAGGTACTTCCCTGATTTACATCCTCCCGAGTGCCGGGGGAACACCACGGAGGGTCACAACGCTGGGCCCTTCGTACTGGCACGGCTGGTCGCCGGACGGAAAAACCCTCGCTTATTGCGCCGAGCGAAACGGCGAATACGACGTTTACACCATCCCCGTTGACGGCGGCAGTGAAACACGACTCACAGCTACGCCCGGACTGGATGATGGGCCTGACTATTCGCCCGATGGCAAATATATTTACCTCAATTCCGAAAGAACCGGCCTTATGAAAATCTGGCGAATGGAAACCGACGGCTCCGAACAGCAGCAGATTACATTCGATGATGAATACGCCGACTGGTTCCCCCACCCCTCACCCGATGGCAAATGGCTGGTGTTCTTATCATATGACAAAAGCGTTCAGGGCCACCCAACCAACAAAGACGTACAGCTTAGAATTATGCCGGTTTCCGGCGGCCAGCCGAAAATACTAACCAAACTGTTCGGCGGACAGGGAACTATAAATGTGCCGTCATGGTCGCCTGACAGCAAATACGTCGCTTTTGTCAGTTATCGCCTTGTTAGCCCTTAAAATGCCGTTAAGGCCTGACAATTTTACATTGCAATACCTCTTTTGTTGACAAATAACGAAATAAAAAATACCATTTACCCAGCAACAAATTAACCGGAAAAACAAGGCATCGATTATGCAGACAAAGACTTTGGGACAATTAGCCGAATACGTCGATGGCAAAGTATGTGGCGACCTTTCCGTAGAAATCAGTTCGGCTGCCACTTTGGGAAGGGCCGGCAAAAACGATATCAGCTTCCTGGCTAATCAAAAATACGAAAAGCAACTTAGAACAACCAAAGCAGGGGCTGTGATTGTCGGAAAAGAAATGGCAAATATCAAGGTCCCCCTATTGGTGGCCGAGGACCCATACTATGCCTTCATGCAGATTATGGTGCTTCTGTATGGACACCGAAAACACAAAAAAACCGGCATCAGTGACCGGGCCTCAATTGCAGACAGCGCAAAAATCGGCTCCGAATGTCACATTCATGATTTCGCTACAATAACCGATGATGCAAAGATCGGTGACGGCTGTATCATTTACCCCGGTGTCTATATCGGCCAGGGAGCTCAGCTTGGAAACGACTGCATAATCTACCCGAATGTTACCATTTACGAAGGCTCCAAAATCGGAAACCGCGTTATTATAAACGCAAATTCAAGCATCGGCGAAGACGGATTCGGTTTTGCAACCCACGAAGAAATCCACCATAAAATACCGCAGATTGGCATTGTGATTATAGAGGACGACGTCGAAATCGGGGTCTGCTGCGGTATCGAGCGGGGAACTCTAAGTGACACCGTCATAGGCCAGGGCTGCAAACTCGGAGACCTTGTTGTAATAGGCCACGGAACAAAAGTCGGGCCACACTGCCTGTTCGTGCCACAGGTCGGAATCGCAGGCTCGACCACTATCGGGCACCACTGCATCGCCGGAGGCCAGGTCGGAATCGTGGGACACCTGACCATCGGCAACAATGTTACAATTGCCGCACAGGCAGGCGTCATCAATAACGTACCCGACGGGAAAACTTTACTGGGAGCACCGGCTATCGACGGCAACCTGGGCAAACGCGCTTACAGTCTGATACAGTATCTGCCTGAAATGCGACAAAACATCCGGGAACTGCAAAATAAGCTTGACAAAATTGCGCCTTCCCAGGGAGATTGTGAATCCGATTCTGAAAAACCGACCGAGTAGAAGTACCTTTTAAACGGCGGGCAAAGCTGTTATGAATAATCCAAATGTGCTTGGTTTAATCGCGGGACAGGGCAGATTGCCCTTTTTAGTTGCAGACGGCGCACGAAAGGCCGGTCTGGAGGTTGTTTGTGTCGGCCTGGCTGAAAATGCCCGAGAAGAACTCGCCGACAATGTCGATGTGTTCTATATGGTGCCAATTGCCCGGCCTGGAAACTGGATACGAAAATTAAAACGCCACAACGTCACAAAAACCATCATGGCCGGAACAGTGGCAAAGAAACAAATCTTTACACCCCGGAGAATCATAAAATATATGCCCGACTGGCGGGCTGTGAGAATCTGGTACTGGAGACTGAGAAAAAAAGACAAGCAAAACGACACTCTTTTAGGTGCGTTGGCCGACGAACTGGCCAGCGGCGGAATTGTCTTGGAGAATTCGACAATGTACTGCAAAGAA
>Ga0307379_10001567_pt1 | contig 35933 bp, 62 predicted proteins | sample UN2MG_FD_202237 | JGI IMG/M metagenome (GOLD analysis project Ga0307379, IMG submission 202237) | Soil microbial communities from Risofladan, Vaasa, Finland - UN-2 | ecosystem: Environmental > Terrestrial > Soil > Coastal area > Acid sulfate soil | place: Finland: Risofladan, Vaasa | collected...
AAAACCTCATATAGGGGGTTTTTGGGTACCCCAAAACCTCCCAAAACTCCCTTTTTTGACCACTTTTTAACTTTTTTTCAAAAAAAATCAGGTCTAAGTCCTTAAAAAACAGATGTCATTTTGCTTGCTAGTTTTGGGGTACCCAGATATTCAGGGTTTTGCAATAGTATATTATGGGCAAACCATTTTGAGGACTATATGGCCTGGACCATTGAAGACTTGCAAACGCATATCAGCGCAATCGAATCATTCATCGCCGGACGTATTACATCGGACGTGGAAAATTATTCCATCGCCGGCCGCCAGATAACAAAAATCCCGATCACAGAATTAATGGATCTCAAAGACCGATTAAAAAGGGAATTAAATAATCTGAAAGTTAAAGAAAATGTAAAACTGGGATTGGATAATCCGAGAAAAATTCTGGTAAGGTTTTGAGGTAATTACCTTTGATGATAGATAAAATATTAAAGAGGCTCGGCTATTCCAAAATGCGCCGGAGAAATTTCAGCGGTGCGAATACAGGCAGGCTTTATTCATCCTGGCCCTCAACCAGTTATTCCGCCGATGCTGAATTAAGGAATGATTTACGGGCGCTGCGGGCCAGGAGCCGGGAACTTGCCAATAATAATGATTATGCAAAGAAGTTTATCCGTATGGTAAAAACAAATGTTATCGGACAGAATGGGATCCGCCTGCAGAGCATAGCCAAAACCGATAATAATAAGCCCGATCAATTAGCCAGAATTAAAATCGAGGAGGGATTTGATTCCTGGTCTAAAAAAGGGATCTGCGAGATATCCGGAAAGTATTCATTCCGTGATGTCCAGAACCTGGTGATGGGTTCCACGGCCAGGGACGGTGAAGTTCTGGTGCGTTTTATTCGGAAAGTAGATAACGATTTTGGATTCGCTCTTCAGCTTTTAGAAGCCGATCATTTGGATGACAGATATAATGACACCAGACCAAATGGAAATAAGGTTAAGATGGGTATCGAATATAATGAATGGAACCGGCCGGTAAGATACTGGATCCATCCGAGTCATCCTGGCGATTTGTTTTTTACCCAATCCTATGGCGAGAGGATTCCTGTTGATGCCAATGATATGCTTCATATTTTCCTTCCCATCCGGATCAGCCAGGGAAGGGGAATACCCTGGATGCATGCCGCCCTTACCCGTCTGAATATGATCGGCGCCTATGAAGAAGCAGAACTGGTTGCAGCGCGAATGGGAGCTGCAAAAAACGGTTTTTATTATTATGAAAAAGGAGAAGGGGAAGGTGAATATCCCGGAGATGATACGACGGAAGAGGGTGGCCAAGGTAGCCCGATCCAGGAGGCGGAAGCTGGTCATTATGAGTTATTGCCCTATGGTCTGAGATTTAAAGAAAATGATCCTCAGCATCCGACAACAGCTTATAAGGATTTTATTAAGGCGCTACTCCGGGGAATCGCCTCCGGGGTAGATGTCAGTTATAATTTTTTGTCCAATGATTTAGAGGGTGTCAATTATTCCAGCATTCGAGCCGGTGTCCTGGATGAAAGGGATGTTTGGCGGGATATCCAGGCCTGGATATCAGAACATTTTCACCAGGTTGTTTTCGAAAAATGGCTGGAGATGGCAATATTGACCGGCGCCGTGAAACTTACTTTCAGGGATTTCGATCGCTGGATCCAGACCAGATGGCAGCCGCGGGGATGGCAGTGGGTTGATCCCCTAAAAGATTCCATGTCAACCATTAACGAAATAAAGGCCGGATTAAAAACCGGTTCGATGGCAGCTGCCGAGAAGGGCTTAGATCTTGAAGAGACTTATCAGCAATTATCTTATGAGGAAGAGCTGCGAAAAAAGTATGGTATTAAAGTCAGTTATGATCTGGATTTATTGGAAACACTGGCAAAAATACAAGAAACATTGGAAAAAATAGAGGTCCAAAATGAAAAAAATTAAAGAACTTGAACTTCCGGTTCAACGGATATATTCCCAGATCAGGAAAGAAGATATTGACGAGGAAAATCGCATAGTCAATATGACTTTTTCAAGTGAATTCAAAGTTGATAGATGGTGGGGAAAGGAAATATTGGATCATTCTCCCGGAGCGGTGAGACTGGACCGGCTGCGCACAGCAGGTCCACTCCTGGTAATGCATGAGAGAGCCAAACAGGTGGGCGTGATCGAAGGTGCAGAGATAGGCTCTGACCGGCGCGGTCATGCTAAAGCACGTTTTGGTAAGTCGTCTTATGCGGAAGAAATCTTTCAGGACGTGAAAGATGGAATCAGGAGAACTACTTCGACCGATTACAGAATTCACGAAATGATTCTGGAAAAAAAGAGTGATGAAGGTCTGGATGAATATCGGATAACCGATTGGGAGCCTGTTGAAATTTCCCTTGAACCTACGCCCGCCGATATAACGGTAGGAGTGGGCAGATCCGAAGATCCGGAAGGTAAAAAGTATAAAGTTAAAATTATAAACAGGAGGAACTTTGAAATGACTGAAGAAGAAAGAAAACAAATCCAGGAAGAAGAGCGCGCAAAAGTGGTCGCAACCGCGGAGGCGGATAAAAAGAAAAAAGATGAAGAAGCCCGGGTAAAAGCCGATGCGGACAAGGCGATTGAAGATACGCGGAAAACGGAAGCGGAAAGAGCCATCGAAATAATTGCGATCGGTGAGCAATTCAATATGCGCGACGAAGCCTTAAAAGCGGTCAAAGATGGAACGATCGTCGATAATTTCCGAAAAGTAGCCATGGATAAACTGGTCTCGGAAAAGCACATCGATACGACCATGGGTACCATAGGCTTGACCGAAAAAGAGATCAAGAATTACTCTTTTTTCCGTGCCGTCGAGGCGCAAATAAAAAAAGACTGGACCAAGGCGGGATTCGAACGGGAATGCAGCATTGAACTGGCCAAGAAGTTGGGCAAAGAACCGCGTGGTTTTTATGTTCCCGATGATATTCTGGTACGTTCAGATCTACTTTATGCCAAACGTACCATTACCAAGACGGGAGCGCCGGGATTGGTCGGTACCGAGCATCTGGCCGGTAGTTTTATCGATTTGCTCCGGACCAGGACCGCCGTCATTGAATTGGGAGCGCTGACCCTTACAGGATTAGTCGGAGATATCAGCATACCGAAACAGATCGGGGCGGCGACCGGACACTGGATTACCGAAGGAGGCGATACGACCCCAAGTACACCGGCATTCGGAACACTGGCCATGGGCCCCAAAACAGTGAGTGCGCGTGTGGATATTACCCGGAGAATGCAGATCCAATCCAGCCCGGCCGTTGAAGCTTTAACACTGACTGATATTGTTAACGTTTTATCCCGGTTGATAGATTTGGCCGCCCTTGCGGGAACCGGGCTTTCCGGCCAGCCGACAGGAATATTGAATACATCCGGGATCGGAGATGTTATCGGTGCATCACTTGATTGGGGTGCGATCGTGGAATTTGAAACGGACGTGGCTGAAGCCAATGGTGATGTCGGTTCGATGGCTTATCTTACCCGGGCATCGGTGAATGGGATTTTAAAAACCAGGGAAAAATCAGCGAACACGGCAGAATTCCTGCAGAAAGATGGAGCGATGAACGGATATCCAGTAAAGGTTTCTAACCAGGTACCGGCAGCTACGATGATATTCGGTGTATGGAGCCAGATCCTGATCGGATTCTGGTCCGGGCTTGATATTAAACTGGATGAAGTGACACTCGGCGATTCCGGTGGTCTGGTGGTCCGCGCTTTCCAGGATGCCGATATCGGCGTGCGCCATGCCGCAGCCTATTCGGCTTCCGATGATATCGATTGATAATATCGGTTGATGTGCGGCTTTTAATAAAAGAAAAATAGAAAAACGATTCTATACCAGAGGAGGTATGTCTGATGAAATTATTCAAATATTCATTTATTGTTCTGGCTATTCTGCTGATCCTGGCGGGCCAGTCCTTTGCTGGCAGTACCTATTATGATCAAGATGTCAGTGAGATCCAGAGGCCGGGGAAGCTTCTGTATTATGGGACTGTCACGTTCTCGGACAGCGGAACCGGCACGATTTACTATACCCAGGCATTTTATATCGGCGGTGTCAATACGGCTTATGGCCTGGGACGTTTTATATGTTCCGAGGCAGGTGTGGAAGATGTTAATGTATTTGTTGAGTACTCCATGGATGCCGAAACCTGGGTAGCAGGTACGACAGACACAGATCTCGATGCTGTCGGAACAACTGCTGTAATAGATACTTTTGGTCTCGTTCGGGGAGTTGATCAATTACTTTATTCCACCTGGCTTTTTATGCGTTATGAGTTTTTGGCCGGGCAGGCTATAGGATCCACGACTTTGACCTGGAGTGTTGCCTTTACAAAACCTTCCGGTCTTGAATATAGGGATCTGGCAATAATAAAAGATACACAATAAAACGGATTCTTATTGATAACTAAAAAAAACAGCGCCGGTTTAATTTCCGGCGCTTATTTAAAATTAAAAAATATCAAGGAGTTTCAAATGGCTGACAAAAAAATTGATATAACGGTTACCCGCAGATTCAGATATGAAGGCAAGAAAATAGAACCAGGAAAATATCTGACGGTTGAACGGCATTTTGCCAATGAAATGATCAGTGCTTCCAAGGCTGTTGAAGGGCATGTTAAATTAAAAGATGAACCCAAAAAACCGGCTGCTTAAATAGAATTCGAATCTTTAATTTATCATGACTATAAATGAGCAGATTTTAAGTGATCTCGATGCGATTTTTACCGATGGTCTGACAATCGATATTACCCATACTTACAACGGCGGTGAGTCCAGTGAAACATTGAAGGCGTTCTTTGACCGATCATATGGAGTGGCTCTGCAGGAGGGTGTGGGAATCGAATCAGCGAGTCTATCGATATTAATCAGAACATCAGAGGTAGGAAATATTGATAGAGACAGTGAATTTACAATCCAAGATACTACTTATTATGTCATTGAAAATCAAGGAGATGATCAGGGTGTGACACGAATATTAATCAGTGAGGACAAGGTCTGATGTCAAAACGGCAAGAAATAATGGATTTGGTTGATGCTAAATTTAAAACAATATCTATTGCAAAAGGATTTAGTTCTGATTTGGGAAATAATGTATTTGAATTTAGGGATTCACCTATCGCTGATGAAGAATTACCGGCATTGTCATATGGGGATATATCTGATGATATTAATGATGAAGAGACGGGAAACCATAATCTTAATCTTGATGTTGAAATTTCTGCCACCGGTTCAACTAGTCCAGCGGCCATGCGTGAAATGATACAAGATGTTCTTACTGCGTTTGCGCCGAAGAAAGCTGATTCAGCATTAAGAGCCTTAATTATCGGAGCTGCGTATCTTGGCTCTGATATGTTTATAGAGCATGAGAAAAAGAAATATATGAAGTCGAGAATAACATTTGAGATTTCATATCAAACAGATGACTGGGATATCTGAATGAATTTTGATTTTCATTTATTACAGTTAATAATAATCATTGTAGTCAATATTGTTTTGGTAACCGGAGCCTACTGGAAATTAAAAAACGATATTAATGAACGGCCGCAATATCAAAAAGTTGAGGAAATGATTAAAAGAGATACGATAAAAGAAAGAAGAGTGGAAGAGATAGTGAACCGGGATTCATTCCCAAAGGGTGACGGTCAAGTATTGCTTTCTAAAATGGAGGGTCTTGAGAAGGCATTAAATATTATTTCGGAAAAGTTAGATTCATATTTTAAACCACGAAAGGATATATCATGAATTTTAATTGGAAGTATTTTATTTATGACCTGTTTAAGGTCGGGGTACCAATTCTGGTAGGTGCTCTTCTTCCGGAGACAGCTCCCCAGGTTGAAATCATTTCAGTTGCATTGTATATATTCGCCGCTGTCCTGGGCATCGATGCGATAAAGAAAACAGCTGTTTCTTTAAAAAAGTAAAATGCAACTGACGGAGAATTTTTTCCTCAAGGAATTTGTTTTCTCTCCCACGGCGGCCAGAATGGGCGTTGATAACTATCCTGGCCCGCGGGAGATTGCCGCCATCGATGCACTCTGTGACGAAGTTTTGCAGCCATTGCGCAACCGGTATGGCAAACCGGTATATATAGTCAGTGGATTTCGCAGTCTGGCGCTGAATTCCATTATACCAGGTGCCGCTAAAAACAGCCAGCATATGGACGGGGAAGCGGCAGATCTGGACACGGTCAATGATAATCATATATTATTTGAAATTATAAAGAATGAACTGGGATTCGATCAATTGATCTGGGAACACGGAGACGATGAAACACCGGACTGGGTGCATGTTTCATATAAGGCCGACGGTAATAACCGCCGGGAAATATTAAAGGCGTACAGGGATGAATACGGGATGCATTATGCTAAAGTTTCTTAAAATAATATTTTTGATTTTTGTACTGGTTTCATGTACCACGAAAATTATAAAAAAGGATATCGTTACTGAGATCCGCGATGTGGAGATTGCCTCCGATCACGCCGGCATAAAAGACACAGTGGACTTATCCGATATTTCAAAGGAATGGTATATTAAAGGTTATATTTCCGATTCAACGCCCGTGAAAATCGAAATCCCCAAACGCATTAATTTGCCTAAAAAGAAGGAAACAATTCAGATCAATAAGAGCACGTCAGTGGGACTGGAAATCTCTACAAGCATTGATTCCGGCCAGGTGATTCATGATATCGAGGTTACAAAAGTCGCTTACCAGGAATCGACGGTTACCGAAACGATCGAGATTGATACATCACCTAGTTATATAAGATGGATCATTATCATCGTTATAGGATTCCTGGCGGTTTTATTATTTACAATATTGAGAAAATAAATGCTGACATTTTATAAATATTTAGACGAGAGTATCCGGACCAGACTGTTTAAAAAACAGAGCGATGAAACTATATCTATCAAGGCTGATTTTACAAACGCGATCGAATCCGGAGAAGTAATTCTTGCAACCAGTATTGTCACTGCCTACGATTCATCGGATATTGATGTGACTTCAACTATTATTTCCGGGGATCCTACAATCTTAAATCCGGCAATCACCATCAAGATCCAGGGCGGGGAAGACGGAAAAAAATATAAAATTACATTCCAGGCGATAACGACTGAACATACCTATGAACTGGATATTTTTATGCTAATTAACGACATCTAACTTATTTTTAAGGAGTATTAATTATGGATCGCGATTTAACAAAAATTTTAAAAAGACATTACCGGGTGCTTCACCGGACACCGGAAGCCTATACCCAGCCTCCCGATGCGGCCACCTTTGCCACATTTTTGGCCACATTCACCGAACTGGGTTATTGCCGGGATAAGACGATTAAATTAACTATGGTCTCGACGGAAGAGGAACCATTGGATGACGGAAAGAAAAAACACATGGGTTGGAATGGACATATAGAAGGTATTTTACTTCAATCTGCTGCAGAAGATTTTACGGCCTATGAAGCGATCGAGAATATCGAACAGGATTTATTTTTCTATTCTGAAGTTTCCGGTATGTGTATTTTTCTGCCGAATGCCATTCTGATATTTAACGAGTCTGTTTCTTCCGGTGATACTGAAACGGTGCCTTTTGAATATGATGCTGAAAATCTGGCCACAAAAGCGGCATTCAGAGACAGATTCGAAGAGCCGCTTACCTAACGGGGCGGTCTCTTGTGAGTATTAAAACAAATTTCATCCGTTTGCGCCGGAAATCCGATGATGTAAAACTGTCCGGTTTGTCCGCTTCTCTGCTTCCTGAGGGCGGATCCGCTCCGGGGGATCTTATTTCACTGGTACAAAATTCCGGTATAAACTGGCAGTATGACTTTCCGGGGCAGGTCACAAACGGAACTTATATTTTGTATGTGAACGGAGTGCCGGTTTTAAACGATGGTGAACCGCAGGAAGTGAGGATAATCCGCAACGGGATTATCAGTGCCGGCGATACGGATTTTGCAAAGGATTCATGGTAATATGAGAATCATAATTATCACATTATTTCTTTTAATCTCTTCGATCTTAAATGCCCAGCCTTATCGGCTTCGCCTGGATTCGCTCAAAATTGATTATAAACTTTATTTAGATGGTATTGACAGGATGCCGTTTTTTGAAGGTTTGGGCGATTCCAATCTGGTGCACTGGAATCAGTTATCAGATGCGGTTAAACAGCAATTGGGAGCGGGGACAGTTTATAATGCGCCGGATGATTTGACGTTGGAATTAAAGATTGAGGGTTCTGATACCACCATTGGGATTAAAGATGAAGGTGTTTTCGGATCGGCTTTTTCCCAGTCTGCCATTGATACGATAATGAAATATGGTGGTGATTCTATTTCGGTAGTTAATGATACAATTGCTTTACAAGAAAAAGATCTGGGCGTGGGTGGAAGATGTTTCTTAAAACAATTATCAACTGGTAATAAGTCTGGCGCAGGAATGCTTGTAGGCATCGATTCCTCGGATTTTGGTATTGAACCAAATAGCATCGTTATTTTTGATAATCCGAATACGGATGTTATCTGGGTCAGAGATGAATTCCTGCAATTTGGGATAATCAATGTCCTGGCTGCCGGGGCAAAGGGGGACAGTATTAATGATGATACCCAGTCCATACAGGCCTGCATGGATCTTGCCCGCGACCTTCAGATTGATATTACGGATAATTATACAGGGTTTGCTTCCGATCGCCGCGTAATCAGATCTCCTAAAATAATTATTCCATTCGGTAAAAAGGGGAAATACAGAATAACATCTCCGATTACGATTTATAACGGCCAGGATATCGAATTCCAGAAAAGCGCTTTGGTTGCCGGCACCCAGGGAATGGTCATGGTCACAACCTTACATACGTCTGCAGGGAACCCGGTCGCGACTTATGGGACGCGAAATCTCCGGGTTAAAGACATGATTTTATTCGGGAACGGCCTCGCTGAAAAGGGATTGTTCCTCAGGAATACCGGGGATGGAAGTACAATATCAAACCTGGCGGTTTACGGGGTTAAAGGAAAGACGTTCGCCGATGGAACCAGGGAATGCGATATCCCGGATCTCTCCTCTAATACAATTATAGTAGATAATGCGACCGGGCTTTTGCCTAACCAAATTATAGAGATAGAAAACTACAGCGGCTTTTTTGTGATCGAGACAATCTCCGGAACTACTGTAACCTTAAACAGGAATATAAGCGCATCTGGAGGAGTTGGAAATGTTTCAGAATTTTATTCGAGGCCGACCGGTCTACAGATCGGGCGGTGTATAGGGCTGAATATTTTCTCGCCTGAGGTCCGGTTAAATACCCTGGGGGTATATGTCGGCGATGACTCGACGGTCGGAAGATCCGCAAAGGTTCAGTTTTATGGCGCCTTTATTGAAGATAACGATTACGGGCTTTTACTCGACCGGGCGGATGCCTGTAGTTTTTACGGCCCGCTGGTTCAGCACTCGCGCCGGGGCTGGGATATTTGCATCACGAACGGGACCTGGAACAATGATTTTTATAGCCTTTATTGCGAAAGTATAAATTCAGACACGCTCGATACATACGGGACCAGAACCTTTCCGGTTATAGATATATTATGGAATTCTTTCGGGACTTCATTTCACAACCTCAGATACCCGCAAAATCCGTCTGCAGTCGGATGGCGCCGTCTTATGAGAAATTACGGGGAAAACACTTTCGTCAGTGGGCTAAAAGTTACGGACGACGATTTAATCGAGAATCCCAGCGCGGATAATGATTATGCTCTAATCGAACAGAACCAATCGAATGGCACTATCACGGTCCAATCATCATCCGGGTCCGCGAATATTCACAACCCATATTTATATGTTGTCGGGTCTGACGGATCTTACCCGAACGATCGGGCGTCTGTCTCTTTTCAATGGGCAAACGGACAAAGATTAAGCGGGAGATATAATTTTTATAGCGATACCGGGAGCGACCCTTTACTTTCTTTTTATAAGAGCGATACGACCTGGACCTCGACAGCGGCTCGGCTCTATCTGGCGATCAATGGTCTGCACCTGGGACATGACGACATTAGCTTTGCGAGTACGAGAATTTATAGCGACGCGACGAATCGTGTAAGGCTGGAAACCGGGGACACTTTTTATATAAATACCTCCTGGGATGGCGGTCAATTAAGGCTTGATTCCTGGCGAATGTGGGAAGATGAAGCCGGTTATTTACGGGCGGTCGGGACCGGAGATCCGGCCAGTGACAGCGATGGATATGAATTCTTTTTAGGCGATTCAATAAGATCAGATGCCGACTCTGTATATATTTATATTCACGGAAAGTATAGCGCATTAGAATTGAAGGCAATACCATGAACAGGTTCTTTTATGATCTAACAAAAAGAAACTGGGGATTACCCTGGCATATTATAATAGCATGGGGAATTACTGATATAGCAATGATTTGGGTGCATTGGTTCTGGATTTTATTTGGCATTACTCTCATCGGTTTTGCTTATGAAAGATATCAAGATTCAACTGGTACAGTTGAGGATATGGTAGCAAATACTGTTGGATTTATCTTTGGGGTACTGTTATGAAATATTTAATAGAAATTATGTCTATACTATTGTTATTGTTCATATCAACATTGTTTATTGGCACAGATTATTACGTTGATAAGAATAAAGGTTCTGATGCTGCCAATGGTTTAACCCCTGCAACGGCATGGGAGACTATATCAAAAGTAAATTCCGTAACATTTGATCCTGGAGATGTTGTACATTTTCGTACCGGAAATATATGGAGAGAAACACTAACAGTTCCCTCAAGTGGTATTCCAATAGAAGCTCTAATTTTTGAATTAGATGTTATATCTACTCAGACGATTGACGGTGCTTTTCAGACATCATCAACATCAGATACAGTCTATGTCTATTGGGGCGATGGAACATCCGGCAAATATGTAGGAACAACAGATCAGGCGTATTCCAAAAATTACGGCAGCCCAGGAAACAGAAAAGTTAAGATATACGCGGATGATGAATCTGTATTGACGAAATATACTATGGCAACGGTGGGTGCCAACGTACAATTTGCATTGTCAGATTTGCCATCTGGCTTGACTTCTTTTTATTGTGCTGGATCAAATACTGTGTCTGGGGCATTGTCAGATTTGCCATCAGGATTAACTTATTTTTTTTGTCTTGGGTCAAATACTGTGTCTGGGGCATTGTCAGATTTGCCATCTGGCTTGACTTCTTTTTAATGTACCGGGACTAATACTATATCTGGGGCATTATCTGATTTATCATCTGACGTAATTTATTTTAAATGTTATGGATCGAATACTCTTTCGGGTACGTTGTCAGATTTGCCATCTGTCTTGACTGTTTTTTATTGTGCCGGATTAAATACTGTGTCTGGAGCATTGTCAGATTTGCCATCAGGATTAACTTATTTTTTTTGTCTTGGGTCAAATACTGTATCTGGAACGTTATCAGATTTGCCATCTGACGTAATTTATTTTTATTGTGCCGGATCAAATACTATAAGTGATTTTACACCGCCGCACACATGGGCAAATAATTTTAATATGATGAATTCTAGTCCCGCTCTCGAATCGGGATTATCTTCATCAGAAGTAGATGATTTGCTTATTTCACTTGCGGCAGCAACCTGGGGTGGGAGTTCAAGGTCTTGTTGGCTTGCCGGAAATAATGCGGCAAGAACGGCTGCCAGTGATGATGCAGTTTCAACGCTTCAAGGTAAATCAGTTAACGTCACAACAAATTAATCGGAGTGTTAGAGATGAAAATATTATTTTTATTACTTTTTTCCTTTTCTCTTTGTTACGCACAAAACACAACAGATAGAGAAGATGAATTTAAGGCAAAAAACTGCAAACAGGTAACCAAGGCAGACATTAAGGTCAATGTAATTTCAGGAAAAGCACGTGTTATATGGGATAAATACGGCAATATTACTTATCGGCATGAAACATACAAGGGCGATGTATCAATGACATATCCGGGCTTATTTAATTTTTTTGCTGATTATGATACTAAGATAAAAGCAGATTCAGCAATAACCAAATTAAATCTTAAGGATAAAACAAATGAATATAAATTAACCGGGGATGTAAATAGATGAAGAAAATATTATTTATTTTGTTATTATTGTCTTCTCCAAATTTGAACAGTGCAGGGCTTCCGATTACATTCAGCGTATATGATTCGGCTACGGGGCTGACAGGGACGGACGCATCAGGAGCAAAGCCGATTATAGACTCTACCGGAACAGCAATTGATTTTAATGGTAAAAGTTATATCACTCTGGAAAAGATCGAGATAAGAAATGGGTTGACTAAACTTAATCTTGGCATAAATAATATAATAAGATACTGCAAATTCGACAGCGCAGATGCAAACGCACTTCTTTTAGATGGGAAAACCAATTCCGTATATTATAATTTATTCTTAAATGGCACTACTGATGCGATAGAAGTTGATTCATCGGCGAATACAATTTATAATAATGTTATTTACGCAAATGGAAACGGATTTGACGTGGATGCTGCTGTGACTATTAAGAATAACATTGTAAATACATCGGGGACAAATGATATAAATATTGCAGCCGGAGTAACGGTGACAGGTGGCTATAATGTTTATGAAGATGCCGCAAAAGCAGGAGACGGTACGTATTCTGGCACTTCATTGTGGGCGGCTGATCCCCTATTCACCAATGCAGCCGGGGGTGATTTCACATTGACTGCATTGTCACCTTGTATAAATGCAGGTACTGGTGTTGGATTGGTATTAGATTACATTGGCATCACAGTACCATCACCGACAGGGACTAACCCGGATATCGGAGCGTATGAATATAGTCAGTCGGCAGGAACAATTATAAAAAATTACTGGCCAATCTGGCCAATCTGGCCGGTTTACCCGGAACATTAAATTAAGGAGAAATAGATAATGAAGAAATTTTTAATATTATTTTTAATCTTAATCCCGCTCTGCCTGCCGGCCCAGATCTATGACCGGGGTATATTCGGGACCGAATCCGTAATCCTCGATCTGGATACCTGCGCAGTCTCTGACGACAGTTTAACTTCCCGGATAGTCAACTGGCCACAATGGCGTTCGATGCGCGGTACGCTCAAGATCTGGGGCGAAATGTGGGTATTATCGGGCAAGGTTCGGACATTCACGGTCAATTTAAAACCTTTGCATGATTATGATACAAGTGAACTGGGGATTTCCAGGGAACTGGGCACGATTACCGTCACCGATTCGGTAAAATATGAATTCAGTGTGGGAAATATCGGCGCCGGTGACTGGTGGGATATTATAAAGGGTTACCAGGTAAATTTCGTTCCTGATTCAACTACTTCAGGGGTAAAAATTAAGGGGAGGGAGCTGGCAAAATGAACTTAGAGAATAAACGTAAATTCTATATCACTGCTTTAAGTCTGATATTTTCGGCTGTATTATCAGGCATAGTGATCTGGCAGATCCCGGCCGATGCCGTAACTCTGATCGCAGCGATCGGGGCCAATGTCACGGCCGTGAATACACCGTTCATGCTATCCAATTACGGAGAGAATAAAGTAAAGGCCCAGAATGGAAAGGTCTGAATACAGGATCGGGCATCTGACTTACTTCCAGGAAGAACTGACCTATGGCCAGGATAAAAAACTCTTAAAATTCTATAATAGTATAAGGAATAAATCGTTTAAAAATGAAGAGCTAAAACTTAAAGATCTCCCTGAGATTTTAGAAAAATACAATCTCCTGGATTCATTCTTTGGTATACTTTTAAAGCCGAAATGGAACCTGGTTTATTTATTAAGTTTTAAATGGATCCGGTATTTATTATATGGCCAGATCGCCATTGATAAGGCCAAAAATACGGAGATCGGAGAGATCTTCAACGATTTTTTTTTATGGAACAGGAAGTACGTGACAATATTAAAAGAATATCTGAATACCTTGGGCTTAACAGCGATAGCGATGGAGAAAACGGCGCCGGCGGAAAAGAAGGAATAATACGGGAATCTTTTATTATCGGTGAGGAAGAGGATTTTGAAGGCTGGCTCAATTTTAAACTGATAGAAGTCAATGCATTGAACGGAGAATTTAATCATAAAAAATCTAAAAAATTGGATAAACTGCCGGTTGTCGAAGTTTATCTCCGGGCATATTCAAATTTGAAGAGGTAGTTACCTCAGAGATAATTACCTCAGAGTTAATTAACTCACAGGAAATAATAAAATGGCATTAAAGGGAAGTCAAATAGATCTGATACTCGGATTAAAATTGTCCGAGTTTTTTAATGCCAATAAAAAGGCCTGGGTTGAATATTCCAAAACCAAGGGAAAGATAGAAAAGGATCCGGTTCGTTTCAGGGAAACAGGAAGTAAGAGCCTGCTCGCCACCATGGCAAAGATGGGCGCCCTTTATCTTGTCATAACCAGGGCAATCCCTGATATGATCCGCGTGTCGAACGAGCAGGAAAAAGCCGATACCAGGCTTGCCCAGGCGCTAAAAAACGTAAATGAATATTCCGAAGAGAATTTCCGATTGTTCAAACAACAGGCATCGGCCATTCAGAATATTACGATAGTCGGTGATGAACAATCCGAAATGCTTCAGACCCTGGCGCTTAATATGGGAATTAATACGAAAAGACTTGATGAGGCAACCAGGGGAGCGATAGGTTTATCATCCGCCTTTAGTTCCGCCGGACTTTCCCAGGAAACGGCCATGAAGGGAGTCGCCCTGGCCTACCAGGGGAATTTTGAACAGCTGCAAAGATATATTCCCGCCTTAAGAACTACCAAAGATGTAACTGAAAAAATGGCCATCCTTCAAAAAGCGATGGCCGATGGATTTAAAATGGCGACTGAGGAGGCAAAAAGCGGCGCCGGTCAGATGCAGCAATTCTCAAATCTGGTGGGTGATTTTAAGGAAGAGATCGGGGATCTCATAAAAAGCGCTCTCATGCCCATGATTCAGACCGGCAAGCCGATCGTTCAATGGCTTAATGATATGGATGAGGGTACCCGGAATACAACGCTGGCCATGTCCGGGTTTATTCTTATTACGCCCAAACTAATTACAGCGCTTCGGGGTTTAAGCATTGCCATTGGACCTGCAGGTTGGTTAACCCTGGCCCTGGGAGTGATTATTACTTTGTGGCTTGAAAATGAATCCGCCGCAGAAAGAGCGGCGACAGCCATAAGAAATTATAAAAAAGCCGCCGATGAATTAAATACGGATCAAATAGAAAAAGAGATTAAAGAATTAAATGATGAAATAGAGCGGACTAAAAAATTAATTACGGAAGAGTTGGAAGAAGGTCCTAGTATATTTGATGTAATTTTAGCCGGTGCCCGATCTGTTATCGGGGGATTTTCCGCTGTAGAATTACCCGTTGAAAGATACATTGATCAGTTGGGAGAATTAAATAATAAGGAAAAAGCTTATAACGAAATATTAAAAGAGAGAAATGAAATAAAAGCAGGTGCAAAGCCCGTAATACCGGAGATCCCGGGAACTCCGGGTGCTAGAGCTCCCGCTGAAATTCTAACTCCTGACATTGAACCATTAAAAGCCATTCATAAAGATATGCTGGGTGAAGAACAGCAATTCCGATTTAAAATGCTTGATATCAGCACGCAATTTGATGAGCTGGGGATGACTGGGTTAAATGATGAATATGCGCGGAAAACAATGCTGCTCGATGATCAATTGGACCAGGTCCGGGAGCATTTAGGCGAAGAATCACAATTATACCAGGATCTGGCATTAAAAAAACTGGTCACAGAAAAGAACTATCAGAAACAGAAAAATAAGCTCGCGGAATTAGCGATTAAAGAAGCGGCAGCGTTGGGCGATGAAGTGATGCAGACTTTCCAGGCCCAGAGCAGTATTTTGTTTGGTATCGGAAAAGCGCTGGCCATGGCCAACCTGGCCATAACCAAGGGTGAAGCGATCGCCCGGGCATATAAGGATTATCCCTGGCCCTTCAATCTTATAGTTATGGGAATCCAGGCGGCCCTTGTCGCTCAACAGATCGCCAATGTTTCTAAAGTAAATTTTAAACCAACGGGTAAAAAAGAGGGCGGAGTTTTAACTTCCAGGGATATTATCGGCCGTTCATTCCTGCCTCCGGAAGAAGACGGATATTTTGCTGGTCAATTGGGCGAAATGGTGATGAACCGTTATGCGACCAGGAAATATTTTCCGGTCTTAAATCAGATGAATCGGGAAAAGAGAAGGGGATTCGCGGAAGGGGGTATTATTCAAAACGGAGATCTGTCGACACCGATCGCATCGGAAGATTTGACACTGCTTTCCGCAGTGGTTGAAAATGCTATTATATCCGGTTTTAGTAAGTCATCTATAAAGGTTAAAGGTGAATTCAGGCAATCCGGTAGAGACATGAGAGCTGTTCTTGATAAAATAGAAGAATTAAAGGAGCAGGCTTAATGGCTTTTCTTCTTCAAAAATGGGATTCATTAACCGAAACCTGGGATGATTTAAGCCAGCAGGCTCAGAAATTCGACCTAGACGTCCATTTGGATATTTTTAATGTCAGAGAGATCGAATACAACGGCCAGACACTTGTTTTGGATGATGAGAATGCGATCGAGAACGGGGATTATATGCGTTACCGAACAGACGGTTCCGCGGAGAATTTCGGGAACATGCTTTCTGATATAGATTCGGAGATGTCCCAGGCTTCAGGGCATAACTGGATTGCCGGATCCGGATCGCCGACATTCGATGTCAATACGACTGTTGCTGGTAAAATGTATTATGATGCGGCGGTAGGGTCCGCTAATCAGATTAAGCTGGATCTTCCAAATTTTTTAACGGTCGGAAAGACTTACCGGATTAAGGTTAAATTGAGATTGAACGCTTCTGGGGGAACAAATGTGATCCGGTTCGGATCCGGGATAGGTGTTGCATCCGATCATTATGTTGAATTTACGCCAACTGGAAGCGAAGTAGAATACGAAGATACTTTCACGCCGGTTTCGGGTACCGGGCATGATCAGGATTTTTTTATTTATACCTTGGCTGATTCCAGTGGCGCTTTTGAGATTGATGATCTGCAGATATATTTGGAAAGTGATCCCGTTCTTTTTTCCGGATATGTGAGCAAGCTTGTTCATAAATTAAAAGCTCAGAAATATGAATTTGATTTGGTTAATGAAATTGCCGATTTAAAAACAATGGATATACCCAGGGTATTGAGCGGCGCGGATATTAAAGAGCGGCTTTTATATGGTTTGCCTGATGATTATTCACTGGTAATTATGGATGATATTGCAGAGTTAATGATAGAATCTGCCCCGTCAGGTTATGATTCTATAACATATCCGGGAGATGAGGTAACCGGTACCGATTCGAATATTTATACCTGTAAGGCAACCCATGAAGCAGCGGCGGCCAATAAACCGATAACCGGCGGCAGTTGGTCAACATACTGGGAACTGACCGGCAGTACCGGCGGAACCTGGGAAGAGGGAAAAGAATATTCACCGATGCGTTTTAACGATCTTCTATATGATACCCTGCTGATAGGCAATGGAAATGTATCACCGGCCGGTTTGTATGTTTTATATTGTGTCGTCGTTAATCATGAATTAAGATTTTATGGTATCGATACCACAGATTCTCCGACCATTATCGATAATCAACATATAGAAGAATGTGAGGAAAGTTTAACTAACGAATTTGTATTTTTAAGCCAGAGCAACAGCATCAATGAAGATCTAAGGGGGGCCGGCGGATTAACAACCGGTGCTTATGGTTATGTAAAATGGCAGATCAAAACACATAAAATAATGACCACTTACGGGGCCGAAATAATGGACAATATCGGTTGTGCCCGTCCGGGCGGCGGAGATCCGATAAGTGGTATTATTACTGGTATCGAAAAAGATGGTTCGATGTTTACTTATGAGTTGATTTATATGGAAGAGGTACCATAATGGAAACAGTCGGTTTTAAACATGCATCCGGGGATCCTTCCTTCACGGAATTCGATGCGGTTTTGGTTATTCCGGACTGGGATGTTCAAAATACAATATATAGTGATATCAATGATAATTTAAGAAAGATTGTAGATGTCAAGCATAAGGTCTGGAAAATTACATTCGCCGCCATCGATGTTAGTGGACAAGATTTTCTTATTGATATGAAGGGTGAGGAAGCGCCGCAAATGTATTATGATTCGGCGACTTATAATATCCGGGTACTTGAATCTAACATAAAACATATCGGTTCAATGATAACGGTATCAAAGGTTGAAAAAACAACATGAAAGGGAGACTCCAATATTGTGATACTGAACTGGGGACCTATGAAGATGTCGGGACCATCAGGACAAAGAAAAATCAGGATTATAAGATTGAAGCGATTACCGGTAAAAATCGTATTGAAGAGGTTGAAGTTCTTGGTTTTCGTGTCTCCGTACGGGCTCTGGCACTTGAATTAGATCCGAATTTCCTGGATCAGAATATTTGGTATTTTAAGGTTTGTTTTCCAGACATATCAATTAAATTTGGGCAGCGTCCTTATACGATTGATTATGACGGGCTGCTCCGAATTCATGAAATTGAATATCATACGGTTGAGATCAGTTTTACAATTGATGCTGATGAATATTCATCATATGCACTTAGCCGGCATCCTTAAATAAATATTTTTTTAAATGGAAATTAATAATGAAAGGAATATTACAATACTGTGCAACCGAAGACGGAACATATAAAAATGTGGGAACGATCCGATCGGCTAAAAATCAGGATTACCGGATTGAAGCAGTTACCGCTAAAAACCGCATTGAGGAAGTTGAGGCGCTGGCCAGTCGTGTTTATGTCCGTGCCTTGTGCCTTGAATTAAATGATGATTTTTTAGACCAGGATGAATGGTTCTTCCGGATTGCTTATTTTGATGACCTGGTCATGGTTAAATTGGGAGAGCATCCTTATACTATTGATTATGATGGATTACTCCGTTTTAACCAAATTGAATATCATACGGTTGAAATCAGTTTTACTATTAATTTTGATGAATATGATTACTATGGAGATACGGAACCGCTACCGGAAGAGGAGGGCGGTATTATTGTTGAGGATGATGATATTTATATAGAATGAATCTAACTTTACCAATTTCTAGGTTTTGAAATTCTTTTACCATTGCTTAATATAAATGGATTTTTGAATTGAAAATTTATATATTTTGTTGGTTTTATTAAGAAATAATTACCATCAACAAGTTGACCCAATTCTTTGTTTTTTCTTCTATATGGGAAGATAAAGTAAGTAATTTTACCTGGATAAACATCCTTTGCTAATTTTATTATAGGGACCAAGTCAGTATCGCCTGAAACAATTACTGCCGATTCACATTCATTTTTCATATATATTTCTATTAATTTTGCTGCTACTGCTACATCTGTTTCTTTTTCTTCATGACGTAAAATAGTTGAAGCACAGTTTGGGCAAGTAATTTCTTTTTCTTTAAATCTATTCTCCTCACAAATTACACCGGTTTCTTTTAAGCATCTAATATATTTTCTATGCTTATGAACATTTCGAGGACCTGTATGGTGAGCTAGGGCTGTAAAATAGTAAACATTATTAATCACTGCGTCTTTTGAAATATGTGGTAGATAAGATTGGACAAGAGATTTAATATCAAGCCATTTCGTTGAAGCGCCGGCTAAATATTTACCGGCTTCCCTCAAGGAGTGATAAAGATTAAATCCGTCGATTATGAAATTTATTCTATTCATAATAAAAAACCCTTTGGATCGTAACCCAAAGGGGGCCAAGTGTGAACCACTTGGGGATGATGGCTAAATATAATAGAATTACTTAACATATGTCAAGTAATAAAATGACATCGTGCAATTTTCTAGTTATAAAGCACATCTGAATTATTAATGAGCTTTCGATATTTTTTCATAAAATTCCCTAAACCCTGGTCTTGCCGTCGTAGGAGCATCAGAGGAAAACTCTCCTTCAACAAATTCTTTATCTAAATCAATTTTAACTAATACCTTTTTACCTTCGATTAATTGCTTTATAAATTTTTTAGATATTAAATAATCTTTTGAAGACCAACTTGTCGAGGATACATGTGTATATTTATCATAAATTCCTGGATCTATTTCTATATCAGTAATTTCATCAAATGATTCCATTGAAATAAATTCGCCATCAATATTAAAATGTAATGATTTACCTTTTGAAAAATTACTTATGCCTTTAACAATTGCGGTTAATATTACTGAAGAATCAGGCATTTTACTCGAATGGAATAGGCCTAATTTCATAGGACTACTATATAACCATGCCGGTTCCATTTGTATCATTCTTGTACCATCAAAATCCGAGACACTTTCAGATACCCAGCCTGGACCCCCAGGTATTGTATAACATGAAAATATAAAAGGAATTATTAAAATAATTAAAAATTTCATGATTTTAACTTTAGTTTAATCCATATATTTTTTGTTTTTCCCATCACCATCATCGAGGTAAATATTTTCTTTTTCGATATCAAACATGGCGCATGTAACTCTTAATAATTTTTCTCTATGGTCCGGAGGAAGACTTGAAACGATATGTAATATCTCTTCCACATATGGTTTTCTAAAAACACCGCGTTTTTCATTTTCACTAAAGGGAGAAAATGGCTCAATTACAATTAAAGTTTTTTCATTATTAATTTCCGGGGATCCTTCACCGGTAATCAACCAGTTAAAATTTATATTCTCGCATTTGGAAAATATTAAATTCCAATCAATTTTATTTCTTTTTTTCCAGGACGATAAAGTATTTGATGCTAATCCTAGAAATTCACTTAATTTATTGTATTTTTTAAATTTATATATTTGCATCAAACGATCAATTACCAATTCAGCTAATACTTTTTCCATAAAATCTCTCTATATGCGAATATTTATCTTGACTTTCTCGCATGATGCGATTATATTTATCCAGTCTTATTTAATTCCTTGACCCATTTGGGTTACGAATTGATCTTTGAAAATAAAGCCGGCAGGAACAGCCTGTGTCATTCGTTTTAACAGCTAGGTTCACTAACAAATGCGACCAAGCATTTGCTAAACCTATGATCATGCTGCTAATCGGTAACTCTAAAAAACCATTCCGAAACCTATCTCAGAGTATTAATACTCTTCGAGGAGCCTGCCATTCATTCCTATTGATAAAGGGTAGGGCGACCGGGAGATTATTTTATAGGACGGATCCTATAAAAGGTGATCCCCTTCAAGTCCACTTCCGGTTCCTGCCGGCGCTAAGGGCTTCGCTATTTTAGATCATCGGCATATAGGATATTGAATCAATTAACAATTTTTAAGGACCATCTTATGGACGAAATAAAAAAATTCAGAATCGCTTTACTCTATTCCGATCTTGATTATGAAACTTTCGGCAAGATCCATGGCGTTGGAAAACAGAATGTATATGCAACGGTACGGGCCATGAAGATTGGTATACCGCAATCTGCCAGGATCCGGGAAGCGATCAAGAATTTTACCAGGGAGCAGTTAATCCTTCTGCGTTATGCCATCGATAAGGCTGCCTGATACCCGTGAATATAATATATTATATTTACGCTGTCAATATTAATCGGGAAGTTTCCACCTTAGTAAAAGGTAAGACAGCTTCCGTTAAAATGAAATTATAATTTTGGGAGAGATTATAAATGGATTATGAAAATCTGGCTGAATGGCAGGTCGTCAGCGAGATCCTGCACAACAACCCCGAAAGTTTAACCGTACTTCAAATTGCCAACCGCCTGGGTATTACCGACATTAACGTATACAAATGGGGCCAGGATCCGGAGTTTTCTGGTACTGTGATGCCTAAAAAGTATGAAATCCCATTCTCAAATGTAACCGGCGATAAACGTCTATTCGAATGGAAGGCCTCACAGATCGGATACCGGTTAAAGCCGCTTGAGATCGGCGCCGTAAATAAAGATGATATTTTTACCCAGTTCCTCGATGCCGGCAATCTCTTAGGTAAAGCAATGGGCGAACTTAAAATATCTCTGGTTGACGGGAAATTAGACGATAGTGATAAGATGAAATTGCGGACCGTGCTTGATGTACTGATCAGGCACTGCCAGGGTATAAAAGATTCAATCGGAGCATTATAATGCCCTTAAAATACAACCTAAATTTACTAAAAGAAAAATTCTCACTCACCACCGCTGAAATCGAAAGTTTTATCGATAACGGTTTGCTGATACCGGACGGCTGGAATCAGCTCAAACCCACGGTCCAGGATCTGATCATAAAGGATGGATTCGTAAGCCAGATCTGGTCCGCTAAAGAAGTTGAAAGATTCGATCGCATTATCAATCAAGTCAAAGATAAACACCTCCATTTTTATCATATCGTAAATACCAGGCTGAATGAAATTGACGCCGGTTTCCAGGATAGTTATGAACAGATTTACAAATCAATCAATAAACTCCGCTATGATTTTAATAAACTGCGATCGAGAATCGAACGTAAAGAAATTATGATTGATATAGAATATTTTTGCCAGATGACCGGAATGTCCAAACAGACATTTTATAACACGAAGGTATATCTCGATAATAAAAAGCTCGTCTGCAGATTAAAAAAGACAGTTTACAAAGATCTGATATGGTACAAAATCAAAGGGACCTGGCAGACACCACTTATAAACTTTGAAGAGATCCGCAGCGGGTTTACTTATGAACTCTGGCTGGATGAGAAAAAAAGGCGCGGGGAATTTATCCCAGCCTTAAATGCCAGCATCGAGGAGATTATAAAACTGGATAAGAACATCGGTAAAAGTGAGTAACTAAATAAATAAATCAAGAGGTATATTTTAAAGAGAGGTTTAAAAGGGGAATCTTATTTAAGAGACTTAAAATCAATTAGATAGGCGGAAATAAAGAAGATTGTATACTATGAAAATTGTTACATAATATACAATCCGTTAACACCAAACAAATCCCCTTTTAACCTCTTTTAAATCATAAGTATACCTCAGAATTTCTAAAAATTTTTAAGCTAGTATAGCAGGAGGGTTTTACTTATGACACTACTCCGTGTCTATATTGATGAGCAAAAAAAAGATTACGAAACGGCCGTTTCTATCTTAAAAAATACCCTGGAAAAAATAAATCAAAAAGGTATAATCCTAGACAGCGATCAGGAAGAATTAATAATTCATGCCGTCGGTCATTTTAATGAGGATGCTATCTCTATTAAAGAATTTCAAGAATTACTCGCTGGATTATTCAGGGATTTCAGCAAAAACCAAAAAGGTGATAAATGAAACGTCAGACTATCGGAATTTCGGATGCGGAAGATTTAGATCTCCAATTAATCACTTATTTCAAATCAAGATTCGGATTTGATATGGCGATCCGTCCGATGAGTAATATAAATATCGGAACGAAGGAAAAACCAATATTGGTTGATTGTGATATCAGTAAGCCAGGGAGGTATTACGATCATTTTGCCTGGATTGGGAAACTTGCAGATCAGATCGAAGAGGATCCGGACCGGATAGTTTACATTGTTCAGAACGCAGAAGGTGAAAGAGCGGTCGGCGTTAATAGGGTCACTGGTACACGACGACCCGGGAAGGGGGTATCATGAGTTTATGGATATATGGTTTAATCTGGATTATTACCGCTATCATTCTGGCTTTATTTTTCGGCCGCTTTATGGCGAATCAGAATAAAATGATAAAAAAAATGTTTCTTGAAGAGTTCAGGCGGCAGCGTGAATTTAATGAATATATGAATAGGCAGTTGCACCAGACTTTTAACAGAATTTCAAAGAAGAAAGAAGATATGGTCCATGGCAAAAATAAATGACGATTCTTTAGGTATTTTTATGATGTTAATCGCAATTGTATTAATTATCGTACTTTTTATACAAAACAATGAACTCAATGATGAAATTAAAGAAATCACATCCGCCAATGAAAATGAATTTATGATGATTTCAGATATTCAATTCAAAACACTAGTTAGGGTTGCTGAATATTACGGGGATATCGATTCAGTCGAAGTTGATGTTAAGATGAATTCCATCAAGTTCTATTTTAAACATAAAACCGATGAAAGAGATCTGACCAGTTTTTAAGGATATTATGAATATTATATTTGATCCGGTTGAAACAGATACACGCCTGGTAATTCCGCCCAGGTGCCGGGGCTGCCTTATAACCTGCCAGCACAACGGCCGTACGATGGCCGCCTGGAAGGCTGATGAGGAATTAATCCGATTAAGTTTAACCGGACTTAATAAATGCAATACGAAATACCGGGTGGTGGTAAAAGAAGATAATTCATTGATGGAGATAATCAAATATGCTTTCTATTCAAAATTACTTAGAGGCGCGATACGAAGTATACAACAGGATACTAAGAAGGGTCGTATTCCAGGCGCCGGAAAGAAAAGACTGCCGGCAGTGGCTCGGAAGTCTGATAAATGATCCGGATCTTGAGATGAGAAAGATTAAAGATTAATGAATACGAATCAATTAATCAAAGATCTGGAAAAAATGAAGGTAAACCTGGATAAAACTGTGGCTAATTTTCCTCTGCTTCAAGTGTTTACGCCTATGAAAGTGGTAAGGTCTGTTTTAGATAATATGATCGATTCACTAAAGACAAAGGAGGCTCTTGAAATCTGAAGCAACTTCGGAAAGGACTTAATTTGAATACACCCGACGGAAAATTCAAGAAAGGAAGAAGAGCCAGCCCGGCCACGGAATTTAAGAAAGGAATCATTCCCTGGAATACCGGAAGGAAAGGAGTTCATTACAGCCCGGCTACGGAGTTTAAAAAAGGTCACGTGCCGGCCAGCATGAAATATGACGGCTGTATCTCGGTCCGGGTCAAAAGAACAACCGGCGAGAAGTACAAGTTTATCCGGATATCAAAAAATAAATGGGTTCAATATCACAGATATATCTGGGAAAAACATTATGGAAAAATTCCGGAAGGAATGATTGTCCGGTTTAAAAATGGCAATTCACTGGATGTCCGGATAGAAAATCTTGAGATGATATCAAAAAATGAAAATCTAATCCGGAACAGAAATTACAATACGGATAAAATGATCGCCGGATATATTACCAGGGATCCGGAACTTAAAAAACTGGTTGTTTTAAATCCGCACTTGCTGGAGATAAAACGGCTGCAGTTAAAACTTGGGAGATCCTTGAATGGGAGAAAGATTAAGTCAGTATCTTAAAGACATGGTGGGTAAAACCTTCATGTATGAAACACACCTTCACCGGATATTATCCTATGAGATCCAGGATGGAATCTGCACTGTTGTCACCGATAAGAAATGGATAAAATTTCCGGAATCCAGAGGATTAAAAAAGCTGCGGGAATTTCTGGAAGCTCCTGATGAGGAAAAACAGGAACTGGCCCTTAAAATCCTTCCCAAAAACGGAGAATTAACAGATCTGAAAAAGATTTTAGTGGAAAATATAAAAAGGGTCCAGAATGATGAAAAATTCGTCCAGCAGGCTAATGCTATCAATAAATCAGTTAATGCCGTAATTAATCTCGGGAAACTTGAAATAAGTTTTTTTAAGGCGCAAAGAGAAGAATTATGACAGATCTACACCAGGAAATACAGGATAAGATCCTATTTCTCATCCGGGAAAAAGGAAAAAGCAAAGGAATATACTCCATCCTGGAATATAATAGATTCCACATAACCTATGCCAGTTATCACAGATTATTGACCGTATACAATGATCTGGACATCGTTTTTCAGACTCTTGAGAATGAATTGATAACATTTACCGATGGAAACTGGATCCATTTGATCAATAATTATTACCGGGAGGTTTACAGGAATGCAGAGAAGAACCAGAAAGCACTCCATACTTGAATATCTCTGTCAGAATGGACGTACATCGCTCTACACGCTGCGTGAGCCGCATATCGGCGGATCCTCTGCAGATACACAGATCCGGAAACTGAGGACCGTCCACGGTATTCCGATTGACTGGGCATACAGGAAGGATTCACAGGGCAAAATCACCAGTACAACAGAATATTTCCTGGTCGTGGATCCCGAGCGCATCGATATCGATAATTTATGCCTCAAAAATGTTAAACCGGTCCAGGGTATACTGGATTTGAATGTCGAACCTAAAATTGAATTATGTCCGGTTTGCGGCGGGGTTAAAGGCCGATTGGGGATTGACGGTTGTCTATGTAATAATCTGGGAATGATATGATGAAAATACATAAATGAAATGAAGGAGGAAATAGGATGCAAAGTTACAAGGAAGATGAATTATTTAAGACACAACAGGGAACGATTGACAAATTAGCAGAAGCAATGAAGAATGATAAAGAATCTACTCATCATGTAATTGGTAAAATTCCGAAGGTTGGGAAAGAATTTACTTTAAATGGATTGATTTATAAGGTGATATCAGTCAATCCATTTAAAGGAATATTTATTTCTAAAATCAAAGGAGAATAAAAGCAAAGTTATTATCTTTTAACCGTTTAACTCTATTCGAATTGGAACACATAAAATTTTTAGAGGGCATCGAACTTTATGGTGAATATGAAGAGTATGAAATGCTGAATAAATTATTTAAAGTTATTTTGAATTAATATAGATAAACAACTATACAAGTAAAACGGTCATGAAGGGGGTACTAGTTGCCTTTAAGATTTACAGATACTGAAAAGTGGAAAAAAGCCTGGTTTCGGAAATTGCCACCGATTTATAAATTATTTTGGGATTATTTATGCGATATGTGCGATCATGCCGGTATGTGGGATGTAGATCTGGAACGCGCGGAATTCGAAATCGGGGGAAAAATAGCCATTGATGATATCAATAAATATTTTGGTGATCAAATAAGGGTTATAAAAGAAGATAAATGGTTCTTTGAGCCGTTTATTCCTTTTCAATATAAACATGAGATAGAAGATCTTAATCCGGAAAGTAATGTTCATCTGGGAGTGATTAAAGTATTAAAGCGTTATAACCTATACTTAAATGGGAGCGGTAAATCTTTAACAAACCCTTGCCTAACTCTTAACGAATGGTTAACTAATCTATCTGAACCCTTACCCAACCCTTGCCCAACCCTTAAGGAACCCTTACCCAACCCTTCCTTAACCCTTATGGATATGGATAAGGATAAGAATAAAGAAAAACTAGAAACTAGTAATATAAATAATAATAATACTAGTATTAATAATATTAAAAGCAAAAAGTTTAAAAAACCTACGATTGAAGAAATTGAAGAATATGCAGAAAAAATAAAATACAACCTGGATCCTGAACAGTTTTTTGAATTTTACGAGCAAAAGGACTGGATGGTTGGAAAAAATAAAATGAAAAACTGGAAGGCGGCGATAAATAACTGGAAGGCTCATGGCTGGGGAATAAGAGAAGGTCCTCCGGCCAAAGAGAATAAACCAGTGACATTGATTAAAAAGTTTGATGAATTCTGCAGCCTGTGTCCGGAGCTGAGCAGGGAAGAGGCTTTAAATTCGATAGATTTAACGTCTGATGATAAGGTTTTGCTTAAGGATGCTCTGAATAAACGGGCTATGCCAATTCCCGGGGGATAGTATAAAATTTAAACCTGGTTAATTTTAAAATTGAGGGTAAATGGGACATAAAGTTATCAGTAGAAATTACAAAATGCAGGCGCATGTAAACAGGATACTTATTGGACGGGCCGATGTATTGACAATGGCCAGGGAAAAATTTCCGGTTAAGGAAAAATGGCAGACAATCGATACATCAAAAATGCGTGTTTGTGAGGTTAGAAATAAAATAAATAATCCAAATTGCCTTAGACTTGCCTATCGAAAAGTGAAATCAAAATATGGCGATATATATACCTGTGACAACTGTGCTATGAAGATTGCCAGGGAAAATGAAATGAATTGGAACCCTGATGATCTGTGATATCTGTAAGGCCGAGATAAAGGGAAAAGTTAAGAGCAGGTATTGCCCTAAATGTTCATCGGAAATTAAAAAATGTTATCAGTATTACATCGGAACTGCCTGGAAAAGAGCGGTTGAATTCGTAAGAGGGGCGCATGAAAGTGACTTACGTGAAAAACAAAAAAGCGATAAGAAATAGATCCGGATTACAGCGTACTTCATCTATCCGGGCGAAACAATTGGAGGAAGCAGTCGGCCGGACTTTATCCTTGCTCGATATTTCTTTTATGCGTGTTTCCAATTATCGCTGTTTCAAATGCGGCCAGGTTCAAAATGCGCCTGCCAAGAACTGGCCTGATTTTTTTTGCTATCATCCGTTTTTACTGGCAATTGAATGCAAAACAGGATCCGGCGCGTTAACCAGCGGACAGCACGATGTAATATATAAATTAAAATCATCCGGGGTGAAGACTTTGATTGTTCGTGATACGGTTGATTCGCTGTTTCTCTGGTTGAAAGAAAAGGGATATAATATCTGATGGGAACATCAAAAATAGAATGGACGGATAAGGTCTGGAATCCAGTAACTGGTTGCACTAAAGTTTCGGAAGGATGCCGGAATTGTTATGCTGAATCCTTTGCGAATAGATTCTGGATTGATAAAATCAGATATCAGGATACTGGGAAAAAAGTAAAGCGTCCATTTGATGCTATATTGTGTCATCCGGAAAGATTAGAGCAGCCGCTGCATTGGAAAAAGCCATGTAAAATATTTGTATGCAGTATGGCTGATTTATTTCATGAAAGTATTTATTTCTCTGATATTGATTGTGTGTTTAATACGATGTTAAATGCTGATCAACATATTTATATGATTCTAACAAAAAGACCTAAAAATTTAAAAAATTATTTGCATGATAATGAATGGATTATGAGAAATGTTGGTCATATCTGGCTCGGTGTTTCGGTTGAAGATCAAAAAACAGCGGATGAACGGATACCAGTTCTCCTGTCGATTCCAGCAAAAGTACATTTTGTTTCCTGTGAGCCGTTGCTTGAAACGATAGATCTTGAATTGTCCGGGAGAAATTATGGCATCGATCATAAAGATTGGTCAGAAAGACTTGATTGGGTGATTGTCGGAGCGGAATCCGGGCCAAAACGTAGAAAATGCCAGCTTTCCTGGATTGATTATATCATACGTCAATGCCGGGAATCGAGTATCCCAGTTTTCATTAAGCAGATTCATTATTGCGGTGAATTAATACATGCTAAAGATTTTAATAATTTTTTTTCTAAGGGATTATTTCCGACTGAATTTCCAAAGGAGTAAAAAATGAAAAATATACTTTTATTATTTGCAATATTGTGGATATTCTTTGATTGCAATTTACAGGCACAAAATCATACTTACAAACTGGTATGGGATTATAATACCGATGATATAACCTATGAATATATGATTTTTGTCGCAGAAGTATCCGATACATTACAATCACCATTTTATGTACCAATTGATTCTTTAAGTAACTGGACTCCATATTTATTTAAAGCCGTTAATCATGATACATTGTTTTCAATGAATCCTGATTCGGCCGTTTTTTTATATGAAACAATTGAAGATGGGAAATGGCTTTGTGGAAGAATAATTGCCAGAACAATAGGCAGTGTCTATTCAGGTCCTAGTAATCAAGCGTTTTATCATAAACCAATGCTATTAAAACCACAAACGCCTGGCGGAGCGAGATGGGAGAGATAATTAGAGAATGAAATCATTATTGTGGTATGTTATCTTTTTTGCCCTGGCATCTTTCACTAAAGGTTTTGAGGGGAAATGAAAATAAAACAAAATATCGATGATTTAATCGGAGACCCGGATTGTCCTATTTGTGAAGGTGGGGGCTGGTATTGGGATTATGGACCAATGGGAATTGAGATAAATAAAATTCCATGTTGGCGCTGTAATACATTTTGGAAAAGAATAAAAAGAAAATTCAAATTCCGGACTTATGATAAAAATAGTACAGTTCCATTCAGGGGAAAATTGGAGGATAGATGAAGGTAAAAGTTGGTAATAAAATATATGATGGTAATAAAGAGCCGGTGATGGTGATTTTATCTAAGGGCGAGAAAGAGTAAATCGCGAATATGCATCCGGATGCAACTAAATATTGTGTTTATCCAGATACCGAAAAATGGACACAGAATAATTATGCAGGGATAAAAGTGTGGATGGACAGTAATGTCTCCGGTTTACTTTAGGAGGATAAGGTGAGTATTACAGTATTAAGAGAAGAATATCCAATCGCCAGAAAAGACTATAATTGTTCAGCGTGTGAATGGATAAGAGAAGATATTAGTGGTTTTGAATTCGCCGAATTAAGAAAAATTGTCATGGCAAGAAAAAATGGTTGGAAAATTAAAAAAGGGCAAAGATACATAAAGCAGATTAATATTTGTGACGGTGATTTTTATGTATACAAAGCCATCCCAGATATACATGATATCTGCATAGAGCATGATATATTTGATTCTTAAAGGAGAAGAAATGAGTAATATAAGGAAAGAGGTCATTAGGGCTGAATGGATGGGAATTAATTTGGGGGGTCTTTCGTGGGAGTTAGAATTGGAATGTGGTCATAGTAAAACTTTTACTACGCATTCTAAAGATCTTAAAACACCACAAAAAGTTATTTGTGAAAAGTGTAAAAAAGTATTGGAGGAGAAATGAGTTTACGAGTGCCTATAAAATTGGGAGATACAACATATTTAATTCATCAAGTTGTTGGCGATTATATAAACAAACTGGAAAAGGATTGTGAAGATTTCAGGGAAGCTGCAAAGATTGCCCTTAAAGATAGAGACAAACAAGTGATCAAAGTCAAACAACTGGAAGAAGAACGAAGGATGTATCTTGATGAGAAGGCAACATTCAAAGAGCAAATCAAACAACTGGAGGATGGCATACGAAGGATTAAAAAATGGGTTGTATCTAAATCTAACACTTATGATATGAAAATGGCTATAGAACAAGAATGCGAGTTTTTTTTAGATAAAGCAATGGCAAACTACTGGATTTGATGCAAAAGGAACCTACACATAGGAAAAACAAATCGAATGGCATCAAAGACAGGATGATGCACAAAAAGCATTGGAGCAGAAATGATGGCCACTAATAAGTTTGACCAACTTGTTGAGGATTTAGACAACGGAGATCTTGGTTTCCGCCACATTTGTAATGCCATTCGTCAGCATATTCGAAACAAATATCCAAAAGAATATACAGATATATTATGCGGTAAAAGCGAGCATAATTCTGGGTTAATTGCAATACAATTCCGACTAATCAGAGAAATGATTGGATCAATGGAATTACTTTATTTAAGAATGAAGCAGGAGCAGAAATGATAGACGCTGAGGAATATAGAAGGCAATTTGAAGAAAAATGAAATCATTATTGTGGTACGTTATCTTTTTTGCTCTGGCATCTTTCACTAAAGGCTTTATGGATTATATTCATTTCCAGAGGCCTCTGAATAGTGGTTATTTTAGTATTCATACAAAGGATACCCGGGATGCCTGGCATGACGGCTCCAGGCTTATGTGGTTTTTTATAGCAGTAGGTATGATCGGTGTTAGCTTGTATCTGTTGTTGTTTGCGTTTATAAATTACTTAGTCCACGAATTAAGTTACCATGAGATATTTAAGAGGATCCTAAATAAAATCACCAGAACAAAATAAATTAAGAGAGGGTAAGACAATGGCAAAGAAATTTGAAGTTACCGGATTAAAGAAAAAGCAGTACCGTGGATCATCGGTGCCAACGGTTGATAAGAAAATCATCAGCGCGGATAATGCTGAGAAGGCTAAGCAGAAGTTTGAAAAGGAAAATCAGTATTACAATGCTGTTGGGGCAGTAGAATTGGGTGAATTGGATCAGCAAATACGAACTCACGATGCGAAATCAGAAAAAGTAAAAGAAGAGGAAAAGGAAAAACCAGAGAAGGGGAAGAAAGATGCCGGGCCAACCGAGTGAGTACCGAAGTGCTTTCGAGAAGGCGATCCTGCGGACCGTCAACCGTTTAATCGTTACCGGCCGGAAGCGGGCGACCCAGAAGGTGAGGGAAGTCTATAACGTTAAGGCTGGTGACTTAAAGCAGAGTACGCGCATATACCGGGCACGGAGAGCGAAACCAGAAGCATTGCTTGTCATCAGCGGTAAGAAGATGCCTGTTATTCTATTCGGTGCCAGGCAGAGGGCTAAAGGCACATCCGTGCGGATAAAGAAAACAGAGGGACGTAAGCTCATTCGCCATGCTTTTATCGCTACCATGAAGAGCGGGAAAATCCAGGTATGGATGCGCAAGGGAACGGCCCGGCTGCCGATCAAGCAATTGTTTACCGTATCCCCGCCTAAGATGTTCGAGAAAGAAGGGGAGAAAGCATTCCAGGATATCATCGAAAAGGAGATGAGCCCGACATTTAAACGTGAATTGGAATTTTATTTAAGCAGGATCACATGAATATTCCATAAGTTGTTTTTGTATGACATGGTAAGGATAGGAGTAATTTGAACACACATAGGGATTTTGTTATTGAATTTGCGAGAGCAAAGAAAACACCTTATTTCGAAGTTCCGCTCGGTTCTATTTGGGCTAATTATTATAGAAAAAATGGTGTACCAATTGCTGATGTGCTTATTGTTAGACCTTCATATACAAAATTCAATATTGATATATTTGAATGTAAGATAAGCCGGGGAGATTTGTTGCACGATATTAGATCAGAAAAATATAAAAAATATTTACCATGTTGTAATCGTTTTTATTTTGTTGTGCCGAAGGGGCTAACTGATAAAGAAGAAATCCCCGAAGAGTGCGGGTTGATATTAAAATCTGAGAGATCATTTTATACACGAAAATCTGTAATAGCGAGATATCCTGAAATTGATGTTGAGATGTTAATGGCACTAATTTTTTTTAGAGGAAGAACAGATAAAAATTTCGAACATAGACGTTGGTTGTCCCATAGGGATTCGAACGAGCTGAAAAAATTAGGTAAGAAAATAAATATTGCATTAAATGAATATAACCACAGACAAGGATGATTTAGAGGTAATAAATGGATAGACGTGGATTTATAAAGAACATATATTTAAATCAGTAACGCGGGTCCTTCCTGGCAAAAGAGCCGTACGGGTCAACATGAGCGCAGAATAGCCTCAGTTATGCACCTTTTTAAAAAGGCAGTTCCGGTTCCGGTTTAATAATAAAAAAATATATGATAAATGAGAAAAAAAAGAAAATACAAGATATTGAAATTACTCAACTTGAGTTGGCTGAAATTCTTAATCTTTCAATTAAAAGAATATATGAATTATCGGAACTGGATATTTTGGATCACAGTCCCAGGGGTAAATATAATTTAAAGAAGTCAGTTCAAAAATATATTAATTATAGAATTGAATATGAAAGAAATATTTGGGGGGACATAGATAAAGAAGCCAAAAGGGCGAGGCGAGAAAAGGAAATTGCAGAAGCTGAATTAAAGAGAATAGATGTTCAAATTAAAGAAATTGATCTTGATGTCCTTAGAGGTAAATTGATACCTATTGATAAAGTTATTGAAGACGATCAGAAAATTATCAGTTTGGTTAGAACCAGAATATTGGCGATTTCAGCAAAAGTTGCGCCGCTTTTAATTGGACTCCGTTCAATTAAGAGGATTAAAACAATCATTGATCCGGAATTACATGAAGCATTAAATGAATTATCAAGGATAAAAAAAGTTTGAATTATATAGCAGAACGAACAAAAATATTCAAGTCGCCACCCATGCTAAAAGTTTCGGAGTGGGCGGATAAATATCGAGTCCTTTCTTCCAAGGCATCGGCGGAGCCCGGGAGATGGCATACGTCCCGCGCGGAATATCAGCGCGGTATAATGGATGCCATCAATGATCCGGACATCGAACAGGTGGTGGCAATGACCTGCGCCCAGATCGGGAAGACGGAGACACTCGGAAATATCATCGGTTATTTTATTTCCCAGGATCCGGCTCCGATCCTGGTCATACAGCCTACTCTGGAAATGGCGATGACCTGGTCAAAGGACCGGTTTACGCCAATGATCAGGGATTGTGATATCCTGAAGGGAAAAATAAAAGAATCAAAAACCAGGGATTCAGATAATACGATTCTTCATAAATCATTCCCGGGTGGTCACGTTACGATATGCGGCGCCAATTCTCCGGCATCGCTGGCATCCCGGCCGATCAGAGTGGTCTTGTGTGATGAGATTGACAAGTATCCGCCCAGCGCCGGCAGCGAAGGAGATCCGGTCAGCCTGGCGCTTAAAAGATCGGCGACATTCTGGAACCGGGTAAATCTTCTTATTTCAACCCCAACCGTAAAAGGTTTGAGCCGTATAGAGGCAGCCTGGGAAGAATCGGACCAGAGAAGATTTTTCGTTTCCTGTCCTAAATGCAAAAAAACGCAATTTTTAAAATGGTCAAATATCGCTTGGTTAAAAGACGATGACGGAAAAAACCTGCCGCATACAACTAAATATAAATGCGAATTTTGCGGGAACTTGTGGGATGATGCCAAACGCTGGAATGCCATAAGACATGGCCAGTGGCAGATAACCAGAAAAACTCCGGAACAGAATCTTGTCGCCGGTTTTCATTTGAATGAAATCTATTCTCCCTGGATACGATTAAGTGAGATGGTTTCAAATTTTTTAAAATCAAAAGACAATCCGGAAATGTTGAAAGCATTTGTCAATACTTCCCTGGGAGAAACCTGGGAAGAGGAAGGCTTTAAATTAAGCGAAATGGATCTATATGCCAGGCGTGAAAAATATAAGGCCCCGGTACCTAAAGGTGGACTTGTTTTGATAGCCAGCGTTGACGTCCAGGATGATAGATTAGAAGGCGAAATCGTTGCCTACGGTGAAGGGGAGGAATCCTGGGGAATCGAATATTTTATTATCCACGGGGATCCGGGAAGGCGAAGGGTATGGGATGACCTGGACAGGAAACTGGCCTCAACTTACAGACATGAGGATGATCTTGAATTGAGAATTGCCTGCACGTGCATAGATTCCGGCGGCCATTTTACTAATCAGGTATATGCATTTTGTAAGGGTAAGGAATTCCGGAGGATTTATGCGATTAAAGGAGCGAACACACCGGGAAAGCCGATTGTTTCCCGGCCGTCAAAATCAAATAAAGCCCGGATTAAATTATTTACCGTCGGTACCGATACGGCAAAGGAATTGATTTTTTCCAGGCTAAAAATGAAGGATCCCGGGCCTGGATATATGCATTTTCCCAAAGGTTATGATGATGAATATTTCTCCCAGCTAACCGCGGAAAAGGCAACGACGAAATATACCAGGGGATTTCCGCATAGGGTATGGGTAAAAAAACCGGGCCAGCGCAATGAAGCTCTGGATATTAGAGTTTATAACCTGGCAGCATTGATTATCTTGAATCCAATGTTCAAGAAGATTGCCGAAAGTTTTTCCAGGAAGAAAAAAACAAAAGAAGATCCGGAGATAGTCACTAAAAAATCTAATACAGTAAAAAGACCCAGGCGGAAAAACAGCTGGGCTTATGGCTGGAAAACATGAATAGATCAAATGATAATGGACGGGGAGGAAGACCGAAAACCGATAATCCGAAAGTACATCTCCCGCGGGTGAAATGTTATCAAAATACTCTGACGGGAATGGAAAAAATTGCCCGTAAAAAGGAAAGAAATTTAAGTGATGTTTACCAGGAAGCACTTGATTTTTACCTTCGCATGGAAGAAAAAAGCGGTTTATCCGTCACATTATGATAAAAAGTGAACTTTTTTTAAACTTTTTTTAATCTGCATCTAGTTTTAGGGTACCCAAAAACCTCATATAGGGGGTTTTTGGGTACCCCAAAACCTC